>Ga0180216_1001389_pt1 | contig 21838 bp, 23 predicted proteins | sample eDN3rd37CBELigMG_FD_128879 | JGI IMG/M metagenome (GOLD analysis project Ga0180216, IMG submission 128879) | Enriched Miracle-Growth compost microbial communities from Emeryville, California, USA - eDNA 3rd pass 37_C BE-Lig MG (version 2)... ...
CCTAAGAACTGAACAGGCCAGGGCGGCTGTAGGGCGATGATCGAAAATCCCAGTGCAGCAACTATTCCTCCGCCGCGCATCACATTGAACATGCCCATGCGCTTAAGGAGAACGCGGACCAGTGCGGCATAGATCACGCCGCCAATGCCAATCCCGGCGATGACGATGCCCGCCTCCCGCATGCCGCCGATGCCTTGCGCCTCGAACAGCGTGGCCACGTAGGGCGAGAGCCCATAAACAGCGATGCCTTCGACGATGACCGCCCCGTAGCACACATAGGCGTTGGGATTTGCGAAGATGGTGGCATAGCCAGATTTCAAGCCGGCGATTGTGAAGCGCGTACGCTCGACTTTCGGCCGCGGGGAAAGGTTGACCAGGCTGGCGATGAATACGGCGAATGCGACCGCGCCAGTTACGGCCATCACCACGCGCCAACCGAACAGTGAGGCGACAAAGCCTGCTCCGATGGAGCTGGTGAGCTGCCCGATCACCGCCGCCAAAATGATCCGCGAAATGGCAACCTGGCGCTCGTTGAGCGGGACCCTGTCTCCAACCATCGCGAGTCCGACCGGGATGATGCCGCCGGCTGCAATCCCCGCAATGACGCGCGCTGCAAATAGCGTTTCGATTGACGGAGCAAATGCGGAAGCGAGCAGCGCAGTCGTCAGTACGGCCAGACAGATCTTGATGATCCGCGCTTTGCCGAGCGAATCCGCCATAGGCCCCAAGATCGGCTGCCCGATCGCATAAGGAAACGAGAAGGCCGAAGCCAGCAGTGCAACGGTGGCAGCCGTCGTGCTCAGATCGCGTGCGATCTCCGGCACCACCGGATCCACGACTCGCATGGAAAGCGCTCCGGCGAAACAGCCAAGCGCGAGGACGAGAAGTACAGGCATGCCTTGCTTCGAACCCCGGAGAACAATCGGCCGAAAGAGGGCCGCCAGATGGAAACACGTTCGGGGGACCGGGGCGAACGTAGGCCCCGTTGCTCCAAGCGTCGAGAGTAAATCTCGATTTCGCGCCGAGGATCAGCTATGCGATGAGCGCAACTTGGCCTGACAGGCAAAGGTCAGAGGCCGAGGCGCTGATGATTGCCTTGCAGGAGCGATCTCTCTAGCATGCGTGAACCGGGTGCTCCGCCGCCCGCTTTGGAATCTTAAGAAGCCGAAGGCACCACCAATGAGCAAAACATATAACGTCCTTATCCTCGGAGCTTCTTACGGCTCGCTGCTCGCGACGAAGCTGCTGCTGGCCGGACACAACGCAAAGCTGGTGTGCCTGCCGGCTGAGGCCGATCTGATCAACGCGGAGGGTGCGGTCGTCCGCATGCCCGCCAAGGGCAGAGAAGGACTGGTGGAGGTGCGCTCCCGCGATCTCCCGGGCAAGCTCTCCGCCGGCGGTCCGGAGTCAGTCGATCCCTCCGAGTACGATCTGGTGGCGCTGGCGATGCAGGAGCCGCAGTATCGGGCTGATAGCGTCAGAGATCTGCTGAACCGGATTGCAAAAGCCGGTGTTCCGTGCATGTCCATCATGAACATGCCACCCCTGACCTATTTGAGGCGTCTTCCTGATGTCGATGTAAAGGCTTGCAGAGCCGCCTACACGGACCCCTCGGTATGGGACGGCCTCGATCCGGCGCTGATGACGTTGTGCAGCCCCGATCCGCAGGCTTTCCGGCCCCCCGAGGAGAAGGTCAACGTGCTGCAGGTCCGGCTGCCCACGAACTTCAAGTCGGCGCGGTTCGAATCCGATGAGCACACCAACATTCTGCGCCAGCTCGAAGCCGACATCGAGGCGGCTCGCTTCGAAGTCGATGGCAGCAAGATTGAGCTGCCGGTCAAGCTGAAGGTTCACGAGTCCGTGTTCGTGCCCCTCGCCAAGTGGGCCATGCTGCTCGCGGGCAACTATCGCTGTGTCGAGGAGGAAACCGTCCGCCCGATCAAGGAGGCGGTGCACTCCAACCTTGAGGAGTCACGCGCGGTTTATAACTGGGTGGTGGACCTGTGCGTCAGTCTCGGCGCGAGCCGGGACGACATGGTGCCGTTCGAGAAGTATGCGAACGCGGCACTGTCTCTGTTGAGCCCCTCCTCCGCCGCCCGTGCGCTTGCTGCGGGAGCGCCGTACATCGAGCGCGTCGACAAGCTCGTTCAGATCATCGCGGCGCAGAAAGGCATGCAGTCGGATGCGGTCGATCGCACCGTGACGCTTGTCGACGGTTGGCTCGAAAGGAATCGGCAGAAGGCGAGCTAAGAACTTCCATTTCGGCGAGGGCTTGATCGCATGGCCCTCGCCGACACCCTTTATGCTTAGACGCCCAGATGCCGGCGCATAAGCTCCGGCTCCGCTTTGAGGGTCGCCGGCGCGCCCTCGAACGCGACTTCACCCTTGACGATGATGACCACGCGGTCGGCGAGCGCCGTCACGGCTTCCACCGTCTTGTCGACAATGAGGGTCGCTATGCCTGCCGCGCGGATCAGGCCGATCGTTCGCCAGATCTCGTCACGGATTATCGGCGCCAGACCTTCAGTCGCCTCGTCCAGGATCAGGAGACGAGGATTGGCGAGCAAAGCACGGGCGATGGCCAGCATCTGCTGCTCGCCTCCGGAAAGCTGGTCACCGCGATTGCCGATCCGCTGAGCGAGTCGCGGGAAGAGGTCGAGGACGCGCTCTTTCGTCCACGCGCAGCTTCCATCGAGGCCGGGTCGCTCGGCAATCGAAAGGTTCTCGGCGACGCTCAGTGCGGAGAAAATCCCGCGTCCCTCAGGCACATAGGCGATGCCCGCCTGCGCGATCCGGAACGTCGGCCATGCCGTCGCGTCTACACCGTCGATAAGAACCTGCCCCTGTCGCGGCCGGACGAGACCCATCAATGTGCGAATGAGCGTGGTCTTGCCCATGCCGTTGCGGCCCATGAGGCCGATGGTCTCTCCGGCACGAACCTCGATAGAGATGCCGCGCAGGATGTGGCTCGAGCCGTAGAACGTGTGCAACTCGCGGCCGGCGAGGATGGGCTGATCTGCCGGCATCACGCATGGCCTCCGAGATAGGCCCGCTGAACCTCGGGATTCGCGCGGACGTCGGTCGGAAGCCCCTCAGCCAGCACCGTGCCATCGACCATGACCGTCATCCAATCGGCGACGGCAAACACGAAGTCCATATCGTGCTCGATGAGAAGAACGGCGTGCTCGCGGGCCAAGTCCTTGAGCAAATGCGTGAATCGCTCGCTCTCCTCCGGCCCCATGCCGGCCAACGGCTCGTCGAGAAGCAGAACACGGGGCCGCGTTGCCAGCGTCATTGCGATCTCGAGCTGCCGCTGCTCGCCGTGGGAGAGAAGGCCGCTTTGCCGGTTCGCCGCGCCAGCGAGCCCCACGCGCTCCAAAGCTTCGTACGCTGCCGCAACGAGCTCTTTCTCGCGCGATGCCGGCCTCAACAGCCGCAAGCTCGGCAAAGCCGCAACCGCCTGCGCCGCGAGCCGCACGTTCTCCAACACGGTCAGCGATGAGAGCAAATTGGTGCGTTGGAACGAGCGGCCAATGCCGAGTCGCGTCATGCGCCACGGCGGCTCCCCAGCTACGTCGCGCCCTTCGAACAGGATACTGCCCGCGGTCGGGACGAGGTGCCCCGAGAGGAGATTGACAAGGGTCGACTTGCCGGCGCCGTTCGGCCCGATGACGGCGTGGAGCGCACCAGGATAGAGGCTCAGCGAAACGTCGCGCACGGCGGCGAGCCCGCCGAAATTGCGTCCGAGGCCCTTCGCTGCGAGCAGCGGGGCGGATGCATTGCGCGGCTCAGCCATGACGCAAGCTCTCAGCCGGCGCCTCCGGTACCGGCTTCTCCTCCGACGCGAAAGGCAGTTTCCTGCGCCAATCGCGTGGAAAACGGAGACCGCTCAGGCCCCTGGGGAGAACCAGCACGACCGCGAGTATGACGAGCCCTTGAACCAGCAGCTTACGCTCCGTCAGCGATTGCGCCAGTTCACCCAACCCCGTGTAGGCGAGGGCACCCAGGATCGGTCCGTGCAGCGTGTGCAGGCCTCCAAGGAGGATCATCAGCAGCGCCTCTGCCGAACGGTGCCAGCCCACGAGTTCCGGATTCACGAAGCCACGGTGCATCGCCCACATGTGCCCCGCCACCCCAGCGAGCATGCCGGCAATGACGAAAGCGGCGAGCTTGTAGCGGTACGTATTGTATCCGATCGCCTGCATCCGGTGTTCGTTGACACGGATACCCTCGAGCACGCGGCCGAACAGGGAGCGCAGCAGAAATGCGAGCCCCGAGTACATGAGCACCATCTGCATAAGGCCGACATAATAAATCGCAATTGGCCGCTGGCGGCGGGTCAGTGTCAGCTCGTAGCCGAGAAACGAAAGCGTCGGACGGGCAAGAAAGGCGCCGTCAGCTCCGCCGCCAATCTTGGTGTCGTGAAAAAGGAAGAACACCATCTGGCCGAAGGCCAGCGTCACCATCAGGAAGAAGAAGCCGCGCGTCCTCAGCGAAAGCGCGCCGACCACAAGGGCCGCGAGCCCGGCGACGAGCACTGCGATCGGCAGTGTGACGAAGATCGATAAGCCCTTCGATTCCGGCGTTACGAGATAGACCGCGTAAGCGGCGAGCCCGTAGAATGCGCCGTGACCCAAGCTCACGAGGCCCGTGCAGCCGACGAGAAGCTGCAAGCTGAGGGCCAGCATTGCCGCTATGACAGCGTACGTGCCGAGCTCGACATAGTACGGAGGCGCGAAGAGCGGCAGAGCTGCCAGCGCAGCTGCGCCCAGCACCAGCCCCATCCAGCCGTATTTCGTCTCAGGCAACATTCTCGAAATTTACCTGGACTCCCTACTCACGAGCTTCTGGCTCCGAACAGGCCGAATGGTCGCCACAGCAGCACGACGGCCATCAGGACGTAAACGGCCAGCCCGGCAACGACCGGCACATAGGCCTTGCCCAACGTATCGACGAGGCCGATCAGCAGCGCCGACCAGAAGGCACCCGAAACGGAGCCCAGCCCGCCGATGACGACCACCACGAACGAAATGATCAGAAACCCATCGCCCATATTCGGATAAACGGAATAAAGCGGCGCTGCGAGCACGCCGGCCATGAGCGCCAGCGCAGTTCCCACCGCGAAAACGACGAGGTGAATGCGCCGCGCGTCGATGCCGAGTATGTCCACCATCTCCGGTTTTTCCGCCGCCGCCCGAATGATCGCGCCGAGACGCGTCCGCTCGATCCAGAGAAACATGAGCGCGGCGAGCAACAGGCAAATGCCGATAACCGCAAAACGGTAGGCCGAGTAGCTGAAGCCATCCGTAACGGGAATGGAAAAATCGAGCACTGCAGGAATAGGGACCGAATAGAAGTCGTTGCCTACGAGCAGGGAGCGCGCCTCCTCGAACAGCAGGATAAGGGCGAACGTCAGCAAAACCTGGTCGAGGTGCTCGCGGTGATAGAAAAATCTGAAAAGAAATCGCTCCAGCAGCAGCCCCAGCGCGATTCCTCCGACGATACCCGCAGGCAGCGCCAGCCAAAGCGAACCCGTGGCGCTCGTCACCACGAAGGCCGTATACGCGCCGACCATGAACAGCGAGCCATGCGCCAGGTTGATGATGCCCATGACGCCGAAAATCAGCGTCAGGCCGCTGGCGATCAGGAACAACAGCAAACCGTATTGTATGCCGTTGAGAAGCTGAGCGAAAAGGCCGGCGAGGTCCATTTTTCTTATTGGCGAATAGCGAATAGCGAATGGCGAGTAGCGAATAGTAAGTAACGACGGTGAGTAGCGATTAGCAAAAACGGCAACCGGTGTTGTTGAGGCGACCGTCTGCGAATCCTCTATTCGCTATTCGCTACTCACTATTCGCTCAAATCTCACGCCATCTTGCAGCCGGTGCCGGGGTCGGCAAGCTGCTCGGCCGCGATGCCGATCACCTTGTTCTGACCGCCAGTCACCTTCCGCAGGTACATGTTGTGAATCGCCTCGTGTGAGGGCGACATGGACATCGGGCCGCGCGGACTGTCGATCTTCGCGTTCTCCAGAGCCATGTGCAGGTTCTCCTCGTCCTCGATATCGCCTTTCACCGCCTCGAGGCCAATCGCAAGCAGCTGCGCGGAGTCGTAGCCCTGCACGGCGTAGACGTCCGCCTCGCGGCCTGCCTTCTCCAGGAAGGCCTTGCGGAATGCGATGTTCTTCGGATTGTCGAGCCCGTCGCCGTAGTGGAGCGAAGTCTCGATGCCCTCGGCGGCCTCACCCTGCGCCTGCAACGTGCCCTCCGTCAGGAAGCCGTTGCCGCACAGCGGCACCTTGAGACCCGCAGCCGCGTACTCCTTCACGAATTGCACGGCCCCGCCGCCGGCGAAGAAGGCGCCGACGATATCGACGTCGAGCCCCGGAATTTGCGCCAATAGCGGCTGGAAGTTCGTCTGCGGGAAGGGCAGCTTGAGAAACTCGACGAACTTACCCCCCTGCTCTTCGAGGCCTTGCTTGAAGCCTTCGCAGGACTCGGCGCCGGCGGCGTAATCCCAGCTCACCCAGATGCCCCTCTTGTGGCCCTTCTTGCCAGCCGCGAGACCTATGCCGTAGGCAGGCTGCCAGTTGGAGAACGAGGCGCGGTAGACATTGCGCGCGCACAGCTCGCGCGTGATGGCCACGTTGCCGGCATTGGGGATGATTGTCAGTGTGCCACTCTCGCGGACGACGCGATGGATGCCCATCTGCACGCCCGAATGCACGGTGCCGATCAGCACATCCACCTGGTCGCGCTTCACCAGGCGATCCGCGTTCTGCGGCGCGAGCTCCGGCTTCGACTCGTCATCAAGCTTGATGAGCTCCACCTCGCGCCCGCCGAGCTTGCCGCCTTTTTCGGCGATCAGCATTTCAACGGCATAGGTGATGTTTTCGCCGAGCTTGGCGTACGTGCCCGAATAGGGCAGCATAAGACCGATTTTCAGCGGCCGCTTCTGCGCGATCGCCCAGCCTGTCGGTACAGCCGACAGTGCCGTTACCGCCGCCGCACCCTTCAACACGCCCCGGCGCGAGACGCCGTCCGCCTTCCTGATGGCCATGGCTTCCTCCCTTTGCTTTCCCCCCGGACTACCATTGCCCCGGGAAAGACGAACAACCAATTGGCGGAGTACCTGCGCGAGGCACTCCCAAGGCTTCTCGCTCGCATACGAAGCGGCTCTGCGCAAGATGTTGCTTTTGCAATGCCTCTCGAGGTGGCTGTGGGACCAGCGGGTGCCCCCGGAGAAGCATCTTTCCACACGCTTGCGATTTCGGTGCGCAAGCCAGGACAGCGCACCATCTTGAAGCTGCACGGCAGCTGGCGGTCGGTCTACACTGCTCCTCCTTGGGGGGAGGGTCGGATGCAATGGATCGCGGTCGCCGTTGGCGCCTTTTATGTATTTGCCGGGATCGTGGTGCTGCGGCGAATGGCGATGGACCGGATGCTGGACATCGCGCTCGAGGCCATCACGCTCAAGAAGACTGAGGCCAAGGAGAGACTGAAGTCACGCGTGCTCACGTTCGGCGCATGCCTGACGTTCGCCAGCGGACTTGCTCTGATGACGCTCAGTCCTTGGGCCACGGTTTTCTTCGCCGCAAACGCAATTCTTCAGGGCGGCTACCTATTATGGGCATGGAAGGCACTGCCGCCGGAATCGGAGGACGAGAAGAAGGGCCGCCAGCAGACCATCAACGCCTTCTTCATTTACATGGCGGCGTTCGCCTTCGTCGCTCATACGCATTCGCAAGGCGTGTTCTCGCACTGGCCCATCGCTTTCAGTACCTTCTCCTGGCTGATCGAGCCGCTAGTGATCAGCGTGGTGACGGCTGGCCTGTGGGCGAACTGGTTTCTTCGGATGCCTCGCAGGGGCAAGTCCGTAGGATGGAGCGGTGCACACGATGGCGGAGCCGATACTTGGGACGACCTTCCCAAGCCGCCACGGCCCGAGCGCCTCCGCCTCGCGCCCGAGTACTGCTGCTGGCCGACGTGGGACGATGAAACTGGCGAAAATATCGACCCGGCGAACCTTGAACTTTCGGACGCGCTGTACGCACGCATCCGGGAATGGGACGATACTTGGCAGGCGACCTATAAGCCGGACGATCCCGTGAACTCAGGGTTCGACAACGAAGAGGCCAGCGAGCGCTGGATAGCTGAAGGCGAGGCGATCGCGGCGGCGCTGGCCGAGGAGAGGACAGGTCAAATTGTCGTGAAGCCCTGGCCGACAACAAGGTGACGCCTATTTCCTAGCGCCAAGGCACCGCTCGTCCGCTCATTCCAGTTCCCCGAGTGGGGATGCCGTGGAACAGAGGTCCCGCTTTGCGGCTTCACCTTTCAATATCACTCAACCACACATAGTCATGATCATGCAGCAACAGCCGAAAATGGAAGTTCACTTCGACGCGCCCGGCCACGGGCGCATCTACGACAGCATTATCGAGACGATCGGGAATACGCCGCTTGTCCGCGCGCCGCGGCTCAGCAAGGAGGAGGGCGTCGTCGCCGACCTCGTGCTGAAGCTCGAGTTCTTCAACCCGCTGGGCAGCGTGAAGGACCGCATCGGCGTCTCCATGATTTTGGATCTGGAGAAGCAGGGCAAAATCGGGCCGCACAGCACGCTCATCGAGCCGACCTCGGGCAATACAGGCATCGCGCTGGCCTTTGTGGCCGCTGCGCGCGGATACCGGCTGATCCTCACGATGCCCGAGTCGATGTCCATCGAGCGGCGCAAGATGCTGGCTTATCTCGGCGCGGAATTGGAGCTGACGCCTCGCGAGAAGGGCATGAAAGGGGCCATCGCACGGGCCGAGGAGCTGCTGAGGGAAATCCCGAACTCGGTGATGCCAAGCCAGTTCACCAACCCGGCGAACCCCGAGATCCACCGCAGGACCACCGCCGAGGAAATCTGGCGCGATACCAACGGCGAGGTCGACGTGATCGTGTCGGGCATCGGCACAGGCGGAACTTTCACGGGCTGCGCCCAGGTGCTGAAGCCACGGCGCCCTCAGTTGCGGATGGTTGCCGTCGAACCAGCGCTGAGCCCGGTGCTCTCCGGCGGCACGCACAATCCGCACCCGATCCAGGGCATCGGGGCCGGGTTCATTCCGGAGATCATGGATACGTCGCTCATCGACGAGATCATTACGGTCGAGAACCAGCCTGCCATCGACATGGCGCGCAAAGTCGCCCGGCTCGACGGCATTGCTGTTGGCATCTCGTCAGGCGCAGCGATCTGGGCAGCAGTTCAGATCGGCAAACGGCCCGAGATGGCTGGCAAACGAATCGTGACGATCGTCCCGTCCTTCGCGGAGCGGTATCTGTCGACGGTGTTGTTCGAGGGATTGTGAGGCGGATCAGACCGCCTCGCGCCGTCCCTCGCGCGCGGCAGCTCCGAACCGTTTCTCGATATAATCCTCAACGATCGCCTTGAACTCCTCCGCGATCTGCGGACCACGGAGCGTCACGGCCTTCTGACCATCGATGAACACCGGAGCCGCGGGCTGCTCGCCGGTGCCGGGGAGTGAGATGCCAATGTCGGCGTGCTTCGACTCGCCGGGGCCGTTCACGATGCAGCCCATCACCGCGAGGTTGAGGTTCTCGACTCCCGGGTACTTCTCGCGCCACTCCGGCATCCGCTCGCGGATCATCTCCTGAACGTCGCGCGCCAGCTCCTGGAACACCGTCGAGGTGGTGCGGCCACAGCCTGGGCAGGCGGCAACGGTGGGCATGAAGGTGCGCAGGCCCATCGTCTGCAGCAGCTCCTGCGCGGTGCGGACCTCCAGCGTGCGGTCGCCGCCAGGTTCGGGCGTCAGCGAGTAGCGGATCGTGTCGCCGATGCCTTGCTGCAGCAGGATGCCGATGGCCGCCGACGAGGCAACGATGCCCTTCGAGCCCATGCCCGCTTCGGTCAGGCCGAGGTGCAGCGCGTAGGAGCATCGCTTGGCCAGCATCGTATAGACGCTGACGAGATCCTGAACCGCCGAGACCTTGGCCGAGATGATGATGCGGTCGGCCCCGAGGCCCAGCTCTTCTGCGCGAGCGGCGGAAAGCAGCGCGGACTGGACGATCGCCTCATGCAGCACGGCCCGGGCACTCTTGGGCTGGGGCGACTTGGCGTTCTCGTCCATCAGGTGCGTGAGCAGCTCCTGATCAAGGCTGCCCCAGTTGACGCCGATGCGAACCGGCTTCCCCCACTTCAGGGCCTGCTCGATGATCGCGGCGAACTGTACGTCGCGCTTGTTCTTGAAGCCCACGTTGCCGGGGTTGATGCGGTACTTGTCGAGCGCCTCCGCGCAAGCCGGGTTCTCGGCGAGCAGCTTGTGGCCGATGTAGTGGAAGTCGCCGACGATAGGCACCCTGACGCCCATGCGGTCGAGCCGCTCGCGAATGTGTGGAACCGCCTTCGCAGCCTCGTCGCGGTCGACCGTGATGCGCACCAGCTCGGAACCGGCGCGCGCGAGCGCCGCCACCTGCTGCGCCGTCGCGTCAGCGTCGGCTGTGTCGGTGTTGGTCATCGACTGAACGACGATCGGATGTTGCCCGCCGACGTGCACGCCGCCGACATTGACCGGCACGGACTTGCGCCGTGGGCTCATCAGATCAGCCATGGCTGCTCCTGGTCCAAGCTCCCTCGTGAGCCTTACCTAATGCAGGCGGGCCACGGTGAACAGTAGTCGCGACGCCGCTTACTGCGCCCCGGCGCGCAACGCCATGCCGAAAAGCGAGACGCCCGACATAGCTGCAAGCACCGCGACGATTGCCGGTCCGCCGGGGATGTCGAATGAAAGCGACAACTCCAGCCCTGCAACGACGCCCGCGGTGGCGATGACAGCTGCGATCAAGGCCATCCTCTCCGGCGTGGAGCTCAGCGGCCGTGCAGCAGCAGCCGGCATGATCAGAAAGGCGATGGCGAGGAGAATGCCGACGATCTTGATGGCGACGGCAATCGCTAGTGCCAGCAACACCACGAACGCACCCTTCACAAGATCCCGCGGGATGCCTTCGGCGGCTGCCAGCTCCTCGTGCACTGCCATCGACAGCAGCGACTTCCAGAGCCAAGCCAAGGCCACAAGCACCGCCGCACCACCGGCGAACACCCACCAGAGATCCTGAGTGGAGACAGCGAAGATATCTCCGAACAGATATCCCAGCAGATCAACGGGAGGCCCGCTCACAAATGATGTCGCAATAACGCCCAAGGCCAAAGCGGCATGGGCCAGCAATCCCAAAAGAGAGTCCAGCGGCACCAGGCTCTGGCGTGCCAACACGATGAGCAACAGCGCTAAAACCGCCGAGACGGCGAGTGCCGAGGCAGTGAGGTCAAGTTGCAGCGCCAGTCCGAGTGCGATGCCGATCAGACTCGCCTGCGCGACCGCTTCTCCAAAGTAGGCCATGCGCTGCCAAACCACGAAGCAACCGAGCGGGGCGGCAATGACGGCAACACCGATCCCCGCAGCCAGGGCGCGGAGAATGAACGGGTCCAAGCTCATCGACCTCCCCCTTGTGGCTCCCGCTCGGCGTCGTTTCCAACGCTCGGCGAAACCGGCTTCGCCTCCCCAGCCAGATCGTGACGGTGATCGTGCCTATGGCTGTAGACGGCGAAGGAGCGGGCGGCATGCTCGCCGAAGAGGCGAACGTAGGCGGGGTCCTTGGCGACTGTTTCCGGCACGCCCGAGCAGCATACGTGGCGATTGACGCACACCACGCGGTCACTTTGCGCCATGACGATGTGGAGATCGTGCGAGACCATCAGCACGCCGAGCCCGCGTTCGGCCCGCAGCCGACCGATCAGCGCGTAAAGCTCCGCCTCGCCGACGTAGTCGACGCCGCGGACCGGCTCATCAAGGACCAACAGGCCGGGATCTCGCAGAAGCGCACGGGCGAGCAAAACCCGTTGCAGCTCACCGCCTGATAGTCCCGACATCTGCTGATCAACGACCCGGCTGGCGCCGACCTCCGCCAGCACCGCCCGTGCACGCTCCGGTGTACCGGCTCGGCCGAGCGCCAGGAAGCGTGCCACCGTCATGGGGATCGCGCGGTCGATGTCGAAGCGTTGGGGCACGTAGCCGATGGTCAGGCCGGGGCTCCGACGGATGATACCTTTGTCCGGCGCAATCAGGCCGAGCAGAACGCGCACGAGCGTGGTTTTCCCGGCGCCGTTGGGTCCGATCAGGGTGACGATCTCGTTCTTACGGATCTCGAAATCGACGTCCTCGAGGATGGTCCGTCCGCCGCGTGAGATCGCCAGCCCTTGCGCGCCGATGAGCACGTCGCCGGCTCTGTGAGTGATCGATGCCGCCGTATGGTGATGATGATGGGCGTGACCACAGTTCGCGTGGCCATCGGCGAAGTCCGATCCACCTGCGGGTGGCCGATCCGTCGGAGCGGGATCGGGGGTTGCGATCATGAGGCTCCTCCCAACACCGCCTAATTGGTCCGGCAATCGGCGCAAACTCCACTCACCTCGGCGACGGTGCGTTCAGGTGTGAACGCCGCCCCGCGCGCTGCACTTGCGATCGCCTCGAACACGCGCTCGCCGGGCACCTCGGCAACACGGCCGCAGCGCTCGCACGTCAGCACGATCTGGTCGTGCTCCTTGGAATGTGAGACATGGCAGGCAAAGAACGCATTCCGGCTCTCGAGCCGGTGAATGATGCCCGCGTTCAGCAACGCATCGATCGCCCGATAGACGGAAATCGGTGCGAGCCGGGAGCCTTTCTGCGCCAACCGCTCGAGCACATCATAGGCGCCGATGGCGTGATGAGATCCGGCGATCTCCTCCAGTACCTGGCGCCTAAGATCCGTGAGCCGCATGCCCTTGGCCTCGAACGCCTGCTCCGCCCGCTCGAGTGCCCGCGCGACGCAAGAGCTGTGGTTGTGGTGCGGCGAAGGGAAAGCGGCTGGTGGACGAGCTGGGCTCATGACTGTCAGGTTCGAGGTGGCCACATGTAATGTTATTACATTGCAGTTCGACACACCTTTCAGTCAATTGTCCCTAGGCCGGCAGCTCCGCCAAACTCGGCCAACGAATAGGGGCGCACCTAAACGCGCCCCCGATCCAGAGTAGATTTGGATGTTGTAGCCGACCCGATGAGCCTACTGCGCCACGGGTTTCGGCGCGTTCTGCAAGGCCTGTTCTGCGGCCTGGCGGGCAGCGCGCTCTTTCTCGAGTTGCTCCCCGACCTCTTTCGCCTCCCGCATGGCCCCGTCGCGGGCGGCTTCGGCCGAGGCGAGCTGGGAACGCACATCCTGTAGCGCCTTGTCCGCCTCCGAAAGCTTGTTGCGGAGGTCCTGAATCGCATTCTCCGCCTGAGACCGGGCCTCGGCTGCTTTCGCCGCTTCCCCGCGCGCCTGCTGGAGCTCGGCATTCGCTTTGGCCAGGTTGGCCCTCAGCGTCTCGACTTCGCTGGCCTTGCCCTCTGCCGCCTGAAGAGCCGCTTTGGCATCGGCTGCCTCCTTTTCGGCGCTCGCCTGAGCGGATTTTGCTGCTTCGAGCTGAGACTTCGCTTCCGCCAATTCCTTTTGAGCGGCATCGCGCGCGCTCACGGCTTCCTTGAGCTGATTTTCAGCGGTGGCTCGCGCTGCCTCGGCGGCAGTAGTCCTCTGCTGCGCCGAATTTGCCGCGCTGAACTGCCAGATCGCCGCGATGATCGCCAGAACCGCAACGCCGATCCCCAGCCTGCTCATCATTGTCGAGGACATGGTCGTCTTCTCCCCAGCTCGTGTCGGACTGAATCATTCTTATGGCAAATTTGGAGATCATTCGATCGAGAAGATCAATCCGAGCAACTTGTTTCGAAGGAGACAGCGGCACGCCACAATGGGAGCTACCGTCCTCTCAGATGCTCACACGAAGGAGGACGTCATGACAGGAAAAGCTTACATCGTCGCCGCTGCCATCGCCGCCGCGCTGCTCGCCAACGTTGCGGCTCCAGACTCAGCTGAAGCGAGAAGATCTCGCGGCAAGGATGTGATCGAGAAGCACTACATCACCGATCGTCCGGTGAAGGGATTTTCCGGCTTCGCTGGCGGGTACTACTGCGATTACAAGCGCGTCCCCAACCGGCAATGCGTTCTGCTTCCGAATGGCCAGGAAAGCTGCCGGATCGTGAACTGGACTTTGACGCAGGCCTGTTACTGAGGAGTTTGGAGCGGCTGGCGTCTAAGATGCCAGCCGCTCATAGCGTATCAGGCACTCGGAGTGCGGGTACCCGAAGCCGTCTTGGACTTGGCTTTCGACATCGGCGAGACGAGGCTGACGAACTCATCCCACTCGGTAGCGCCCCAAACCTCTGTGTTCGCATGGCCATATGTCCGGATGACCGCCGCGACCTTCGTGGCCGATTCGATGTCAGGCGCCTCGAAGATATCCAGATAGTCGGCCGGGCCGAGCAGCACGAAGCTCTGCTTCCATTCGACCTCCGGACATTCCTTCCGGATATGCTCCATGACCTCATGACTGAGATGCTGGAGCGACTGCGGCGACTTCAGGGTGTCGTGACTGAGCCGGGTCATCATGATGAATTTGGCCATGTCTTGGGACTCCTCTGGCACCTGAACTCCAAAAGAGAACGCCCGCACGGCCAGGGAGATCCCGAAGTCGACGCCCCGCCTCGGGCGGCTCAGCTCCTGCGCTCAGCCACGTATGCGACTGCCTGACGCAGAATGTCACCCTGGGCGCCGAACCTATCCAGCACCGACACAGCCTCCTGTTGCAGCCGTTGCAGGCGTGCACGCGCGCCGTCGACGCCAAGAGCCGAGACGTAGGTGGCCTTTCCTGCTGCCGCATCCTTGCCCGTGGCCTTGCCGACCTCCGCCGCCGCGCCCTCGACGTCGAGCAGGTCGTCGGCGATTTGGAACGCGGCCCCGAGAAGGCTGCCAAAGGCGGCCAGCGCCCGCCGATCTTCGGCCGGCGCGTTTGCCAAAATGGCTCCGGCCTCTGCCGACCAGCTGATCAAAGCTCCCGTCTTTTTCTCTTGGACCTCGCGAACACGATCGAGGTCATGGGCATCGCTCCTCGGCCACCGCTCGGCCTCGAGGTCGAGCTGCTGGCCGCCGACCATTCCGGCGGGCCCTCCTGCACGGGCGAGTGTCAGCGCCAGCTCGCAGCGGACGGCCGGATCGGGATGGGTTTCTTCTTGCGCGATGACTTCGAAGGCGAACGTCAGAAGTGCATCTCCCGTGAGGATGGCCGTGGCCTCGTCGAAAGCGATGTGCACCGTGGGCTGCCCGCGCCGCAGATCGTCATCGTCCATGGCCGGCAAGTCGTCATGGACCAGCGAATAACAGTGGATGAGCTCGATCGCCGCTGCCGCATTGAGCGCAGCGTCAGGCGCGAGCCCGAACAGCTTGGCGCTCTCGATCACCAGGAACGGGCGAAAGCGCTTACCTCCGCCAAGCACTGCATAGTGTATGGCCTCGGCGAGTCTCGGAGGAGCCGTTTTGGACAAGGCTCCCAGGACCTCCTGCAGGCGTCCCTCGACAAGATTTGCATTGGCGCGGAGCTGTTGAGAAAAGGTCATTGTGACGCCATCTGCCTAACCATGAGTCCCGAGTTCGCATTTACTTTGCTGATACGCAGGCTGCGCTATAACACCCCGCTGTCGGAGTTCGTCCACACGTATGGCTTTACAGGACAAAGTGCGAGAAGCGTTGCGCGTCGCGCCATGGCGTGAAGAGTCGCAAGCCTGGAGTTCGCGCCTCGCTGTTCACGTGCCCGGCTGCATAAGGGTGGCACTCATTGGAGGCGTGACGGCACTGGCGGGGTTGATCACGGCTTTCCTGCTGCTGATTTCCGTTCTCCTGATTTTCTTTCGGTTCGTCGATCCGCCCGCCACACCGCTGATGATTGGGCAAGCTCTGACGGGCAGCCAAGTCAATCATAGGTGGGTGAGCCTTGACGACATCTCACCCAATCTCGTCCGAGCGGTAATCAGCTCGGAGGATGGCCAGTTCTGCAGCCATTACGGTGTCGACTTCCGCGAACTGCAGGTGGCGCTGCGTCAAGCCGAGCGGGAGGGGCTCGGCGAAGCACGCGGCGCCAGCACGATAACGATGCAGGTTGCGAAAAACCTCTTTCTCTGGCCATCCAAGGATCTTCTTCGCAAGGGACTCGAGCTTGGCATTGCAGTGATGATGGAGCAGATCTGGCCCAAAAGCCGGATCCTCGAAGTCTATCTCAATGTCGCCGAATGGGGACCGGGCGTGTTCGGCGCCGAAGCGGCGGCCCGACATCATTTCCGCAAGCCTGCGGCCAAGCTCACACCACGAGAGGCTGCGCTGCTGGCGGCTTCCCTCCCCAATCCTCACCGGCGTGTCGCAGGCGCTCCGGGACCTGGCACGCGCCGCATCGCCCAAATCGTCCAGGCCCGGGCACGGTTGGGGGGCGACCGCTTCACCTGCGCCCTGCCGTCGAGAGGGGCGCGGTGAATGTGCGCCTGGTGCTGGCGTCGGCAAAGAAATCCGTCTATAAGCCCGTCCGAAGCCTGCCGGGTGCTGCTGTGTCCGGCAGCAGGAATGTATTCAGCTATCGAGACGTATATGACGGGATCGGCTCGCGGTTTTGGGGCCGGTCGAAGGAGACAGGCATGGCTGTACCTCGCAAGAAGGTTTCCCGGATGAAGCGCGGCTTCCGCAGATCGGCCGACGCGCTCAAGGCCCCGACGTATGTCGAGGACAAGGAGAGCGGCGAGCGGCGGCGTCCGCATCACATCGATCTCAAGACCGGTAAATACCGCGGTCGGCAGATTCTCGAGCCGCAGAACGAAGTCTAAGCAGGAGACGAGGCCTCGGGGGAGGACGGCGCGCTCGCGCCGCAGGCTTAGGCTCCGGCAGACATAATTTCAGCGCCGGCACCCTCTATAGGCCATCCAGGGTCGCAGTTCCGGAGGTGCGCGATGTCGCTGAGAGCTATCCCGCTGATTGCGCTGGCATTGATTCTCTACAACGCGATCGTGTTGTTGGGTGGCAGCGACTCCCCCAGCGAGATCCTGTCGGCCCGGCTCTTCGAGATCCCGATGCTCCAGCAGGATGCGGTCTGGGTCTTCACCTGGGGTGACTTCCTCATCTTGCTCGTGCTGGTGCTGCTCTTCATCGAGCTGCTCAAGGCGACCTATACGACGACCGCATCCCTGCTCGATCACGGGCTTTCCATGGTCGTGTTCGTGGTGTGCCTCATCGAGTTCCTGCTCGTGAGGCAGGCGGCAAGCTCGGTCTTCTTCTTCATCACGATGGCGGCCCTCATCGACGTGGTGGCAGGTTACACGATCGGCATCCGCGTCGCCCGGCGCGACTTCCAGATCGGCGAGTGAGACAGCGCCGTAGCCTGCGAGCAACACGCAAGCTTCAGAGCTTATTAGGGTTGAGCCGGTATGATGGCTCGATCTGAAGGTCTCTGAGGCGATGAGGGCGAGTGAGCGGCGGAGCGGATATCAGCGGTTCGTCAAGATCCGAAAGCAGCAGCGGAACTGGATGTTCCGGAGCCGAGCTTCCGGAGGTGGTTGCGCGTCAAGATCTCATTGACGCGCTCGCGCGCCTTTTCGCGCCAGATACCCGGGCGCGGGAGCCCCGGGCATTCATCGTAGTCGGGGTCAACGATCTCGCAATCACCAACGACCTGTTTGGCTTCGATGTCGGAGACGAGCTGATCGACGGGGTTGGCCGCTTGATTGCGGCACAGCTCGGACCGAACGACCTCCTCGGCCGGTGTGCGTCGAATAAGTTCGGGATCATCCTGCACGCGGGGACGCCCCATGAGATGCAGCAGACGGCCGAACGCTTCCTGAAGTCTGTGCACGACAGCCGTATCGAGACCTCCGCGTGCCGTCTCGCGGCATCGATCTCGCTTGGCGGGATCTTGCTCCCGGCGCAGGCACAGAACGCCGAGGACGCCGTTTGCCGGGCGCATCGGGCACTATCCCTGGCCAAGGAGAAACGGGAAGGCTTCGTTCCCTATCAATCGAGCAGCCATCAGGACGAACAGCGCCGCAGGAACGTTCGCATCGCCAGGGACGTCGTGTCAGCCCTGGAGGCCGGGCGGATGCGCCTGGCCCTGCAGCCCATCGTCTCGACGGCGACCTGGCGGCCCGCTTTCTATGAAGCCCTCCTACGAATGGAGCTCCCGAACGGAGATGTCATTCCGGCTGGAAAGTTCATCGGAATTGCCGAGCAGCTCGGGTTTGCCCGCTTTCTCGACCGCCGGGGACTGGAGCTCGCTGCCGAAATCCTCGAGCAGACGCCAGACCTGCATCTCGCGCTGAATGTTTCAGGCCTCACATGCAGCGACCGCGAGTGGCTGGCCGCGCTTCGGCAACTGGCACGTGAGACCCGTCTGGCCACTCGGCTCACGGTCGAGATCACCGAAACGGCCGCAATTCACGATCTTCACCAGTTCCGCAAATTCGTTGATGCGCTGAAGGACTTGGGCTGTCGCGTGGCCATCGACGACTTCGGCGCCGGCTATACCTCTTTCCGCACGCTGAAGGGGCTGGCGATCGACGTGGTGAAGATCGACGGCGCGTTCGTCCGCAACCTCCCGCAGGACAGCTCCGATCGCGCTTTCATCAGGGCGATGGTCCAGCTCGCGGGCAGCCTCGGCATGGAAACCGTCGCCGAGTGGGTGGGAAGCGAGGCAACAGCCCGATTGCTCGCCGAGGACGGCATCGACTACCTGCAAGGCTTCCACTTTGGCGAGCCAGCGATCGTATCCAGGTCGACCGATCCAAACTCTCTGGCCGCAGACGCCTCTTGATAACACCCCCTCTCAGAGGGAACGGAACCGCGTCTCCCTTTCGAGCATTTCTCTGCGTTTCCCGGGCTTCCAACACGCGTTCGCGGCAGCGACGTTGCTGACGGCATCGCACCGCAGCTGGCCAACCCGAGTCGGTCAGCCATCCCGTGACCTGGGCAATCCGATGGATCAAGACTTGGCCGCGCTCCAAGATAACTCTGCTGCAGGCTCGTATTGGGAACAGCGCAGCCATTTCGCCTACTACCGTGTCGCGCGGTCCCTTGCTCAGGAGATAGCTCCACGTGCGCGGAGCATTCTCGATGTGGGCTCCAACGGCTGTCCCCATCTCGACTGGTTCGAGCACGCCGAACGGAAAGTATCAGTCGATCTGGTGACGCCCTACTGCGGCCCAGGCGTTGAAGCCGTGACGGCTGACTTCTTTCGTTATGCGACGAATGGGCGGTTCGACGTTTGTCTTTGCCTGCAAGTACTCGAGCATGTGGCGAATCCGTCGGCATTCGCACGCAAGCTGCTGTCGCTTGCCGACCACGTCATCGCCTCGGTGCCCTACAGATGGCCCGCGGGGAAATGCGAAGCGCATCTCCATGACCCAGTAGACGAGGCGAAAATGCGTGAGTGGTTCGGGCGCGAACCGAACTTGAGCATCATCGTGGAAGAAGAAAAAAAGCGCTCGGCTTCGAAGCGCCTTATCTGTCATTTTGCGTCAGGCTGCCGAAGTTAGCTCTCGGCAGCTCGGATCACCACCTAGCCCCGTTTCTGCGACAGCCGCTCGATTTTCTCCTGCATCGACGCCAGCTGTGCCTTGAGGTCCTCCAGCTCTGCCTTGTTGGTGTCGTCGCTGGCCTTTGCCTGCGGGTTCGGCTCGGCAGGCTTGGCTTTGCCGCTCGCGCCTGCTTCCTCCGGCTTGGCTCCCATGGTTTGTGGAGCCCCGAAGGGCGTCCACATCGCCATAGCCTTCTCGAACATGGCCATGTTCTTGCGGGTCTGCTCCTGCATGGCGTCGAGTGCGGCCGCACCGAAGGGGTTCTGCCCCATCATGTTCGAGAACTGGGCGCGGAAGCGCTCCTGCTCCTTGGCAAGCATCTCGAGGCTCATCTGCAGGTAACTCGGCACCATTCGGGCGATGCTGTCGTCGTAGAAGCGGATGAGCTGGCGCAAGAATGGAATGGGAAGCAGCGTCTGGCCGCCAGAGCGACCCTCTTGCTCAACGATGATCTGCGTCAGGACCGAGTGGGTCAGATCCTCACCGGTCTTCGCATCGTACACGACGAAATCCCGGTCGGACCTCACCATTGCAGCAAGGTCCTCCAGCGTCACATACGTGCTCGTCTCCGTATTGTAGAGACGCCGGTTGGCATACTTCTTTATGACGACCGCCTCCTTCTTCTCAGACGGCGGGTCATTCTTGCTGAGCATGGCGATCAGATCTTGACAATGGCTCTAAATCTCAGGCTAGCACAGCGCCCGACCGTGGCAACCCATAATCCACCTGGAACGGTCATAAGTTTGCTGCATTGCACCTAAGACGTGATTGCCCGCATAGAGGGCACACTGCTATCGTCCGAGGCAGCCGGATTCTTCACGACTGTACAGGCCAGCCCAAACTCTTGCGACAGGGCGAACGGCGATCAACTCGAGATCGGTGATCCAGGAGAGCCAGAATGAGCACAGACAAGTCGACCATCGTTATCGCGAGCGCGGCTCGCACGCCCGTCGGTTCGTTCAATGGCTCGCTCGCGAGTCTGCCAGCACACGAGCTTGGCAAGGTGGCGATCAAGGCAGCGATCGAAAGGGCGGGAATCGAGCCCGGCGATGTGGACGAGGTCATCATGGGCCAGATCCTCACGGCTGGGCAGGGCCAGAACCCCGCGCGACAGGCTTCGATCGCGGCCGGCATCCCTGTCGACAGCCCGGCTTGGGGCATGAACCAGCTCTGCGGCTCGGGCCTCAGAGCCGTCGCGCTCGGCGCGCAGCAGATTCAGCTCGGCTCGTCCAACATCGTTGTCGCCGGCGGCCAGGAGAGCATGAGCCAGGCACCCCACTGCGCGCACCTGCGCGAAGGCACCAAAATGGGCGACCTGAAGTTCATCGACACAATGATCAAGGATGGCCTGTGGGACGCCTTTAACGGCTATCATATGGGCTCGACAGCCGAGAATGTCGCCCGGCAGTGGCAGATCACCCGCGAGGAGCAGGACCGGTTCGCGGTCGCGTCGCAGAACAAGGCCGAGGCCGCCAAGAAGGCCGGCAAGTTCAAGGACGAGATCGCCCCCGTAACAATCGCGACGCGGAAGGGCGAGACCGTCGTCTCCGAGGACGAGTACATCCGCGAGGGCACCACCTACGATGCCGTCGCCAAGCTGCGCCCGGCGTTCGAGAAGGATGGAACGGTGACGGCCGGCAACGCGTCCGGCATTAACGACGGTGCGGCCGCGGTCGTGTTGATGACGCTGGCGGAAGCGGAAAAGCGGGGGATCACGCCACTCGCGCGCATCGTCTCCTGGGCTCATGCCGGTGTCGATCCGTCCATCATGGGCACCGGTCCGATCCCCGCCTCGAAGAAGGCCCTGGAGAAAGCCGGCTGGACCGTCGACGACCTGGACCTCATCGAGGCGAACGAGGCTTTCGCCGCCCAGGCCTGCGCCGTCAACAAGGGGCTCGGCTGGGATACGGAGAAAGTTAACGTGAATGGCGGCGCAATCGCCATTGGCCACCCGATCGGCGCATCCGGCGCGCGGGTTTTGAACACCCTGCTGTTCGAGATGAAGCGCCGCGACGCGAAGAAGGGCCTTGCCACGCTCTGCATCGGCGGCGGCATGGGCGTTGCGATGTGCGTGGAGCGCATTTGATCCTGCGCATTGGACAGCATCACAACTGACAATAAATAAACAGCGGTTATTATCGGAGGCTGGCGGAGATTGTTCCCCCAGCCTCTTTCATGGCGGGCCACAACTCGCCGTGCGTATCGAAACTTCACGCTTTCACGCCTGGGAGGGTTCGCCATGGCACGTGTGGCGGTGGTCACGGGAGGGACTCGCGGTATCGGCGCGGCAATTAGCATCGCGCTCAAGAACAAAGGGTATCGGGTCGC
>Ga0180216_1001390_pt1 | contig 21828 bp, 19 predicted proteins | sample eDN3rd37CBELigMG_FD_128879 | JGI IMG/M metagenome (GOLD analysis project Ga0180216, IMG submission 128879) | Enriched Miracle-Growth compost microbial communities from Emeryville, California, USA - eDNA 3rd pass 37_C BE-Lig MG (version 2)... ...
ATCAGCGCGATAGCGATCATGATGTGAACGACGAGGATGACGTTGATCATAAGGTTGCAGATCCTAATCTAGGGCTTTGCCGGTCAGCGAGCGCTGCATGCGCGGCTTCTACACCAGCCGCACGGGCCCCGCCAGCCCCTGCTGCAATTCGGCATATAAATCGGTCGGCGCGTCAGCGAGTGGCGCGCACTGGCAAAGGCGGATTGACATCAAGGCGAGCCTTGGCGCGAAGAAACGCGGTTTCAGGCTTGCGCTCAGGTGGTAACGGATTCTTGGCGAACTCGGCCAGCTTTTCGTTCCAGAGCCTCGCCTCGATCGCTTGCAGCCTCACCCGCTCTTCTTCTTCCTTGACTGCGGCGGAAGCATAGACCTCAGGACACCGGAACTTCAACTGCTCCTCAACGTGAATGAAGCGCTCAATCTGCTGCAGGCGGCTGGCGGGCAGATTTGCAGAGGCCCAAGCCGGCCCCTTTTCCATATCGGCGGCAAGGCCTGTCTTCTCAAGTGAAGCCTTTTCGGCCTCGAAGGCACGACATTCACGAACCGATTCTTCAAGGCTCATCGCCCAGGCGGGCGCACTCGAAAGCGCAAGCACAGCCGCAAATATCAATCGGGTACGCATGTTGCCTCTACTAAATCGCATCTCGAGCATGATCCGGTTTGCCCAGCATCCCTGTGCGTTATATGAGCGTTGCACCGGCTGGTGGCACCATAAACTCTGGAAAGCTTTAACGATCAGGCATGATCTACCCTGCAACTCACAAAAAATGTGGGTATGGCATCGTGCAGGAGCTCAGCTGCCTTCAAACCGGGACGGGCGCTTTGGTGGCGCCACTCCCATGCGTTTCTATAGTCGCGATCGACAGGAAAGTCTCGAGTTGCTGAGACGCTTGAAATCTTGGGCGAAGGGGGTCAAGCGCGACGTCATCGCTCTCTGGCTGGCGGCACGCGATCGGCGCACGCCCTGGTATGCGAAGCTTCTGGCCGGGATGATTGCCGCCTATGCTCTTTCGCCAGTCGATCTCATTCCAGACTTCATACCGATCCTCGGCTACCTGGACGACCTTATCGTGGTGCCAGTCGGGATCATGGCGACTGTAGCGCTCATCCCCCGCGCGCTGATGACCGAGTTCCGCTTGAAAGCGGAACAGATCTCCATCCGCCCGCAAAGTCGCGCCGCCGCCGTGATGATTGTGCTGATCTGGATCGTCGCCACGATCCTGGCTGCCTGGCTGGGCTATCGGTATCTTCTTGTTCACTGGCTCCATTAGCTGGTCCGAACGACTGACGCGACAGAGACCGGCGTCCGGCACGCCGAACGCCGGTGCTTCCCGCCTTATCTACGGTAGACCTCGATGATCTCGAGGAAGTCCCTGGCCTTGAGGCTGGCGCCGCCGACCAGAGCGCCATTGACATTGGGGACCGCCATCAACTCGGCGGCATTTCCGCCCTTGACCGAACCGCCATAGAGAATGCGCATCGCACTTCCTTCGACGCCATACCGGGCTTCAAGGCTTTGACGAATGCTCGCGTGCACCTCGGCGACATCACCGGTTGTCGGGGTCAAGCCCGTGCCAATGGCCCAGACCGGTTCGTAGGCAATAATGGTATTCGCCGCCGTGGCGCTGTCAGGCAATGAGCCGTTCAACTGACGTCCGACCACCTTCAGGGTCAAGCCAGCACCGCGCTGCCCGGCCGTCTCACCGACGCAGACGATTGCGACAAGGCCCGCCCGATGTGCAGCCTCGACCTTGGCTCGCACAAGCCCGTCCGTTTCGGCATGATCGGCACGCCGTTCGGAGTGGCCGAGGATCACGGCCGTGGCGCCGGCGTCGGCGAGCATCTCCGCCGAGATATCACCCGTATGCGCACCCGAGGCTGCCGGATGACAGTCCTGCCCGCCGATCAGGACCTTGCCCTCACCGCACAATTCGGCCATCACCATCATCAAGGTTGCCGGCGGACAAATCATGACGTCTGCCTTGATGGCATCTCCTGCGTTGTCCAGGGCATCCGACACCGCGATCGCTTCTGCAAGGACCGCCTTGGTCCCATTCATCTTCCAGTTGCCGGCCACCAGCGGTCGTATGGCGGGGGGGGTGGAACCAACTTCCGTCATTCGTTAATCCTTATTCGAGTGCAAGCATCTTGTGCCGAGGTTAGTTCAAGTGCCAAAAAGCGCCAGCCGGCATAAATCGTTCGGACCGGCGGTCTTGCTTTCCCATGCGAGCTGCGCTTCATATCACGCTCAAGACGCACAGGCCGCGCGGGGTTGGGGGAAACTCCGCAAGAACTAACCACTTCTGGTGCCACACCGTACCAATCGATTCCAGAAAACAGCGAACACAGCGGATAAACACGCCAAATGCTCCATTCACTCAAACGCTGGGCTTCCGGTTGGGTCGCCTTTTTCATGATGTCTCTTCTGATTCTCAGCTTCGCGATCTGGGGCATTGCTGACTACATTTCCGGCGTGGACCGGTCCGCTCTGGCGACGGTTGGCAATCAACAGATTACGGGCGACCAGTTCCAGCAGGCCTTCCAGAATGAGCTGAATGCCATTTCGCAGGAGGCGGGCCAGCGCATCACCTACGACCAGGCACGCGCGTTCGGGCTCGATACCCGGGTCCTGTCGCAGCTGGTGGGCTCTGCTGCTGTCGCCGAGCACGCAAATTCGCTCAACCTCTCGCTGTCGGAAGACACCATCGTTCAGGGCTTGATGAACGACCCGGCCTTTCAGGGGCCCGATGGAAAGTTCTCCCGGCAGGCCCTCGATATCGCATTGCGTCAGCTTGGAATGTCCGAAAACGCCCTTATTGCCCAGCGGCGGCGGGATGAACTGCAGCATCACCTGACAACGGCTGTGATGCGCGCCACGGTTGTGCCTGGCCCACTCATCGAACAGCTGCACCAGTACCGTGAGGAAAAGCGGAGGGTCGAGCACTTCACGATTGATGCCGACAAGGCGATCAGCGTGCCGGAACCCAGCGAAGATGATTTGAAGCAGACGTACGAGCAGAACAAGGCACGCTTCATGTCCGCTCCGACGCGTCATCTCGCCATTCTTGTCCTGTCTGTCGACGAGGTGAAGAAGCGGGCCCAGATCAACGATGAGCAGGTCCGCGAGGAATACGAAAAGACGAAGAGCAACTACGACAAGCCGGAAAAGCGGCGCCTGCAGCAAATTTCGTTCAAGGACAAGGCCAGCGCCGAAGCCGCCAAAGCTGAAATCGAAGGCGGCAAGGATTTCCTGGAGGTGGCGAAGGCCACCGGCGCGCAGGAAAGCGACATTGATCTCGGACTGCTTGAACGCAGCCAGCTGATTGATCCGAAGATCGCCGATGCTGCATTTGCGCTGGAAGAGGGCAAGGTTTCCGCCGTTATTGAAGGCACTTTCACCACCGTTCTGGTGCGTGTAGCGGAAATTCAGCCGGGCGAAGAGAGCACATTCGAAAGTGCCAGGGACCAGGTCCGCGCCCGCCTTGCCGAGGATTGGGCCCGGAGCCAGATCCAGACACTCTATAATGAGGTTGATGAGGCCCGCGCCAGCGGCAAGCCACTCAAGGAGATCGCCTCTGACATGGGCCTGACGTACTACGAACTTGAGGCCGTCACACGTAACAATACGAAACCGGATGGTACTCCGGCGCTTGAAATTCCTGACGCGGATCTCCTCATTGCCAGCGGTTTCGAGGGCGAGCAGGGTATCGAATCCGACTCGGTACGGCTGTCTGACGGCGGATCGGGGTGGGTTGATGTCCTCGGTGTGACGCCAGCCGCGCAGCGCTCTTTCGAAGAAGTCAGAGACGAAGTGAAGGCCCTATGGGTCGGAACCCAGCGTCAGCAGAAACTGTCTGAATCGGCCCAGCGCCTGGTTGATCGCATCAAGAACGGTGAGGAAATGTCCAAGGTCGCTGAAGAAGTCGGCGGCACTGCAATCGTCTCCTCACCGACCACGCGGGCGCGTTTGCCCGACGGGATGACGCAGGCTGCCATGGCCCAGGCGTTTGTCCTGCCCCAGGGCGGTGCTGCTTACGCCCAGACGACGGCTGGCGACACTATGATCGTGTTCCGCGTGGTCGAGATCCAGGCGGCGGAGCCCGCCACCGAGACCCAGCGCAAGGCGCTTGAGACCGAGCTGAAACAGCAGCTTCGGACGGATCAGATCTCGGAATATGTCAGCGCGCTGCGTAACCGTTATGGAGTGAGGATCAACGAACAGGCGTTCCGTCGGCTGACCGGTGCAGACACGGATGATCTCGCGGGGAGAGCATATTGAGTACACTCGAGCGACGAAGCGGGTCACTCGAAGCCCAGCCATACCTCGCGACATTTCGCGAAGGCTTCGAGCGCGGAGTGGCCCAGGTCGTCTACACCCGCCTTGAAGCCGATCTGGAAACACCCGTCTCGGTCTATCTCAAACTCGCGGGCAAGCCGAAGAGCATCGGCTTCCTTCTGGAATCTGTTGAGGGCGGTGCCCAGCGCGGCCGCTATTCGATAATCGGCCTCGAGCCTGACCTGATCTGGCGGGCGCATGGCAACAGGGCCGAGATCAACAGGTTTGCACAACGCGACCTGAATGATTTCGCGCCCGAAGAGAAGCCCATGCTTGATGCCTTGCGGGCCCTGCTTGACGAAAGCGCGATCAAGCTGCCGCCAGAGCTACCGCCCATGGCGGCTGGTGTGTTTGGCTACATGGGATATGACACGGTTCGCCTGATCGAACGGTTGCCCAATCCCCCGGCCGACGATCTCGGTGTTCCGGACGCCCTGTTCATCCGGCCGACGATCATGGTGATCTTCGACATTGTCCGCGACGAGATGACCATCGTGACGCCGGTGCGCCCGGACGGGCAGGAGGATGCCGAAGCCGCATATGCTGCGGCCTGCGCACGGCTTGAAGGGGTCGTGCGGGCGCTGGAAACTCCCCTTGTCCGCGATACGGCGCCTGCAAACCGGGAACTTGGACTGCCCGAACCGGTGTCAAATACCAGCCCTGCCGAGTACCTCAAGATGGTGGCACGGGCCAAGGAGTACATCGTCGCCGGCGACATCTTCCAGGTGGTGCTGTCGCAGCGGTTCTCGGCGCCCTTTGATCTTCCCTCATTTGCCCTTTACCGGGTCCTGCGGCGCCTCAATCCCTCGCCGTTCCTGTTCCACCTGGATTTCGGTGAGTTCTCGCTGGTCGGTTCATCGCCTGAAATCCTAGTACGGGTGCGCGACGGCGAAGTCACGATCCGCCCGATCGCGGGCACGCGCAGGCGCGGAGAGAACCCGGTTGAGGACGCCGCGCTCGAAGCTGACCTGCTCTCCGATCCCAAGGAGCGGGCCGAGCATCTCATGCTGCTGGACCTTGGACGCAACGATGTCGGCCGGGTTGCAGAAGTCGGCTCGGTGGAGGTTTCCGCGCAGTTCGTCGTGGAGCGCTACAGCCATGTTATGCACATCGTCTCGAACGTCGTAGGACGGCTCGACACGAAGGCGCATGATGCGGTCGATGCACTGATGGCAGGTTTTCCCGCCGGCACCGTTTCGGGCGCACCGAAAGTCCGGGCGATGGAGATCATCGACGAACTGGAGAAATCCAAACGCGGGCCGTACGCTGGCTGCGTGGGATATTTCTCGGCCGACGGCAACATGGACACCTGCATCGTGTTGCGTACGGCATTGGTCAAGGACGGCATGCTGCACGTCCAGGCCGGAGCCGGTATCGTGCATGACTCCGTGCCGGAGAGCGAACTGCAGGAATGCGTGAACAAGGCCAAGGCAATCGTGCGCGCCGCGGAAGCTGCCGTACGGTTCGCATCAGGCCGGCGGGACGGCCCGGAAACGACCAGAGGCAATGGTGGTCTGTTCGCGTGAACGCAGCGGGCGGCACGCACGCGCCATTACACTCTCGTGCCGCCAGGTCGTGCACGGCTCCAGTTGAGCCTGCTCGTACCTTATGACAGTGGATCCCCGCTCATGTTGACCCTCTCGATACTCCGCCATGCCAAATCCAGCTGGGACGATCACGAACTGTCCGATCATGAGCGGCCCTTAAACAAGCGCGGGACCAAGGCTGCGGCAGATATCGGGCGCCATATCGCGCAAAGCGGTGAACGGCCGGAACTGATACTCTCGTCGGACGCCGTGCGCACCCGCGCGACGGTGGCCCTCCTGCTTTCGGAACTCGGGACGCCCGCACCGGATGTCGTCTATGACAGCTCCCTCTATCTCGCCGAACCGGTGACGCTGATCGGGCGGCTCCGCAAAGTCGATAATGCGATCAAACACGTGATGCTGGTCGGGCATAATCCCGGACTGCACGCCATCTCGCTGTCACTCCCCGGGAGCGGCGATCTCAAGACACTGCAAAGACTGGCCATGAAGTTTCCCACGGCCGGCCTCGTCAGGATATCCTTTTCGTTTGACGACTGGAGCAGCATCAAGCCCGGATCGGGAACGCTCAAGGAGTTCATCACACCCCGCGAGCTGACTTGACGCGTTAACGCCCGCTTCTTACAGCTTGAGCCGAATATTTGGAGGGCCGCCAGGATGCTGCTGCTCATCGATAACTATGACAGCTTTACCTATAATCTCGTGCACTTCCTGGGTGAACTGGGAACGGTGAGCACTGTGCGTCGCAACGATCAGCTGACGGTTGACGAAGCGATTGCGCTCAAACCCCAGGCAATCGTCCTGTCACCGGGCCCCTGCACTCCAAACGAAGCGGGCATTTGCCTTGATCTCATCAGGGAGACGGCCGGGAAGATTCCGCTGCTTGGCGTCTGCCTCGGTCATCAGTCGATCGGTCAGGCGTTCGGCGCCAGAGTCATCCGCGCAGCTACGCCCATGCATGGCAAGCTGTCGACAATTCGCTGCCGCGACACCGGCTTGTTCAAGGGGCTGCCCGAAACGTTTCAGGTGACACGCTACCATTCGCTGATCGTCGAACGCGATAGCCTGCCGGAGTGTCTTGAAATCACGGCGGAGACCGAGGACGGCATCATCATGGGCCTGCAGCACCGTGACCTGCCGATTCACGGCGTGCAGTTCCATCCCGAAAGCATCGCATCCGAGAACGGCCACGCGCTGTTGGCGAACTTCCTCGAAATTGCAGGCTTCACACCGCTCCGGCGCGCGATCCCCGGGCCCAGCCCACGTGCTGCCTAACGGACAACATGGCAATGGTGCAGTCAGACACGCTCACTTCACGCAGCGGCGACATCAAGTCCGTGCTAAACAAGGTCGCCAGTGGCGAAACGTTCAGCGAAGAGGAAATCGAGGCTTCCCTCGAAATCCTGATGTCGGACGAGGCGACCGATGTCCAGCGCGCTGCGTTCCTGATGGGCCTCAGGGTTCGCGGCGAAACCATCGCGGAGATCACCGGTGCCGCGCGGATGCTGCGTTCGCGGATGCGGGTTGTCACGGCTCCTGCCGGAACGGTCGACATTGTCGGTACGGGCGGTGACGGGCATGCCAGTTACAATGTCTCGACCTGCGCTGCTCTGGTGACGGCAGCAGCAGGCGTGCCGGTTGCGAAGCACGGCAACCGTTCGGTGTCGTCGCGTTCGGGAGCCTCCGACGTTCTCAAGGCGCTGGGTGTCAGGATCGATATCGACGCCGATCAGGTGAGCCGCGTCATCGCGCGGGCAGGCATCGGTTTCATGTGGGCCCCGATGCACCATCCGGCGATGAAGGAATGGGCCGCGGCGCGCGCCGAACTGAAAATCCGGACGCTCTTCAACGTGCTGGGCCCGATTGCCAATCCGGCGAACGTGAAGCGCCAGATTGTCGGCGTCTATGATCGCGCATGGGTGGAACCCATCGCAGATGCTCTCGTCGGCCTTGGCGCCGAACATGCCTGGGTCGTGCATGGCGGTGACGGCCTCGACGAGCTGACAACGACCTGTTCTTCGATGGTCGCAGAAGTCAAGGACGGCAGCGTTTCCGTGTTCGAAATCGAGCCGGAACAGGCTGGCCTCTCGCGCACCACGCTTGACCAGCTGCGTGGCGGCGACGCGGTCGAGAACGCGACCGCAATCCGGGCGCTGCTCGATGGCGAGCACGGTCCGTTCCGCGATATCGTTCTGCTCAACACTGCCGCGGCACTGATCGTTGCCGACAGGGCAGCCAACCTCATCGACGGCGTGGAAATCGCCGCGCAGGCTATAGATTCAGGCGCCGCCCGGGCGGTCCTTGACAAGCTTGTCGCCATTACAAATTCGGACCTGTAGCCATGGCAGCTGACATCCTGCAGAAGATCACCGCGTACAAGCTCGAGGAGATCGCGGCCGCGAAAGCATCGGCGCCCCTGCAGATCATAGCGGAGTATGCACGCAGTGCAGACGCTCCCCGAGGTTTCCTCGCCGCCATCAAGGCGCGCATGGCCCTTGGCCGGCCGGCTCTGATCGCCGAGATCAAGAAGGCCAGCCCCTCCAAAGGTCTGATCCGGGAAGATTTCGACCCGCCAGCGCTGGCGCGGGCGTATGAGGCGGGCGGCGCAACATGTCTGTCCGTTCTCACCGATACGCCGTCATTCCAGGGCTCTCCCGACTACCTGAAGGTCGCGCGTTCTGCATGCAGCCTTCCCGCCCTGCGCAAGGACTTCATGCTCGATACGTATCAGGTCGTGGAAGCGCGAGCATGGGGTGCGGACTGCATTCTCATCATTCTGGCCCAGATTGACGACGAGACCGCGGCCAAACTGATGGCGGCGGCGGACGATTGGGGCATGGACGCCCTTGTCGAGGTTCACGACAAGACGGAGCTTGATCGCGCCATTGCGCTTGGATCCAACTTCATCGGGATCAACAATCGCGACCTGCGGACGTTCGAGACCACGCTGGAAACGACGGAAAGACTTGTCTCGCACATTCCGGAAGGAACGACGGTCGTCACCGAAAGCGGGATTTTCACCGCTGACGACATCGCCCGCATGCAGCGGGCCGGGGTGAATGCCTTCCTTGTGGGTGAAAGCCTCATGCGGCAGGCGGATGTCCGACGCGCAACCGAGGCCCTCATCGGTACGGAGGCGGCATGACGAGACTCTCCCATCTCAACGAGCAAGGGGAAGCCCGGATGGTCGACGTCTCGGAGAAGGACGTGACCAGCCGGACAGCAGTTGCCGTCGGCTTCGTTCAAATGCAGCCTGAGACACTGGCATTGGTGGAAACCGGTGAAGCCAGGAAAGGCGATGTTCTCGCTACCGCGCGGATCGCCGGGATTATGGCGGCGAAACGCACGCATGAACTGATCCCGTTGTGCCACCCGCTGGCCATCACCAAGGCCAGCGTGGAATTCCAGCCCTCGCACGACCCTGCCGGGATCCACGTGAAGGCAGAAGTCAAGGTTGCAGGTCAGACCGGCGTCGAGATGGAAGCGCTGACCGCCGTTTCTGTTGCGTGCCTCACCATCTATGACATGCTGAAGGCAGCGGACAAGGGCATGATCCTCAGCAACATCCGTCTCATCGAGAAGACCGGCGGCCGGTCGGGAACATTCCGGGCGGAAGGATACTGACCCATGGCCCCCCTTTCAGTTCCCGAAGCTCTGGCGCGGATACTGGATGGCGTCAGCATCCTCGGCTTCGAGGACGTGGATCTGGTCGCTGCCCGCGGGCGTCTTCTCGCCAGATCGCTGAGCGCCAGGCACTCGCAACCTCCCTTCGATGCCTCCGCGATGGATGGGTATGCAGTACGCGGTGCTGATGTCCAGACGCTTCCAGCCCGGCTGGAGGTGGTTGGGGAAGCAGCCGCCGGCCATCCCTACCCCGGTGCGCTAGACGAAGGACAGGCGGTCCGGATCTTCACTGGCGCCCCGGTGCCAGATGGCGCGGACGCCATCGTCATCCAGGAGAACACCCAGCGCGACGGCAGCTTCGTGATCGTGCGGGAGGGTACGCCGGATCCGGGACACATCCGCAAGCGCGGCAGCGACTTCAGCGATGGCGCGACGTTGCTGCCGGCCGGTGTGAGACTCGAGCCACGCTACCTAGCACTCGCTGCCTCCATGGGGCATGGCCGGTTGCCGGTGGTGCGCAAGCCGGTGATTGCCATTCTCGCGACCGGGGATGAACTCGTCGAACCCGGGGGGTCTCTCGGGCCCGGACAGATCATCTGCTCCAATCCTTATGGCGTTGCGGCCATGGTGGAGGGTGCTGGTGCAGAAGCCCGTATCATCGGTATCGCGCGCGACACTGCTGAAAGCCTGACCAAGCGTCTCGCAGCGGCCGAGGGGGCCGATATTCTCGTGACCATCGGGGGCGCTTCGGTGGGCGATCACGATCTTGTCGCCCGGGTGCTGCAGGCAAATGGCATGACGCTGGATTTCTGGAAGATTGCCATGCGTCCGGGCAAGCCATTGATCTTCGGACGTCGCGGGCCGCAACGCATCATCGGCCTGCCGGGCAACCCGGTGTCCTCGCTCATCTGTACGCGGGTCTTTGTCGTGCCGCTCATCCAGCGCCTGCTGGGGCTGGGACCGGAAGCCGACGCCCTGGAGACCGCCCGCCTACTTCATGCGCTCGAGAGAAACGGCCCCCGTCAGCACTATATGCGCGCCCGCCTGACCACAGCCGAGGACGGCACGTTGGAAGTTTCGACGGTCGCCTCGCAGGATTCATCCCTGCTGGCCTCGCTCGCCTCTGCCGATTGCCTTATCGTGCGTGAGGCCCACGCTGGCGCGCTGCCAGCCGGTTCCTCCGTCTACATCATGCGGATCGACTTCTAGGCGACTTCCCTTTCCGGGTTGTAGAACGTCTCAAGAACAGTTAAGGTCTTGTTCATGGTTTGTACAGATTCTACCATGTCCGAGACGAAATGGCCGAAACCATCAGCGATGCACGCCCTATGGCAGTCGTGAGATGGTCGATCGTCCCATCAATGAGACGAGGCGGCAAACAGGGCGCGCTGGAAATCAGATGCTGACGCAAAAACAGAAAGAACTTCTCCTGTTCATCCATGGCCGGATGCGCGAAACGGGTGTGCCGCCATCGTTCGATGAAATGAAGGATGCCCTCGACCTGAAGTCCAAGTCAGGCATTCACAGGCTTATCACGGCGCTCGAGGAGCGCGGCTTCATCCGGCGCCTGCCACATCGGGCGCGTGCCATCGAAGTCATCAAGCTGCCGGAAGGCGCTGAAATGGAGGAAGCAAAACCCAGCGGATTTCGGCCAAGTGTCATTGAAGGCGGAGCGCGTTCAAAGCCGGTAGAGCTGTCGACGCCCGGCTCAACCGTGATCGATGAGCAGACCGTCGCTGTCCCTATGATGGGGCGGATTGCTGCCGGTGTCCCCATCAGTGCCATCCAAAACCATTCGCATGACATTCCGTGTCCGCCCGAACTGCTGTCGAAAGGCGAACATTTCGCGCTGGAGGTGAACGGCGATTCGATGATCGATGCCGGTATCCTTGATGGAGATATCGTCATCATCAAGCGCTGCAATACCGCGGAGAACGGTGACATCGTTGTAGCCCTGGTAGAGCGCGAGGAGGCCACACTCAAGCGGTTGCGCAAGAAGGGATCGACGATTGCGCTGGAGGCTGCAAATCCCAAGTATGAAACACGCATATTCGGTCCCGACCAGGTGGACGTCCAAGGGCGGCTCGTCGGACTGATCCGCCGGTATTGACGGGCTCCGATAGAGCGCCGGCGCCGCTGGAATTGGACAGTCCGGCGTTGCGGCATTCAGCGCTCACGAGGAGCGGCGATGCCTCCCAGGATTTGAGAATCGTTGGTTGGACCTGTCGCACCAACCCTTGAATTGCCCGGTTTCGAGCGTCTGGCCGACTTGCGGTTATGGGCCATTGTCCAGGGTCTAATGCCGCGTCTTTGTTCCACGGTTTCGATATTCATCTTGCCATCCGGGCCGAGGTAGATTGCATGCGTACCCTCCCGATCAACGGCTTTGCGGTCGATGACTCGTGTGGTTCGAGGGCACCCGCGCGGACGGCGACCTGACGTAATCAGCAGATCCGCCACTTCACAGTCACGAGGCCGGACTTTCTGGGCAGGGCCAACGATGACGGTTGTGCCGCGAATGATGCCAACACACCTCTCGTCGTGACACTCCAGGATAGAGCTTGGCCCCAGTTCTGTAGCCGGGCGCGAATCGCCGTCACGGGCCAGCCATTGTGAAACGTCGTAGTCATTGCGGGCACTGACGGTTCCGTTCAACCTGCCATCGTCTCCCCGGATCAGCACCAGGCTGGCCTCTGACCCCACGAGAATCGCGGGACGTTCGGTGAATGGGGCGACAGCAATGCCCGCCGCGACAGGAAGCCAGCCTGCGAGACGCCATCGCCGGCTCATGAGGGCGAGCCACAATCCACCGGCTGCAATGAGCATCATCGTCATATCCGGCACTGCCGGAATGAAGCTGACGGCTCCGTTCAATCCGGCAACCCAGTCTGCTGCGGCCGTCATGAGATCAATGCCGAGCCCCATAAGTGCCAGCGGCCATGCTTCGAGGCCCACCGGCATAAGGACGAGGGTGGCGAGCGCGGCCGGCATCACCAGAAAGTTGCAGAGAGGAACCGCGATCAGATTGGCCAGGACAGCGTAATGCTGGTTCTGGTGAAAATGGTAGATCGCAAGAGGCGCTATGGCGGCACTGGCGATCACGGTGGTGAGCACGATGCCGGCAAAGAAGAGCCCGAAACGAAAGAGCCGGCCGAACGCCGCGTCGCCAGTCGGCCTGATGTAACGCGCCAGCGTTTCATAGCTCGCAGTGAGCGCGATAACGGCTGCAAACGACATCTGGAAGCCCGCGTCCATCACGCTTTCAGGAAACATGATGAGGATGAGGAACGCCGCAACGGCGACGTTACGCAAGGCGATGGCCCGGCGATCCGCAAGGATCGCGAAGAACATCACGGTGATCATGAGAAAGGCACGGACGGTCGCGAACGACATGCCGGAGATCAGCAGATATCCAAAGGCGCCAAAAATTGCGCCCGCAGCTGCCCATTTCTTGATCGGATAGCTCAGAGCAATGGCCGGCCAGAGTGCCAGAGCGAAGCGGAGGGCGAAGAATACGGCTCCGCCCATGATGGCCATGTGCAAACCGGATATCGACAGAATGTGGAAGACGCCTGCGGCGCGATAGATATCGTTGGTCTGCTCGGAAATGCCTCCACGCTCCCCCGTGATCAGGGCATTGGCGATGGCACCTGTTTCGCCCGGCAAAGCCGCAATGATCCGGTCTCCGATCCCTTTGCGAAGTTTTGCCAGCAGGTTTTCAAGGTGCAAAAGCCCCGGAACCTGTTCTCCCTCGATGCGGACTGGTGGCGCAGTTGCATATCCTACGGCGCCAATGCCATGGAACCAGGCATACCGCGCGAAGTCGTAACCGCCCGGTATCGCCGAGCGCGGAGGGGGGGAAAGACGGGCGGCAAGTTCCACAAAATCGCCGGGGCTCAGACTTGTCGCGTCATCGCGGATGCGGACCCGAATGCGCCGGGGAATGCGGTCCGGCGTCAGGGTTTCGATGGCAGCCGGACGCAACGTCAGGCGGGCTCCCCAGTCTGCCTTTGGCTCAATGAGCTCGACAAAACCGCGAACCTTTACGGGACCGAGACGCTTTTCCAGAACCGGAGCGCGAACCCATTCCGTGCGGAGTTTGGCTGCGACGAATCCGAGAGCACCCAAGGCCGTAACAACCGCAAGGCAGCCCGCGAGGGTGGAGCGTGGCCGCATAACGAGGAGGATGACGGCAGCAACGGCGGTGGCCCCCACCAATTCTGCAGATGGTTCAACGAGCAGCGAAAAATAAATCGCGCACCCTGTTCCAAACGCCACCGGTAACCAGTAAAACCATCCGGCGCGTTCGGCTTCGAGTTGCTCCGACAGCCATGCAGCCTGCGGGATGGTGAAGGCAGCGCGCCGCGGGTTGGCAACTCCAGCCAGCTCGTTCTGCAGCAGCGCCATCGATCCGGCCCGTCCCCTAGGCGGCTTCTTAACGTTCCCTCCGGGCTATGCTACAGCCCCTCCGGGAGAAATACAGCTATCGCGGCGCAAGAGCTGCCGTGACTTTGCGGAAGATACAGAATCCATGACCGATACATCCGTGCCGGGCAGCGGCGCTCCCGTTGTCCGTTTTGCTCCTTCGCCAACCGGTTTTCTGCATATCGGCGGTGCGCGCACGGCGTTGTTTAACTGGCTGTTCGCCAAGGGCCGGGGCGGCCGCTTCCTGCTGCGGATCGAGGATACCGATCGCGAGCGCAACAGCCCGGAGGCCGTCGCAGCCATTCTCGATGGACTTTCCTGGCTCGGGCTCGACTGGGAAGGGGAGCCGGTCTCACAGTTCGAACGTGCAGACCGGCACCGCGAAGTTGCGCATGCCCTTCTGGCCTCGGGCGGTGCCTACCGGTGCTATCTCACCCCTGAGGACCTGGGTGAGATGCGTGCGGCCGCTGAAGCCGAGAAGCGGCCTTTGCAGGTGCGTTCGCCCTGGCGGGACCGGTCGCCGGACGAGGCACCAGCCGACCGCCCGTTCGTTATCCGGCTCAAGGCGGCACGCGAAGGCACGACGGTGATTTCGGATCACGTGCAGGGTGAAGTGACTTTTGCCAACAAAGAGCTGGATGATCTGATCATCCTTCGTTCAGACGGGTCCCCGACCTATAATCTGGCTGTTGTCGTCGATGACCACGACATGGGCGTAACCCATGTCATTCGCGGGGTGGATCACCTGACCAATGCCGCCCGGCAAACGCAGATCTATCAGCTGATGGGCTGGCGCGTACCGGAATGGGCGCACGTTCCGCTCATTCATGGTCCGGATGGCGCGAAACTGTCGAAGCGGCACGGCGCACTTGGGGTGGAAAGCTACCGCGCGATGGGCTATTTGCCGGCCGCGCTGCGCAATTATCTGGTTCGGCTTGGCTGGAGCCATGGCGACGATGAAATCATCTCAACTGAACAGCTGGTCGAGTGGTTCAGCCTTGAAGGCATCGGCAAGAGCCCGGCGCGTTTCGACTTTGCAAAACTTGAAGCGCTCAACGGACATTATATCCGTACCGCTGACGATGAGGAGCTGGTCGCGCGGATCGAAGCCATTCTGCCCGAAATTGAGCGCGGCGCCGACATTCCCGAATCCTTGGACGATATTTCCCGCGCACGCCTCAAGGCGTCGATGCCGGGGCTCAAGGAACGGGCCAAAACGCTTGTCGAGCTTGTTAACGGTGCCGCGTATCTCTTTGCAAAGCGCCCATTGAAGCTGCAGGAAAAGGCGGCCAAGCTGCTCGACGAGAATGCCCGCGCGATGCTCGAAAAACTGGCCGAACGGCTTCAAACTGTAGCTGCCTGGGATGCCGCGTCCATAGAAGCTGAGGTTCGAGCATTTGCCGAAAGTGAAGATCTGAAACTCGGAAAGGTCGCGCAACCAATACGCGCTGCTGTCACCGGCTCCGCCGTTTCTCCGCCGGTCTTTGATGTCATGGCCGTTCTGGGCCGGGACGAAGTACTCGCCCGCATCAAGGATCAATTTAACTAATCAGCGTTGCGATCACATTGAATTTCATGGTATATTTCTCTTCAGCGGAGGGAGCATGCGCTCTCAATGCCTGGAATTCGCGGTACGGTTCTGCTAGAAACAATCGTTGTTGTTGTAGCTGACAATCCCACCATCGGTTATCTTGCCGCTCGTACAAATGTGCAGTACGAGGGTCGAAATCTCAGCGATGAGCGGGCCCTTTCGCGATTATCTCGGGCCCGCCTTTATCATCGCCCCGAGCCGCAACGCCTGACTCGAGGGACAATCATCATGACCGCGCAAGACGGTGCTGGTGGCAAAGCCACCCTCTCATTGCACGACAAGTTGACTGAACTACCGGTTCGTAAAGGTACGATCGGGCCGGATGTGGTCGACGTAGGCAAGCTGTATAAGGAAACGGGTTGCTTTACGTACGATCCGGGTTTCACCTCGACCGCCAATTGTTCGTCAAAGATCACCTATATCGATGGCGATAATGGCATTCTGCTGCATCGCGGTTATCCGATCGATCAGCTCGCCGAGCAATCGAATTTTCTGGAAGTCTGCTATTTGCTGCTTTACGGCGAATTGCCGAATGAAACGCAGTTCCGCGATTTCGACAGAGCCATAACCCAGCACACCATGGTTCATGAACAGATGAACCGTTTCTTTACCGGGTTCCGACGCGACGCCCACCCGATGGCGGTGATCTGCGGGGTTGTTGGTGCATTATCGGCGTTCTATCACGACTCAACCGATATCAATGATCCCGACCAGAGGACCATCGCTGCGCGGCGCATGATCGCGAAAATGCCGACGATCGCGGCAATGGCCTACAAGTATGCCATCGGGCAGCCCTTTATCTACCCGCGCAACGACCTGGATTACACCTCGAATTTCCTGCAGATGTGTTTCGCGGTGCCGTGCGAACCCTATTTCGTCAATCCGGTTGTCTCGCGGGCCCTCGACAAGATCTTCATACTGCACGCTGACCACGAGCAGAACGCGTCGACCTCGACAGTGCGCCTCGCTGGCTCATCTGGCGCGAACCCGTTCGCATGCATTGCAGCGGGCATCGCCTGCCTGTGGGGCCCCGCCCATGGTGGCGCCAACGAAGCCGCGTTGAACATGCTGGCCGAGATCGGGACCGTCGACAGAATTCCGGAGTACATCGCCAAGGCCAAGGACCGGTCATCCGGCTTCCGGCTGATGGGCTTCGGCCACCGCGTCTACAAGAACTACGATCCGCGGGCAAAGGTCATGCAGAAGACCTGCCACGAGGTTCTCGATGCACTCGGTTGTCACGACGAGCCGCTACTGAAGGTTGCGCTTGAGCTTGAGCGTATCGCGCTTGAGGACGACTATTTCATCGAGAAGAAATTGTATCCGAACATCGACTTCTATTCCGGCATCACGCTGCGGGCGATGGGTTTCCCCGTCTCGATGTTCACGGCGCTGTTTGCCGTGGCGCGGACTACGGGATGGATCGCCCAGTGGAATGAGATGATCGAGGACCCTGAGCAGAAGATCGGACGGCCGCGCCAGCTCTACATCGGCCCGCCGCGGCGTGATTTTGTCCCCATGGCTCAGCGGGACTGACGCCAATTCCCCGCGCACCAACAGTGCGCGGGCTTTTCGATCTGATTATTGCCCCCGTCAACCGCTAGAATTCGGAAGCTGCCTGCCGGCCTTCCCGCACGAAGCGGTGCACGATGGCTGCAGCGGCTTCACTGGGGCTCTCTCCGACAAAACGCATCCTCGCCGGAAAGCGCGCCAGAGCATCGAGCTGCGCCTGCCGTTCCGGCGTGTCGTTCATGACCTTCTCAATGGCATCGGCCAGTTTCTCGGGGGTGCAGTCTTCCTGAATAAACTCGGGAAAGGCATTTTCTCCCAGAACCAGGTTTGCCAGGACCACCGACGGCACCTTGAGCAGAAAACGAAGCTTTGCGGCCAGCCTGTCAACTCGGTAGGCCACAACCATCGGCGTGCCGGTGGCGGCGAGTTCCAGCGTAACGGTTCCGGATGCGGCGAGAGCGGCGTCGGCCAGCGCGAAGGCCTTGAACTTGTCCTCCTCGCCTTCAACGATATGAACGGTCCCCGGCCAGCTGGCGGCGCGTTCGTCGATCTCGTTGCGAACCCAGGGAACTGCCGGGATGATGACCTGTGGCAGCCTCCCGCGCTGTTCCAGAATCTTCAGTGCCTCGCCGAACGGACCCATCAGATGGCTGACCTCGGAGGACCGGCTACCCGGCAGCACCACCAGGATTGGTGCCTTCGGATTGATGCCTCTTCTGCGCGCCAGATCGGTTCCCTTCAAGGCACGCAACGTGTCCATCCGTTCGCTGAGGGGATGGCCCACGTAGGTACAGGGTGGCCCGCCGAGGCGCTCATGGGCCGCCGGCTCGAACGGCAGAAGAGCAAGCACGTGGTCAACGTAAGCTGCCATCTTGCGCGCGCGCCCCTCCCGCCAGGCCCAGACGCTCGGGCTGACGTAATTGATGATGGGAATCGAGGGGCAGCGACGGCGAATCCGCTTGGCTATGGCATGGGTGAATTCCGGACTGTCTATGATGACGACGGCGTCGGGTTCGGCGGCAATGCAGGAATCAACCGTGTTGTAGACGCGCCGGATGAGACGGGGCAGGCGCGGCAGAATCGACAATGGGCCCATGACCGCCACATCGGATAACGGGAACTGGGAAATGAGACCATGGCGCTCCATCTCCCGGCCGCCAACGCCCAGGTAGCGGACGCGGCCCTCAAGCCTGCGATTGAGGGAGGCCATCAACGGCCCGCCGAGAGCGTCGCCGGACTGTTCGCCAGCAATGATGAAAATGCAGTATTGCCGGTTATCATCTTCGATGATCAGCTTATCCCGAAACTGAAGGCCCTCAGCATAGTCCGCTGCAGATGCTGTCATCTAGAATGCTCCTTGATCCCGGCTCAGCGTCGCGACGAACATGCCGTGGCGGTTCGCCTCATCAATAAGCGGCTGATCGATAAACGACGCGGAATGAGCAACTATAACAGCAAGCCCGGCCAAGCCCGCAGCGGCAGCACGAGCCATCAACGGTTTATCCAGATCCGCGCTTCGCGCCAGCACCGCCACACCGGCCCTGCGTCGCAGAATGTTCCGGCCCCACTGGCGTAAATCCGCTCCTCGTTCGAGGGCCCCTTCAATCCCTTCCCCGGTCTCGACCGCCAGAACATGGGAGCGGTGAACGAAAACGAGGCCTGTCGGGATATCCTCCCGTTGAAGCGCCGCGATCACCTGCGCGGCCTTGATGCAATCCAGTCGCTGAGCGTTGGTCGGGCGTATGCGGCCGCGCCGAGTGATGTTAAACGGGGGAGCCGCTGTGACGGGTGGTCGGACGGCCATTCCGGCCGCCACTCCCTCAACAAAGATCCGGGACGCCTCTGCCTCTCTCCGTAACTCGTCACTCTGAGCCATCAGGACATATCCGGCGGTTGCCGCGATGCCCTCCAGCTGCGCATCGACGATCCCGCGGATCGTATTGGGTCCGATGGTCGGCAGATCGATGCGCAGCTCCTGGCCAGCCTTGGGGCTTTTCACCAGAACGCCGCCCGTCACCTCGCAACCGTTCTTCCGGCGCCAGGTTCTGAGAACTGAAGCGCGTTTCAACATTGCGTCGGTGCCTTCGACACCCTCGATCGTTTCAACGCGGCCGTCGGCAACGACGACGGCCTGGCCAACATCGAAAGGCGCCAGGCACCTTATGATCGCAAGGCCCACGGCGATATCCCGCTGATGCTGAGGCTGCGAGGTGTGCCGTCCAAGCGGTCCACCAGCTACAATCAATTCCGGAGCGACATCAGGAACGCCAACAATCCTGATGCCGCGCTGCTCAAAGAACGCGATGACGCCACGCAGAACCGCATCATCGCCTCCAGCGCTCACCAGATGCAGCAGGCCGGGAAGGGCCAGGAAAAAACCGAAATCGGGCCGGAGCGTGCGCAAGTCAGGCCGGTTGACCGCGCCGATAATGAGCATCTCGCAAAGCGCCTCCTCCTTGAGGATGCCCAGGATTTTGCCGATCTGAGCGAAGTCGACCACTGTCACCGGGCAAGGTGGCGGCGGCGAAATTTCGGCGGCGCCGGCGATGGCAATGATGTGGACGTAGGCACCTTTTGCGACGAGCCTCGCGGCGATCTCCCGGGGAAGGCTACCGCCACCTGCCAGAATGGCAATGCGTCGGGGCTGAGGGCTGCGCATCGACAATCCTCTCGGCTTCTCGGGCCTTGGCAATTCGCCTTATTGAAGCGTGTCCTGAACAACCAGCTGGCGCAACCGCCCGGCAAGGAGCGTCAGGCCGGGGCGGATGCGAAAGCTATTCCCTGGGAGTGCACAAGGACCTTTTGCCCCCTTCGCGGATGAAATCCAGAATTTCCATGACTATCGTGTGGTCAGAAAATTCCTGTGCAACATCTTCCATCCGTTCGGCGAGCGTGCCCTCATCGGCAAACAGGAGGCGATAGGCGCGACGCAGATCGTGAATGTGCTGGCGGGAAAAACCCCGGCGCTGCAGGCCGACTATGTTCAGGCCTGAAAGATGCGCACGGTTGCCAAGCGCCATGCCATAGGGAATGAGGTCGTTCTCCAGACCCGACATGCCACCCAGAAAAGCGTGGGGGCCGACCCGGGCATACTGGATCACGGCCGCACCACCGCCCAGGATGGCATAATCCCCAACCTGGCAATGTCCCGCGAGCATCACGTTATTGGAGAAGATGACGCGATCGCCGACGTGGCAATCATGACCGATGTGCGAGTTGGCAAGGAAGGCACAGTGGTTCCCCACAGTGGTCTTCATGCCACCGCCCTCTGTGCCGGGGTTCATCGTCACGCCTTCACGGATCATGCAATCCGTGCCGATGGTCAGTGTCGATGGCTCGCCATGGTATTTCAGATCCTGAGGCTGATGACCGATGGAGGCGAATGGGTATATCCGCGTCCGCGCTCCGATACGGGTCCGCCCATGGACGACGACGTGACTGATAAGCTCGACGTCCTCATCCAGTTCAACTTCCGCACCGACGACACAGAACGGACCGATACGGCAGCCAGCGCCTAATCTGGCGCCATCTTCAACGACCGCCGTGGGGTGGATCTGCGTCTCAGCCATTCTTGCTCGCAAAGGCCCGTGCTTCAGCGGTATCCGCAAGCATGGCGGAGATTTCTGCTTCGGCAGCGATTTCCCCGTTCACGCGGGCTTCACCGTAAAACTTCCAGACACGGCCGCGATTGCGGATCTTGCGAACGTGATAGTGCAGTTGATCCCCCGGAACGACCGGCTTGCGGAACTTCGCCTTGTCGATGCCCATGAAATAAACGAGCTCGGCCCTGTAGCCTTCGCCAAGGCTGTGCACGCACAGTGCTCCGGCGGTCTGAGCCAGGCCTTCAATGATCAGGACACCCGGCATCACGGGATACTGCGGAAAGTGACCCTGGAAGAACGGCTCGTTGATGGTGACGTTCTTGAGGCCGACAGCACTCTCATCTCCGTTCATGTCGTAGATGCGGTCGACGAGCAGAAATGGGTAACGATGCGGCAACAACTGCATAAGACGAGCGACATCCGCCGTCCCCATCACAGGGTTCTCGATCACCTCATCCATTGCATTCTAGCTCCACGTTCCTTTCAGCCTTGGCATGCCGCCGCATCCACGCGAACACCGCTGTCACATGCACGGCCAACGCCCTAGCCCCGACAATCCTTGCGGGCAAGCATAAAATAGACGCGCCGCATTCCGCGGCGACACGACTTCATCAATTCTCGCGCCGGCCCAGCCGCTTGATGGCGGCCAGTTCCCGGCCCCACTCCTTCAAGGGACGCGCCGGCGTCCCGGCAACCCGAGCGCCCGGGGGTATATCATCCTTGGGGTGCGACGCACCCGCCACCTGAGCGCCCGTGCCAATCTTGATATGGCCCGCCGTGCCGGATTGACCACCCATGACGACAAAATCGCCAAGCTCGGTCGAACCGGAAATACCCGTGTGCGCCACAATCACGCAATGACGCCCGATCCGCACGTTGTGCCCGATCTGGACGAGATTATCAATTTTCGTGCCCTCGCCGATGACGGTATCCTTAAGAGCACCGCGATCAATGGTTGTATTAGCCCCGATCTCGACGTCGTCCTGAATGATGACACGTCCGATCTGCGGCACCTTCAGATGTCCTTCCGGCCCCATGGCGAAGCCGAAACCATCCTGTCCGATGCGAGCGCCCGCGTGTATGATGATCCGGTCGCCCAGCAGGGAATGCTGCAGCGTCACCTGTGGCCCGACATAACAATTGCGCCCGACATGAACCCGGTAGCCGACAACCGCTCCCGCAGCAATGCGGCTG
>Ga0180216_1001391_pt1 | contig 21820 bp, 20 predicted proteins | sample eDN3rd37CBELigMG_FD_128879 | JGI IMG/M metagenome (GOLD analysis project Ga0180216, IMG submission 128879) | Enriched Miracle-Growth compost microbial communities from Emeryville, California, USA - eDNA 3rd pass 37_C BE-Lig MG (version 2)... ...
TTCATTTATTTTTTCACCGATAAATTTAAATCCTGTTAAGGTATCAATGGTATCAATACCAAAGCTTTCTGCTATCGTACGTCCGATTTCTGAGGTCACAACTGTTTTTACGACTACTCCATTTTCCGGTAATTGCCCATGTTCTTTCTTTTGAGAAAGTAAATAATGAAGCATTAGTGCTCCCATTTGGTTACCCGTTAAAACAGTATATTCTCCGTTTAGATCTTTTACTGCTACTCCTAAGCGGTCCGCATCTGGATCAGTGCCCATTAGGATATCTGCATCTAATTTTTCACCATACTGTATAGCTAATGCAAATGCAGCATGCTCTTCAGGATTTGGTGATTCCACAGTAGAGAAATTAGGACCAGGAAGTTCTTGTTCTTTGACAACTGTTACATTGTTGAGACCAAATGCTTCTAACCCAGCTCGAACTAATTTATTTGCTGTACCGTGAAGAGGTGTAAACACGATTTTCAGATCTTGTCCTACTTGATCTATCAACTCTTTATTTAATTGAATTGTTTTTAACTGCTCAATATAAGTATGATCTATTTTTTGACCAATATATGTTAATAGCTCTTTTTCAAGTAACTCGTTTTCCTCTAAGACTTCTATTGTTAGCTCGTTTTCCACATTGTTAATATAAGAAATGATTTTATCAGCCATTTCTGGTGGGATCTGCCCACCATCTTCTCTATACACTTTATATCCATTATATTCGGGAGGATTATGGCTGGCTGTGATCACAATTCCAGCAAATGCGTGTAAGTAGCGAACAGCAAATGAAAGTTCTGGTGTTGGACGTAATTCCTCAAAGATATAGGTTTTGATTCCATGCTTCCCAAGAACCTTAGCTACTTCTAATGCAAATTCAGGTGATTTATGACGGGAATCATATGCAACAACAACCCCTCTTGCTTTCGCTACTTCACCGTTTTCTTCTATATACTTTGCTAAACCCTCTGTCGCTTTTCGGATCATGTAAATATTTAAACGATTTGTACCAGGTCCAAGTTCCCCACGCATTCCACCTGTTCCAAATTCAAGGTTCTTGTAAAAAGCATCTTCTACTTCTTTGTTATTTCCTTTTATGACAAGCAGTTGCTCTCTTAATTCTGAATCCAATAAATTAAAAGCTAACCATTTTTCTAATTGTGTTGTCCAAGTCATTGTTGTGTTCCTCCATTGTTTGGATGTGACGCAATAATTTGTACGGTTCCTTCAACCGTAAAGGAATCGATCCCATATGGAAGAATAAAATGATCGCCATTTTCTATTTTAAAGTTTCCTTCTTCTGTTTGTATGTATCCATTACCATTTATGACACTACACAAGGTAAAATGCTTATCTTGGGTTAACTCTAGAGAAGATTCAACATCCCATTTATATACAGAGAAGTATTCTTCATTTATGTATATTGTCACCGTACCACCAGAGTGGTTCCTGATTATTGGTGCAATATTTTGGGTTACATGTGGTACAGTTGTTACTTCAATTGCCTTATCTAAATGGAGTTCTCTCAGCTTGCCATCTTGTCCGCGACGACTATAATCATAAACTCGATATGTTGTATCAGAGCTTTGTTGTGTTTCTAAAACTAACGTTCCTTTACATAGTGCATGAATTGTGCCACTTGGAACGTAGAAAAAATCACCAGGTTTTATTTTGATTCGCTGTAGTAAATGATCCCATTTTCCTTCATTTACTAACTGGATAAATTCTTCCTTAGATTGTGCATGATGGCCAAATATCATATCAGCATCTTCATCACAATCAATAATATACCAGCACTCAGTTTTGCCAAGTTCACCATTTTCGTTTACCTTTGCGTACTCATCATTTGGATGGACTTGTACAGATAAGTCATCATTGGCATCTAGGATTTTTGTTAGTAGGGGAAAACGATCGTTGTTAAAATGACCGAATAACTCTGGGTAATCTGTCCAAATTTCTCCTAATGTTTTACCTTCTAATTCACCATCACGAATAACACTTTGTCCATTTGGATGAGCAGATATTGCCCAGCATTCTCCTGTATATTCGGAAGAAATATCATACTCATAAACATTCTTCAATTTGGATCCACCCCATATTCTCTCCTTAAAAACGGGCTTTAAATATAATGGATGTTTCAATTGCATCTTCTCCTTTAACAATTGTATATATTTAATTAAGATGAACAATTCAAATAAGCTTCTGAAAACAATTCTTGAATTTTTTTAGTTTACTTTGTATTATGACTTAAACAAAATGATTTAAACGATCACCTATTCTATTAATCAAATTACCAATGGTAATTTTAGTTAAGAGCTAATTACAACTGTACGTATACTCCTCCCGTTTCATTATTTAGTCATTGGTCAATCTTTATATATGAAAATTGGTACCTCACTACAAAAACATAACTATCACCATACGTATTTAATTCTCCAATTACAGACCGATAAGTACCATTATTAAAATCAGATGGTAGCTTCATCATCTTTTCGGCTTGATCTGTCCATGCAACAATTCCATCTTTACCACCCTATTTACAATTAATAGTTTATAGATTCCATTTTCATAATAGAAATCTACTACCTCGGCACCAGTTAACCAATTAGTTAAATTTTTATACGTTAGACCTGGTAGTAATAACCATTCAGGTTCATTTAAATTAATCAAACGAATTTTTGATGCAGGATAATCCATCCCATAAAAGAAGCTTCACTGTATTCCATACCGATATTGATGAGTATAGACCTAGCCAAATAGGATGAAGCTAACTCATTTGGCATCGTTTTTGATTCAACTATTTTTTCATCAAGCATATAGTTCAACCGAGTAAAATCAGTATTCCACAATGGAAGATGGTCCACATTGCTTGATTCCAATATTTCTTTATAGCTATCATTTCCTCATGCTTATTTTCTACAAACTCTAATCCTGTGCTTTTTCCTTTAGGACTTGGACTCACTATTTTTATTTCTGGAAATTTTTTAAAGAACTTACGCCTCCTCTTTGGTTAAGAACCACCAATTCCTGCATTGAGCCTGAATAGCGGATGTACGAGTGTCATTAAAACCACTTGACCCTCACATTTTCAACCATTTGGTCTAGGGCATCAAATTGAAAGCTTCCTTTTTCAGGCTCTAAGTGTCTCCAGTTCGTTCTTATATCCCAAAATCTTATTGAACCATACCCCCAAATCATGAGTAGGTGTAACCTGTGAAGAGTTTTGAGTAGATTTTGTTATATGCATCCCAAAAAGATTCTATTTAATTACAAATTTTTCTTTTTCACAACCCGATAAAAGGAAAATTAATATACTAAAAAGGTAGTTTTATATTTATAAATAATGTGTTCCTATCCAGATATTTTTATTCTAAATAAGTGGTTCTTCCAATGTTGCCTTTAATTCCTAATATTTCATCTATTTTTTTGATCATATTGTCAAAAGATAAAGTATCAGGACATTTAATGTTGTTAACGCCAATACTTTTCGAATCATAAATATATTTTTTAAAATTATTCCATGAAATAGTCTTAGCCCTATTGGAAGCTTTCAAATACTGAATTGTATTTTCGTCTTCCTTCATCCCATCTCGTTCAATGATCAATAGTGGAATTCCTGCAAACACAGCTTCACCAACAGTCCCCCACCCTGCTTTTGTAATAACCAAGTTACAGGCTGCAATATAATTTTGAGTTTCTAAATAATCATGTGGAATTTTAAAAACGTTCGGATGATCTATTTGAAGGTTTGAAGAAACAATGAAGTTAGTATCAGGGCTATTCCATATTTGTAGCTTTTGTAAATCATGAATTTTCATTTTCATTCCGAAACCTATAAATACAAGTTTTTTTTCCCTTGCTAGATTTGAACGAATTCTTTTTACTTCTTCTTGGTCAACCTTCCGAGAATAAAAATCAAAATGAAAGTTTTCCTTTCTTCCCCATTTCACTTCATTACTCCCCGCTAGCGCATAATAGTAGTCCATTTTTTTATAAGCTTCCTTTAATGGATATAAGTATTCGCTAGGAACTAAGCCTTCAAAGGCTGTGAACCATGTAAAATTGGAAATTCCAATAGAAGGTACACCTAATCGATCTGCTACCTGAAACGCAATAGGGGAAATGTCCGAAATAATCAAGTCTACTTTATATTTGCTTAATCTCTTAACTTCAGAGTTAACCAGTTTATCTAGATTATTGGTAAAACAATTGAGCTCATGAATTTGTCTTTTAGGATTAGGTTCAATTGAGCCATCTTTTAAAATATAACCAATATCTGATGAAAAGCTATAATAGGAAACATTTTTATGTAAAACGGATCTTCTTATGAAACCCAAAGCAAACTCATTAACAACCTCTATATGAATTTCTGGATTTCTAAGTAACTCCCTAATGATAGCAATACTTCTTGTAGCGTGGCCAAAACCATATTCCGAGATATAATAAATAATTTTTTTCATACATCATCACCTATGTAAAAAAGAGAGCAAAAAATGCCCCCTTTTATAAAATTACTTTCGACTTGGATTCCTGGAAGTGATTAAGCACTTCATCCCACTTATAATAAATGCGAGTAAAATCTTCATCACTGATACCTATCCCTGTTTGCACTTCAATAAATTCTAATTCTGAAAGGGCATAAATGCCATGTTTTTTCCTAGCAGGTAGGTGGATAATATCACCGGCTTTCACACGATGAATACTACCATCTAAAGCAAGTTCACCTTCTCCTTTTACAATCGTCCAAACTTCATCTCTAAGATTATGGTAGTGATAAGTAGAATTCTTTCCTTTAAAGATACAAATACGCTTTGTGACCATTTCGGATCCAGTTTCATACTTTGCATAATCTAATACTCTGGACCATCCCCAAATCCGCTCTTCATACATAGGCGGTTGATCAAAATCACTTATTAATTCCTTAATTTTAGGGCTTGAAGCCTTATCTGCAACTAGGATTCCATCTGGACTAGCTGCTACCACAATGTCTTTAGCACCGATGACTGTTACAGGAATATCTAACTCATTAACCATATGAGTATTTATAGAATCAGATGACAATACACCTTTGCCAATTTGGGTAGTGGCCATTTCTTCTGTTAACGTATTCCATGTACCAAGGTCTTTCCAGTACCCATCATAAGGTAAAGCCACAATTTGCTTCGCTTTCTCTACTACTTCATAATCAAAACTTATCTTAGGAAGAGTCTTATAGTTACTAGAAAGCTCATTATATGATATCGGAAGACCCTTTTCTTCCACTAAATTAATTAGATAGCCGAGTTTAAAAGCAAATACACCTGTATTCCACAATGCGTTCATATCAATTAAGTCTTGAGCTTTCTCTTCACTTGGCTTTTCTGTAAATCGATCAACATTGAAGTATTTATCATCTTCTACTTTTACCTTTGGTACAATATAACCATATTTTGAAGAAGGGTATGTTGGTTTAACACCCATTAACGCTAAATCTGCTTCTGACTCTACTAGAACATTCTCCAACTCTTTTACCCTATTAAAAAAGCTATCTTCAACATATGGGTCTACTGGTAGAACAACAACTATTTCATCTTTTGTTGAATTTTGTACAGAATATAAATAAGAAGCAGCAAGAGCTATAGCCGGGAAAGTATCACGTCTTTCTGGTTCAATAATAAGAGGAACCTCCGTACCGACTTGACTATGAATCATATCACGCTGCATTTTAGAAGTTGCAATAACAGAAGAACTATCTAGTCCAACTGATTTTAACTGTCCCCAAACTCGTTGAACCATTGATTGTTTTACATTATCCTTTCCTTCAAGAACTTTTAAAAACTGCTTTGACCTAGTATCGTTAGACAACGGCCATAAACGTTTTCCTGATCCCCCAGATAATAAAACTAGTTTCATGCTTAGCCCTCCCGTAGCATACGTAGTTTTTTATATCAAATTTCAAGTATATATTTTTTTAACATTATCTATCATAAAAATTAGGTCAAATAATTACAAATGGATATTTTCAAAACTAATGTAAAATATTCCGCTCATACTCCTATGATTGTTTTTTATTTGTTCTTAATAATAACGATGTTGTAGCATATATAATCCAATAAATACTTAGTGAGTTAAAACCTGCTATCTGTAATGATATTGAATAATATAAATAAAAAAAAAACTAAAGACCATAAAACCACTTTCGAATGATTCTTTTTACTCGTTAGAATAATAGAATTAACTAGGTTTATAACATACCCTACGAAAATGATTAATAGCCCTACTAAGCCTAAATCTACCCATATATATCTAATATTCCACTATGACTACTATTAACCCTGTAAAGCTTATTTTTCCATATTTGAATATGCATAATGGCAATGAAAAGATAACATGGATTATGAATATGAAATTCTTTTCAAGAAAATGAAAGTCATTTTCCTTTGTATTTATATTTGTTTCTTTTAAACTATCATCGTCTCTTCCACTTCCAATTATTATTCTTCCTCTAATTAGGTAACAGGAAATTCCTACAAAAAATTATTCTTTTCGGATTATTTTTTGTTTTACCTTTTTTAAGAAAAACTTAGTCGTATCCACTAACCCAGATATTCTAATTGAAAATGAAAGTCTATTTATTACTTTATTTTTGTAGTCTTCACATAACCTAGTAATTTGTTCTGATGACATATTGATTAACTTTTCAAGATTTATTACATAAAAAGGAATACCATGAACATCAGAATCAAAATTAAAAATATGGATATTTTTGAACCTTCTAGCGATTTCTACCTGTGGTTTATCAACCATACTATCATTAGAAACAAAATAAAAAACAGGAATATTTGATTGACTTATTAAAGAAGAAAGGTCGTAATACTTATTTTTTTCCATATCATATTGATGTTTAAAGACTAATGGATCCCTTAAAGGAACACTAGTTTCTAACTGATCCTTCAATGTGAACTGTCCCGCAAAGGTTAAAATGTATTCAGCTTTAAGTAATGTACCAAATAAAACAGCTGCATAACCACCTGCAGAACTTCCTATCGTAATAACTTTTTTATTTCCTACTTGTTCCTTTAAAAAATCAAAAAGTTTATCAACATTATTAATATGGTAGTTAATTCCTTCAATGTACCATTGTTTAAATAAGTCTCTAATAAAGATATGTTGGTCTGCACGATGAATTTTGTTTCTCGTCCATTCATATCTATTTTTCTCTATTATCTTTTTTGAAAATTCTTGCTCTTCATTAGGAAAATAAAGGCCATTACTTGAAAAATATATAGCAACATAACCAGTATTTTTATTATTTTCAGTCTCAATCATATAATTATCTTTTTTATATTCATTTAATACTAACTTATTTTCTATTTGAAAGATTTCTGACATCATTTTCCCTCTCATCATAGCTAAGCAATTAAATTCATTTCAATAGTTTCTATTTATGAGATTGTGATTTTTTCCATAGGATCTTTTATTTAGAAGATCTTTGTTCTCTTACTAATTGAAATAAACCAAATACAATAAAACGAGGATTATGCTTTACATATCTTTTCCATAACCTTTTCGGATCTTGTAATAATCTATAAAACCATTCCATTCCTATTTTTTGCATCCACGGCGGAGCAACTCTAGTAGAGCCCGAATGAAAATCAAATGCAGCTCCAACTCCTAGCATAACTGAATGAATTTTATTTTTATGTGCTTTCATCCACTTCTCCTGCTTTGGGCAACCTAATCCAACAAATAGAATCTTTGCCCCTGATTCATTAATTTCATTTGTATAATGTTCTGTTTCTTCATTTGTAAGTGTACGGTATGGAGGTGAAATTGCACATACTACATTAAGTTCAGGAAATTTCCCCTTTAAATTACTTACAAGTTTTTCTAAAATTTCTGGGGAGCTTCCATAAAATCCAACCTCTATCCCCTCTTTTGCAGCCACTTCACATAATAGAATCGTCATGTCTGGACCACAAACTCGTTCCTGCTGCTTAATCCTCTTCCCTTTAAGCATCCAAACTAAGGGCATTCCATCTGGTAGAGCTAAGTCAGCACTATTCACAATATCTTTAAATTCTTGATCATCATAGGCTTCCATCACCATATGAACATTTGAAAAACATACATAACTAGATTGCCTCTTTTTAGCCCAGCTTATTATTTTCCTCGTAGCAGCCCTTTTATCAATAGCATCTATATCTATGCTTATAATCCTGTTATTAGACAATTTTTACTGCTCCTTTTTAGATCAAGTCAAAAAATTATTTACTTAATAACCTTTCATAAATACCAATTAGGTATTTATAATTTTCTTTTTCAGTATAAGACTTTTCAAAAGATACTCTCGCTTCTTGGCTTAAATCATTCCACAAGCTATCATTCATTCCACAAAATTCCTCCAAAACACTACTAAGACTTTCTGTATCATTCGGGTTAAACAAATAGCCATTTATTCCATTTTGAATGAGTTCTGGTATTCCTGCATGATTTGGTCCTATTGCAGGTGTCCCTACCGAAAAAGCTTCTATTACTACCATACCAAATGTTTCATACCATCTTGAGGGCATAATAATTCCTCTACTTTGTTCTATTTCATTCAAAACTTCATTGTGAGATAGATGACCCATCCAACAAATTTCATTAACATTCTTATATTTCTCTTGAAGTCTATCTTTTTCAGGTCCATCCCCGATAATAACTAATTCATACTCATTACTTTTTAATTTAGTAAACGATTCTAAAAGTAAATCCAAGCCTTTTTCTGGAGAGACTCTTCCTACAAATATTAATTGTTTCTTTCTGCTTCTCTTACTTAAGTTTCTACTGTTAATGAAATTTGGTTTGATGTACATCTTTTCTTCAGGTAAACCTGATTTAACCATAATATCTTTATTAAAACTATTTAGCGTAATATATACATCTACCTTGTTATTAAATGTGCCTAAGATTCTGTGTATTTTTTGCATTAAGACTAATGGCGCTGTAGCCATAAGGGAATTTCGGTAACATTTATACTTCAAAGCAGCTGAGAAATTACCTGTTGTACATAAATCGCATGGTTTGTTAGATCTAAATAATAGACCATTTGCACAAGTAAGCCTATAATTGTGCAGTGTTTGAACGACAGGTAGATTGCAGGATTTAATTGCCCAATATATACTAGGACTTAATTGTGGAAAAGTATTGTGGACATGTACAATATCTGGATTGATTTCTTTTAATAGTCTCTTAACCTTTTTATATTGCTTATTTGACCAGATTGTCTCCAATGCAACCTTTACTTTGCCAAAAAAAGAATCTGAATTAATATCGTGATTAGATACAGTATATTCAACTACTTCATGCCCATTATCTTTGAGTAATTGTCGCTCCATTCTAAAGACGACATCTTCTCCCCCAAACTTTTGATAGGCATTATGAATTAATAAGATTTTCATATAATTCCCTTTCTAAGTAGCTATTTTACAATGGAATCAATTAATCTACCAACCTTGTCCCATAAACTGTCATAATAAAACTTATTATGATTATTTCGATAAAATGATTCACCATTTTTTAACACAATCTCAATTGCTTGCTTTAAAAGATGTGGATGATTGGTCTCTACTATTTCTCCTAGATTGTGCTTTTTGATATCATCTCCCATATCTCCTACATCAGTACCAACGACAGGTACACTATAAATTGTTGCAATGGTTAAAGGACCACTTTGACCTGAAAAATAATATTCATAAGGTAAAATTAATACATTAACATTTAGAAATAATTCTTTTACTTCTTCATCTTTGATAAAACCCAAGTATAATTTTACATTATTCAAACCTCGAAACATATTTCTAATTGTTTCCTTGTTGTAATCATTAGGTTTTCCAGCAACAATAAAATCATATTCAGGACTAATCGATGCTAGCTCTGCAAGTTTTTCAATCCCCTTATCTCTCCTAATTCCACCAAAAAATAGTATTTTAGGTCTTCCATTTTCATTAATTCTTTTTAAGTGTAATGCTTGTTCTCTTGCATTATCTTTTTCTATCCCGTAAGGAATTGAATATATATTTATTTCCCCATATTTTTGTGTTAGTTTTCCCTTTGTAAAATCACCATGAACAATAACATTAGCGCTTTTGCATACTATAGTAAAACACTTAAACTTTAACCTTCTTAATCCTGCATGTAGCTTTGACCGATATTTTTCAATCGGTACGACTGCATTGGCCCAATGAATAGTAACAAAAATTCTTTGTCTTGTTAATAATAGATAGAAGAGCAAATAAAAGACAATCGAATCCCCGTACAAAAAATACATACAATCATTTTTATAATTTGCCTTCTTTTTCATATATATCTTGATCATATTCACGATCCAACCAATTGGCGTTAGTTTAAATGATTGAGGATCAACACAATCAAGTAGGTCAATTTTTTCTTTGGGTATGTCTTCATATTTATGAATCATGTTTTTATTAACTAGTAATTTACTATTAGAGGTAGACATCACGATATTTTTGGCATAACTGCTATGATGCCCTGAGTAAATCCCGTCATAAAATATCTTTTTTTTCATCTTTGTTCACCTAATATTGGATTTTATTCTAGAACTTTAGATAAGTTCCTTGTACAATTGTAAATATTGGTTAGCAACTGTTTCTAATTTAAACTTACTTTCTACTTTTTGAACAGCAGCTTTGTTTATCTTTTCATTTGTGCTAAGAGCCCAGCGTAATCCTTGAGAAAAGTCAATTGGATCAAATGGCTTTACCAAATATCCATTTACTTTATGATCGACAATATCTAATAGACCCGTTGCACCAAAGGCTACGACTGGAGTCCCACACGCCATCGCCTCAGAAGCAGTTTGTCCAAAAGCTTCCTGTATTGAAGGTACACACATAACATCTGCAGCAGAATAATAAAGTGCAAGTGTGATATCATCATATACTCTTCCGACATAAGTAGTTTTCAACCCTAAATTAGGTGGGTTCTTTGGCGTAGAAGCACCAAAGACAATTAATTCAGCATCGTTACTTTCATCCAACCGAGAAAAATTCTCCAATGCTGGCTTTAAATATTGAAATCCTTTACGTTCATCACTTGTTGAACTCATTGCCCCAAATAGAACTAATTTTTTATCTAATGGTAAATTTAATATAGACCGTGCTTGTTGTTTATCTATCGGATTATATATATTTGTGTCAAGTCCATTAGGAATCACTTCAACTCTTAATCCATTAAACAAGGAACTACTCTTTGCCGTATCAGCTAGCCATTTACTAGGTGTCACAATAGTTATGTTTTTATTATGAAATGCTTTAGCTTTTCGATTCCATACTTTCCTACTTAAATCATTCATCTTGTTAGACCCTAATTGTTCACAGGCACCACATTGCTGCTGATATTTTGTACATTCACCGGAATAATGACAGCCCCCTGTAAAAGGCCACATATCATGTAACGTCCAAACCATTGGTTTATTAATTCTTGATATACTTTCAATTGGTAAGAATCCACCGCACACCCAATGAAGATGAACAATTTCTGGATTTAGTTCCTGTATTTGTTTATGAACTGACGAAGGTACCCAAGAAGCATGCCATGGTTTCTTATCTATATTCCTATATAATTTTTTAGGAAGGCCGTCTAATTTAGGTTGCATGGAATTCCTAAAGTTTTCAACTTTATTTTTTGGACCAAAGACTGTAGTATCGTCACTTGCTTTTCTTTGCACAAGCATATTAGATGACACATTTATCTTTTTTAGGCCTTCGTGTAACCTGTATACTGCACGTGCAGCACCACCTTCAATGTCCAATGTGTTTAGCAATAAGGGTTTCATTTATCACTTGCTCCCTACTTATAGAATACTATCTAAATATCGCTTATATTTCTCAGCAATGATCTGTAATGAATATGTTCTTTCTACATAATTACGTGCTTTCCTCGATATATCCTTTCTTAATGGTTCGTTTTCAATTAACTCTTTAATTGCTTGTGTGGTAGCAATAATATCTCTTTCTTCAACAAATTTTGCAATACCTTCTTCTCTCATTACGTGGGAAATACCGCCACATTTCGATGTTACAACTGGCAATCCACATGCCATTGCTTCAACATTTACAACTCCAAAGAATTCTTCCCAATTGGAAATTGAAACAGGGTGGCCGACGAAAATATCCGCTCCATTATATAATTCAGGTAATTGAGTGTGCGGAACAGGATCAACAAACTCTACATTTTTATTAATCCCTTCATCATCTATGATTTTTTGTAAAAAACCTTGGCATTCCCCCTTACCTACTATTCTTAAAACTACATTAGGATTCTCTCTTATAATTGGTGCAACTGCTTCGATGATATAATGAATACCTTTTTCCATGACTAACCTTGAAACACACAAAATCTCGATACGAGATGGGTCCTTTTTCAGATCCATTGGATAAAATTTTCTCGTATCAACCGGGTGTCCTAATACGACATACTGTGATGCAAATTCTTCTCCCCTAATATCTAAATCACGATAACGCTCAGCTGTTTTAGGAACTGTTAGCCATACAATACTTGATTGCTTCATAGCCCATTTCGTAAAGCGACTTTGAAGCTTCCAATCTAAGGAGCGTCCTCGCCCCATAACCGTTATTGATGCATCGAAAGCAAATGGGATACCAAACTTTCTAGATACATATGCTGCATGCACCCCTTGCTGATAAGTAGCTGGATCACAGCCTAACAATATATCATACGATTTTAATTCTTGTACTACATGTTTATTAAATTTTAAGAAATTTTTTGGTAATGGAGATTTTAAAACAGTTGTTCGAGATTTGTTAGGAATAGATACAACTTCTAATTCATCATCTGAAAAATTATCAAACTCATCTTTATATATAGTAAATTTCCATCCGTATTTTTTTTGAATATATTTATAAATTAACGCCATTGCTTCAAATGCTGTTCCATTTGAAGCTACTCCTGGTCGATAAGATGCCACTCTTACTTGTTTCATTTTTATTCACCAACTATTTAAAATTTAATAGAGTTTTTATCCTAAACGGTATGAACAATGCCTTCGTTAACATTAATGCAGTTTTTCTCATTTTTGGAATAAAGAAGCACGCAAGGTGAGCTTGGAACCAATATGAGATAATCGAAGCAAATGTAGCACCTTCAGCACCGAATCGAGGAATTAATAAAAAGTTTAATAGGACATTTAACACACAGCCTCCTAAGGAAGTTAAAAATTGTATCTTTGTCCAATTTACCGTTTTTAAATACGAGCTTCTAGCCAATCCTAAGTTAACAAATATTCCAACCCAAATATATAGGGAAAGTATAGGTCCTGCACTTGCATACTCTTTACCATATAATAATTCGACAGTAAAGGTCGATAAAAACGTCATTGGTATAGCAACAGCATAGCCAAGTAGTGCCATCAGATCATATAGTTTTTGGGTACGGCTATAAAATAATTCATCACTTTTATTCTTTGCATTTACGAGACTTGGAAATGTTGAATTAACAATAGCTGTTGGAATAAAATACCACAACTCACCTAGTTTTACTGCTACTGAATAGATTCCAACCTCCGTGTCACTTTTCATTTCCCCTAGCATAATTTGATCGATTCTCATGTAAATCATTATAGCTAAGCCTGACAAAATGATTGGCCAGCTATCTTTTAATAAACTTTTTGCAGTATCCATTGAGGTTTTCCATTTAAACATAGAAAATCCATTATACTTATAAAATGCAATCAAACCAATTGATCCTACTAAAAATTCAAGTGCACTAACCGCTGCAAATGTAATGAGTGGAGCTTTTATAAGAATTAATATGATTTTAATTATTGACGTACTTATAAAGCCCATGCTACGAGCATATACTGTATATTTTGATTGGATTTGTGATTGAAACCAAAAATCAATTGTATTAAAAGATTGAAAGATCATTCCTGTTGAAATAACCGCAACTAAAATAAGTGTTAGATTATCCCCAGGTCTAATTAAAAAAACAACTAGTATTGTGATAATCGTGCATAGAAAACCACCAAGTAGCTTTAACACAAATGAGGAACCTAAGATAACTTGGGCATCTTTTGGTGTTTTCACTATATTACGGATAACAATGCCATCCAATCCTAATGTTGCTATCGCCGTAAATAATGCTACGAATGCCTGTGCATAGTTTAAGAGACCAAATTGCTCTGGACCTAAGTATCGAGCTACCCAAACTCCAACTATTAAGGTAACAGCCATTCGGAATATCCGTTCAAAAAATAACCAGCTTGTATTAGCGATTATTTTTTGTAATGATACGTTACCATTCAATTTCTCCAATATTTGATTGTATTTATCTGCTTTAATGAATCTCATGTATTTTCTTCTTTCAATTAAATTTTCATAAATAGAGACGATCCAATAATAATAAATAGATCGTCTCAAATGAATTAGCTTTAATAAAAGTTAATTTAATCATACAGCAAATTAATCAAATGATTTCTTTATGTTATCTTCTTTCTTCACTTTTTCCATATCAGCTTTAACCATTTTTTCCACTAATGTTTCAAAGGAAGTTTTTGTTGGGTTCCACCCTAATAGCTCTCTTGATTTTGTTGGATCACCAAGTAACTGGTCAACTTCAGCTGGACGGAAGAATTTTGGATCAACTTCTACAATGACTTCACCAGTAGCTCTATTTATTCCTTTTTCTTCAATACCTTTACCAGACCACTCTATTTCAATTCCAACATATTTAAATGCAAGTTCAACAAATTCACGAACTGAATGCATTTCACCAGTTGCAATAACAAAGTCCTCTGGTTTATCGTGTTGAAGGATTAACCACATACATTCAACGTAGTCCTTTGCATATCCCCAATCTCTTAACGAGTCAAGGTTACCAAGATATAATTTCTTTTGTTTCCCTTGAGCAATACGAGAAGCTGCTAGTGTGATTTTTCTAGTTACAAACGTTTCCCCACGACGCTCTGACTCATGATTAAACAAAATACCATTTACTGCGAACATATTATATGATTCTCGATAATTTTTAGTGATCCAGAAGCCATATATCTTTGCCACTCCATAAGGTGAGCGTGGATAAAATGGTGTCGTTTCCTTTTGCGGAACTTCTTGAACCTTCCCATATAACTCAGATGTTGATGCTTGATAAATACGAGTTTTTTCAGTAAGTCCTAAAATACGTACTGCCTCTAAAATACGTAGTGTTCCAACAGCATCTACATCAGCTGTATATTCAGGCATATCAAAAGAAACACGAACATGTGACTGAGCAGCTAAATTATAAATTTCATCTGGACGTACTTCACTTATAAGACGGATAACATTCGATGTATCCGTAATATCCCCATAATGTAAGTGAAAGTTTTTATTATTCATTAAAGCTTCTGCTTCTTCTACTGATAGAATATCTTCTAAGCGTTCTTGATTATATGATGAGCTTCGGCGAATAACTCCGTGCACTTCATACCCTTTTTCTAATAAAAACTCTGTTAAATATGAACCATCTTGTCCTGTTACACCTGTGATTAATGCCTTTTTCATAAATATCCTCCAGTACCATTTTAAGTTAAACGTAATTAGTTTATTTTAGAAAATGAATTATTTAGAAACCATTGATATGCAAGATTTAACCCTTCATCTAAAGAAGTTCCTGCTTTCCAGCCTAATGAATTAATCTTTGCTACATCTACCAATTTTCTTGGTGTGCCATCTGGTTTACTAGTGTCAAAGTTTATTTCACCTTCATAGCCAACTACAGCTTTTACTTTTTCAGCTAGCTCTTTAATTGAAATGTCTTCACCAACACCAATATTCACAATCTCATTTCCTTCATAATTATTCATTAAGAATAAGCATGCATCTGCTAAATCATCTGAGTATAAAAACTCTCGTTTTGGAGTCCCTGTTCCCCAGACTTCTACGAATGGAGCATTCTTCTCCTTTGCTTCATGGAATTTACGTATTAACGCTGGCAGAACATGTGAAGTGTGTAAATCAAAGTTATCGTTAGGCCCATATAAATTTGTTGGCATTACAGATATATACTTTGTACTATATTGGCGATTATATGACTGACACATCTTTATTCCAGCTATTTTAGCAATTGCATAAGGTTCATTTGTCGGCTCTAATTCACCAGTTAATAAATATTCCTCTTTTAGAGGTTGTTGTGCGAATTTCGGATAAATACAAGTACTTCCTAGAAACAATAATTTTTCAACATTGTTTCTATATGAAGCATCAATAATGTTTGTTTGAATTAAAAGGTTATCTCGTATAAAATCAGCAGGATATTCATTGTTAGCAACAATTCCACCAACTTTTGCGGCAGCTAAAAAAACATAATCCGGCTTTTCTGTTTCAAAGAATTGATCAACTTGGTCTTTATCACGAAGATCTAATTCTTTGCTTGTTCTGTATATAATATTAGTAAATCCTTCTTCTTTAAGCTTTCTTACAATCGCTGATCCTACTAACCCTCTATGACCAGCAACATATACTTTCGCATTTACATTCATCAACAATCATCCTATCTTAAAATGCATTTTTTGAACCGAACAACACAGTAATTGTTTTAATAATAATTTTCAAGTCCAATAAAAAACTGCGCTTTTGAATATAATATATATCCATTTCTACCATTTCTTTGAAACCTACACTATTTCGCGCACTAACTTGCCAAATTCCGGTACAGCCAGGAGTAACTAGTAGTCTTTGCTTATCATATTCTGTATATTCCTCCACTTCACGCGGTAAAGGGGGTCTTGGTCCAACTAAGCTCATATCACCTTTTAGTACATTTAACAGTTGAGGTAATTCATCAATACTTGTTTTACGAATAAATTTCCCAACTTTCGTAACACGTGGGTCGTCCTTCATTTTAAACATTGCACCATCAACTTCGTTATACTTTAGCAACTCAACAAGCTTTTTCTCTGCATCTGTAACCATTGAACGAAATTTATACATTTTAAATTCTTTACCATTCTTCCCTATTCTCTTTTGCGAAAAGAATATAGGGCCTTTTGGATCTTCTATTTTTATTAAAATTATGACTACTACTAATAGTACACTCAATATAAGTAGCCCAGACACTGAACCTATTATGTCTAAGCTTCTTTTCAAAATTTTATAAAGAATCCCTGTTTCTTCAACCTCAATCATTATATCTTCATTTGATAAATTAAATGATTCATCTTTTGATAGGCCAGACATATCAATAATCTCCTCACCTATAACCTTACTTTTTCGTTCGCTACCAATTCTTCCATTAATTCAATTAACTGGTCTTTTAAATCATCATGTTTCAATGCAAATTCAAGTGTAGTCTGAATAAATCCAAATTTCTCACCAACATCATAGCGAACTCCAATAAAATCATAAGCATATACAGACTGTTGTTCATTTAAATGTTGAATTGCATCCGTAAGCTGGATTTCGCCACCTGCACCTTTTTCTTGCTTTTCCAATAAATCGAATATTTCTGGCGTTAAAACATATCTTCCCATTATCGCTAAATTAGAAGGTGCTTTACCTTTAGCTGGCTTTTCTACAAAACTATTTACTTTGTATAAATTACCTTCTTTCTCTAGGGGATCAATAATGCCATACCGATGAGTCTGATCATCAGCAACTGTTTGTACACCAATAACGGAACAATTTGTTTTCTCAAATTCATTAATCAACTGTTTTAAGCAAGGTGTATCAGCTTCAACAATGTCATCACCAAGCAAGATCGCAAAAGGCTCATCTCCTATAAACTTTCTAGCACACCAAACTGCATGCCCTAAGCCTTTAGGCTCCTTTTGGCGTATGTAATGCAAATTAATTTTAGATGACTGTTTTACTTTTTCTAATAAGTCGTATTTTTCTTTTTCAATTAAATTTTGTTCAAGTTCAAAGTTGTGATCAAAATGATCTTCAATGGCACGTTTACCTTTACCAGTTACAATAATAATATCTTCAATTCCAGATTCTATTGCTTCTTCAATAATATATTGAATAGTTGGCTTGTCCACAATCGGTAACATTTCCTTGGGCATTGCCTTGGTTGCGGGCAAAAATCTTGTTCCTAGTCCTGCAGCTGGGATAATCGCTTTTCTAACTTTTTTCATTCTAAGTCCCCCTTGAATTATTTAACCGTAACGACCTCTTTATTCTTTATAGAAGGTCTTCCCATTGAATGATACTCAATGTGATATTTCTCAACCACTTGTGGATCATAGCAATTTCGACCATCAAAAATAATTGGAAGCTTCATATACTCTTTAAATGCATTTATATCTAATTCTTTAATTTCATTCCACTCAGTAAGTATTAAAGCAACATCAGCACCCTTTAAAGCATCTGCAATAGTAGTTGCATAGTCAACCTTTGAATCTAGGATTCTCTTTGCATTCTCCATTGCAACTGGGTCATACGCAATAACACTTGCCCCATTATCTATTAAGTGTTTGGTAATCACAATCGAAGCCGCTTCTCTCATGTCATCTGTATTAGGTTTAAACGCTAGTCCTAACACTGCCACTTTTTTGCCTTTTAAGCTTTCAAATCGTTCATTTAATTTGTTAATTAAAATTTCCTGTTGCTTTTGATTTACTCTGATAACGCCCTTCAGTAAATCAAAATCATATTCAACATTACCAGCTATTTGTACTAGAGCCTTTGTGTCCTTAGGAAAACAAGAACCTCCATACCCAATCCCAGCATTCAGGAACTGTGTACCAATTCTTTTATCTTGCCCCATTCCAAGTGCTACATCTTCAACATTCGCCCCGACTTTTTCACAAATGTTTGAAATCTCATTAATAAAGCTAATCTTAGTCGCAAGAAAAGCATTTGCTGCATATTTAATCATCTCTGCACTACGGATATCTGTTTTAAATATGGGTATTCCAAAGGGGTTATTAAGCTCTTCTATAACGCTAGCAGTCTTTTCATTATCAGCACCAACAACAATACGGTCACCATTGAATGAATCATAGATAGCTGACCCTTCACGTAAAAACTCAGGGTTTGATACCACTTCAACCTTTACATTATTTTTTAAATTATTGAGGATGACATTTTTGATCCAATGGTTTGTACCAACTGGAACTGTACTCTTTGTAACAACGATTGTATCCTTCTTAATATAAGTGGCAATATCCTTTGCTACCTGTTCAACAAATGAAAGATTAGCAGAACCATCTTCTCTTTCTGGTGTACCTACTGCGATATATATCACATCAGCCCCTTCAAAGCCCACTTCATGTTGAGTTGTGAAAAACAAGCGATTTTCTTTAATATTTTTCTTCATTAATTCATCTAGACCAGGTTCATAGATTGGTGATTGACCTGCACGCATCTTATCTACTTTTGTTTGATCAATGTCAATACATGTTACAGTATGACCGATTTCTGATAAGCATGTACCAGTTACTAATCCAACATATCCAGTTCCTACTACAGCAATTTTCATATATATTCACCTATTTCATTGAAATTGTTGATTTAAAATATAAAACGAAATAACAATGAAAACTATCGTTATTTCGTTTTATATTTTCAAGATAATGTAAGGGCATCTAACCTACTCTCAGATCACCCTATTACAACAAATACCTAAGGCAAGAAATTCACACCACGATAAAGTAGTAATTAACCTTAAAATCTATGTAAGATGCTCCCTTACAATACTCAAATATATAACTAGTAAAATTTTAAGAACTACACAATCGTTTCTTATACCATTTTATCAATACTATTTCCCTATTAACCAATTTTTTATAGTAACAGGTAAGCCAAAGAAAAAAGGGGAGGATTTTGTCCAAATATGACTATTTTCCCCCATAGTAGTAATAATACTGACTGTCTTGAACCTTTTTATTATTCAATACAACACCTAAGATCCTTGCTTTTGCACTATCTAATAATTCTCTTGCTTTCTTAGCAGCATCTATCTCTGTTTTCCCACTACTCACTACTAGAACTACTCCATCTGCTAAGTTTGATAATACTTGAGCGTCAGTTACAGCTAATACAGGAGGAGTATCAAGAATGATTACATCATACTGATCTTTTGCTTGTTCTAATAAAGTCGTCATCCCTTTGGAACCTAACAATTCTGATGGGTTTGGCGGAATAGGCCCACTTGGCAATACCCAAAGCTTGTCCTGTGCTGTTGTTGCAACAGCTTCTTCTAATGATGCTTGTCTTGTCAATACGTTAGATAGACCAATATGATTCTCTGTACGGAAAGTATAGTGTACAGTTGGTTTTCGTAAATCCGCATCTATTAATAAAACTCGTTTTCCTTGTTGAGCAAATACGACCGCTAAGTTAGCTGTTGTTGTTGATTTCCCCTCTGCCGGGCCAGATGAAGTTACAATCATTGTTTGAAGCTCTTCATCCACACTCGAAAATTGAATATTAGTACGTATAGTACGGAACTGTTCAGCAATCGGTGATTTAGGAGTTGTCATTGAGATTAAACTTCTATTTTGTAATTGAACTATCTTTTTTCTATCCTTACGAGCCAACAGACTCACCTCGCGTTCTTAAAGTTGCTGGAGTGTTTTGTTCTTTCATATCATCTTCCATATTAATTGTTGTAATCGCACCTAGTACTGGCAAACCTAATTGGTTTTCAATGTCTTGCTCTGTTTTAATCGTATTGTCTAGATACTCTAGTAAAAAGGCTAATCCTACACCAGCCATTAATCCCACTACTAATGCGATAGCCATATTTAATGCTGGCTGTGGTTTAACCGGTGATGGATCTTCACCCAATTGTGCTTGAGTTAAAATACTGACATTGTCTACATTCATAATAGTAGAGATTTCTTCTTGGAACGTTTTTGCAATAGAATTTGCAATATCTGCTGCTTTTTGTGCATCTTCGTTTTGTACAGATATATTCACTACCTGTGAATTTTGTTCACTCGACACCGTAACTAATTCATTTAAAGCACTAGCAGACATTTCTAACTTCTCTTTTTCTATAACTTTATCTAAAATAGCAGGACTCTTAATAACGACAGTATAAGTGTTAATTAATTGCAGATTGGTTTGTACTTCGTTATAGTTATATATTTGTTCTTCGCTTTTCGATTGGTTTACTAGTATCTGTGTTGAAGATTGATAAATTGGTGTAAGAAGAAAATAACTTACGATGCCGCTTGTTGCTGTTGCAATCGCTGTAATGATGATGATGAGTGAGAGACGTTTCTTTAATGTGAGAAACAGCTCTTTCAAGCTGATTGTTTCTTCCATGATTAACCTCCGATAATTGTAATCTATTATTTCGTTAAGCCTAAATAATTATAAAGAATAATTGCTATGTTTTCTACCTTATAGATACAATTCATGACAAAAAGTGCCGTTTTCTTACACTTTATTTTGACACTTCCTAATTCTAACATGCTTTTTACAGTTTTTTTACATCTTTTTTAGAGAAATTTGTACCAAATAAATGTAAGGGCTTTCCTGATGGATAGTATAAAAGATCCACTAAAATCAATTAAAGCTTTCCTTCAATGTAATTGTTTTGCGATTGTCACTTATACTCCTATATCAATTTACGGCATGCTTCCTAATTATAAGGAAGTCCTGAAAAAATAGGAAGATATTTTTAGTACTTATTACCTATTTATTTTACTCTACCATCTATCGATACTTAATAATGTAAAGCCAAAATCACTGAAAGGTGATGGTGGAATCTATAGGGCTAATGTTCTAACAAAATCTGCCAGCTACATTAAATAAAGAAGGGGTTAAATGTTGATGTCAAATCATGCTTGGATGACACCTGAAGAGGCTGCAAGAATTAAAAAGAGAAACAA
>Ga0180216_1001392_pt1 | contig 21797 bp, 17 predicted proteins | sample eDN3rd37CBELigMG_FD_128879 | JGI IMG/M metagenome (GOLD analysis project Ga0180216, IMG submission 128879) | Enriched Miracle-Growth compost microbial communities from Emeryville, California, USA - eDNA 3rd pass 37_C BE-Lig MG (version 2)... ...
ATCAGATTTGTGACAGTTCTGCGCCTTCCGGCAACAGTCCCAGCCCAATTGCCCAGAGCAGCAATCAAACTTCGGCGGTAGTTCCTTTCAACAAGCTTCAATGACGTTCTCTGCGTCTCCACTGGCTTACTTCTAAAAACCGCGACCTCTACCTCACCGTTTGATATGATGAGGGCTGTATTCAATTTATTTTTACAACAACATTATAGCGAACAGTAAGAAGGTAAACAATGGTATATAAAGTATATTGACGCTATTGGCTTTAATCTCGCTTATATAAGGGGAATTATAGACAAATCCCTCCCTATCCGTATTGCATATCAAAAGCCCTCTCACAAAGGAATGGGCTTTTGATATTGGTAAATGTGGCTCGGTTAGATTATTTCTTAATTAGCAGCACAACACATTCAACGTGCGAGGTTTGTGGGAACATATCAACGGGCTGTGCCCATTTAAGCTCGTAGCCGCCAGCGAGCAGCTCCTTGCAGTCCTTCGCAAGCGTGGACGGATTGCACGACACATAAACAAAGCGCTCAGGCTTTGCTTCAAGCACAGCTTGAATGAGCTCAGCATCAAGGCCTGTCCGTGGTGGGTCGACAACGATGACCTCAGGCTTAATACCTTGCGCTACCCACTCCGGCAGGAGGCGTTCCGCTTGCCCCTCATAGAACAGCGCATTGTCGATGCCGCTATACTGTGCATTCGCTCTTGCATCCTGCACTGCCTCAGCAATTACCTCGATACCGCGCACCTCGCGTGCCTCTGAAGCTAGCCATAGGCTAATCGTACCCGTTCCGCAATAAGCGTCGATCACAAGCTCATTGCCACTAAGCTCTGCTGCTTCCTTCACTGCCCCATACAGCTTAATCGTTTGCTCTGGATTCAGCTGGAAGAATGCGCGTGGAGACAGGGCAAATTGAATCATACCAAGCTTCTCTGGCAGTCGTTCCTCTCCCCACAGAATCGTTGTCTTCGGTCCAAAAATAATCGAGCTTCGCTCTTTATGAACATTGTGCGCAATCGAGATCACTTGTGGCAGCTCTGAACGCATTCGATCTACCAGTCTACGCTGGTCAGGAATACGGTCAGTCGCCGTAACAAAGGTAACCTGAAGCTTTCCACTCGCTTTAGCTACGCGTACAACGATTGTTTTGATTACACCTTCGCGTGTACGTTCTTCATAGGGTAAGATATTAAGCTCCTTAATTATATGCTTGATTGATTTATATACGTCGTTAATAGATTGCTCCTGTACAGTACATTCACTAATATCAAACAGCTTATGTGTCCCTTGTGCATACAGTCCCGCTACAAGCTCGCCTCTTTGCCAGCCTAGCTGCAGCTGCGCCTTGTTGCGGTAATGCCAAGGATCCTCCATCCCGTATATTGGACGAAGCGGCAGCTCGGTTATTCCTGTATATCGTTGAAATGCCTCGCGTACAATCTCTTCCTTGGCGCGAAGCTGTGCCTCATACGTCATATGCTGCAGCTGACAGCCGCCGCATTGCTCATACACTGGACATGGCGGCTCCTGACGAGATGGCGATGCCTTCTCAATGCCCGTCAGCTTTGCCTGTAAATAGGAGCGTTCGACCTTCGTAACTTCTGCCTTTACGACTTCATCCGTTATTGCACCATCGATAAAGACTGCTTTTCGCTTATAGTAGCCGACACCTTCTCCATTAATGCCGATTCGCTTAATCGTAACGACGATACGGTCACCTACTAATACATCTTCTGCTGATGCTTTGCTCACATGCTGCTTGTTCTTATAATGGCTGGATGCTCCCGGCTTACGGTTCGAGTTTCGATCTTGCTTGCCTAGACTGCTGCGCTTCTCATCGTTCATGGGGCGCTTATGCTCAGCATCAATCTGCCCCTCGTATCTTCTACCTTTATCCTCGCTCTGACGATTTTTGTGACTGCCACTACCGTTCCCGATGCTGCGTGACTTCATACGATTCTCACTGCTCTGCGAGCTTGCATGAGAAGGACGATCACCTCTATGTGTATTCGCGCTAGTATGGTTGTCACGACGATGCTCATCACGGTTAACACTTCGCGGCTTCTTATTCGTTGGGCCTGATTGCTGTTTCATCTCGATTCCTCTTTCATCCGTACTCTATAATAAAACGTCATAATATTGATTATAGCTTATTCTGTCCTCAGAGCCTACAAACGGATGAGCAATCCAAAGCGTTTAGCTTTTCTTACGCTTCCATACATACCAGACGATAGCGAGCAGAAAAATAATCATAAAGATCGACGATAGACGATACATCATGTCATAGGAAGTGAAGGTAACAATTACGCCAAGCAGTATAGCACCGATTGAAACACCGACATCTGTAGAGTTGTAGAACATTCCATTCACATCTCCATACTCTTCCTTGCTTGCTGAGCGCAGCATCCATGCTTGCAGAGTTGGCTGGATCGATCCAAAGCCTATTCCATATAGCAGTGCAGATACAATTAACATTCCCATGTTTGTCGTATACGATAGTACCAGCATACTGGCCGTAACAAATATAGCGGATGGAATAAGAACGAGAATAGGTCCTCTGCGATCGAAAATTTTGCCGGCTATAGGTCTAACGAGAAGAATGGTTAACGCATTAAATAGAAAGAATAAGCCAACCTGTGGTAATCGCAGCTCTTCCCCATAGACAGCGATAAAGCTCAATAGGCCGCTATACGTAATAGAAAGCAAGGCGTTAAGCATCGCAGGAAAGTAATTAGAAAAACGCCAGATTGATCGTTTGGAGCTTTGCTCCTGCTGGTTTGCGGTTTCTTCTTCGACTTTAGCCAGAGCTTCAGGCATTTGCTGTGTTCCTTTGTTTTTTCGTGACCGAAGATAAGTACCTGATATATATAGCATCGGAAACATGCAGATAACTGCACCTGCACCAAGCGTTGCCAGTGTTGTAAAGCCAAATTCCTTCATGACGAGCATTCCTGTAGCAGGCCCAATGGACATCGCTAAGCTCGTCGACAATCCGAAATAGCCGATTCCTTCCCCCATCCGTTTTGGCGGAATAATTTGCGATACGAGTGTTGGAATAACCGTGCTTCCTATACCAAAGCCAATGCCATATAAAGCCCGAATAAGCAGTAACGGCATTATCGTGCTAGGCAGAGAGGCCAGCGCAGTGGAAGCAGCTGCTATCAATAAACCGACCGTCAATACTTGATCCTTGGACCATCGCTTTATCCATCTTCCAGTCATTAGACGTGCGATGATAGCCGTAACAGCAAACACACTTGTCGCCAAGCTTACATGTATATCTTCACCAGATAAGTTCCCTTTTATATGCATAGAAAAGGTAGATAATAGCATTTGCAGGTTCAAAAATAAAAGGAACGAAGCAAGTGTTAAAGTAACAAACTGCTTCGTCCATAAGGCTGGCTTCTGCTGAGCCATTTCTTGTGTTTCTCCATTCATGTTGTTCGTTCACTCCTGTTGTATGTTTGTATGACTTTTGTTAAAGAATGCCTAGTATCTCAGCTAATGCAGCTGATTCTCTAATCATCAGATCTTTTCGCTCTAAAATGATCGTTAACCTTTAATAAAATATAGTTAAGCTGATCATGCCCCTCTTCACCTAAGCAGCGCTTCATCTCTTCATCAATGCTCTGCTCGATTGAATGCGTCTCAGCTATAATTTTCCGTCCATGCTCCGTACTGAAGATGCGATAAGAGCGGCGGTCAGATGGATCGGCTTCTCTAACGATGAATCCTTTACCTTCAAGCTGATGTAATATACGAGTGACCGTAGGCTTGTCCTTGAACGTTTGCTCCGCAATGTGCTTCTGAATCATACCTTCCTCGCTCACAATATGAAATAATACCGACCACTGCTCAGGTGTTATATCATATTCCTTTAATCGATGTTGAAGCAAGGCTACAACTCTTCGATGGGTAACACCAAGCAAAAATCCTGTAGACATTAACATTTGACCATCGCTCATCGTTTCACCGCTTTCCAAATTAGTTGTCATGACAATTATATACCTTTAAGATAAACTTCGCAACGTAGCAATAAAAGTAACATTTCTAAAAAGTAATGCAAACAGTAGTATCGTAAACAGCTATAGCGTAAAAAGTTAAGAGTTAAGAGTAAACATGTAACGCCATAGCAGCAAACCATACAAAAAAGGTGGAGCTTGGTTATAGCTCCACCTTTTCTTACATCACATCTGTCTTGATCTATCGTGTAGATGAGCAGCTTTGCTTTCGTCATATGAGCCTATTATTGCTGCTTATCTGCTCCACACAGCTCTACGATCACCTGTGCATAGATCTGGGCTGCTTTTAGCATATCATCGATAATAATAAACTCATCGTTGCTATGCATCCGTGTATCAATGCCTGGCATCGTTGGTCCGAACGCCACACCACCTTCAATATCATGAACGTACGTTCCTCCGCCAATGGCGATGCATTCACCCTTTAGACCAGTATACTGCTCATAGACATGGAGCAGCGTTCGGACAAACGGTGAATCCGCTGGTGTATGATGTGGCTTCTCGAACCCGCCTCGCTCCAGTCGAATCCCATAGTCAGCTAGCTTCGGCTCCAATACATCGAATGTATTCGCCTCGGTCGCACATAGCGGTACTCGGCTGTCGAACATCCCCTTAAGCTGTCCATCGCTGCTATATTCAAAAATCGAGAAGTTCATCGTCAGCTTACCAGATTCTTTATCCTCCATCGCAAGTCCCGCTGCTTTCCCGTAATAATCCTGATGCGGGAAAATATCTGCTACACCACGCAGCATGTGATGTCCTTCCTCTTCACTTAACGGCAGCTTGCTAATAAGCGTTAGCAAGCCTGTAATAGCATTAATTGCTGTTTCCGGTGTCGAAGCATGACCGCCAACTCCAACTGCCTTAATATGAACTCTCTCCTTGCCTAGATCCTGCAATTCAAAGTTCACGCCAGTTTTTTCGGTCACTCGAAGTGCAATTTCACTTATATCGGGGAGCAGCATACCTTCAATCTCAGCGATTGCCTCAGGCGGCACAACGTTTACTTTATAGCCACCACTAACAGAAAGCACGCGTGGCAGCTTATCTGTCTTAGCAAAGCTTGCATCAAACGATGTACGAATTGCACCCTTTTCTATATTGATGACTGGAAATTCTGCATCAGGCGTAAACAGATATGGCGGTGTTTTTTCCTTCGTTAAATAATAATCAAGATCCTCCATACCGGACTCCTCATCGGTCCCGACGATCAGCTTCGTATTATAAGCAAGCGGGAATCCGAGATCCTTAACCGCAGCCAGTGCATACATTGCTGCGATGACAGGCCCCTTGTCATCACTTGTTCCGCGTCCGTACATCTTCCCATCTACAATCGTTCCTTCGTAAGGGTCGTAGCTCCAGTTCTTACCTTCGCCAACAACATCAACATGTCCGAGAATGCCTAGCTTTGTATCCTCTTCATTGATACTGATTGTACCGACATAATTGTCGATATTATTGGTTAGCAGGCCGAGCTCTTCCGCAATGATTAAAGTCTCCTTCAATGCTTCTGCAGGTCCTTCGCCAAACGGAATTCCTGCTTGCGCCTCTCCCTTTACACTGCGAATACGAACTAAACGGCGAATATGCTCTATAAATGCATCCTTATGCTCTGCAAAATACTGCTCGATCTGTTGTTTTTCCTTCATCATCAGCCCTCATTCTTATCAAATATCTTTCTTATCGTACCATATTTATAAGAAAATGATGCGTACCTGCTGGTAAATGATGTATATTAGAGCTATGTGATGCACGTAATAAGGAGGAATTTCAATATGGAGCATTGGCAAACGATTTTAGTCGTTAAAGGTGCAGCAGGAAAAATGACCTTATTTGCGAGAAAACAACAGCAGGAATGGGAATTTTGCTGTTCGTCGACTTCATCCACTTCCTCGACCTCAACGATTGGAGAGAGCGTCGTCCACAGCTTCCCTGAGGCGCTCGGATTGCTTGGATCGTCTTGGAAGTATCTGACTCCGGAATACATACATCCTGAATTTAAGCAGCAATGCTGGACTCATCTATCTAAGCAAAGCGGATTATTTGATAAAATCAATTGGCGAAAGGCATGTCTGTAAAGCAAGGCTCAATCAAAAAGGGTACAAGCATCGGTAGGAGATTGAATTCTCCTATCGTGCCTGTACACTTCATTGCTTATATCATTTGTACCATGATGACAAGTCGTTAGACTACGCCATTACAGGAGCAGGTGTAGCTTGACTGACTAACCAGATTAATCGACTTCGCTGCTTGCTCGGCTCGAGATCGAAGAAGTCATAGTCGCGCCATATCTGACAAAGCACCTGCTTCGTAATCTCAATCGCAATCGAATCGCGTTGATGCAGCAGCATCGCCATCTGATACACGATAAGCTCATATTGTACTAACCTTTCCTTGCATCGAGCAGTTGCCAAGCTGCATTCCCCCTTCATCGAACGCTCATTGAGCTACATATTTTCTTGCTTAATTGCATCAACGATGCTCCCCTTCTTCACCTTAGAGCCAGAGTACATCATAGAAAGTCCAACAATCATAAATAATACGACGAACAATATCCCGAGATGGACCCATGGCAATTGGAACGGATAATATGAGGTTTTCAGTATGGACCAATAGATAAGCACCATAATCCCGAAGCTGATTGGAAGACCATACAGCAGTGCCTTTACTCCATACAGTATGCTTTCATAATTAATCATTCGGTAGAAGCCCTTCTCCGTCATGCCGATCGAGCGCAGCATCGCAAACTCTCTCCTGCGGAGCTGAATGCTTGTCGAGATCGTATTCAATATATTCGCAACGGAAATCAACGTGATCAGCACAATGAACCCGTATGAGAAGACCGACAGTATAAACATCGTCGCCTCTTCTTCCTGCTTATGCTTGAATACATTGCTAATATAGTAATTATCAAAATGCTGTGACTCTCGAATTTGCTCCTCTAAAGCTAGTGGGTTGTCACTTTTAATATATACGTTGTATTGAACACGAGGCTCGATATTGCTGTTAAGCTTATCCATAACGGCCTGACTCACATATAGCGTCATACCATTCGGACCGTGAGTCGTTCGTACAATCCCCATCGGAGCAAAATCTGTTCCGCCAACAAGTTCGATGGCTTCACCTTCAACCTCGTGCGACATATAGATCGTTTCTCCACTCTCGTCTGTAGAAGTCTCGTAGGTCCAGTTCGTAAGCTGAACCATAATGTCAGTCACTTGGCTCAACACTTTTCCAGCAACGTATCGCTTTTCTCTCTCGTGATAGTAACTAATCTCGTTATACAGAATCGCTTGCGGATGAGATGTGTCGAAGAGCAATGAAGCATCTACTCCTGCGTATTCAGCAACCTCCTTAAGCTCCTCATCATCTAGCGCTTGAATGAATACATCATAATATAGATCATCTTGAATATCTTCCTCTTGCCCCATAATTGCGCTAACGTTCGTTGCCGGCACATACTGATATGGCACGCGCGCACTGCTCTGCGTAGATTGAATGATGCTATAATCAGTTATTCCATCAAACTCGAGCAGCAGTTCAAGATTCGGGTCATCTTTCACACCATAATTAACTTGCAAATCATAGTTCACACCGCTATTCGTACTGAATAATGCTTGCTTCATCGATTCTGTCAGATAAGAAACCGTCATAAACAAGATAATACTAATAACGAGCGAGAACACCGTAATCTGATATCTGCGCTTGTTGCGTTTAATGTTTTTCAAAGCGATTTCTGCTTCAATGCCAAATAGCTTACGTACAAGCTTGGATGTTTTCACTTGCTTACTAGAAAGCTTTACGTCCTGAGTCTGACGAATCGCATCAATCGCTGACACCTTGGCTGCACGCTTCGCTGGCCACCATACGGATAACAGCACCGTAATCAAGCTAATACCAATTGTCAGCAGCAGCGTCCATATATTCATCTTCACTTCGAACGAAACATCGAGCCCAAGCACTCCACGAAACGTAGGATTAACGACAGCAAATGTTATCGCAATTCCTGCTAGCCCACCTAATATCCCAAGCGGAATACTGATGACACTAATAATCATCCCTTCGAAAAATACAGAATTTCGTTTTTGCCGTTTCGTTGCACCTACACTTGCTAGCATGCCGAGATAACGTGAACGATCCGCGACCGATATACCGAACGCATTATAGATAAGTGAGATGGAGCCAATCATGATGACGCCCATAACGATGGATAATAGAGAAAATACCGTTGTTACAAAGCCATCATGTGAGCTAACAAAGGAATAGCGCAGCAGCGTCGTATTAATGTAATACTCATCAATCGACAATGCATGTTTCAAGCGTTCGCCTTCCTTAAAGATCTCTTGGTCTGGCTTAGCTGTATACAGTTTTGCTGTAACCGTTGCATCCTTCGGAAGCTTCGATGGATCTAATCCAGTCAGGAAGCTATAACCCGGGGAGATGCCGTACTCATCCCCTAATCGTTCTATGATGCCGACCACCGTAAACTCTGCTTCACGCTCTCCAATAACGGTCTCTTTCGTATGTCGCTCATCATCAAACAGAATTGAATAGTTCTGGTCTAATCGATCAACATAATCTTCCTCAACCAGGTCTGGATTGTAGCGCTCACCTAATGTCATCGTCATCGTCTCACCGATGATGTGTGAATCCTTATTAAAATGCTTCAAAAAATGCTCCGGCACTACAATTTCATTAGGACTTACTGGCAAGCGTCCCTCAAGCAGCTGCAGTGGAAGCCTATTTAAAGCTGCTTCATTATAGGCTAATACATGAATATACGGCTTATTGTCTTTACCTTCAAGACCTTGCTCAGATAACAGAGCATACCCTTCTTCATGTTCCAGGATGAGCTCATCCGCATATAAGCTATCCTCCAGCACGGGCAGCTTACTGACAGGCACCTCATTATATTGGATATGCCAATTTCCGTTACTAGCAATCGACTCACGCTTTAGTACATCGATAAACGACAATCCAATGGTTGTAACCGCAGTAATCATCGCTACAGAAATAATGACTCCAAGAATCGTAACAAGGGTGCGACGCTTGTTTTCCTTCATATGACGCAGCGTTAATTTGTTAATGATATTCACGGTCTGATCACCTCGACCTTGGCTAGCTTGCCATCCTCGATCGTAATGATGCGATCAGCCTGCAAAGCAATACGCTCATCATGCGTAATGACGATAAGCGTTTGATTGAATCTTTTGTTGAACATTACGAGCATATCCATAATATCTTTGCTGTTCTTACTATCGAGATTGCCCGTCGGCTCATCCGCTAATATAATTGCCGGATGATTAATGAGCGCGCGTCCAATCGAAACACGCTGCTGTTGTCCGCCAGACAGCTGATTAGGTAAATGATTCAGTCGCTGCTCAAGATTCAATGTGCTTACAAGATCATGCAGCTCCTGCTTGTTTACTTTATGACCATCAAGCAGAAGGGGCAGCGTTATATTTTCTTCAACCGTTAATACCGGAATCAAATTGTAAAATTGATAGATCAGTCCAATTTGTCTGCGACGAAACACAGCCAACTGCGTCTCTCCTAGCGCATACATATCTGTCTGATCGACTAGTACCTTACCAGTGCTTGGTGTATCGACTCCACCAAGTAGATGCAGCAGTGTGGACTTACCTGAACCAGACGGTCCAATGATCGCTACAAATTCGCCCTTCTTCACACTAAAGGAAATATCCTTCAATGCGTGCACTTGGTTTTCACCTTTACCATAAATCTTCGACAGGTTCTCTACCTTCAATATATCCATCATACGTCCTCCATCACTTTTCCTTAATAACTGTTCAAAATACTGTTCAAAAATCCCAGCTTTCAGTACCGAGAAGCTGTAATCAAAGTTGGTTTTTTTGAACTTCCTCTTAAAGCACAGTATAGTGATGGCATATGACTTCCCAGTGACTCCAAAGTGACAATTTTGTCACTAATGATACCACTTCAAGGTAAAGACTGCTCCAAGCTGCAATCCATTATGAACCTCGATCACACCTTTTTGAGCCTGTAGAATGTGATACGACATCGCAAGTCCAATGCCTACACTGGACTCACTGGCTTGCTTTCCACGATAAAAACGTTTGAATAGATGCGGGATATCCTCCTTCGCTATTCCTGATCCCGTATCCGCTACAATTAATGCGGTATAGAGCTCATTGCGTGACAGCGTGAGCGTAATGGTCCCTCCATGGGGGGTATGCTCCACTGCATTTTTTACGACATTAAGGATCGCTTCAATCGTCCACTTTTTATCTACGTCAAGCGTCAGGTCGGTATCACCTTCAAGTACTATATTAATGTTCTTAATCTCAATCGGGATCTCTATCGGCGACAATGCCCTCTGCACAAGCTCAGCTAGCTTTACCCGCTCTGACTGGAAAAGGACGGTTCCCGCTTCCAGCTTCGATAGCTTTAAGAGTGATGTAATGAGCCACTCTAGACGCTCGAGCTGCTGCTGCATATACTTTAGAAATTCTTTCTGCTTATCATGTGGCAGATTCGGCTGCTTAAGCAGATCAAGCATAACGCCCATCGACGTCAACGGTGTTTTCAATTGATGTGAGATGTCCGAGATCGCTTCGCTCATACGCTCCTTGTCTCGAAGCAAATATTCGCTTTGCTCAGAAAGACGTACCGTAACCTTAAAAATTTCATTCTTCAGTATGCTTAATTCGCCCTCGCGATTATCACGAATAACGAAGCTGTATTCGCCGCTAGCGATTTGCCGCAAGTAGCGAGAAAGCTCCTCCAGCTCACGGTATCTCCAGCGTGTAAATAGATAAAAATTAATATAGGTAATAATAAGAGCTGTAAGCACTAACCCGGCAGCTGCCCAGCCTAGCCATAATGCTGCTACGACTAGTGCGATAGCTGAGATGAGCAGCTGCAGCCACAAGTATCGACGAAACTCATAATTACGAAGCATATGCTATTCCCCCATCTTGTAGCCTAAGCCTCTTACCGTCAGAATAAACTTAGGCTGAGCAGGGTCATCCTCTAATTTCTCGCGGAGACGCTTGATATACACCGTTAACGTGTTATCATTGACGAAGTCTCCAGCTACGTCCCAGATCCGCTCCAGCAGCTGACTACGCGACAATACTTGTCCGGGATGATTAGCGAAAATTAGCAGTAAACGATATTCAAGAGCAGTAAGAATAATCTCCTGATTACCCTTATATACCTTTGCTTCTACTGTATGAATATGTAGGTCCCCAATCGTAATCGTTGATCGGCTTGCTGGTGATCGCTGATATCGGCGCAGCACCGATTTCATACGGGATAGCAGCTCGCGCACGCGAAACGGCTTCGTAATATAATCATCGGCTCCCATATCAAGGCCCATGACAATGTTGACTTCCTCGTCTACAGCGGACAGAAAAATAACCGGGGCCTCATGTAATGATTTGACAAGCTTACACAGCTCGTATCCAGTGCCATCCGGCAAATTAAGATCAAAAATATATAGACTGAATTCAGTATAGTGCTCACGTATGATCACTTCAGCTTCCTTCATATGATGCGCGATCGTTACCTGGTATTGTTCTTGCTGCAGTGAGTATTCAAGACCAGCTGCAATCGTTCGATCATCTTCAACAATGAGCACCTTCATATTTTTTGCTCCTTTGATGATAAATTACATAGAGTATTGAATAAAATAAGTATACAATGATATGACAAATTTATCCATAGTTGCCACATAATCGACTAATTTTGCTTCTGCACTTCCATCTATACTATAGCTACGAATGATTGTAGAGGAGATTGTTAGCCGAGCTATTTCTTATATGAATTACATAAGCTTATCATAATCAGCAAGCTGCAACCAACTTACTGTCATTTCTCAAAAAATATAATGACAAATTTGCTATTGACCCTCACGTAACGTTATCCTTTATGCTTTAGCTATCGGAGGTGGAATTATGAATGTAAAAGAAGTCGCTCAGCTCGCCAAAGTAAGTGTGCGCACCCTTCATCATTATGACGAGATTGGTTTGCTTATACCAGATCATGTGACTGAAGCTGGATACAGGCAATATTCTGAGCACAATCTACAAACCTTGCAGCATATTTTATTTTTCAAGGAGCTTGGCTTTAGCCTCAAGGAAATTCATCGCATCATTCACAATCCGAGCTTCAACACCTTCGAGGCTCTTCAGCTTCAGCGGCGCTCGCTAATCGCGAAACGAGAGCAGCTGGAGAAGATGATCGCAACGATTGATCGAACGATATCACATGTTAAAGGAGAATTTGAAATGAGCGCAAAAGATAAATTTGAAGGATTACAGTGGGATAACAATCCGTACGAGCAGGAAGCACGTGAAAGATGGGGTGATAAAGCTGTTGATGAAAGCAACAAGCGTGTAGGCAAGCTTTCAGATTCAGAGAAAGCAGAGCTAGAACGTGAGTGGAATAACATTTATTATGGACTTGCTGAGCGTATCGGTACGCCTGTTGATAGTGAGGAAACGATGGCACTCACGAAGCGCTGGTTTGAGCTGCTTAATAAGATGGGCAACTATAGCTACGAAGCTTTCATCGGCTTAGGCCAAATGTATGTGCAGGATGAGCGCTTTACTAAAAATATCGATCACTACGGAAAAGGTCTTGCGCAATATATGTGCGAGGCGATGGGCCACTGGGGACAATTGCAGCTGCAAAAGTAACATTCCTCGTGTATATATAAGCTCCAAAAAGGCTCGACCAGAGGCATGCTATAATCTAGCTGCTCTGGTCGAGCCTTCCCTTTATCCTTTTCGTTTACAATCTACTAGCCCTTCATAGCACCTGCAGTCATTCCGCTAACGATAAATTTCTGTGCAAATACGTATAGAATAATGACCGGTAATGAGGTCAGCACTAAGACAGCGAAGATAAGATTCCAATCTCGGCTATACATCCCATAAAAGTTATATACAGATAGCGGCATCGTCCAGTTCGAGCTATCTGGTAAGAAATAAAGCGGAATCGAAATATCATTCCACACTCCCATGAAGACCATAATCGCTACTGTTGCATTAACGGGCAACAAAAGCGGCGTAATAATTTTCAGAAACACCTGCAGCGCATTGGCTCCCTCGATAAAGGCTGCCTCATCTAACGATTTGTTAAGTGATTTGACGAATCCACTATAAAGGAAAATACTAAACGCCATATTCAATGCCGCATAGATGAAAACAACACTAGAGATGGAGCCGTAAAAGCCCAGCCATTGTACTACTCGAATGGTCGTAATCGTAGACATCGGAGCAATCAATCCCATAAAGAAGAAAAGATACAGGAAGCTTGAAAGCTTCGTTTCACGTCGTGCGAGAATAAAGGCTGCTGCCGATGATGTGACGATATTTACAGTACACGATATGACTGTAATAACAACACCGTTTACAAATGCTCTTGCCAACCCGCCTTCCTTGAATACCGTCACATAATTTTCGAACAGCCACTTCTCAGGCAGCTGAATTTTGAATTGCATCACTTCGATATTGTTCATGAATGAACCTAATATCATAAGCAGCAGCGGAACAATGATTGTCAATGATAGCAGGATCAGCATCAATTCAACAATGATCGTTTGAACTTTTTGACGTACCCTCACTATTCTGCAACCTCCTTACGTCTCATGAACATAATCAGTGGTACGGCGATGACAGATACACTAATGAACAACAGCGTATTCACAGCTGTACCAAGTCCCCAGTTTCCTTCACCAAAGGCACGCAAAATAATTGTACCGACAACCTGAGACGCGTTACCAGGTCCCCCGCCAGTTAATACATACACCTCTGAGAATACTTTTAAGCCTCCGATTAAAGTCAGCATAATGTTAATATTGATCGCCGGTAACAACAGCGGGAGCGTAATATTCGTAAAGCTTCTCCATGCGCTTGCACCATCAATTTTTGCAGCTTCATAATATTCCTTGGAGATAGACTGTAAACCGGCTAGATAGATAGCCATCTGAAAGCCTACACTTTGCCAGATCGATACGGCAGCGATCGTCCAGACTACGATGGAAGGATTAGTTAGCCAAGCCTGGGCTAATGACTCAAGTCCCAGCTTCCCCAGCAATGAGTTGATCATTCCCTCTGTCCGGAGAATTGGTGTAAAAATTATGCTAATAACTAGAATACTTAATATAGAAGGAGAAAAATAAACAGCACGCAGCACATTGCGTGTTTTTAGCTTCATATTTAAACCTATAGCCAGCAAAAGTCCGAATATATTTTTGCCGATTACAGTAACGACTGCGAAAATCAGTGTGTTTTTTAGTGCTAAGATTAACACCTTATCAGAAAAAATAGCCTTAAAATTATCCCAGCCTACAAATTGAATGGTGTCGCGATCCAGGCGCCAATCTGTGAACGAATAATAAAAACCAATGAGTGCTGGAAATGCAAAAAATATAAAGTAAATGATTAATGCAGGCCAAACCAGATAATATGGATACATACTCTTCGATTTATGCATGATGTCACTCCTTTTAGAGCTTGCTCAATAAGTTGAGACTTTTTTGAGCACTCTTTATAGCAATCAGCCGCCGATAACATCGGCGGCCAATCAGGTCTACACAAGCGAGCTTAGAAGCCTTCTACACCTTTTGCCTTCATTAGATCCTTAAACTTTACATCCCAATTTTCTAATACTTCCTTCGGAGTGATTGATCCAGTGAAATGATCCTGCAGGTTACGGTACCATTCGTTCTGATCCACCACGGTATGTGCATCCATCGTTAACGTTACTTTTTTAGGTGTAATATAGTTATCAATGATTTCTTGCTTGTATGCTGGTTGCTCAGGTGTCGTTACATCGCTTAAATTAGAAACATAACGCTCCTCATCAACGATTTTTTGAGCGATTTCAGGCGATGCAATAAACGCAAGGTATTGCTTCGCTTCGGCAATATGCTTAGAGTTTTTCGGAATAAACAATTGACCGCCAAGCGGGCTTGCCCCAATCGTAGGATCCTCACCGTAAGGAATCGCGAATAATCCAAGGTTCATCTCTGGATCTTGACTCTCGATGTTCTGAATGAGCCAATCCCCCATAAACATCATCGCTACTTCCTTATTCAAGAACTTACCTACTGCCATATCATAGCTGTCGCTTAGTACATCTGCATTCGTGTAGCCAAGCTTAAAGATCTGATATTGCTGATCCAGAATGCCTTCTAATTCCGGAATATCTGTCCAATTTTTCTTGTTTGCATTAATATCATCAAACAAGGTTGGATCATTTTTTGCTGCGTAGTCAGCAAAAGCTGCTGCTGGCCATATGTTAGCTGCCCAAGCGTCTTTATAAGGCATAAACACTGGAGTAATACCACTTGCCTTAATCGCTTCACTAACAGCTAGAAACTCCTCATAGTTCGTTGGAATCTCAAGGTTAAGCTCCTCGAAAATATCCTTGTTATATACAACCCCTTGCATGCCTGTATCTTGGCTCACATGAAAGCTATAAATATTTCCATACGCCGACAAAACATCAGCGTTAAGAATGCGCTCCACCCACGGCTCATTATCTAGTATTTCAAAGTTACGCTCTAGGTTTAGATCGGTTACAGCACTTGCTAAGTTGTATTGGATCAGATCAGGCACTTCATTAACTGCTAGCTTAGTCTGTAGCACCGTTGTAGATTGCTCTGCCGGAATCAGCTGCAAATTAATTTTAATACCTGTCTCAGTCTCAAATTCCTTAAGCAACCAGTCAGCGATAAACGGTGAATCCTGTGAGCTTTTTGAGATTGCCAGCTCAAGTGTTACATTTGATTTGCTGCCGCTATTGTTTTTATTGCTGCTATCACCTGCTGCTGTTTCGCCCTTATTATCTGAACCGCAGGCTGCAAGCGAAAGTGCCATCGTACTAGCAATTACGCTTAACGCAATCGTTCTCATTTTTGGTTTCATTACAAATTCCCCCTTAGTTGTATCTTTGTATGTTACCGCTTACATTTATTATAAAGTTCATGATTTAGGTGGTACATGTTTGCTATTTACTGTTCATGTGTAAAATTCTGAACTAAGGCCTGTACGAAGTTTTGTACGGTGAGCCTCACCCTTGTTCAATTTATTATACTAATGATAAAGTAGGTTAATAATGTACTTCTTATAGAAAGAAGGGTCCGTGACATGAACAGCTGGTATAAACGAACAAGTATGCAAACCAAATTTTTCCTACGGTACATCGTATTGCTTGTCATCGTTCTTTGTTTCTTCTTGGTTTATATAAACTGGATCGTCATTATACCGCTGAAGGACGATATGGAAGATGAAAAACGCATGCTTGCTGTCAGCATTAATAATCAGATCGATGACTATATGATTGCTCAGAACCAGCTTTCTCAACGTATTCTATCAAATAAGCAAGTGTTTAATATACTAGCAGCAGGCCATATCTCAACCACGACAGAGGAAGGCTTGCGCCACAGTCGGATCTTAAAGGATTCGATGTTTCAAGCGATCGGACCTACGATGAATATTCGCGATATGATCATTTATGATGTACAGGGATCGAGAATCGCCGCCTTTCTAGGCTTCAATGATACACCTGATTCGCTTAATTCTGAGCTAAAAGAGCGTCTTGATTCGAGGATGGTACATGAGACTAGTTATGTTCTACATCGTGAGAACAATGGCATCGTCACGTTTAACCGAGCAATCGTCGATCAAAACGGAAGCGTTTACGGCTATTTAACGATCCAGCTCGATCAAGCAAGGCTGAATAGTCCAACGGAAAACGTGGCAGACGGATTTGCGTTAATATTTGATGAGCATTACCAGCGTATAGCTGGCATGCCAAGTGAAGAATACGATGATAGCCAGCTCTCTCAGCAATTGCAGCAACAAAGCGAGCGAAATGGCATGTATGTGAATAAAGCAGGAGATTACATCACCTATGTTCAGTCCGAGATGACAGGCTGGAGCACCTTCGTCGTAACACCGCGTGATTCGGTACTTGGACCTGTAAATTCAGTAATCAGGCTTTCTATCCTTATTATTAGTGGTTTGCTGCTGGTGTTATTTGTGTACATCTATTTTTCAACGAAAAACTTGCTGCTTCCGATACGAAAGCTTCGCAATCAAATTTCACGCATTCAGTATAATAACCTGAATGTTCAAGTGAATCATCATACGCATAATAATGAACTCATATCTCTACATGAAGCGTTTCAGGATTTATTATTACGACTGCAGCAGTCGATCGAGCGAGAAAAAGCGGCCGTGCATGAAGAAGCTAAAGCGCGCAATTCCGCCCTGCAGGCACAGATAGCGCCACACTTCATTCATAACGTCCTTTATTTGATTAGCATCGCCGCACAGGAACAGAATTATAAGGCCGTTACCGAGATGTGTAAGCACTTGTCTGAAAATCTTCGTTATATTGTAAGTAATGCAACCCATCATGTTAGTCTGACAGAGGAGCTTCAATATACACGACACTATCTTTCCTTAGTTCATGCGCATTATGAGGATGATCTAGAGTGGGAAATCATTGCAGATGAAAGTGCTGATAGCATCCAAATTCCAAGATTGACGATTCAGCCCTTTGTTGAAAACTGTATTGAGCATGCCTTCTCGAAGGCTGACCCTCCATGGCGAATTCGTATCGAGTACAAGCTGTTTAACGGGCTGTGGGCAATCGAAATTAGCGACAATGGAAGTGGCATTGCTCCAGAAAAAATTCAAAGCATTATGGATAATATTCATCGCGACAATACATCTGACATTGGTCTGCAACCAGATCAACAATGGGGAAATATGGGGATCGTCAATACCGTCCATCGCCTTCAGTTAATGTATCGAAACCGGCTATTTTTTAATATTTTCAATCATCCTGGTCATGAAAAAGGGGTTACTGTGCTTATTATCGCTTCCTTAACGGATGATTTTTATTAAGGATTAAAGGAGTGTGTCATATGATGTACAACGTGTTGATTGCTGAGGACAGTAAGCCTATCTTACGTAATATTAAACAACTTATCGAGCGATCAGAGCTTCCGCTTAACGTTGTGCACACCGCATACAATGGAGAGGAAGCACTAGAGTATATTAAGACGCATTCAATCGATATATTATTAACCGATATTCGCATGCCTAAGCTGGACGGTTTAAGCCTTATAGAAGAAGCTAAATCCTATCTTCCTGAGCTTAAGGTCGTGCTAATAAGTAGCTATAGTGATTTTGAATATACGAGAAAAGCGATTAACTTACAGGTATTTGATTATTTATTAAAGCCGGTCGAGCAGCAGCAGCTGGATGATGTCATGAGTCGTGTCCTCCGCAAGCTTGATGAGCTGCGCAAAGCTCGCCAAGCTATGTTAGGAGATATCGTTGCAGAAGATTGGGTGCTTGAGCCCCATAACAGGCAAGACTTCTTCGACCAGCCCAAGCTTATGATGCTGCTGTGCAGTCAGCCGTTCACCTCACAGAGAAACTGGAGGCATGAGCTGATTCGTCCTTTATTGTCTAATTGCTGTGAGCCCTATCCAAGCTGGCTCCTCCCGCTTAAACAGAATAACAAACTATTACTGCTTAGCTCGGTAGCTCTACGAGATAAGGTTACTACTGGTACTGCTTGGCTAAAAGACATCCAAGAGCAGCTGAGACGCCAAGATATTAACATATCTGCTGTTTGTCATCTCGAACCCGTCGAGCCAGATCGCATCTACGCGACCTATCAATCGTTAGAAGCTACGTTAGATCAAGAGCTCACATTATTTAGTCCTATTCTCTTAGAGTATGAGCAAAGCCATATACCTACTTATTCACGAGCTGTCAATGATACATTAAGAGTTCTTCAGGAATATATCGTACATCGGCAAAAGGAACCATTTTCGTTGAAGCTAGCAGAGCACTTAAAGCATATGAAGCTAACTGTGGCTTTATGGTCCGAACTAGTGCAGCTCGTCGCTTTCCTTGAAGGTGCCTTTAACGAGGCATGGCAGGAATCTGCTCCAGATGAATATAATGCTGATCCTACTCCCCTTCTGAAAAAGCTAAACTTAGAAGATTACGATAGCTTTTGCGTACAATTCATAGCTTGGTGCGAGGATCAATTTCAACGACTACAATCCTATAATCGCAAGAGCAGTGAAGAGTTGTTCGAGCTGATGGATCAGCATATTCAGCGTCACGTTTATTCCCAGCTGTCCATCGGTGAATTGGCGCTAAAATTTCACGTAAGTCCTTCCTATGTGAGCCGAATTATTAAACGATTTACTGGACAAACCTTTGTCCAATACTATATGAAATTAAAAATTGATGAGTCCTGTCGTCTAATGCAAAGTAAGCCAAGCTTGTTGATTAGAGAGCTGTCAGATGCTCTTGCATTCAGTGATCAGCATTATTTTTCACGTGTATTCAAGGAATATACGGGCTACACGCCAACGGAGTATAAAAATCAATGGCACTTGCATTCATAAGCTATCACTAACTTTTTTTGAATTCGATAATGACTTTCCATAACAATTCCGATATAATAGTCATCTGTCTCTTTTTATATTTCCTGCTGTGCACATTAGAATGTGAACAGACTGAATAACTTTACTGAATATGTGTAGCTCTGTGTAGCTATCCACAGTGTTTTTTCTTATTTTTCACTTGTATCCACAGCGATTTGAATAAAAAAACACTATCCACATGTGCATAATGTTTTTCGTTAGCTATCCTCATGTGTTTATGTGCGTAAGCTGTTAGCAGTGTGGATGAACATAAAACAGACTGAGTCCTTTACTACGGACTCAGTCTGTTTCTTTATCAGTATTTATTAAATACATAGTTGTAGCTATTGATACAGATGCCCATCGCTGAGCTGCTTCAGCGCGTCGACATCTCTTATCACAATTTCACTATGTTGCTTTTCAATAATTCCACGTTCAATAAAGCTTTTAATGACTCGATTCAGATGCCGATAGCTTGTACCTAGCAGCTCGGCAATTTCCGTAAGACTGGTCGTTTCCAGCTCTCCACGCTTAAACCTCAATTGCTCACTATGATTGGTGATGGATAGAAGATAGCTGGCAAAGCGACGATCCACAGAGGTTAGCACATTCATGCTAGCTGACAACGAGATCGTGTTTAACTTATGACAGACCTGCTCTAGCAGGTATTGTAGGAACGGTGCATGCTTCATATCGTTCTCCTGCAGTATGCGATGTGGAACAACGATAAGCTTTGTTTCGCTCACTGCCTCAACCTGAACGACGGCAGCCTCTTTATTGACTAGCTCAACATCCCCAATTAAGGAGATAGGTTGACAGAAACGCAACAGCAAAGTTCGTCCATTCGGCATAACATTGACCACTTTTAATTTTCCGGTGACCTGAATATATAGAGACTGAAGAAGATCTCCGCTATTAACAAGTGTATCTCTTGGCTTAAGCTTCACCATTGACATCTGCTGTATCGTACTCGGATGAAACAATTGCCCCAGCTCATATTGCTCGAGCCAATTCTTGATCTCCTGATGCTGATCCATAAATGTACCTCCTAGCTGAAAAGGACATATGTCCTATGTTATGCGACTATTCTTCACTATAATAGAGCAGATACATGAGAACAACCTTAAATTCATACACCATAAAGGAAGAATGTATATCTAATGAACATCAAAGTTATTGCACTTACCATTTCAGCGTTCGTCGTTGGATTAGTCGAATTAATTATTGGAGGTATTCTTCCGCAAATCGCAGATGATCTCAACATTACGATTGCGAAGGCAGGCATGCTGATTACAATATTCAGCCTTGTATATGCGGTGACAGGACCATTATTGCTTACGCTGACATCTAGAATTGAGCGTAAAAAGCTTATGCTTGGCTCCCTCGTTATCTTCTTTATCGGAACGCTGCTTGCTTTCTGGGGATCAAGCTATATGATGATCGTTGCTGCGCGTGTTATTAATGCCGCATCCGGCTCGTTAATTGTAGTCCTTGCACTCACCATGTCTGTAAAGGTCGTGCCTGAACGCTTCATTGCACGTGCAATCGGATTTGTCTCTATGGGAATCAGCTCTTCAATCGTTATCGGCATACCGGTTGGTGTCCTAATTAGTGACTACTGGAATTGGCGAATTGTATTTTTATTTGCAGCCCTGTTAACGCTGTTTGCCTTTATCATTATTGTCGCTTTCATCGATCCTGTTGCACCTGGCAAAACCATTTCATTACGTGATCAATTCCGTGCCATTAAGCGCGTGAAGATATGGTCTGCACATTGCATGCTCATGTTCGCGATTGGGGGGCACTATGTTTTCTATGCCTATCTATCCCCGTATCTGACGCAATATTATCAATTAAGTGCGCAAATGATTAGTGTCATTTACTTTATTTTTGGATTCTCCGCAATTGCAGGCGGATATGTTGGGGGCCTGCTGTCGGATCGATTGAATCCACGCAAAGCGATAGTAGCGATTGTCTTTACGTTTCTACTCACCCTCATTACAATATCAGTAACGAGAGACAGCTTTGCGATGTTTATCATTATGCTAGTTTTGTGGGGGATGATGTCGTGGGCAGTGTCCCCTCCCGAGCAAGCTTATCTCATTGAAACAGAACCGGAGACTGCAGATATTCAGCAGAGCATTCATAACTCTGCACTCCAGCTTGGGATTGCTGCTGGCTCTGGCTTAGGCGGCTATCTTATTAAAACAACGAACGATGTTGCGGTTACTTCATGGGCTGCTGCGATCATGATGGCTATCTCCTTAGGTTTCGCCTTGTTCTCCATTACGCGCAAGGTTTCAAGCCATCATCAGAA
>Ga0180216_1001394_pt1 | contig 21745 bp, 14 predicted proteins | sample eDN3rd37CBELigMG_FD_128879 | JGI IMG/M metagenome (GOLD analysis project Ga0180216, IMG submission 128879) | Enriched Miracle-Growth compost microbial communities from Emeryville, California, USA - eDNA 3rd pass 37_C BE-Lig MG (version 2)... ...
CCACCAACAACACTTGGAAGCGCCCCCTCCATACCTGCTACAACAACTGATACAACAGCCTGCTGGATTTCCTGAGCGTGATATAGCAAGCGGTGGATCCCCGCTACACCAACATCGTAAATGCGATGCACTTCGCTGCCAAGCACCTCTGCCGTAATGGCTGCTTCTTCTGCAATTCGGATATCGGACGTTCCAGCAGCAATAACTGCGATATATCCTTTTAAGCGCTCCTCTGGCGGCACTTCAAACTTTTTATACAGCAGCTGCGCGGGCTCACTATAAGTGAGCTCCAGCGCAGCACAAGCCTGCTGTACAATATTAGCTTTATCTTGATCAAGGCGCGTTACGAGCAGCTGCTTCGTATGCGCACTTAATGATGTCAGGATCGAGATGATCTGGTCAGCCGTTTTGCCCTCACCATAGACGATCTCGGGAAAGCCTTGACGCTGCTTGCGATGATGGTCGACCTTAGCGAAGCCAAGATCCTCAAAAGCAGCAAGTTTCTGTTTTGCTTCAGCAATACTTAATGTACCGCGTTGAACCTCATGCAATATTTCGTCTAGCACAAGCTTCCCCCCCATAACTGTGATGGCATACTAACCATTTCGTTTATTTATAGAACGGTGCCATAGCAGCACCTAGCTTTTCGTAGTTCGCATAAAGCTGCTGATACAGCTTCGAACGCTCTGGATTCGGCAGCGTTGCCGAGCCCATCGGAATATTGTTTTTAATATCGTTAAAGGAAGCAGCATGTCCAAGAGCGACAAGTGCTGTCCACGCAGCGCCCCAAGCTGCGCCATGATGATTCTCTGATACATAGATTTCAGCGTTGAATATATCAGCCATCATTTGCAGCCAAAGTGAGGATCGGGACAAGCCACCATTTACGTAGATTTTTCGGCCTGCTTCTTCATTAGAAGTATCAAGTGCACGGTTGATCTGATAAAGGTTAAACGTGATCCCCTCGAGCACAGCACGAATAAAGTGTGGCTTCTTATGTGTGACCGTCACGCCGTAGAAGCTCCCCTTCGCATGCTGATTCCAGATCGGTGCTCGTTCGCCATTAATGTAAGGCAGGAAGATCAAGCCATCTGCTCCTGGTTCAACCTTCTCAGCATCACTTAAAAATTCACCAAATTCGCGCTCATCCTCTAGCAGATCCTTCAGCCATTGCATGACAATCCCACCATTGTTCGTTGGACCGCCTACAATGAATTGATCCTCGGTAAACGCATAGCAGAATGTCTCCTGCTGCTCACTAACTTTTACAATATGAGAGAACTGTCTAATCGCGCCGCTCGTACCAACAGAAACCGCGACCTCACCAGGCAATATCGCACCGATGCCCAAATTAGAAAGCTGTCCGTCCGCCGCACCAATAACAAATGGCAGCTCCACAGGTATGCCCATGGCCTCTGCGACTTCTGGCTTGACTGGAGGAAGCACCTCTGTAGGCGGTACAATGCGAGATAGCTGATCCTCTTCAACACCAGCTAATGCCAGCACCTGAGCATCCCAGTTAAGCTCTGAGGGGCTGAATAAGCCTGTAGCAGATGCCATCGAATAATCAATGACTCGCTCACCCGTCCAGCAATAGATTAAATATTCCTTGATCGACATAAAATATGCGGCTTGCATGTAAGGCTCGTACTCATTCTCCTTCATCCATAGCAGCTTCATAAGCGGCGTCATCGGATGCAGTGGTGTCCCTGTACGTGTGTAGATAACTTGCTTCATCGTAGAAGCCAGTTCATCCACTTGAGCTGCAGCTCTTCCATCTGCCCAGATGATCGCAGGTGAAACAGGCAATCCCTGCTCATTTACAATAAGCAGGGAATGCATAGCTGCAGAAAACGACAAGGCCATCAGCTCATCCTTATGAACACCAGCTTGATCTAGCGTTGCTTTAATCGCCTTCACAGCAAGCTTTTCAATATCTACTGGGTTTTGCTCCACCCAGCCTTGCTGTGGGTAATGAGAAGTAATCATTTCCTCAACACTGGCGATTAAGTTCCCTTTTAGATTAAACAAGCACGCTTTTACACTTGTTGTCCCAAGGTCTAGTCCAATTACAAACTGTTTAGCCATATGACATGATTCCTTTTCATTATCGTTTTTTGCATGTGAACTTATGATATATTCAGCATTTTGTTCATGCTACCGCTTTGGTAGCCCAGCAAATCTAGTGTAACATATTGGTAGCCATAAGACTGCAGTGCATTCACAATATCCTCATGATGCTCAACGACTGTCTGCAAGTCCTGCGGCTCCACCTCTATTCTAGCAATATTGTCATGCGTGCGCACACGCACCTGACGAATACGCAATGATTTCAAATACGCTTCTGCCTTCTCAATCTTGTTAAGCTTCTCGTTCGTTATATACTCGCCGTAGGCAATTCGTGAGGACAAGCATGCGAACGATGGTTTATCCCAAGTCGGCAAATCAAATTGCTGAGAAAGCTCCCTGATTTCCTCCTTATACAGCTCTGCCTCCAATAGCGGACCGCGGATACCGCGCTCCTTAGCAGCCTGCATACCAGGACGGTGCTCGTTCATATCATCAGCGATAACCCCATACACGATGTTAGAAAAGCCACGCTGCTCAAGCAAAGGTATCAGATGATCGAACAAGCTGCTCTTGCAAAAGTAACAACGATTCTTCGTGTTTTCTGCATAACCAGGAATGTTGAGCTCCGACGTTTCAATCACTTGATGCGGAGCTCCAATTAGTGCGGCAAGTCGCTTTGCTTCCTCAAGCTCACTGGAGGGATAGGTCTCAGAGTCTGCTGTTACTGCCAATACGTGCTGCACCCCTAGTGTATCAACTGCAGCTTTTAGCAGAAATGTGCTGTCTACACCTCCTGAAAAAGCTACAACAACTGATCCCATCTCACGTAATATATGCTGCAATGCCTCGTATTTCTGCTTCAGCATGTTATTGATCCCCATCCCTTCAATTATATTGCTATCGCACTCTCTTTTGATATATTCATCACTTTACTTCATTATCCATTAAATTATTGCAGGCTATATACTGCTTACCTACATTATATCGTCATGCTGCCAAATCCACCATCTACTCGAAGCAAAGCGCCAGTTACAAAGCTAGATGCCCGATCGGATGCAAGGAATACAGCAGCTCCCTTTAGCTCATCCGGCGTACCAAAACGATTCAGCGGTGTATGCTTTAGAATCGATTCCACACGATCAGCACTTAAAATCTTACGGTTTTGCTCCGCTGGGAAGAAGCCAGGAATAATCGCATTTACACGGATGCCATGAGGTGCGAATTCACGTGCCAAATATTGCGTTACGCTGTTGATGCCTGCTTTAGACACAGAGTACGTGAATACTCTTGACAATGGTGTCGTAGAGGATACAGATGAAATATTAATAATGCTGCCTTGACGCTTTTGCTCGATCATTTTTTTAGCGAAGATTTGAGTCGTTACAACGACACCCTTCAAATTCACGTCCATAATGTCGTCCCACTCGTCCATACCTAGCTCAAGAAATGGCGTTGAGCTGTTTTTACCAGGAGCATTTAGAATAACGTCCCAGCCACCAGACCAAGCTTCAATCTCTTCCGCTGCTTTTTCTAGTGATTCTCTAGAGCTGACATCAGCTGCAAATGCTTTTGCTTTACCACCTTTTGCAACGATAGCCTCTGCTACAGCGTTAGCCTTCTCTAAGTTTCTTCCGATAATTGCAATTTGAGCGCCATGCTCAGCAAGACCTTCTGAGATCGAAGAGCCTAATGTACTGTTCCCACCAAACGCAAGAACGGTTTTTCCTGTTAGATCAAATAGCTGTGACATGCTGATTCCCCCTAAAATAAATTGCCTTCCTCGTTGAATGGGAGTGCGTATGGTTCGTTAATCAATTCCATCTGCGGATGCTGTTTCACATATTCAAATAAAGCTTCTGAAACTTCAATTTCGCTAATTTCCAGCGTATTATGAATGCGTACAAGCTTAACCTGATCAAAATCGAGGATGTTGCACGTTTTAATCGCTGCTTGGATGCACTGCATATCATTCGGCAGCGTCGTCGCGATTTTAGTAGGAGCAACAACGGTCGATGTTAAGCCGTTAGCATATGTTACTTCTAGATCCATCTTGTCAACAAGACGCTGCGTCGTAAAGTCTGCAGTCCCCACACCGTTCGCATTACCTTCTGTCTGCGGTGTAAGATCAAGCACAACCATCTTGTTCACATCTGGCCCGCCGTGGGCATAAGGTGTCGGATAGCGCCCTGTTATGTTAGGGTCCATTCCATCACCGCTAATATTTTTACCGATCTGATCGATAACGAGCACATCAATTTGATCAAAGAAAAGCTTCGGCAGCAGTGATTTTGCTTTTTCCTGCAGTGCAGGCTCTTGAGAGATAATTTCCTCAGTCGTTAGAGCTTCAATATATGCGACTTTATCAAACGCATTCTCAATGCTGGCAACACCGAACAAGACCGGCTTTTTTTCCATAATCATTTTCGCCATTGCTGGTACATTTTCAGCCATATACTTAAAGCCAAGCTGGTGACATGCTTCCGCGCCTTTTTGCTTACCTAGTCCGATGCTGATCATTTTCATAATGCCGCTCTCAACTGGACCACGGAATGCAGTATGCGGTTTAATTCGGTTAATGACGACGATGCCGTCTGCTTCAGAAGCGTATTTATCAACATACACAGGAAGTCCATTAGGCAAAGTTCCTAGCTGTATAACCTCCATAGAAGAACGAATCTCGCAATTGACACTTTCTTCTGTTACTCCCAAATGAGCAAGTACTTCTCGCTGGCCTTCTGCAGTTGCACCGCCGTGGCTGCCCATGCTTGGCACGATAAATGGCTTGGCGCCGGCATCTTTAAGGAATTGCACCGTTACTGCAGTAATCTCAACTAGACGATCAAGACCTCGGCTCCCTACAGCAATGGCAATTTCCATACCAGGTGTAATCAACTGCTTAATGCTGTCCTTTTCCAGCTTTGCACGAAGCTCACTGCCTAAGTCATCAAGCTGTCGATTATCAAAATTAACCTTTACCTTTGCCATCTTAGGCAATGGTATATTTTTCACAAGCTCTTGAAGAATCCCCAACCTACTCACTCCTCATACGTCGATATTCTAGCTTCTGTTAACGAATTTAGATTTATACTGCACAGTCAATGAAACACATTGTCATGTTGCCGCTTTTGAGGTATAGCTATAACATGCTAGTGAGGATTACGATTCCATCCAATTCGTATGGAAGACGCCCTCTTTGTCCACACGCTGATACGTATGCGCTCCGAAGTAATCGCGCTGTGCTTGAATTAAGTTCGCAGGCAGCACGTCTGAACGGTAGCTGTCATAATAAGCAATCGCACCTGCAAATGAAGGTACAGGAATACCATGCTGAATCGCTAGTGCAACAACATCACGCAAAGCACTTTGATATTGAACAGCGATATCCTTGAAGTAAGGATCAAGCAACAGATTAGCTAGCTTCGGATCACGGTCGTATGCATCCTTAATTTTTTGTAGGAATTGCGCGCGGATAATACAACCACCGCGGAAAATCATCGCAATGTCACCATAGCTTAGATTCCAATTATTCTCTTCTGATGCAACACGAAGCTGAGCAAAGCCCTGAGCATAGGAAACGATTTTGCTTAAGTAAAGCGCACGTCGCACCGCTTCAATTAGTTCTTCCTTGCTGCCTGTATACGCTGCTGCAGCAGGTCCAGGTAATATCTTACTTGCCTGTACACGCTCGTCCTTCATTGCAGATATAAAGCGTGCGAATACTGATTCTGTAATAATGGATAGCGGAACGCCTAGATCAAGAGCATCTTGACTCGTCCATTTGCCTGTACCCTTTTGGCCAGCAGCATCAAGGATCACATCAACGAGTGGCTTGCCTGTCAGCTCATCCTTTTTACCAAAAATGTCTGCAGTAATCTCAATCAGATAGCTATCGAGCTCACCTTTATTCCACTCTTTGAATACGCCTTGAAGCTCTTCTGCATCCAGCTTAAGCACATGCTTCAAAATAAAGTACGCTTCAGAGATTAGCTGCATATCACCGTACTCGATACCGTTGTGAACCATCTTCACATAATGGCCAGCACCGTCTGGTCCAATGTACGTACAGCAAGCATCTCCATTGACTTTAGCTGAGATCGCTTCCAAAATGGGTCTAACTAGCTCATACGCTTCCTTCTTACCGCCCGGCATAATCGATGGCCCCTTCAAAGCGCCTTCTTCTCCGCCTGATACGCCTGTGCCGATAAAGTTGAAGCCTTCTGCCTCAAGCTCCTTATTACGACGGATCGTGTCATGGAAGAACGTATTTCCGCCATCGATAAGAATGTCGCCTTTATCCAAATGCGGCTTCAGCTGTTCGATTGTAGAATCCGTAGCTGCACCAGCCTTTACCATAATTAATATTTTACGCGGTTTTTCCAGTGAAGCAACAAACTCTTCAATTGTGCGAGCACCAACAAACTGCTTGCCTTTTGCTTCTTGCTGTAAAAACTCCTCTGTCTTATCGTAAGAACGATTAAATACTGCTACAGAATAGCCTCGACTCTCTATGTTCAAAGCTAGATTTTTCCCCATAACCGCCAGCCCAATAACACCAATTTGCTGTTTTGACATTATGAATCACTCCTTGGAACACCACTAAAAATTTAATTTGTTTAGTAGGTGAATTAATTATATAATAAACGTAACAATTCCTAATCTCTTTGTCAAATTAAAATTCAATTTTATTGCTAGCACATTGACTAAAACTGTTGAAGATAGCATGTTATAATTAAAACACTGTTTCAATTTCATGTATTCAAATGCAGCTTACTTTGCAATGAGTCGCTACGATAGGTAGGAGGTACATATGGTTACTGGAGATGCAGCTTATATTAAAAAGATAAATCGCTCCATTATTATAAGAGAGATACTCAAGGTAGGTACGATCTCACGAGCTAATCTCTCGAAGGTGACAGCTCTAACAAGAGCAACAGTGTCAGCTCAGGTTGCCGATTTAATTGAGGATGGCCTTGTTACGGAAAAGCATATCGAGCACAATCATGTCGGCCGTAAGCCTATTATGCTCTCTTTGAATGCTGAGGCAGGCTACGCGCTTGGCATAGATCTAGAAACAGATCATATTACGTTCATGATCACCGATCTGCTAGGTAATCCAATCTCTACTAGTGTCGTGCAAAATGATTCTACTCGCTATGAGAGTACCGTAGAGCTGCTCATTAAGCAAATTACCGCCTACAAGAAAAACTATAGTGATCGACGCCATGGGATTGTAGGCATCGTAATCTCAGTTCATGGACTTGTATCTAATGATGAAATGATCCATTTTATCCCACGCTTGAATTGGTCACGTGCTCCATTGAAGCAGGATTTAGAGGCTGCGCTTGGTGTAGAGGTTCATATTGATAACAATGCGAACTTAACAGCATTCGCTGAGCGTGTCTATGTACACCACGATACAGAAAATCTAATATCAGCGACACTTTACAGTGGTATTGGTATGGGCATGATCGTGAATAATAAATATTTCTGCGGGAAAGACGGGTTTGCCGGTGAGATCGGGCATATGATTGTTGTGCCTGGTGGAAAGCCTTGTGAATGTGGTAATAAGGGCTGTTGGGAGAAATATGCCTCGGAGAACACCGTATTAGACCAGCTTTCTCAGCTATATCCTGAGGAGAGCTTAAGCTATAATCTCATTTTGCAAAAATATTACGAAAAGGATGAACGGCTCACCGCAATTATCGATCAATTTATCTATTATTTATCGATTGGATTAAACAACGTCATCAACATCTATAATCCTGATGTTGTTGTACTTGACAGCGAACTGCTCCGGATCTATCCCCATTCATTAGAGAAAATTACAGCAAATTTGCATTCTAAAATTAGCCACTACCAGGGGCTATATATATCAAAGCTAGGTAAAAAATCGTGCACATTAGGTGCTTGTGCCAAGGCGATACAGCTATTTTTAGATGTTCCAACGATTTCGCTGCCTTATAAAAATTAATAGGTGCTTACCAGTTTTTGTTATTGACGTACTGAAAACGGTTCATTATCATAATATTGAATTTGTTTGTTAAATAAACAAATCAAATGTGTACGTGTTTTTTATCATGTTTAGACGTATTGAATGCATTATTTACAAACTGAATAGGCCTAATCATAGGTAAGCACACTAGACACATATACATCAAGGAGGAAACAGCATGAGTTTTACAGATTATTTGCCCATTATATGGGTAGCGCTAGGTGTTGCCTTACTGTTAGTGCTCAATATTAAGTTTAAGCTTAACAGTGTCATCTCGCTCTTAATATCTGCCATTTTTGTTGGTATACTGAACAACATGTCATTGCTAGATGTTGTTGCATCAGTTAAATCAGGATTTGGTGGAACTCTTGGAAGTTTAGCGATCATTGTTGGTTTTGGTGCAGTATTAGGAAAGCTGATGGTTGATTCAGGCGCAGCTCAACGCGTAGCAGATACGCTGCTGCAAAAATTCGGTGTTAGAAACGTAGAATGGGCGATCATTATTGTCGGTATGATATTTGGTATATCCGTCTTCTACGAGGTTGCCTTCATTATTCTTGCACCACTTGTTATTAGTATTGCAGTTGAGGCCAAAATCCCTTTCCTAAGACTTGGAATTACGATGGTAGCTGCAGCAACGATGGCACATAGTATCTTCCCACCACAGCCTGGACCTGTCGCGCTTGTAAGCGCTTATGGTGCTGATATGGGTATGGTTTATATGTTGGGCATCATCGTTGTTATTCCTGCCGTTATCGTAGCGGGAATTATCCTTCCACGAGTGCTATCTAAGATCTCAAATTTGGAGCGTCCAGTACCTCCATTATTGAAAAAAACGAAGGAATTCACCAATGAAGAGATGCCTAGCTTTGCAGCGAGCTTACTAGTACCACTTACTCCTGCAATCATCATTACGTGCGCAACGCTTATCAATATGTTCATTGATAAGGAATCGAACACGTATCAGCTTGTTAATTTCTTCGGTAGCTCGGAAATAAGTATGATTATCGCTGTGCTAATCGCGATTTATGTATTTGGCATTAAGCGCGGCTTTAAGCTCAATGAAGTGATGGGATCGTTCTCTAAAGCGATTGAAGGCATTGCGATGGTTGTATTCATTATCGGTTCAGGCGGTGCTTTCAAGCAGGTCATTCTTGACTCTGGTGTAGGTGACACGATTGCGCAAATGATGCAAAACACTAGCATCTCACCTCTCATTATGGCATGGTTCATTACAGCCCTTATTCGTATCGCCACGGGAACTGGTGTAGTATCAGCCATTACTGCGGCTGGTATTGTCGGGCCGTTAATGACAACGTTTGACGTTCACCCTGCACTGATGGTACTCGCTACTGCAGCCGGAAGTAACACGATTACGCATGTTAACGATGCTTCATTCTGGTTGTTCAAGGAATACTTTGGCTTGTCTATTAAGGATACGTTCAAATCTTGGGGATTGCTGCTCTTCACCACCTCGATTGTTGGTTTAGGTGTCGTACTCATCCTCGATCTGTTTATATAACAACAGCTCAATCATAATAAAGCAGGGGATGTCCAACTGTCCGTTCATTGAACGCGACCTTGGACATCCCCTGCTTTTTCTTCTATTGTGCGTAATCTCCTGTGTAATTAACTAGCGAAGCATCACTAACTCCCTTTATTTCAATGATCGATTGAAGGAAGGCGGTATTGTCATCTACTAGCTTAATTTCATAGGTGACTTCCGTATAGTTTTTACGTACATTTTTCGATTTCAGCTTTCCTTTTAGCTTTCTTAGCTCAGTTCTCAGCTCGTTGATCGCTTCATCAGTATGTCGAATGATGAGTAGATAAGCCTCTTCTCTAACCTTACGTTTACTTAGCCAGAAGATCACTAAACCAATAATAAGTGAACCACCAATGGCAAGCGGATAGATTTTAGCACCTGTTGCTATACCTGCCGATATCGCCCAGAACATATAAACGATATCAAGCGGATCTTTGACTGCAGTTCTAAAGCGGACAATACTTAGGGCACCAACCATACCTAAAGATAAGACGATATTGGTGCTGATCGTCATAATGACGAGTGTTGTAATCATCGTCATAAGCACGAAGGAAACATTATAGTTGTAGCTGTACACAACTCCGCGGAATGTTTTGCGGTAGATCGCATAAATAAACATTCCGATTAAAAAAGAAATAATTAGTCCAACGACAACGTCGTAATAAGAAACCGTGCGGAAGCTCTCTAATGTTAATACACTCTTTTTAATAATATCCTCAAAGGTAGTCATCCATATCCCCCAACCTATTGTTCGTTACACTACTGAGTATGCAGCAGCATTTGTTGTTCCTTGCACAAAACATATTTTGATATGCTGGATCGCAGATGATTAGCTGGCGTAATGAGCGGCTTCACAACGCTAGGCAGCATATCGTCAAACTTCACTTCCATAATCGTAACACTTGGAGGCATAATCTCAGCTAACGAGAGCTCCGGATGAAATAAATCAAGCTGATTACTTCCTACAGCAAGTCGTTTATCAAACGTAATCCGTACATTTCCCTGCGGGAATACATAGGCTTCACGCCAATAATCTACGATCGTAGTCGGAATATAACCCGATGCTGTTAATGCTGCATAGAAATCAAGTCTTAGTGGATCCTCTGTTTCATATAAGCTTTCATAGTTTCCAAGCAAGATTTGATCATATTGCGCTCTAGTAATCGTTACTGATTCCTTGGCAACATAGTCTCCAAGCTTGCTTTTTCGCTCCAATGCAATATGATTGTCTGACCCGTTGTAGATTCGAATTCTAAACTTTTGCCGTTTAAACACGCCATCATTTTTTGTTTCAAGCGCCGTTCGTCTTGGATCATCAAAATACAAGCTTCGAATATTGTACCCATCAATATCAATCGAATGCTCATCAAGTGTTAACAGCTGTGAAATTCTCATTCGAAGTGTAAGGTAGTCATGCATGTGTAAATAATATTTTTGCTCTGTTCGCAGTCTTTTCCCTCTTAATTTCAATTAATCCACCTCGAAATCTTTAATGCCATAATATACATCCGCATCATCATCAACATAGTAATCAAAATTGTATTGGCGATTCCCTTTACTATCAACGACCATGACTGACCAAAAATATTGCCCCTTATCCAACATAGGAATGGAGTAAACCGTGTCCTTCAGCTGTTTATTCTCATAAACAACATCAGTCATTTCGGCATTTCTTGCAACCGTAAGCTCATAAGTTAAGTCGTCGTCCTGCAAATCAAATGAAACATCCCAATTAAATTGCAATTTACCGCCCATCTCCATCGCTTCACCAAGATAGAATGGTTTTGGCTTTTCCTCATCAATGTAGTAACGCTCTAATGACTGCTGAGGTGTATTAATAATACGTTGAATATCTTCCTCATAGTTAACAACCTGGTCCGGCAAATACTGTATATCCGGTAAACGATTAAGGAATGGTTTAATCAGCTTTTCATACTTGTCAATCTGCTTCTGCACTGTATCTTCATTAATATAATGATAAAGCTCTTCAATCTTATCGGTGAGCTTGTTTACATTACTTTGATTTCTAAAGTAGCGATTGTGTAGTACGCTTCCCCAATAATTGCTGATACCTGATTGATAAGGACGTATAGAAGCTAATTTTCGTTGTTGCTCCCATCCCCCGTCATAATCCCACGGTAGAAAATACCACTTATCAATGTTTAACGGAGAGTATAGAAAAAAGTTATTAGCATCTGTGTCCATGTTATCCATTAAAATGTTCATTGCTGTCCACGTCAAAAAATTATCAAGGTCAAAGTATTTCTCAATTGTTTCTTCAATCGGGATACTGTAATCATTAACCGCGTCAAGCATTTCAATTAGCTTGTCATGTTCTTCCCGGCCTTTTATTTCAAGAATTTCTTCAAATTTTGTTACATCATAGGTTTCATCCTCATATAATTTGATTTGATCAGGATAGCGGAAAAACTCAAAGAAATTAACCTTGTACAAATAACCGTTCGGATCCAGCATATGAGCCTTTAAAAATTTTTTATTTGGCTGCTCTACATGAGTATATAAACCATAGTCTACATATGGAGCATCCGTATTACCGCTGGACAAATCTTTCACGTAAAGCTGAACGAATTGTGTTCTTAAACTAGTCATATTGGGTATTGTTTCCATTAGGTCAAAGCTCAACTTGTTGCGTATACGCGATAAATCTTCAACATGTTTGTTCAAATTAAGTGTGCGTTGATCCATATATAATCCAGCTTCTGCATTCAGCTTAATTCGGTAAGATTTCTGTGCAAGTTCCCAGGCTGAATTTCCCCGTACCGCAATTTTAGCATTGGCATGCGAAGCATCATACTCAAACATGCCTGATCGAGGACCAGCCCCATCTGGCAAGCCCTCCTGCACTATAATGCTTAGATCTCGGCTAAGCTCTTTTTCAACTTGACGGTTAAGCGCATACCAATCAAAAGTACCTTCACTCTCAGGCAACACTGTAATGTAAAGAGCTCTAAGTGAATCATCCTGATCTCGCTCATACAGTCGCTTATCATCTGTAAGTTTATAGCTTACTTCTCCTACTAAAGCTGCCTCACTCGTCGTTTTTAGATCACTTAACGTGTAATTGCTAACGTTAGTACATGCTGTTGCAAGTAAGCTTATGACAATTACCATCGTTGCTATTCCTGTTTTTTGAATTTTAAGTTTGCTCTTTTGCTCCTGCTTCCCTGCTTTATTAAAAATTGGTTGTGCACAAAATGTATAGTAATCAATATTGCGTAGAACATAAATCAAACGACCACTAACGACAATTAGCGCGATAAAGGACGCAATAAACATACCCAGCCCATGATAGTTCAGCCTCATCGTCACAATAGAGCAAATAATATTAAGCACGAAAAATACCAAACCGACAAAGAACACTCCTTTTTGATCATCGAAGTACATAAGGGTATGCACAAATGAAAATAGCATAATAAATAAATAATAGGCTAACGATAAAATAATAAATAAATCTAGCTGCTGCATCGTGAAACCGATTTTTGGAAGCAGAAGAATCCCTATTCCTATCGACAGTATTGTAAATAGTAATTGAATTTCCATTAAAAAGCTAATTTCTCTCATTAATGTTTTTTGCATTTGTTTTTTTGCATTTTGAATATCCTGAACTGTGCCATCATTTAAAACATTCAAGTAATAGTGGCGAAATTTTTCAAAAAATGAAGTCTCCACAGAAACAACAAATGTAATAAGCGTCGGAACAACCGATAAAAATGCAAAAAATACAGGAACATCATAAAACATATAAACATGGTAGGCTTCACCAATAATGTTAGCATCATTACTAAACCAGTAGACGAAGTTGTGTAGATATATCCCGGAATAAACTAGACAACCACTAAAAAATAACAATGGATACTTTCTAAAATAGGATAGGAATTCATAATATGAACTGGAATCAGCTTTAGGGAACCTTTGTTGGAAATGAAGCCCACTAAGGATACATATTGTAAAAAAACCTGCGTCTAGCCCAATAAAAGCACTCAGTATCGTTGATACTTCAAAATAATGCATTAATCCCCAAGCCACAATAACAACGACTAATGCACCAATTAAAAAGCTGCGTACAATTCGTATATAATCTTTCAATGCTGATAGATATACACCTTGTATCCAAATGATTACGAGAAAAATAAAAAACAAATAGGCGCTTATTTTATATGACAGATCAGCTTGGACCCGACTTAAAAAAATGAAAGAGGCTATCGAAGCGAACGGTATTATGATGCTTAATACCCCATAATAGGAAGACATCAGCTTACGATAGTTTTTCGTATAGATATTGTCCGAAACATACCGAGTTACAATCAGAGATATTCCAGAAGTAACCACGATTGAAAAAATAAAACAGTAGGATACTGTTGCTATATACAATTCCCAATCCATATAGCTTCCGTTATAATTTGACATGATTTTCTGCAGAATAATAATTAACGACATACATAAAATCATTGGTCCAACCGTTGTCATTGAAGAGTATGCATACGCGCGTAAATTATTTAAAAGGCCTTCCTTGCGGAAAAGCTTTCTAAGCTCGAACCCTATCCCTGCCATGTCCTGTCACCTCCAATTCTTTATATAGTTGGCGATAATTTGCAATAACGTCTTCCTGGCGATAATGCCTACTTACCCGTTGATAAGCATTATTTCCATATTGCTCTCTTAGTTTTTTGCTGCTTGCGAGTTTAATAATGCCTTGAGCAATTTGTTCAACATGCATAACAGGAGCAATAATGCCCGCAGGACCGAATTGGTCATCGACACCTTCAAGCAGCTCTTTGCAGCTTCCTACATTGGTTGCTATAAACGGCTTTCCTGCTGCCATCCCTTCCAGTATGGCAAGAGGTTGCCCTTCACTAATGCTCGTGAGCAGTAATACATCCATTTTACCAATATAGTCCATAACGTTTACAGAACCCGTAAAAATTACATCCTTTAGTTGCAACGCCTGTACTAGCTTTAAGCATTCATCATAGTATTCTTCGTCCTCTTCATAAGGACCCATAATATGAAAAACAGCATTAGGCACTTCTTCTTTTACAAGTGCAAAGCTTAGGAGCATCGTCTTAATATCTTTAATGGGTACAACCCGTATAATCGCCCCAAGATTGAAGCCTTGCTCGGTCTTTTCTCGGTTAATATTTTCGTATTTTTCAATATTAACTCCGTTAGGGATAATTTTAATTTTATCTGGATCACAGCCTAGTTCAATTTCAATTTCACGATTACGATTAAACAGGGTTGTTACCTGATCCGAAAGTTCATAGGCACAACTTGATAAACGATAAAAATATTGAATCCACAAATCTTTGAAATAACCCTTTACCCAATCTGCTTTAATAATTTCTTCTTCCCGCTCTCGTGAGTAAATGCCGTGCTCTGTCAACAAAAACGGCTTGCTATAAAGTGTTTTACCGAGGGCTCCAACGACTCCTGCATAGCCGGTGGATACACTATGATATATGTCAGCTATAGGAATTTCTTCTCTAATCGTTAAAAACAAAGGCAAAATCATCGAACGAACGGCCCAAAACATTTCGGTAAAAGGCACTAGAGGATAACTCTTCATGCACAGCTGTTGCAACACATCGTAAAAATCTTTACTTTGCAAAAAATCAGAAACACGCTCGTGTTGCTTGCTGCGCAGAAGCGTAAATAGACCTTGCCAATCTACCATTCCGCTGTCACCTAGTAGACGCATCAAGTTATTGCGATCTATATCTGACAGCTTAAAAGATTTTCCCCATTTTCCCTCCTCCGTTAAATAAGAGTCAAGAAATGTTTCCTTTACTTCAATGACATTAGCAGGCAATTCATATTTAAATTTCCCTTGCTGTGAGCGTTGTGCAGCAATCGTAAATATAATAAATTCATGTTCTTGCATTTGCGTTGCAAGCTGATGAATCCAGCTAGAAACTCCACCTGTCACGTATGGATAGGAACCTTCAGCTATAATACAAATTTTCATTATTTCACCTACTTTAGCTCGATATTAAACTGCTTATCTGTCGCTTCAACTAAATACGTATATTCATCGATCTTCTTAACATTGCAATTCGTCAGCTTACCTATTTTCTTTTTGGAACGTAGAATAAAATATTGAGGTTTATAGTAATTGTTAATCTCTAAGTCCAGTTTATTATCAGTACGCTGACGAGTCAGTTGACTATTCAAAACAATTGCAACTTGTTCAGCAGCCTCTCCTGAAGTTTGCGCTTTTAACCATGGATACGTATTATCCATTCGGCTCAGCATATATTGAAAATCTTCATAAAGCATATCCCACCCTTTACCACTACTTCTGTCGTCGTCGAAAATATCGTCAGGATGAATGAAATGTGAAATAAACCCATGAATGGTCATAACACTTGCTTCCAACCAAAGCATTTCCGGAGCTTCTGCATAACCAGAAGTAATACGTGGCATCTCGACGATGCCATCTTTAGCAATTTCAAATTCCTGAACATAGGAATGCCCCTTCATATCTTCTTCATATAGGCTGGATATTGTGCGAAGACTATCCCAATTGTCTACTAATGCACTTCTGCCTTCCTCACTCAAAATATTAGACGGTGGTACATAACTGACTGTGTCATAGCTTGGGAAAGCACGTTTTAAATATGCAACAACTTCCTTAATCGAAGCTTCCACATCCTGATAGGAACTCCAGGTAACGTAATCATATTCCTTTGCAATCGCTTCATCAAATTGCAATGGTTGATGGTTATAGCCGTGAATACCGATCTCTCCTCCTGTTTTCAGTACTTCGCGGCCAAAGGAGATTAAGTTTGCAAGATCATCTTGTCTGTACGACGGCAATGGAGCAGTTACATCTTTGTTATAGTCCTCGATTGCTACAGCAGTATATTTAATGTGATAATTTTTAGAAACACTTATCATATCTGGCCACCAGATATCTTTAAAAAACGCAGCAATATTACGATTGTATTGCACCGTGATTCTCGGATCGTTAGCCGTACTCATCGGCGCAGGATAATCGTCAATATAAAATAGCTTGGCATTAAAGATCGGATAAATATAATCCGGAATTAACAAGCTAAGCGCACCAACAATTAATCCTCGATTTGTTTTTGCGTTTAAATTACTTCCGTTATATACGACTACTGCTCCGTCGCCATGTTTGAAACTCCAGCTAAGCGGCGCAGAACTGCCTTTGGCTAGCAATTGACTGTTATGATCCAGCTCTAATGCAAGTGAACGATTGTAAAAGATATCATCAATAGACATATCGCCTCTTTGTCCAATAATCACGCTGGAAGTAAGCTCGATTCCTCTATTTGATATCATGTCAGTGTAATTGATAATTCCAAGCTTACGATAAATTCGGGAAAAAGTTGGACCGACCTCTTCTATTCTCGTAAAAAACACATATCCACCATCATCAATATAGTGCTCTAACTGATCAATCGCAATTGATAATCTTTCAATATTACTTAGGATAATAACTGCCTCACAAGATTCAAAGCTTAGTCTATCTGTTGCTACATCCAATTGTGTATAAGGCTGCTTGATATAACGATACACTTCTTGGAAGTTCTTATAGTAATCTAAACTAAACTCATCAGAACTGTCATACACCATGCAATGCTTACCAGTTACCTCAGTACGATCGACCAGCATGTTTACATTGGTTACACTTTTTTGGAATTCATTCCATTGTTCCGATGACATATGATTATTGTTTGAGACGTATTTCAATACGAAATCTGAGCGTGTAACCTGTGATACGATGCCGAAAAGCAAAATACAAAACAAAATGATATACATGCTTTTTCTAAATCTAATATTGTTTTCCATCTTTGACCCCTTTAGACCAGAAACGTACTGTTGTTAAACCCTCATTCGATAAACGAATCGGCGAGCTTTTTAGGCGGTTTAGTGCATGCTCTAATTTTTGATAAGAACGGATAACAAAGTAATATTTCAGCACCGACATATGTGCCTGTTCACTTAGCGGAAAATGCTCTACGTATTGCAACGCTGTTTGCTCTGCATCCGCGTAGATTCTAAGGGTAAGCTCAATGTCAAGCTTAGCGACGAACAGCCACTCTTGTTTCTTGTAATGCTGCAAATGATAGGTGAGTACCGATAAATAGGTATATTGATATTTTCGTTTCGTACGCTCATCGAGGAAACCGCTTTTTAAGTAAACTGCAAGAACTTCAATATAAGCTATTGAAACCTTTTCATCTTCTTGCTCTTGCTCATAACGGACTTCTAATTCTTGCAGCGACATTAATAGCTTGCGCTTTAGCTCCATAATCGCACTTACCGCATAATGTGATGTTTCAGTATCCTCATTGCTAATCGCTCGTTGCAGCACCTCGATATACTGAATCGTATCTTGCTTCAAAACATCAATAAGCACCCGACGGCGTTCACGATGCTCGCTGACAACTAAAGCATCTTCAATTGGAACAATGTTGAGCTCGCGCTGCTTTTCTACTTCATTGAATACACCAATTCTCCGAACTTTATGTTCTTGTTGCTGGTTTTCAATATAATCTGCAAATTGATCTGCTGATTGCTGCAGCGGTTTCTTAATCAATACAATTGGCAGCAACCAACCAACTAGTGGAATGCAAGTGACAATTACTAACTTAATTAAGGCAGTCTGTATGTGATCTCGATTGAGCAGCCATAATAAGATTGCACTAATTACTATATACATTCCGTATATAAACCACAGCATAACCTCACCCCTCACTTATTACTGTGAACATAATGTTAGGATGAGATAGCCTTGACATAATGACATCCATATCCTGCTCACTTGTATTGGACAGCAGCACTTGAAGTTGATGATCTGAATCCATTCCCAGGTAATCTGTCTCACGCAGCAATGGGGAAATAAATTGTGATGTTTCCTTTAGCGAAATGTCCTTCATCTTACATGTTAAGAGCAAATAAGGCACTTGATGCTGATGTCTGATTTCATTTTTAGAATGAATAATTTCTTTGAAAACTGCAGGCTTTAATATTACAGTCCCTTCTACATAACGAGTATTTTCAGTTGCATCAATAAAAGTAAATGCCTTGCTTAAAGCAGAAGCGACCAAATCAGTTATAATCTGAAATAGATTTTGATGATAGAGTGAGAAGCTCTCAAAATTCATACCATCTATCGCTATAATCGCTGTCATCTGATTTTGATGATAAAGAGGAGCAACCATCAGTGGAACATCAACATTCAATTCGTTATTAACGTAGATTTGGCCATTCTCCAGCATTTGCTTTAAGTACGGATAATCTGCGACCCGCAATGATTTTTGCACGCTATCAGCGTTATATCCTGAGCTGGCAAGTAATCTTAAGTAGCTGCGATATTCGTTGACCCGATAAATGGTAACCTTTTCTACTTTCATAATTGATTTCACTACATTAACTGCAGAATTGAATACAACTTCTGGCTCTAAGCTTTCCAGCTCTTTAGTTGCTTGGTATATTTTTCCATAACTATCTCCAGAATTAAGAATGCGGAGTTGAAGCTCATCTTTAACATCACGAACTTCTTCATAAATTTTTTCCAAAAAGTCATAGCGATCATTCGTCTCTGCAACGACCTGCTCTTGCTGAGTAATTCGAACATTTTTTCGTTCAATCGCATATCCGACTACAAGACCGATAAATAAATATATCGCAATACGGAAGAAGAAATCGGTATCATAAGTCAAAGACAATAAATCCCGACCTGCGGTCAATTCTTGATACGTTAGCAAACCAATCGATAAAACAACCGAAACAAGCGCTTGGCGATTGCCATACAATATACCGATTATTGTAATATAGAAAAGTTTTACATCAATAACACCATACATATTGTTAACTAAACTTAGGCTTAACCAAGCCGTCAAAGCAAACGCTAATATATTTTCTATTGTTGGGAAAATCCATTTTTTCAATGCAGGATTAGCGATCCGCTTACTTATATTCGCTGAAGCCGATACCGCCACCTCAGCCTTTGTATGCTGATTGACAAAATAAGCATATGTACGTTCCAATCCTTCACCAAAGCTATATAATGGGGACCAATCCAAATCACGCATAATAGCTGAGTTATCTAACCTTGAATGCATAATATCTTGTTCACGTGGAGGATTTTGTTTCACTTTAACATCTGACTGAAGCGTAGTTAAGGAATTTATCAGATCATTAACTGAGCTTGCTTGATTCGTAGATAAATTATAGAGTCCAGTAATCGAAGAATTGACGCTACGGAAAACGGCATCGGCAACATCCTCTACATAAATAAAATCTCGCGTTTGTTCGCCATCTCCGTATAAACTAAGAGGCTTGTTATTTAGCATCTCATTCATGAAAATGGAAACGACTCCACCCTCGCCACTAGAGTTTTGACGTGGTCCATATACATTAGAGAATCTAAACCCAACAGTAGAAAGATCGTATAACTCATGCCATTTCGTCGCATAAATTTCATTAACAAATTTACTAATACCATACGGAGAAATTGGATCTAGCATCTTCTCTTCTTTATGAGGTATTTCCTCATCTAATCCATATACAGCAGCAGAAGAAGCGTAAATAAAACGTTTCACACCATGTTTTACTGATAGATGTAGCATATTGACCAGGCCAAGTACATTGCTCTCTGTGTCAAGGTGGGGATTTTCAACCGATGTACTGACACTAACTTGTGCAGCAAGATGCACTACAGCATCAAAGCGGTACGCTCTAAATATTTCTTCACACTGCGGGTCCTCTACATCTAAAACATACCCGCGATGCTTGAATTGAATATTCGTTTTTTTTCCAGTCGATAAATTATCTATAATATAAATCTCATAGCCTTCTTTTAAAAAGCGATCGGCAACATGCGAGCCAATAAACCCGTATCCACCAGTAATTAACACTCTCATCATTCTACCCCTTCTCTAACTTAATTTGGACTTCGTGACAAAAAAGAACATCTGATGATCAGAATTTTGCGGCAATCATCAGATGTCTCTTCTTCAATCCAGCCTTATTGTTTTAGCTTATATAGAATAAAAGCTCCTTCTTGAGGCAATTTCAATGATATTTGATCATCCAGCAGAAGGCCCATCGTTATCGTGTCTCCTACGTTCAGACCTAACTGTGATAAGCTTATCTTCATTTCAACAAAACCGGATGAGCTTGCATAAAATTCTTTGCTTAAAGAAACCAGCTTATTAAAATTCCAGTTTTTATTGTCCCCCCCATAACGATAAAGAACGTTATTTTCAATCAAATAATCAACACCAGAACCTTTCCATTTGGATGATTGATAACCAGTAGTTTGATCAAAATCTGTGTTCAAATAGATTTGACTTTTTTTGAATGTTTTGTTCGTTTGAAATGCGATATACAGGTAGTCAGAATCATTTAATACAAATGCTACAAGTGACTGGTCAGATTTTTCTACTAACTTGCTAGCGTTGCTCCAGTCCTGTATATCACCATCAATCTTAATCGCTGAACCTGGTGGTTCAGCCGGCGAAGGTGTTGGCTCTCCATGCTTTGCCGTAACTTTCGACATTGCTCCACCTGCCGGTAAAATATTATTCGAACTATCTTTCCATATATATCCTATCTGCAATTCACTTTGACTCTGACTGTTCAAATCTAATAATGGAATCGCCATTTCAATTGTGTTGTTATTGATTGCAATCTCACTATTTCTATAATCTTTTAGCTTTTTCCAGCTCCACTTTTTTCCGTCTCCGGAGTAATGATATAAAATTCCGTCTTCTATTAAATAGTTAGCCTTTTGATTGGACCAAAACGGAACCTGGAAATAGCCCTCGCTAGAAGATTGTGTTTGAATATATAGCTGACCTTTTTCTTTTAGCAATTGTCCATTGATCAGAACATAAAGAATATCGTCGATGATGATGCTTTTCAATACTTTTACATTCAAGCTGTTCGTCGCTAAAGTAGGATATTGATCCCATTCCTCTGCAATCCCATCGATAACGATTGGCAAATCACCTGTTGCCGGTGGTTCCGTTGTCGGCGGTTCCGTTGCTGGCGGCTCCGTTGCTGGCGGCTCCGTTGTCGGCGGTTCCGTTGTCGGCGGTTCCGTTGCTGGCGGCTCCGTTGTCGGCGGTTCCGTTGTCGGC
>Ga0180216_1001396_pt1 | contig 21741 bp, 30 predicted proteins | sample eDN3rd37CBELigMG_FD_128879 | JGI IMG/M metagenome (GOLD analysis project Ga0180216, IMG submission 128879) | Enriched Miracle-Growth compost microbial communities from Emeryville, California, USA - eDNA 3rd pass 37_C BE-Lig MG (version 2)... ...
CAGCTCCGAGTGGCGGCGCCCAGGGTTCCGCGACAAGATCCGCAAGGAGTGGGAGCGCCAGCCGCGCGCCAGCTCCAAGGCGCGCTGGGACTACCTGGAGCAGGAGATCCGCGCGGCGGCCAAGACGTCCAAGGGCTTTGACGTGCTGGACAAGGAGCTCAAGTTCCAGCTGTGCTACCCGCGCCTGGATATCAACGTCAGCAAGCAGCTCAACCACCTGCTCAAGAGCCCCTTCTGCGTCCATCCCAAGACCGGTGCGCAACCGCGCCCACGCGGCGTCGTGGGCGGCGGGCGACCGAATCTAACGCCCTTTTCACCTGCTGTTTCCCTTTTGAAATTGCAGGGCGTGTCTGCGTTCCGATCGACCCGAAGCGCGCCGACGAGTTCGACCCGACGACAGTGCCGACCATCAGCGACCTGCTGCACGAGCTCGACACGTTCGATCCCGCGCGCAGCACGCTGCCGCCGATGGTGGCCGCCGATGAGGAGGAGGACGCCGTGGACCCGGCGGGCGTCCGCCGCATCGCCGACTACAAGAAAACGTCGCTCCGCGAGCACATTGCCATTTTCAACCGGTTCCTGGCCGGGCTCGACAAGGGCAACCGCGCCGCGCGCGAGCGCCAGCGAGGTCCGTGGCGCCGCGCCCCGGCGGCCAGTGCGGCAGCGGCAAAATGCCGGACTAACACGCCGCGCCAAACCGCCGGATCGCGTGTGCGCGGTGGGGCGCGCTCACAGACGAGAACGCCATGAGCTTCTAAGCTGTCGCATGCACATTGAACTTGTTGCTGTACAGGTGTACACTACTAGCGCGCACGTGAAATCGTACAAAAAGCGGCTCCTACGCGTGGCTGCTGTTTAGCGCGCGGACACACATATGCTTGTACGTCTCCCGCATCAGGCTCAAGATGGTCTCTGCCGCTGTGGCCCGCCGCAGCGACCCGCCAGAACATTTCCCCCTCCCCGAATGAGGTTAGCTCCCACGCGTTCCAGCGCACCGCCCCCGGTGATCGCAGCCACGCACAGCGCTGCGTTGCCGAGCGCCCGAGATTGTGTTCGAGATCAAAGGGATCTGGCAGCGGCACCGGCTCCAGCTCGGCTGCGGCGTGCATCGTTAGGGCGCTGGCCCGTGGATCGCGCGTGCGACCGGCGGCCGGTGTGCCCACCTTCGATGTTGATCGGCTGCTTCCACGCCGTGTCGTCGTTGGCCAGCGGCTGCCGCTCGCTGATGCACACCTGCCCCACCGGGAGCAGCGCGTCGAGCAGCTCGTCCGCCATGAGCGTGGGTCTCGCCTCGGCCTCCTCCTGGCCACACCGCGCCGGGGCCGTACCGTGCGCGTGGCAAAGTCAAAGACGTAGCCGTAGTAGTGGAAGAAGCCCGCCAGCAGCTTGCCCAGGCCGGCTGGCGCGGCCGCCTGGGGCTCCGGGACGATGCCGTCCACCAGATACTCGCGCGCCACGTGCTCCGCGCGCACGTGGCCGGCACGGACCAGCGCGTCGACGTCGTGGTAGAACGCGACGTTCCACTTGCCCACGCGCACCTCTTGCAGCGGCGGCATGCTGGGGATGGCACGCAGCTGCGCAACAGGCGATGCAGCGTCAGCGCGCCAACGCCACCACCGGCACTGGCTGCGCGCCAGCGCGCACGCGTACCCGTCCAGGTCGGTTTGCAGGTAGGGCAGGAGGCCCAGCTGCTGCATGTAGTGGATCACGAGGATAGTGTACGCGTACGAGGACAGCGTCGCTTGGCTCGCGTCGGCAACCCCGTGCTGCTTGGCCCACGCCTTGACCGCAAAGATCAGCGGCGCCAGGCAGACGTGGCACGCCAGGTACGTGCGAATCATCCACGTGTTGTAGCAAGCCTGTGCCGCCCCCGGTGCGGGCGAGCGCACGCACGCTGGGCGGGGTCAATCCACGGGCCCTGCTCGCCGCGCCGTGGTCGGTTGCGGCGACCGCCGGGCCGCACCAGCACGTTGGTGAAGCTCAGGTCGACCCGGATGCTGACCACTTCGTCGATTTCGGGCACGCGCACGTCCGCGGCGAACTTGATGATCGGCACGCGCGCGTACGGGATGCGCTGGATGTCGTAGATCCGCGTGATCGCCGCATGGCCGCGCCCTGCGCCATGCGAAGCGAGGTTGGACCTCGGGAAGCAGGCGTTAGCCTCGGCACCCATCGTGCGCTGTGCGCCCGATCGCTGGTCGTACAGTCCCTGCGCGCCATGCTGGAGAGGCGGCTGACCGTGGCCTTGAAGAGCTGCTGGGTGTCGTCGTCGTCGCTCGGCGGCAGCGGCAGGTGCCGCCCGACCGTCCCGTGGGCGCGCGGCGGCGAGCGCGCGAGGCACGCGTCCACGTCGCCGTCATGCGACGCGAGCAGCGTGACGCTGGAGCCAAACGGGAAGACGTCAAAGCCGCGGGACGCCACTACGGCAAGCGCGCCCGCCCAGCATCCGCGTGACCAGCGCGTGTCAGCAGCGCCCGGGTTGAATGAATAGCTGGGGGCGACGTTTCGTTCGTACGCCGGGTGCTCGCGACGAGCAGGTCGCGCAGGCCGTTCAGGAGGGTGAGGCGGGCCAGCTGGCCGTAGCGGTCGACGCGCTTGGCCACAAAGCTGCCCCAGATCGACGCGTCGTACCCCGCGCCGTGCGCGGCGGTCCAGCGCTCGTGCAGGTACGCTGGTAGCGACGGCAGGTGCTCCAACAGCAGCTTGCCATCCATCCACGCGACGTTGATCGGGTACTTGTCGGGGCCCGGTGGTTTGCAGGCCAGGATCTCGCCGACGGTTGGGCTGCCGCATAGCAGCAGCGAGGTGGTGGTCCTTTGCACGGCGCGGGGCGGAGCATTAGCGCCGGGATAGGCAAGCCGAGGTGCAAAGGCATTGGAGGCGATCCTACCGATTCTGGCCGGAGCGCACCCGCTTGATGGCGTCCACCACGCGCAGCGCCTGGGCCAAGGGGACGAACCCAAGCCAGGGCGGGGTGCGCAGTCAGCCGGCTGCACCCGTCCCTGACGGCCACGCACAGCGGCGGCGCGCACCTCAATGGGCGTGAGCTGCCACTCGGTCTCGTCCAGCGTGCCCTCCAGCAGGAGGCACAGGCGGGCCGAGGCGACGTACACTGCGGGCATGTAGCAGCTGTCGCCGTGCGCCCTACACACACAGCAGCACCCGATCGGGCACGCACGCAGCGCGGTAAGCCCATCGCTGAGGTGTCTTTAAATGTTTTCTTGACACCCGACGGACGCACGTGAGGATGCGGTCCCACAGCGCCGCGCAGCGATGCGCATACGCCGCCGCGGTGCCGGGCCCGTCCAGCGGCGGCGGGACCAGCTGCGCCTGGACGCTCTCCCAGGGCTCACCCAGCGGCAGCGCGTAGCCTGCACGCGGCGGCGGGCTGAATCGCGTCGGCGGCCGTCTGGTTAGCGTTGTTCGGGTGCTTCTTTGCGCGCCCGGGATGGCGGCGCACCAAGCTCCGGGTCCAGCGCGAGCTCGATGGAGACCGTGTTGACCAGGTAGGCATTCCACACGCGCTGAAAGTACAGGACGTAGGCCAGCAGCGCGCGTGGGACAATCTGCACGCGGGTGCCGCCCGCCGCACCCGTGCAGGGCGGAGTACATGAGCGATGCGGACTGTTTGTTTGCCGGGGCCGGTCCTGCAATATGCTCCGACCTTGAGCACCGCGGGGTTCTGCAGCAGCTCGACGATGGCCCACACGTCCGGCGGCACCGACGTGGCGGCGACGCCGGCGTCCCACGGCGCGGCCTCGGCCCACAGCACGCCCGCGGGCCCGGCCAGCGCGATCCGCCGCGGCGTCCGCGTCCAGGTTCGGTCCCCCTGCCGCGGGAGCGGTCGCGCCGCCACGCCGTCCACCAGCAGCACGGTCACGCCGTCCCTGACCAGCTGGGCCGCCACGTCCGCGGGGTCGGCCGGCGCGCCGGGCCACGCCGCCGCCTGCGCGGCGGCCCGGACGCGCTCCGCGGCGAACCCGCGGTCCACCTCGCGGCGCAGCGTGCCGCGGCGGAGGCGCAGATCCAGCTTGCTCAAGTCGCCGCCGCCCACGGCGGCCAGCGCGGCCGCCCCAATGGCGTACACCTTCTCCAGCGGCGCCTTCGCGACCGTCAGGCCCGGCGGCAGCTTGCTCAGCCGCGACCGCAGCCACTCGGTCTGCTGCGCGGCCAGCACCTGGGCGTCCGGCGCGGGCCGCGGTGCCGCCGGTGCTGCTGCGCTCGCCGGCTCGTCCGCCAGGGGCAGCAGCGTCAGCCCGTGCACCGCTTCGGCCGCCCTGGCCGCGCCGGCCGCCGCCGAGGCCGCCGCCGCCGCCGCGCCCGCCGCCATGGTTGGGGTTGGCAGGATGACGTCATGCCACAATGACGTCGACCCGATGATCGGGCGCGTCCCTGCGCCCGCTGAGCGGGTCCAAATGCCCGTAAGCGCACGAGGAGCGAACGCGGCTCAGTGCGCGTCCACGACCATGCACGCGCGCGTACGGTTGTACGCAGAATCAATTCAAACGCAGATAGATGCAGAGAAAACATGGCAGTTTTAACGCCCACATACATGCAATATGCGCGGCATGCATGCATGCATACAAACGCGCGTTAGCTCGGCGGGACCCGATAGGCAAACAAAGTTATAAACGTCAAAGCTCGAGGGGGCGCATGCAAGCGAACTCGCGTACGTACGTTCTACATTCACAATATGCAAAAATTAAAACTTACGTGACCCAGAAAATGTCGACCATATGAGCTGCATGCTCATCCAGCACGCTAGCGCGAGCGCATTAATTGCAAGCAGTACGTGCCGTCTTGCGCACGCCCGGCACGTCTACGTATTGTGCGTGCGTGCGCCGAGTGATTATGATTCGGCGAAGCAGGTGTGGTAGCAGGGATCGCCCGCAACGAGCGGCCAGTTAACGTAGTAGAAGCGGTCCGTCGTGTCGCCGCAATTGTTCATGCGGCAGCGGGTGCCGCTAGGATCGATGACGCCTTCGTTCAGGCAGTACACCCAGGTCGGCCACGGATCGAAGGGAGAACCCTTGTCGTGGCGGAAGGCGCCTGCGGCCGATCCGCCGGGCACGACCGCAGCAGCGTTGCGCAGGAACGGGACATCGCGGGTGCCAACGCTGCTGGGGCTGAAGGACGGCATCGGCGTGGGCGCCAGCTGTTGCTGACGGAACGACACCGAGACCTCATGGTCGGCCACCGGGTCGGTGTAGCAGTGCTGGTAGGTCAAGCGGGACGTGCTCTGGTAGAAAAAGTCGATCGGGTTCACTCGGTGGTCACAGCCAATGTACGAGACGGGGTCGGCCGGCGCCGTCGAGTCGTCGTACTCGCCGCGCGAAACACAGCAGATCTGCGCGCAGGCATGGTACGTGTCGGCCCGTCCGCCCAGACCGGCGTTAGAACTCGTTTTAGCGATCGCACAATGGAAGCCATCACTGCCATCGCGCGCGTCGCCAGCGCACGGACGTACCGGCTCGGCGCTGCGCACGATGCTCCAGCCGCCGAAGAGCTTGCCGCCGACGAGGGCGTAGCAGTCCTTGGTTTCGCTGATGACGCCCGAGCTCAAGTAGTAGGGGGCCAAAAACGAGTATGGCGTGGTGTACACGGCCGTCTTGTCGTCCGCGCCGTGCTCGAGGTGGAAAGCGTTCGCTCCGCCGCCAGAGGTCGGGCAGTCGATCAGGACGACCGTCTTGGGCGGCTCGGAGCAGTCGATGCAGTCGCTGTCCAAGCAGCCCGAGATGTAGGTGGCCGTTGACCCGTGGGTGTGGTACATGTGGTACTTGTCGGAGCCGGTGGAGCCGGTAGGAACGCACTGGCCGTTGTCGAGGTACATGTACCACAGCCCGGTTTCGAATGCGTCGCAGTTGTACTCAAACTTCCAGTCGACCCAGCCGACGTAGGTGGGGCCAGCTGCGGGCGTCTCGCCGTCCTCGAAGATGGCGCAGCTTCCCACCGTGTAGCTCGCGATGCCGGCAGAGACGCTCTCGCTGCATGGCTTGATGTGAAAATTGCAGCTGGTCTCACCGGACGCCTTTTGGTACAGCACCTTGACGGGTTGGCTCCCACAGGAGGCGTCGGTGTTAAAGTACTCGGTCTTGTAGTAGTACTGGATGGCCAGCGACGTGCCGGCAAAGTTGGCGAGCAGCATCAGGGTCACCGCGAGCGCCTGGAGATTCGCCATGTTTGGTTGGCAGGGCGGCGAACGCAGTTCGCCCGCTCGACGCCGGCTGGGCCGGGGGTGCGCACAGGAATGGCAGGCAAGTAGGGGCCGTGCCACCGTGGTCAGCGCCAACGCTGCGAACTGGCGGGCCTGGCGCCGCGGCATACGGAGGCGTGCACTGGTTCGCGGCCGGCGGTGTGCCTGTGCGATCGTGCAGGAAGACAAAAAAAAATCCAGACAAGAGACTCGCAGTGGTAAGCACGTGCGACCAACCGCGCGCTGTACGTGGCCCGCAGGGCCGCCGCGCACCGCTGTCTACGTGGCGCGCGAGGCGTTCTCTGCTCGAACCTCGAGGGCGCCGCTGGTAACACGGTAACGGTGCGCGCGACAGGCTGGTCGCGCGGAACAGGGGCAGAACGCGGCCGATTGCCCTTCGCGGCTTCATGAGCGATCAACGCGCAAATCACATGCAGTTGTCCTTGGCGTACGGCGGACGCGTTAGGGCACGGAGGGTGCGGCGCGGTGTGGCGGAGATCTGCGTCGCCGTGCGGGCGGCGGGTGCGTCGTGAGACGTCCGGCGTGGGGCGAAACCAGGAAACATGGAGGCGTGCTCGCGCGGGCAGAGTGGGGGCAGAACCGAGGCGGAATCGCGGCGGACACCGGCGATCGGCGCACGTGCGAGCGCGCCAGGCAGGCCTACGAGGGACGTGAGTGAACCCACGCCAGTACTCCAAGTTGGCGCTATCAGCATGCGTGGATGCAGCACTGCGATCGATCCCGCTGACACCCGTAAGTTCACTGATCGATAGCTACGGACAAGAGGCTGCATGCGGTGGAACCGCGGCCGAAAAATCTAGTCGTGCAAGATGTGAACCCGCATGATCGAGAGCCGGCCGCGATGCCTACGGCATTCGCGCACGAAAAGCTTCTGCACATGGTCCGATGCATCCGCGCGCGCGTGCGTGAGCTCACCCTGCATGCGTCTTCCCCGGCTCGATCTGTTGCATTGGGCCCTGCATGTGCGCACGCATGAATGTATACGGCCGCCTTAAACCAGCGCGCAAATGCGCGGCTCACATACTTCCCAAGTGCACAGCCTCGGTCCGCTGTGTATAACTGATATCCCCACCTTCTTTCTGCCCTCATGGTCCACACGCATGCACCTTCAAGACTTACCGGGTTGTGTACCAGTCCCGCGCTCGCCGCCCACGTGGCGCACCGATGACGTCACCGGTGCGATGACGTCATTCGCGGCGTCGCTCGCTTTTTTTCTCTTCCTCTTTTCGCGCCAAAACGCGCGCGCGACCTGCGCCGATTGCGGCCTAGGACAGCGCCTGCATCGCGGCGTCAGCGGGGCACAGCGACTGCACCAACGTGTTCGCGAGAAGGCGACGCGTCGATTGGTGTGCACGGAAGCGACCTTTGCACGATTGGGACGGCGGCTGCGCGGACCGGCGCAGCGAGGAAAAGGGAGCCGCCATGTCGCGCTTCTGGGGCGGCGCGTCGGACACCGAGTCCGAGGAGGACATTGAGGACCTGACCGACGACGAGCAGCAGGAGTCGGGGTCCGACGACGAGGGGCCCAACCAGGGCAGCAACGATGGCTCGAAGCGTCTCGCCGACTTTTTGAACCGCTACGACTCGGACGACGACGACGACGACAATGTACGACGCGGAGCCATGTGGCGGTGGCGGTGGCGGCGCAGCGCGCTGGCCGCGATAGCGCGCGCCGCCGCACGCGGGAGCGAGGGCCACCGGCTCACGACGGGCCGTGCGTGGGGGCGGGCGATGCGGTCCGGTGGACGCAGGTCAAGCGCGTTGTCCGCAGCCAGCGCGACAAGCGCTACGAGTTCATCTCGACGAGCATGAAGGCCATGCACAACTACGCCAAGATCAACGACTGGGCCAACGTGCTGTCCGGTGCGTGATGCGCGCGGTGGAGCCAACTCGGCGAGGCACGGTGCGTTCCGCTGACCCGCGCGCATCGCCCTGCCGACCGCTGCGGGCTGCCACGTGGGCAGAGTTTGAGAACCTGACCAAGGGCCTCACCAAGGCGCAGCAGCTGCTGGAGAAGGAGGGCTACCCGCGCAACTTTATCAAGATGTGCGTGGTTGACTGCGCGCGCGGCAACGCCCGGACGCGCTCGGCGCTAACCGGCGCCGGCCCCGCTTGGCCGCCTCGCTCTCTTGCGTGCGTAGGTACGCCGAGCTGGAGGACGCCGTGGAGCAGGCGTGGGAGAACAAGGAGGCGCGCAAAAAGATGAACGCCATCGCGCAGAAGGGCCTGTCGTCCATGAAGCAGCGCCTGCGCAAGGCGCGCGCGCCCTTCGAGAAGGACCTCGAGGCGTTCCGCGCCGCGCCGTGGGAGACCGAGGACTCTGCCGACGAGCGCGCCGTGTCCGAGACCGAGTCCGAGGAGGACGAGGGCGAGGACGAGGGCGCCGAGGAGGCGGAGGAGGACGACGACGGCTTCAAGGTCGTGGGCAAGAAGGGCCGCAAGGGCAAGAAGGGTACGGGCTTTTTCGCGCGCTGCGGCTGCGTTCGGTGGCAGCGGCGCCGGGCTCACGCCGCCTTCTGCCGCAGTGCCCGTGCGGGTGACGGGTGACGGTTCCAGCCGAGGAGGACAAGTCCAAGGCGTTCATCCCCGAGAACCTGGAGCGCATGCTGACGGAGGTCATCCACCAGCGCGGCAAGCGCAACACCGACACCAAGAAGCTCGCCGAGACCCTGCGCAAGCTCATCGAGATCGCCGAGACGCCCGCGCAAAAGGTCACGTGCATGCTCCTGCTCGTCGCCGTCCAGTTCGACAAAGTCATCTCGCTCGTCACCTACCTGCCGCCGGACGAGTGGACCACGTACGTGCGCGCGCGCGCGCGCGCGCGCGCGGTGAGGGCAGCGGGCGGGTGGTCAAATCGCTGGTGCTGAGCGAGGAGCGCACGCTGCCCTTTCCGGCGGCCTCGCAGCGTCCACGCGGACCTGATCAAGCTCTTTGACTTTCTGGACGCCAACCCGACCATCGTCGTGCGCGAGGACGTGGCGGAGGCGGCGGCCGACGACACGGAGCTCGACGAGTCCGGCGCCGACACGCCCGTGACGACGGCGCGCAAGGCGCGTGGCGCGGCGGCCAAGCCGTCGCAGGACAAGCCGGGCTTCACGTACATCACCGGCTCCATCGCCGCGATCATCGAGCGCCTCGACGAGGAGCTCAACAAGTCGCTCCAGCAGACCGACGCCCACACCATCGAGTACCTGGAGCGCCTGCGCTTTGAGATGTGCGGCCGCGCAGGACGCGCAGGGCAGAAGGGCGGCGGCGGGCCGGCTGACGTACTGCGCGCGCTCTGCCATTCCTCCGCGCGCTCACACAGCCCGATGTACGAGGCGATCGTCCGCGCCCAGCGGTACCTGGAGCGCGTCGAGCTGCAGGACCCGCTGTGCCGCGTTGTCATCCGCCGCGTGGAGCACATCTACTACAAGCGCGACACGCTCAACAACAAGATCGAGAGCAACCTCGCCGCCAAGCTCGGCTACGCGGCCGAGGACGTACGTGTGCGGCACGGGCGCGCGCCGCCGATGCGACGGCAAATGCTAATTTACAAAAAGAAAGGGCTTGGCGCCCTCCTGGGGGTTCCGCGCGGCGCGCACAGTCGTCGGCGCTGATGCAGCGGCTGTGCATTTTCCTGTACCAGAACGCGTCGGACCGCATCCGCACCCGCGCGCTGCTGTGCCACGCGTACCACCACGCGCTGCACGACCGCTTCCAGCAGGCGCGCGACCTCTTCCTGATGTCGCACTTGCAGGAGACCATCAACCTGACCGACACCAACACCAAGATCCTCTACAACCGCGCCATGGTCCAGCTCGGCCTGTCCGCCTTCCGCCACGGCCTCACCCGCGAGACGCAGAACGCGCTACTGGAGGTGTTCACCAGCGGCAAGATCAAGGAGCTGCTCGCGCAGGGCATCGTGCAGTCGCGCTTTGGCGAGAAGGACCCGGAGCAGGAGAAGCTCGAGCGCCAGCGCCAGTACCCGTTCCACATGCACATCAACTACGACCTGCTGGAGGCCGTCTACTACACGTCGGCCATGATCCAGGAGACGGCGTACATGGCGTCCGAGTCGTACGAGCCGCGGCGGCGGCCCATCAGCAAGCCGTTCCGGCGGCTGATGGAGATCCACCGCATGCAGCTCTTCACCGCGCCGCCCGAGAACACGCGCGAGCACGTCGCGCACGCCACCAAGGCGCTCCTCCAGGGCGACTGGCGCAAGTGCCAGCAGTACATCTTCGCCATCAAGATCTGGGACCTGCTGCCCAACAAGGCCAAGATCTTTGAGATGCTCGCGCGCAAGATCCAGGAGGAGGGCCTCCGCGTCTACATGCTCTCGTACGGCAACCTCTACGAGAACGTGAGCCTGGAGCGGCTCGCGACCCTCTTCGAGCTCTCGCCGTCGGCCGTGCAGAGCGTACTCTCGCGCATGATCTACAACGAGGAGCTCCACGCCGCGCTGGACCCGATCGCCGGCGTCGTGGTGCTGCAGCGCACCGACCCGTCGCGGCTGCGCGCCCTCGCGATGCAATACGCCGAGAAGGTGCGGGCCTCGGCCAGATCGAGCATGAGCGACGCGTCATGTATAGTTGTCGTCGTTGACGCGGGGCGCCGCCACATCGTCGCGCATTGGCCGTCGCTTCCAGGTCGGTGCCTACGTTGATGCCAACGAGCGGCTGTTCGAGATCAAGATCGGCACCTTTGGCCGCGAGGACCGCGGCGGGCGGCGCGGCGGTGCGTTGCCTGCACCTGCATGCGTGGGCGCTGGGTGCGGCCGGCGTGGACTAACCAGGGGCGCGCTCGCCGCCCTTCTTGCGTGCGTGCGCCTGCCTAGGCCGCGGCGGCGCTGCGGGCGACCGCGGCGGCCGCGCGGGCGGCGAGGCCGGCGGCGAGCGTGGCGAGCGCGCGGAGCGGCCAGAGCGCGGCGAGCGCAGCGAGCGCGGCGGCTATGGTGGCGGCGAGCGCGGCGGCTACGGCGGCGGCGAGCGCGGCGGCCGGGGCGGCGGCCGGGGCGGCTTCAGCGGCTTTGACCGGCGGGAGCAGCAGCGGCGCGAGCGCGAGACGCGCAGCGGCGGGCAAGACCGCTACCGCGTCAGCGGGCTATCGTCCAAGGTCGCCCGGGCGTAAACAACAACAACAAAAAGAACATAGACAAAAAAAGGAAAGACCCGTGGTCCCCCCCACAAAAGAACTTGTTCCACTGTAGGTAGCGCACTGCAATTTTGCCTCCCCTGTGTGCCAGTTTGCTGTTGTGGCGACACACGCGTGCACGCATCATGTACATGGCCGCCTGTATCGACCGCAGAAATGGACTGGCATTCCGTTTATTGCGCCAAACGCCCCACACGGGTCGAGCAAGCACGCGGTCATGACTGCACGGTGCACTTGCGCAGGATCGCGTCGACGAGGTCCTTCTTCTCGATCAGGCCAAAGATGGACTGCTGCCGGTCCGTGAGGATCTCTGGGGAGCGCGCCAGCCACGCGCCGCGGCGCGGCCGGCAAGCGGTTAGCCGGGCGGTTGATGCCACGGCGGGGTGCCGCTTGCGCATGTCAAAGCCGCTACGGCGTACTCTTGAGCTCGCCGACGGACATCTCCATGAGCTCCTCGCGCGTGGCCTTGACGGGCGGCGGGATGTCCTTGGGCTGCGTCGCCGGCGCGGGCGGCGGCCCCGCGTACGCGTCCAGCGCCTTCTTGATGGCCGCCTCAAAGCCCGGCTCCATCGGGTGGCCCGAGTAGACGATCTTGTTGTCGCGGCCCACGACGAACGAGTGCGGGATGCCGCGCACGCCGGCGGGCTGCGCCGGGGCCTCACAAAGACGCGGGCGCGGCACGGTGAGCGGCGGCGGCACCGGCGCCGCGGCCCCGCGAGTGCGCCTCCTACCTGCATGACGTTCATGCGCGCCGAGTTCTGGGCGTCGCAGGCGACGACGTAGTCCATCTGGCTGCCCATCTGCTGCACAAAGCCCTTCACGGCCGAGGCCGGCTCGGAGGTGATGCCGACAATGACCAGGCCCCGCGCGCCGTAGCGGCGCTGCAGCTCGGTCAGGTGCGGGATCGACTGGCGGCACGGCGGGCACCTGTTGGGAGGTGCGTCAGGGCAGCGGCGACGTTTGCGTCAACGGGCATGGCGGCGGCCCGAGAAGCGCGTCGCGGCGCCGCGGGGCGCACCAGGTCGCCCAGAACTCGACCACGAAGACATTGTTGCTGGGCGCGCCGAGCGTGACGGGCCCGCCCTTGACAAAGTCCAGGCCCGTGACCTTGGGAAACGGCGAGCCGACGCCAAGCGTCATGGTGTGTGTGGGAGGATGCTTCGCGAGGGCGTCCGCCTGGTGCAATGCGCACGGTGTTCCAGGCCACAGTCGCAGCTGATAAGCGGCGCGGCCGGGATCGCGCTGCCAGTCGACGCCAGGTAACCGTACCCGACGCGTAGCTAACAAAATTGATGCAGGTGGCCGCGAGGTGGCCCGGCCCTGGTGTGGTGGGTCCTGCGGTTCGCGTTCGCCGCTGCGCGAAATGCTGGTGGCCGCGAGCGTCGGAGCCGTCAGACCGCCGCTGCCGTGCGTTCACGCAGCTGACAATGATGCGGATGACAAGTGCCGGGATCCAGAGAGAGTGAGAGGAAGGTGGCCCGGCCGTCGTAGGGGCTGTGTCCGGGTCCGGGTGTCGTGGCTCGTGCGTGCTCGCGTCCCTCGCCGTGTCCCTCTCTCGCTCTCTCTCCCTCTCTCGCGGGATGGGCGGCGCCCGCCGGCGGCTGACCAATCAACAATAGGACCCAATGACGTCATAGTTGGCCACGTGGGTGATCAACAATGGGAGCTCGATGACGTCATAATTGGCCACGTGGATGAGGACGAGGAGGAGGAGGACGAGGAGGACGAGGACGAGGACGAGGAGGACGAGGACGAGGACGAGGACGGGGAGGACGACGAGGACGAGGACGAGGGAGGACGAGGGAGGACGAGGACGAAGACGACGAGGAGGACGAGGACGAGAAGGACGAGGAGGAGGAGGACGAGGACGAGGACGAGGAGGACGAGGACGAGGAGGACGAAGAGGAGAAGGAGAAGTGCACGGGGAGGACGAAGAGGAGAAGGAGAAGGGCACGGAGGAACAGGACGAGGACGAGGGAGAGGACGAGGACGAGGAGAAGGAGAAGGTGGAACAGGACGAGGAGGCAGACTAGGAAGAAGAAAGAGGAAGAGCAGGAGCAGGGACGGAAGTGACGGGGCACGTGGTAGGAAGGAAAGGGAGGTTTATAGCGGCTGCTGAAAGCGGAGCGGGTGGATGCGACGCAGAGGGAGGAGGACGCAGGAGCAGGACGAGGAGGAGGAAGGAACAGGACGAGGCAGACTAGGAAGACTTAGAAGAGCAGGAGCAGTGAGGAGGACGCGGAGCAGGGACGGGGCCAGGCGCGAGGAAGGAAAAAGAGGCATTAGAGGAGGCTGCCCGAGGTGGCACAGGCGCGGTGGGGACCTTTTCGGCCGTAGGAGCGTGTCGGAGGTTGGAGACAGGCCTCGCTCGTTCACAGGGTCACGCGTTTCCGGACGGGGCCAGCGTAGATCGCACCATGGAGCACCGCCGGTTCGACCCGACGGCGCACGGCCTGCCGGCCGACTTTTCGCTGCTGCGCTACTCGGCACTCAAGGGCTGCAGCTGCAAGGTGCCGCGCGACGACCTGCTGGCGCTGCTGGCCGGCCTGGGCGGCGGGCACATTGGCATGGACTCGTCAGTCATGCCCACGCGCATCCCGGGCGTTCAGCTCGTCCAGACCACCGACGTCTTCTACCCGGTCGTGGAGGACCCCTACATGCAGGGCCGCATCACCGCGGCCAACGTGCTCTCGGACCTGTATGCCATGGGCGTCACGCACTGCGACAACATGCTCATGGTGCTCAGCACCTGCCTCGAGATGACGCCCGACGAGCGCGACGTACGGGCGGCGGCGCTTTGGGGTGAGTATGTGAGCGTTCGGACACCAAGTAACGTGAAGGACCGCTTGGTCGCGCCGTCGGCCGGCCGGTGGGCGGGTCCAGGTGGTGACGCGGCTGCTGATGCGCGGCTACCACGACGGCGCGGCGGAGGCCGGCTGCCTGGTCACCGGCGGGCAGACCATCCGGAACCCGTGGGTCGTGATCGGCGGCGTGGCGTCGGCCGTCGTGCCGGAGAGCGAGGTGCTCCTGCCGCACCACGCCGTGCCGGGCGACGTGCTGGTCCTCACCAAGCCGCTGGGCACGCAGGTCTGTCGCGGGAGGCCGCGCTGGGGATCGTGGCGAGTATGCACACTCAAGCGTGCAGACGCGTGGTGCCTTGCTCGGGGGCGCCGCGCCAGGTGGCGGTGAATGCGTACCAGTGGCTGACGTCCAAGCCGGAGAAGTGGGCGACCATCCAGGAGGTCACGTCGCCCGAGGCCGTCGAGGCGGCCTACTTCCGTGCCCAAGCGTCGATGGCGCGGCTGAACCGCATCGCGGCGGGCCTGATGCGCGCGCACGGCGCGCACGCCGCCACCGACGTCACCGGTTGGCGCTGCAGGCGACGGTTGGGGAGTTGGATGCGCGGAGGTGTTGACACGACCGATACACGCGCCCGCCCGCCGTGGTGGCGCAGGGTTCGGCCTGATGGGCCACGCGACCAACCTGGTGGGCAACCAAAAAGCGGCCGTCAAGTTTGTCTTCCACACGCTGCCGATCTTTGGCGGGCTCAAGGCGATCGCCGAGCGGACGTCGTTCCGACTGCTCGAGGGCTACTCGGCCGAGACGTCCGGTCCGTACTGCCCACGTCGGCGAACGCCAAGGGGAATGCGCGTCGTTTGACCGGAGCGCCGGCGTGTGCGCTGGCGAGGCCGCCGCCGCAGGGGGACTCTTGGTGGCGCTGCCCGCCGACCGTGCCCAGGCGTACTGCGATCAGGTGGCCGCCGAGTCGGGCCACCCCGCGTGGATCGTCGGTACCGTCGAGGCCGGTACGCAAGGAGAGGTGGCCCTTGGCGGAACGGCTTGCCGCGACTCACGCCGGTGCCCGGCGCAGTTGCTCTCTCGCGCGCGTGCCGTCTTAGCCGACGACGGCCAGCGCACCGCCGCGGTCCGGCCAGACGCCACCGTGGTCGAGGTGTCGTGAAGCCGCCGAGCCTGATTGTATACAACACTGTACAGTGTGCATGTGAATGTACGACCCCCCTTGACCGCGGGCGGGCGTCGCTCACTGGCGCCGCTTGCCGTCCGCCATGATGGCCAGGAAGGCGCGGTGGACCGCCGGCGCGACGACGGTCACGGCCACGCCGACCACCACGACCAGGACGGCCACCAGCTGCCAGACCATGACGGGCGCGCCCATGTACAGCGCGTTCACCACTGCCGCGCTCGCGAGCAGAGAGCCGTGGGCCGGCGGCGGCACTTGTCAGCCGCCAGGCGCCGTGCGTGATGAGGCCGCCGCCTCGCCGTACCGATGCTGAACGGCACGGGCTGGCGGTCCATGTCCGGGTAGGTCGAAAACGCCGTGTACTCGGCCTGCACGTCCACCGTCACGGGCCCGGCGGCCGCCTGCGCCAGCACGGTCGAGGGCGCTGGTACTCTGCCTTGCGTCAGGAACGCCGGACGGCCAGCGGCAGCACCGGGCGCGCGGGCCGTACGTCGTGCACAAAGGTGGTCTTCTCCACATTGAGCAGCTGCCGGCCGGCGGCCGCGGCTCGCGGCGGGCCCTGGTGCACCGATATGGTAAACTCGGCCGGGTGCTGCATGGCCGCGATGGCCAGGCGCAGATCTCGGCGTCGGTCAGCTGGTGGCCCAATGGCGCGCCCGTGGACGCCGCGGGCTCCGTACCACAGCCGGGTAGGAGACGCGCACTTCGTACGCGCGGCCGTCCTGCAAGCCGACGACCGCGTACTGCTTGAGCTCGCCCGGCACGATGCTCTGGCCGCGCAGCGCCTCGTCGACGTGCAGCTCCGGCAGCCTGCTGTGATGGCCGCCAGAGTGGAGAGCGCGTCCGGTTAGTCATGGCCGCGCGCCAGGCTCGACGCCGCTTTCTGGTTCGTACCGAGCCGTCTTCTCCTTGGCCGGCGCCGCTGCCACCTGCGTCACCTGCAGGAGGAGCACGAGGAGGAGGACGAGGAGGAGGAGGAGGAGGAGGCCGAGCAGCCGCGGCCGCGGCCGCGTCGGCTGCCGCAGCGCCGCCATCGTCATTTTTTTTTTCGCGCCAAAAAACTTTGCGCCAAAACATGAAACCTGACGATCCGCAGCTATGCATCGCTGCGCGCATGCGTCTACAGAAAGGGCGTTGTATTGGGGGCTAATGGGGGGTACACGCGAGAGAAGTAACTATGCACAAGAGCGCGCACGGCCTGCAGCGCGCGCGTTTACAGAGCGGAGCGGGCGACAGCGGCGGCACGGCGACTATGCCCGTGCGCCCTCGTCCTCCTTCTTGTCCAAGTCGGCGTCCTTCAGCAGCTTGGTGATCTCGTCCGCGGTCAGCTCGCGGAAGGTCACCTTGCCGTCTTGCCGCGTCAGCACGCCAAACTCGACTGCACCCCGTGCGCCGTCCGCACGCCGCCGTTGCCTGTTAGCTGCGCCCACACGAACGACGCCCTCCCGGCCGCTGCCCCGTACGCTTGTCCGCGGTGAGCGTCGTCGAGTCCATCGTCTTGGACAGGACCTTGACGGCGATGGCCAGCGCCTTCTCGAGGTTAATCTCCTCCGGGTTGTCCCCGAGCGACTGCTTCAGGATGGAGATGGCGGCCTGCGCACGGCCCGCGGGGAGAAGCGGAAGGCTGCACCGGGTCAGTACGTCGCCCCGCGCCCCCTCGGCTGGGCTCCAGCCGTCCGTGCCGACCTGGTCGTTGGCGCCGATGCAGGTCGCCCGCCACCCGGCGTAGTTGCCGGACGGGTCCGAGTGGTACAGCTGGAAGCCGTAGTGCCGGTCCCAGCCGGCGTACAGGAACGACACGCCAAAGGGCCGCAGGCCTGCGCGCACACCACGCAGCGCGCCGCCTCGCGCGCGGGTGAGCAAGCGCTCCCGCCACCCACGGTGCCCTCGCGCGCGCGCGCGCGCGCAGGCGCCGTACCGCCAAACTGGGTGTAGCCCTGCTTCAGGTCGCACACGGTGCGGACGAGCTGCTCGGCGGGGATCGGCTCCTGGTAGGTCAGCTGGTACCGCTGCGCGGCCTGGCGCACGTAGTTGATGAGGATGTTGGCGTCGGCGGTGATGCCGGCCACGCTCGCCGCCATGTTCCTACGGCGCGGCGGCCGGCGGCCCCACATGAAACGCCCCCGTGCGACCGACGTCAGCGGCACGCTGGCACGGCGGCCGCGGCGGCGACCGTGGCTGCGGGCACGCACTCGTTCAGGAGGTAGATCTTTTCGCTGGAGCGCGACGCCTCGAGCAGCTTGGACGCGACCTTCTTCTCCGCGGCGAGCACGACGCCGTCCGAGGCGAGAATGCCCAGCGACGTGCCGGCGTGGCTGATGGCCTCCATGGCGTACTCGACCTGGTACAGCCGCCCTGTCCGCGCGGCCACCGCGGCACGGCGTGTGCAAAAAGACACAGCGGTCAGCGGTCGTGGCGCCCTTCCAGGGCGGGCGGCCGGCTTGGCGCCTCATCGCGGTGGTGTGCGTGTTGCTGACGCACCTTCGGGCGAGAAGATGGTCGTGCGCGAGTCGTAGCGGCGCGCCTAGTCCGCGGCCGTGCGAAACCAGCCGCGTCCCCCATTGCGTCAGCTTCCTGTCTGCCTGCTGCCCGGTCGCTGGGGCGGCGCAGCGCGGGGCACGGCAGGGCGGCGTACCATGGTCGCGGCGGCGGCGGCGGCGGCGGCGGCGGCGGCCGACGACGACGAAGAAAGCGTCGATGCGATGACGTGGTGTGATGATGGTGCTCCCCATGCCGTCCAGAGCGGCGTATCAGCTGGGTGCTCCCCATTCCATGGACGTCATCAATGACGTCACCTATGGGCGGGCAGGCGGGCGATGGCGGCGGCACGGCGAATCGCGGCGGCGGCCGGGGCGGCGGCGGCCCGCTGGGCGGCGCCAGCGCGGCCCGTGCCGGCTGGGGCGCACCGTGCGGTCCAGGCGAAGGCGGCCGAGCGGCCGGCGGCGCTGGTGCGAGCGCTGGCGTCGTCGGCAACGCGGCTGAGCGGCGCCAGTGCGCCCCCGCCGCCGGCCGATCCCGCCCTGGTCGCGGCGGACCAGGCGGACACGGCCGCGCTTGAGGCGCTGCGGCAGCGGATCGCCGACGCGTTTCAGATCCGGCAGGGCCACGGCGACGTCGTGCCGACGGTCGGTGCTGCCAGTGGCCCACGGTCGGCCGCGGGCGACCACGACGCTTACGTGGACGTCGCGCCCCCATCGTGTTGTGTGCTTTGGGGGCGCCGCAGGAGCAAGCGCAGGCGTTCTGCGCCTACTACCTGCAGCTGCCCATGGTACGCAACGGCGCCCACGCGCGTCACATCCCGCACGGTTCGTGGCCCTCACGGCTGGGGCCGCGCCGCCGACCCGGCTGGTTTGGGCCTCCACAGGACGACCGCCGCAAGCTGCTGCGGCTGCTGAGCGTGCACTTTGGTGTTCGGAGCGACAAGGCGCGGCAGGCCGCGCGCGCGTACCTGGCGGCCGGCGACGCGGGCAGCAACGGCGACCGCCGCGAGCAGCGGCTCCTGCAGGAGCTGGCCGCCGCCGTGCGGCCGGTGCACGCCGTGCTCTTCTCGGCCATCTCGCAGCTGCCGGAGGGCATGGAGTTCATCCTGCAGGTCCGCACGGACCTCCACCAGCTCCACGCGGCCGGACCCGCCGACCCGGCGCTGCAGCAGCTCGACGACGCGCTCAAGGCGCAGCTGCAGGCGTGGTTCGCGCTCGGCTTCCTCCAGCTCCGCCGCATTTCTTGGGAGACGCCCGCCGTCGTGCTGGAAAAGGTGCGACAGGGGGCCGAGGCGCGGGGGCGCACGCCGCCGCCTCACCGAGGGGGATGAGCCACGTCGGAGCGCTGGGGCATGCGGTTGCGCGCAGATCATGAAGTACGAGGCCGTGCACGCGATCGGCAGCTGGGCCGAGCTGAAGCAGCGCCTCGTCGGGCCCGAGCGGTAGGGCGGCCGCCCCGACAGACGCGTGTTCCACGGCCTGCGGGCTGACCCGCAGACGCGTCCCCTGCCGCCCATTGTCACTTCTTGCGCTTCCAGCACCTGCTACGGCTTCTTCCACCCGAGCCTGCCCCACGTGCCGCTGGTGTTTGTGGAGGTGGCGCTGACGTCGGCGATCGCCACGAGCATCCAGGCGATCCTGAAGCAGCCCACGCCCACGCACGGCTTTGCGCCGCCGCCGCCGGAGCCGACGACGGCCGTCTTCTACTCGATCACGTCCACGCAGGCCGGCCTGAGCGGCGTCGAGCTGGGCAACCTGCTGATCAAGCGCGTGGTGCAGGAGCTGCGCGGCCAGCACCCGGCGCTGTCCACCTTTGTGACGCTGTCGCCCATCCCCGGCTTCATGCGGTGGCTGCGCGCCCGCGCGGCCGCGGCGGGCGACGCTGCGGAGGTGCTGCGGCCCGACGACGCCGCGCTGCTGGCCGAGCTGCGGCCGGGCGAGCCGCCGCTGCGCGCCCTGCTCGCGCTGCTGGACGGCGGCGCGTGGGCGCAGGACGCCGCGCTCGCCGAGGCGCTCAAGCCGGCGGTGATGCGCGCGGGCGCGCACTACCTGCTGCGCGAGAAAAAGCGCAAGCAGGCGCTGGACCCGGTGACCAACTTCCACGTCCGCAACGGCGCGTGGCTCTGGCAGCTCAACTGGCTCGCCGACACCAGCGCGCGCGGCCTCGCGCAGTCCGCGGGCCTCATGGTCAACTACCGCTACATCCTCGAGGACATTGACGCCAACAACCGCCAGTACCTCGCCGACGGCCGCATCGCCGCCTCGGACGCCGTCCGCGCGCTGCTCGCGTAGAGGAGGAAGGGTGAGGGGGGGCAAAGCCATCGGTATGTGAACCTGTACAGCGACGTCATGAAACACACAGTGAAAGCTGCAATGTATGTACACCTTGGGCCCGGCGGCCTCACACGCTGCGCACGACCGACGCGGCCTTGCGCAGGCGGTTCATCACGGCGAGGCCCTCGTGTGCGTCCGAGATGCCCTCGACGACGATCGCGCGCACGCCGGCGGCGTCCAGGTCCCGCAGCGCCGCAAAGAGGCCCTGCGCCACCGCCGCCGGGTCGGCGACGTCGCCGAGCACGTAGTCGATGCCCCGCGGCGGCGCCACCGAGCGCGCGTGCTCGATGCCCTGCCACGGCACGAGGTCCGGCAGCGCGGCCGTGTGGCGCGCGTGCGTGCGCACCACGGCGAACGGCTCCGTGCCCGCGCGCAGCGTCGCCAGCTCGGCCAGCACGGCGGCGCGCAGCCGGCCCGCGGCGTCGGCGAGCGCCGGCGCCTCGCCGTTGGCGGCGGCGGCGGCGGCGGCCGGCTCCAGCAGGATGACGCGGGCCTCGGGCGAGTAGTGCCGGTACTTCATGCCGGGCGTGGTCGGCTGCGCCTCGAGCGCGGCGCTCACAAAGTCCTTGCGGTAGACGCGCAGCGTCGGCAGCAGCGGCCGCAGCTGCTCGTAGGTGACGCCGCCGGGGCGCAGCAGCACGGGCGGGTCCTGCAGCAGGTCCACGACCGTCGACTCGACGCCGACCTGCGCGGCGCCGCCGTCGAGGATGAGCGGGACCCGCCCGCGGAGGTCCTCGGCGACGTGCCGCGCGGTCGTGGGGCTCGGCCGGCCGCTCAGGTTGGCCGACGGCGCGGCGACGGGCGTGTCGGCCAGCTGGATCAGGTAGCGCGCCACCGGGTGCGCCGGCATGCGCACCGCCACGGTGGGCAGGCCGCAGGTGACGGTGTCCGGCACCGCGCCGGCCCGCTTGGGCAGGAGCAGCGTGAGCGGGCCCGGCCAGAAGCGCGCCATCACGGGCCGCGCCGCGTCCGGCACGGTGGCGAAGCGGTCGACCATGGCCAGCGAGGCCACATGGACGATGAGCGGGTTGTCGCTCGGGCGGCGCTTGGCCTCAAAGATGCGCCGCGTCGCGTCGGCGCTGAGCGCGTCGGCGCCGAGGCCGTACACCGTCTCGGTCGGGAACGCGACCGTCTGCCCGCGCCGGAGCGTCTCGGCGGCCTCCCGCAGCGCGGCGGCGCTGGCGGCGTCGGCGGGCGCGGCGTCAAAGGCGTCGAGCGTCGACCGCGCGACAGTCACCCGGACGGGCAGCACGCGCGTCGCCCCATCCGCCACCGCATCCGCCGCCGCTGCTGCTGCTGCTGCCGGCCCTGGCGGTGCTGGCCCATCGCGGGGCGTGCTGGGGGAGGCCATGGCCGCCCTGCCGCCGCCGTACCCGACCGGGCGCCGCGCCGCCGCCCGCGCCGCCGCCCTCCACATGGCGCAACCAATGACGTCATCACTGGCCACGTGGTGGACGCGGCGCGAGGGAGGCAGCCGTACGGCTGGAAATTATCCGCCACTAGCACGCACTAATCTCGGTTGTTCGAGCTTATCCTGTGTATGTGACTGCAGCGATGCCGCGTGTGTAATGTGGCGCCTATTGCTGAGTATTGCC
>Ga0180216_1001397_pt1 | contig 21729 bp, 22 predicted proteins | sample eDN3rd37CBELigMG_FD_128879 | JGI IMG/M metagenome (GOLD analysis project Ga0180216, IMG submission 128879) | Enriched Miracle-Growth compost microbial communities from Emeryville, California, USA - eDNA 3rd pass 37_C BE-Lig MG (version 2)... ...
CAGGTAACACATGAAAATTCACGAATATCAAGGCAAGGAATTGCTGAAGAAGTTTGGCGTGACCGTACCGCGCGGGATTCCCGCGTTTTCCGTCGAGGAGGCGGTGGCTGCGGCGGAAAAACTGGGTGGGCCTGTCTGGGTGGTCAAGGCCCAGATCCATGCGGGGGGACGGGGCAAGGGCGGCGGCGTCAAGCTCGCGCGGTCGGTCGACGAGGTGCGCCAGCTCGCCTCCGAGATCCTGGGCATGCAGCTCGTCACGCACCAGACCGGCCCGCAGGGCCAGAAGGTGCGCCGCCTCCTCATCGAGGAAGGCGCCGACATCAAGAAGGAATACTACGTGGGGATCGTGACCGACCGCGCCTCGCAGCGCGTGTGCGTCATGGCCTCCAGCGAAGGCGGCATGGAAATCGAGGAGGTTGCCGAAAAGACCCCCGAAAAGATCCTCAAGGTGTTCGTCGACCCGGCCGCCGGGCTGACCGACGAGGAGGCGACGAGCCTCGCGCGCGGCATCGGCGTGCCCGAGGCCTCGGTGGCGCGCGCAGCGGCCGAATTCCAGAAGCTCTACAAGGCCTACTGGGAGACCGATGCCTCGCTCGCCGAGATCAATCCGCTCATCCTCGAGGGCAACGGCGGCATCAAGGCCCTGGACGCCAAGTTCAACTTCGACGCGAACGCGCTGTTCCGCCATCCCGAGATCGTGGCATACCGCGACCTGGACGAGGAGGACCCCGCCGAGATCGAGGCCAGCAAGTTCGACCTGGCCTACATCCAGCTCGACGGCAACATCGGCTGCCTGGTCAACGGCGCGGGCCTGGCCATGGCGACCATGGACACCATCAAGCTGTTCGGCGGCGAGCCCGCCAACTTCCTGGACGTGGGCGGCGGCGCGACCGCCGAGAAGGTCACCGAGGCCTTCAAGATCATGCTCAAGAACGACGGCGTCAAGGCGATCCTGGTGAACATCTTCGGCGGCATCATGCGCTGCGACGTCATCGCGGAAGGCGTGATCGCGGCCTGCAAGGCGGTCAACCTCGGTGTGCCGCTGGTCGTGCGCATGAAGGGCACCAACGAGGAACAGGGCAAGCGCATGCTTGCCGAGTCCGGGCTGCCCATCATCAGCGCAGACACCATGGCCGAAGCCGCGACCGCCGTCGTCGCCGCTGCCGCGAAATAAGCCTATCCGAGGAAGAAACATGTCGATTTTGATCAATAAGGACACCAAGGTCATCACGCAGGGGATCACCGGCAAGACCGGCCAGTTCCACACCCGCATGTGCCGCGACTACGCCAACGGCCGGGCGGCCTTCGTCGCCGGCGTGCACCCCAAGAAGGCCGGCGAGGACTTCGAGGGCATCCCCATCTACGCCTCCGTCAAGGACGCCAAACAGGCCACCGGCGCGACCGTGTCGGTCATCTACGTGCCGCCCGCGGGCGCCGCCGCCGCCATCTGGGAGGCCGTCGAGGCCGACCTGGATCTGGCCATCTGCATCACCGAGGGCATCCCCGTGCGCGACATGCTCGAGGTGCGCAACCGCATGCGCGCCGAAAACCGCAAGACGCTGCTGCTGGGCCCCAACTGCCCGGGCCTGATCACCCCCGACGAGATCAAGATCGGGATCATGCCGGGACACATCCACCGCAAGGGCCGCATCGGCGTGGTCAGCCGCTCGGGCACCCTGACGTACGAGGCCGTGGCGCAGGTCACGGAACTGGGCCTGGGCCAGTCCAGCGCGGTGGGCATCGGCGGCGACCCCATCAACGGCCTCAAGCACATCGACGTGCTCAAGATGTTCAACGACGATCCCGACACGGACGCCGTAATCATGATCGGCGAGATCGGCGGGCCCGACGAGGTCGACGCCGCGCAGTGGGCCAAGGACCACATGAAAAAGCCCGTGGTCGGCTTCATCGCCGGCGTGACCGCGCCCGCGGGCAAGCGCATGGGCCATGCCGGCGCCCTGATCTCGGGCGGCGCCGACACGGCCGACGCCAAGCTCGAGATCATGGAGGCCTGCGGCATCCGCACCACGCGCAATCCCTCGGAAATGGGCAAGCTGCTCAAGACCGTGCTGTGATCGCGCGCCGATCGGGCGGGCCTCGCGGGGCGCCCGATCGGACGGACGAGGCCCGCCCGGCGGGCCGTTTTCCTCAACCGAAGGTCATACGCATCGGGGGACGCGAATGCTTGAACTGATCGGGCAACTGCATTGGGGGGCGATATTCCAGATCGTCCTGATCGACATCCTGCTGGGCGGGGACAACGCCGTGGTGATCGCCCTGGCGTGCCGCAAGCTCGACCACAAGCGCCGCATCCAGGGGATCCTGTGGGGGACGGCGGGCGCCATCGTGCTGCGCGTCGTCCTGATCGCCTTCGCCCTCACGCTGCTGGCGATCCCCTACCTCAAGATCGTCGGCGCCGTGCTGCTGCTGTGGATCGGCATCAAGCTCATGCTGCCCGATGACGACCACCACGACAGCATCCAGGGCGCGAGCTCGGTGTGGGCGGCCATTCGCACGATCATCATCGCCGACTTCGTGATGAGCCTCGACAACGTCATCGCCATCGCCGGCGCCGCGCAGAACACCATCCCCGACCACCAGCTCGGCTACGTCATCTTCGGGCTGCTGCTGAGCGTGCCCATCATCGTGTGGGGCAGCACGCTGGTGCTCAAGCTGATCGACCGCTTCCCCATCGTCGTGACGCTGGGCGCGGCCTTGCTGGGCTGGATCGCCGGCGGCATGCTGGTGACCGACGTCGCGGTGCACCAGTGGTTCGGCCCCCAGGAGGCGATCGTCAAGATCGCCGCCGAGATCGTGGGCGCCCTGCTGGTCGTGGTCGTGGGTAGCTGGACCGCCCGCCGGCGCAAGGCGGCGCGGGCGTCATCGGCGGCGGGCCAGCCATGAGTCCCGAGCGCGAGCCCGGGCGCAAGCCCCGCGAATCCCGCCTGTCGCTGCTGCAGGGGCTGGCGATCCTGGCGGTGCTGGGCATCGCCGCCAGCCTGCTGCTGGAGAGGTGCGCCCCATGACGGTCGCCGCCCCGCCTAGGCGCCTCGTGATCGCCACGCGGGCGAGCCGCCTCGCCCTGTGGCAGGCGCAGCACGTCCGCGACCGGCTGCAGGCGCTGTATCCCGGCTGCGGCATCGAGCTGCTGGACATGACCACGCGCGGCGACCGCATCCTGGACCGCACCCTGTCCAAGGTCGGCGGCAAGGGCCTGTTCGTCAAGGAACTCGAGACCGCGCTGCTGGACGGCAGGGCCGACCTCGCGGTCCACTCTCTCAAGGACGTCCCCGTCGACCTGGGGCCGCCGTTCGCGCTGGCCGCCATCATGAGCCGCGAGGATCCCTTCGACGCGCTGGTATCGAACGACTACGCGCGCCTCGAGGACCTGCCCGACGGCACCGTGGTCGGCACCTCCAGCCTGCGGCGCGAGGCGCAGGTGCGCGAGCGCTTCCCCCGGCTGCAGGTCCGGCCCCTGCGCGGCAACCTCGACACCCGTCTGGCAAAGCTCGACCGCGGCGAGTACGCCGCGATCATCCTGGCGGCGGCCGGCCTGCGCCGCCTGGGCCTGGCCGGGCGCATCCGCGCGGTCCTGCCGCCGGAACACAGCCTGCCGGCGGCGGGCCAGGGCGCGCTGGGCATCGAAACCATGGCCGATCGGGCCGACCTGCGGGCCTGGCTGGCGCCGCTCGCCTGCGAGCGCAGCACCGCCTGCGCGCTGGCCGAGCGGGCGGTCTCGCGCGCGCTGGGCGGCTCGTGCCAGGTGCCGCTGGCGGCCTATGCGCGCGAGTCCGGCGGGCAGCTCGAGCTCCAGGCCCTCGTGGCCGAGCCGGACGGCTCGCGCGTGCTGCGCGCCGAGGCCGCCGGGTCCAGCGACCGGGCCGAGGCCCTGGGCGCCGAGGTGGCGCAGGCCCTGCTGGCGCAGGGCGCGGATGCCATACTCGCGCGTCTGCTGGCCGCGCCCGGCGCGCACTGAGCGTGGACGTCGCATGCCGGAGGCTGGCGCACCGCTTGCCGTCCTGACGCGGCCGGCCGGACGCAACGAGGGGATCGCCCGCGCCCTCGAGGCCGAGGGCCTCGCGGTCGCCATCGCCCCCGCGCTCGTCCTGCGGTCCCTCGACGAGCCGGCGCCCGCGCCCGCGGGCTACGACCTGCTGGTATTCGTCAGCCGCCAGGCGGTCGAGCGGTATTTCGCGCAATGGGCGGGCCAGTGGCCGGACGGAACCTTCGCGGCCGGCGTGGGCCAGGCCACGGCCCGCGCTCTGCGCCAGCGGGTGCCGGCGGACCGGGTCCTGGCGCCGCCCGCCGGCGGCTCGCAGGATTCCGAGGCCCTGATGGCGCTGATCGAGGCGCGCGGGCTGCGCCCAGCGCGCGCGCTCATCCTGCGCGGCCAGCGCGGCCGCGAATGGCTGGGCGCGCAGCTCGAGCGCCGGGGCTGCGAGGTCCGGCGCCATGCGCTGTACGGCCGCGATCCCGCGCGCTGGACGCGCGCGCAGTGCCAGGCGGCCATCGACGCGCGCCCGTGCATCCTGCTGCTCACCAGCCTCGAGAGCCTGGAGGCCATCGCCGACAGCCTGCGCGCCCACGGCCTGGGGTGGCCGCCGGCGCTGCGCGCCGTGGCGGTCCACGAGCGCATCGCGCGGCGGTTACAATGCCTGATCGAGGCCGCGCCCGCGGCCCGCGGCCCGGGCGCGACGCCCGATGTAAAAATCTGTGCGCCCGACGAGCAGGCGATAATTCAGGCTATATTGGCAGCATCCCGCTCGCGTTGTTAGAAGGAAAAGCACGCCGTCATGACCGATCGAGACCGCAGCACGCACACCGACGAATCCGCGACGCCGACCCCGCAGCCCACGCCCGCCGACGCCGGCGCCGCCGGCGCCTCCGGGCGGCGCAAAAAGGGCAGGGCTTCGCCGCTCGCGGTCGCCGTGTTCCTGCTGGTCGTGCTGGCGATCCTGCTGGGTGGCGCGCTGTGGTACCAGAACCAGGAATACCGCGCCCTGCGGGCCGACATGGTCCAGCGGGGGGGCCAGGCCGCCCGCGATGCGCAACTGGCCCGCGAGGCGGCCGAGGCGGCGCGTGGCGAGGTGAGCAGCCAGGCCGCGCAGATCGAGCAATTGCACGGTGCCCTGGACGATGCGCAGGCCCAGATCGACGACCTCGACCAGGCCTTGCAGATGATGACCGACAGCGGTTCCGATCTGCTGCTGCTCAACGACATCGATCGCCTGGTCACCATCGCCCAGCAGCAGCTCAGCCTCGACGGCAACGTCGCCAACGCCATCATTTCCCTCGAGGTCGCCCAGGCCCGGCTCGCGCGCGCCAACCGTCCGGCGCTCGCCTCCCTCCAGCAGTCCATCAACGGCGACGTCGACCGCCTGCGCGCCGTGTCCACCGTCGACTTGCCGTCCCTGTCCGCCAAGCTCGATCGCCTGCACGCCCTGCTCGGCGAGGCCCCGCTGCTGGTGCCCGACGCGGCGGCGCCGGTGCCCGCGCCCCATGCGGCCGAGCCTCCGGCCGCCCCCCCCGCCGGGCCCGCCCCCGATCCGGATGCGGCGTGGTGGCGGCGCATGGGCGCCGAGGCCTGGGGCTGGACGCGCGAGGCGGGGGCCATGCTGTCGCGCGACCTGCGGACCTTGTTCGAGGTCCGGCGCGTGGACGACGCGGCGGCGCTGCTGATGTCGCCCGACCAGGCCCAGCGTTTCCGCGAGGGCCTGCAGCAGCGCACGCTCACCGCGCAGCTCGCCCTGATGATGCGCCAGTCGCGGATCTGGCAGACCGAGCTGGGCCACGTCGCCGACGCCGTCGAGCGGCGCTTCGACATGCGCTCGCAACAGTCGCGCGAGGCCCTGGGGCTTGCCCGTTCCTTGCTCGATACGGCGATCGAGACCCGCCTGCCGACGGTCGACAACAGCCTCGATGCGGTCGCCGCCGCGCGCGACGCCATCAGCGCGCACGAGGCCCCCGAGCCGGGCCAGGAATCGTCCGATCCCGAATCCAAGGCGCCGGCGGATGCCGGCGCGGCCGGCTCCCCGGCCGTGCCCAAGGATCCGGGCGCCGCCTCCGCCGGCACGCTGTAGGGAGGCGGCCATGCGAACCTGGTTCTGGACCCTGATCCTGCTGGCCGCCGCCGTGGCGCTGGCCCTGGTGCTGCGCGAGCACGGCGGCAACGTCCTCATCATCGCCCAGCCCTGGCGCATCGAGCTGTCCCTGTCCCTGGCCGTGGTGCTGCTGCTGGCCGGCTTCGTCGCCCTGCACTGGCTGCTGGACTGCATCGGGTGGCTGAGCGACAGCCCGGGCCGCTTTCGCGCCTGGCGCGGCCGCCGCTCCCAGACCCGCGACATCGAGCTGCTCGAGAGTGGCTGGATCAACGTCCTCGAGGGCCGCTACGCCCAGGCCGAGAAAGACCTCTCCAACCTGCTGTCGCGCACGCGCTCGGCCGATCGCAAGGTGCTGGCCGGCCTGAGCGCCGCGCGCGCCCTGCACCTGCTGGGCGAGTACAAGCGCCGCGACCAGGTCCTGCGCCTGGCGCAAGAGGGCGCGGGCCAGGATACCCGCCTGCGCCAGGCCGTCGACACGGTGACGGCCGAGATGTACCTGGACCAGAATCGCGCCGCCGAGGCGCTGGCCCTGCTCGAGCCGCTGCAGGACGCCTCCTCGCGCTATTTCCATTCGACCCGCCTGCTGCTGCGGGCCCACCGCCAGCTCGGCCATGACGAGCGGGTCTACGCCCTGACCCGCATCCTGCTGCGCCGCAGCGCCATCGACCCGGCCCAGGGCCGCGATTTCATCCGCGACGCGGTGGTCAAGCGCTTCCGGCGCGACGACGAGGCGGCGGTCAAGGCCCTCTGGGCCGACCTGAACGCCGACGAGCGCCTGGATCCGGCGATCGCCCTGGCGGCGGCCGAGGCCCAGGCCCGTTTCGGGCACGCCGTCGAATCCGCGCGGATCCTCGAGGCCGCGCTCGGGCACACGCTGGACGACGCGCTGCTGCGCGCCTACGCCCGCTGCGAGCCCGAGCAGGCGGCGCACCGGCTGGCGCGCGCCGAGCTCTGGCTCAAGTCCAATCCCGAGCACCCGGGCCTGCTGGCCGCCCTGGGCCAGCTCTGCCTCGGCGCCCAGCTCTGGGGGCAGGGCGAGCATTATCTCGAACGCAGCCTCGCCTTGCGTTCCGACCCGCACGTGCACGCGCTGCTGGGCACGCTGGACGATGCCCTGGGCCGCCCCGAGCTCGCTCTGGAGCACTGGCGCAAGGCCTCGCTCGAGGCCGGCGTGGCCATGCCGGCGGTCGGGCGCCTGCTGCCGGCCGCCGACACCCGCGGCGATCCACGGATCGACGCGGCGCCGCAGGATGCCCCCGCGGCGGGCGAGGCCCGCATGCCCGAGGCCGCCAGCGCGGTCTACTTCGACGAGGGCGAGCAGGCCGGGACACCGCAGCCCGTGTCCGGCGCGCCCGGGCAGGGTTCGCCGGCCGAGTCCGCGGCCCGGGCGGACGGCCCCCCCCGCGGCGACGACTATTTCGACACCGCGCCCATCCCCGGCGTGGACATGTCCCAGACCTCGGACGGTGGCTCGCGCAGCCGGCGCGAGCGCTGAGGGCCGCGCCCGGCACCCCCTTTCCATTCCAACGCCATTACCCACATCACCACAGCAAGGTCAACCATGAGTCTAGATCGCGTACCTGCCGGCGAGAAACTGCCGGAGGAGTTCAACGTCATCATCGAGATCCCGATGAACGCGGATCCCGTCAAATACGAGGTGGACAAGGCCTCGGGGGCGGTGTTCGTGGACCGCTTCATGCTGACGGCCATGCATTACCCTTGCAACTACGGCTACATCCCGCAGACGATCTCCGATGACGGCGATCCGGTCGACGTGCTGGTCATGGCGCCATTTCCCGTCCAGGTCGGGGCCGTCATCCGCTGCCGCGCCCTGGGCGTGATGCAGATGGAGGACGAGGCCGGCGGCGACGCCAAGCTGCTCGCGCGCCCGGTGGACAAGCTCTATCCGCCGTACCGCGACATCCAGTCGACCGATGACCTGCCGGCCGAGGAACTGGCCCGCATCCAGCACTTCTTCGAGCACTACAAGGACCTGGAAAAGGGCAAGTGGGTCAAGGTGTCCGGCTGGGCCGGAATCGACGCCGCCAAGCGCGAGATCCTCGATTCCGCCGCTCGCTACCGCCAATCGGGGAAGGCGGCATGAAAACCGTATTCCCCCGCCCCGAGGGCGGCATGCTCGCCGTGGCGGGCTCGGACGCGGCGTTCCCGGTGCGGCGCATCTACTGCGTCGGCCGCAACTACGCCGACCATGCCCGCGAGATGGGCGATACCGGCCGCGAGCCTCCGTTCTTCTTCGCCAAGCCCGGGGACGCGGTGCTGAGCATCGCCGACGGCGAGGTCGGCGTCATGCCGTATCCGCCGGGCACCCGCGACCTGCACCACGAGGTCGAGTTGGTGGCCGCGCTGGGTTCCGGCGGCCGCGACCTCACGCCCGAGCAGGCGGGCGCCTGCATCTGGGGCTATGCGATCGGCCTGGACATGACGCGCCGCGACCTGCAGGCCGAGGCCAAGAAGGCCGGCCGGCCCTGGGAGGTCGGCAAGGGCTTCGACCACAGCGCGCCGATCGGGCCGGTGCATCCCGCCGCCGCGGCAGGTGCGCTGGCGCGCGGCCGCATCGCCCTGAGCGTCAACGGGCAAGAGCGCCAGCGGGGCGACCTGTCCGACATGATCTGGACGGTGCCCGAGGCCCTCGCCTACCTGTCGACGCTCTTCGAACTCAAGGCCGGCGACCTGGTCTTTACCGGCACGCCCGCGGGCGTGGGCGCGGTGGCGCCCGGCGATCTGCTGCAAGGTTCGATCGAGGGGCTGGGCACCCTGCAGGTGCGCATCGGCGCCTGAGTCCGCTCGCTTTCGCCAGGACCGCTCGTTTTCGCCGGGGCCGCTCTCTAGGGGCGGCGCGCGATTACTACGCGCGCCGCCCCTGTGTCGTTTGCGGCCGTCTCGGCTTGCGCGAATAGCCGGCCGAGGGCCGCTCGCGCACACTGGACTCCTCACTGAAACACGGGGGGCCCGACATGCGGCACATCCACACGAGCGCCCGGCAGCGCGGCCAGGGCATGGTCGAATACATGATCGTCGTCGCCCTCGTGGCGGTGGCCGCGATCGCGGTGTACCAGACCTTCGGCCAGGTGATCCGCGCCCAGACCGCGGCCATGGCCAAAGAGATCGCGGGCGAGGACGGCACGGCTCAATCGCGCGCGGCGCAGGCCGCCGCCGAGGCCGCGGCCGGGCAGGCGGCGGCCAAGTCCCTCAAATCCTTCACCGGCAATGCCGGCGCGGGGCAATGACATGGCTGCACGCCGCGCCCAGGAGGGCCAGGCCCTGGTGCTGGGCATGGTGCTCGCCGCCGCCCTGTCGCTCGCGCTGCTGCGCTATTTCGGGGCGGGCCAGGTGCTCGCGGCCAAGGTGCGGCAGGTCCATGGCCTCGATGCCGCCGCCTACAGCGGCGCCCTGGTCCAGGCCCGCGCGCTGAACATGCTCGCCTACCTCAACCGCGCCCAGCTCGCGCACCAGCTCGCCATGGCGCATCTCGTGACCCTCGGTAGCTGGGCCCTGTACGGCGGCGCCGAGGCGCGGCAGGTGGCGCGCGGCAACCCGCCGGCCCACCTGATCGGGATGCTGTTCGGCGCCGATCATGGGCGGGCCTACCTGGCGGCGGCCCGGGCGGCCGGCCTGGAGGACCGGGCCGGTCCGGACGGCGCCCTCGGGCGCGCCCATGCCGCCCACGACCGGCAGGTCCACGGCCTCTACACGGGGCTGGCCCGCGACGTCGCGGCGACGCTGCCCGAGGCGCGCATGGCCGCCATCCGCGCCGTGCTGCGGGCGCATTATCCCGATCGGCCCGAGGCCGACCTCCGCCTCGCGCTCGAGCACGATCAATGGCCGTCGCTGCTGCGGCGGCATGCGCCAGACCGAGGCCTGCACGACCTGGTCCAGGGCATCGCCGGCCTGTATCCCTTCCTCGGGCCCCGCGACCATACGGCCCGCAATGCCTGGGCCGTCGACGCGCGGTGCCCGGCGCTGCGCCACCAGCTCCGGCGGCGCGGCGCGACCGTCCTGGACGCCCAGGGCCGCTGGCAATCCTCGGACACCCAGTCCTTCCATGCCTTGCGCTCCAATCGCTGGGTCGGATGCTACTACAGGGAGTACGCGACGGGCTGGGGGTGGATCCCGGGGCAGCGCGCGGCCGGCATGGACGGCCCCTATTCGGACGCCGCGCCCGAGGATTTTTCCGAGCAGGACTTCTGGCGCTGGGTCCAGTCCGCTACCGACTGGAGCCTGCTCGACCAGCGCGACAATCCCATCGCCAATTCCTACGCCGTGCGGTCCCGGCCGCATTGGCCGGCGGGCGGCCTGGCGCCGTATTACGACGTGGCGTCCGCGCGGCCCGAGGGCGCCGCGGGATTCGAGCTGCGCCTGTCCATCGACGGCCCAGGGGGTCAGGTCGTGCACGCGCGCAGCGCCGCCCAAAGCCATTTCTCCCGGCCCGGACGCCGAGGGGACGGCCTGGACGAATCGCCCAATCTCTTCCATCCGTACTGGATGGCGCGCCTCGCGCCGCTGTCCGGCGAGGCGCCGTCCTTGTCGGCACCCGGCGAGGCGCTATCCGCAGTCGCATCCGGCGATGCGTTGGCCGTATCGACGCCTGGCGAGGTACTGGCCGTGCCGTCATCGGGCGAAGTGTCGGCCGTGCCTGTGTCCGATTCCGGCGAGGTACCGCTCTTGTCGGGAGGGTTTTGATATGAGGACATCGATGCAGCGGGGGCAAGCCCTGGTCGAGGCCCTGGTGGCGATGATTTTGCTGGCCAGCGCCTGGGTGGCCGTGGCCTGGCTCGGCCGCCTGCGCGACATCGACCTGCAGGCCATGCATGCCAGCCGCCATCAGGCGTTCGCCCATGCGCACCAGGGCATGGAGTCCCCGGGGGACGCGGTCCTGCGCGGTCCGCATCTTCGCGGCATGGGCCAGCGCTGGGAAAACCGGCACGGCGAGAGCTTGCTCTCGGATGCCGGTGCTCGTGTGTTCCAGTCCTCGCATGCGCCTGCCCGCCTGCCGGGCGATCCGGCGCCGGCCGCATCGGCGGTGCGCCGCGAGCTGCGCCTGGGGGACGAGGCGGTCTGGATCTCGGAGGTGGACCTGGCGACGGCAGGCATTGGCCAGCCCGGCGGCGGACTGCGCGATTTCGATCGCCTCGCCTTGCGGCTGAGGCGCCATACGGCGATCCTGCGCGGCGCGGGGGCGGCGCCGGGCGATGCGCAGGTCCAGGCCACGCTGGCTGGCGCCGGCACACTGTGGGCGGCGTCGGCGGATCACTCCGCCGGCCTGGCGCGCGCGGTCGAGGCGCGGCTGCGGCCGCTGGATGCGGCCTGGGGCCGGCCGGACTTGCGGCTCGATTGGCTGGCGCCCTGGACGGGGCGGGTGCCGGCGCGCCATCTGCATCCCGGAGGCCGGCCATGAGGCATGCTGCGCTGTGCTGCGGCCTGGCGCTCGCATGGGCGCTGGGGGCGCCCATGGTCCGCGCTGCCGCGCCCGAGATTTTGCCGGAGGGTTCCTGGACGGGCTGGCGCTGGGGCACGCAGCAGGATTTCGGCCTTCCAGGCGCGCGGCTGGCGCGACGTTCGTTCGAGGCCGATCCGCCCCCCGCCGAGGCGGCCCGCCGCCTCGCCGAGCACCACGGCATGGCGTTCGACCGCCTGATGGTGTTCGACGGCGGCATCGTCCTGTCGGGCCTGCGCGAGGGCGCCCACTGGCTCGGCTGGCTGCATTCCGCGACCCGGGCCTCCGGGGGCCGGGGCACGCGAGGAATGATCTCCGTGCTGGCGCCCGCGCCCATGCCGGCATCCGGCTTCGATGCCGGCGCGCACCTCCCCGCTGGCGCGCGCCCCCTGGTCCAGGTCACGCAGCAAGACGGCACGGCCGGGCTGACGATCTCGGGCCACGAGGTCCCGGGTTCGGGCCGCGGGTTTCCGAGAGGATCGGGCCAGGTCATTCCCATGCCGGGTGGCGGCTTCCCGGTACGGGACCACGAGCCCGCTGCGGAGGATCGCAGGTTTCCGGCATCCGGCCATGGGCTCTGGGGACCAGGCCACGCCTCCTCGAGCGCGGCGGCGGCTCTGTGGACCGGGGTCGGGCGCTCGTTGGCGCGCGCGGGCTGGCAGCCGGCCGAGGCCACGTGGCCGGGCGGCGTGGCCTGGCGGCGGCAGCGGGCCTTGCTGCAGATGCGCCTGCAAGTCCTGGAGGCGCGCTCGATCGTCTGGATTTGGCATCGCGAGGAGGATCGATGAAACGGTTCCGGATTCCGCGCAGCGCCGCGCTCGGCGCGCTGGCCTTGGCCGCGGGCCTGCTGGCCGCGTGGACGCTGAATGCGCACGTGCGCGACCGGGTGGCCACGATAGAGGCTCGCGCGCGCGTGCCGATGGCCGAGCGCATCGTGGCGGCCCATGACCTGCCGGCGGGCACCCGCCTGCGTTCCGAGCACCTGGCGCTGCGCCGCATTCCCCTCGAATGGGCCAGCAGCGACAGCCTGCCCGCCGCCCGCCACGAGGAACTCCTGGGCGCGGCGCTGGCGGCTCCCTTGCGGGCAGGCGATCCGATCCTGCGCGCGCACACCCAGTCCCCCAGCCTTGCCTTCTCCAGCCAATTGGCGCTGGGGCGCCGGGCCATCACGCTGCCGGTCGACCAGATCAACTCGCTCTCGGGCCTGCTGCAGCCGGGGGATTTGATCGACCTCTACGTGTCCTTCGAGCATCAGCGCCGCCGGGTGACGGCGCCCCTGCTGCAAGGGGTACTGGTGCTGGCGACCGGCCGTGCGACCCGCTTCGAGGGGGACGCCGAGGGGACGTATTCCACGGTCACGCTGGACGCGGCGCCCGAGGACGTGGTCAAGCTCGTGGCGGCCCGCCAGGGCGGCGCGATCACGGCCATCCTCCGGAATCCCGACGATCCGCAGGCGGATCGACGCGCGGTGCGCGGCGACCTGGCGGCCTTGCTGGGCGTGGCCTCGCCGCCGCCCGCACCGCGGCGCAAGGGCCCGACGATCGTCTACGGCTCCAGCACCAGCGCCCATGCGCCCGGGCTGGGCGGGCCCGTCCCGGCCACTGCGCGGCCCGCGGGCCTGTTCGACCTGCCCGAGGCCCAGGCCCTCGCCAGCGCCTGGATGCGCGCCGCGCAAGAGGCGTCGCGCGATGGCGAGCCATGGGGCCCCGGTCCCATGCAGGAGGCTTCCAGCGAGGGACAGCCATGGAGCCAGAGCCCCGACCATGGAACGCCCAGCGAGGGGCAGCCATGAAGCCGGAGCATCGATCACGGGACGTCAAGCGATGGGCAGCCATGGGATCAGAGTCCCGACTACAGCGTGTCCAGCGAGGGCAGGCCATGGGGCTAGAGCCTCGACTGCCAGGTATCCAGCGAGGGACAGCCATGGAGCCGCAACCTCGGGACGCCCAGCGAGGGCAGGCCATGAAAGAGAGGCTCCGCCCGCGAGGCATCCCGCGAGGCCGTGCCATGACGCTGGACCGGCGCGTGCGGCGGGCCTGCGCCAGGGCCCTGTGCTGCGCGTATGCGGCTTTCGGCATGGCCTTGGCGCAGGCCGATACGACCTTGCCGATGCAGGTCGGCGAGGTCCGGGTATTGGGCATTCCCGATGCGCTGCGGGTGGCCGTGGGGGACGGGCAGGTGCTCAAGGCCATTAGCACCGACGATCACGAGGTGATCGTCTTCGCGCGCCGCCAGGGTTCGAGCGCGCTGCACGTCTGGGCCGTCGATGGGCATGTGCACCGCTACATGGTCGAGGTCGCCGCCGAGGGCGCGCGCCAGTTGCAGCACGAATTGCGCGGCATGGTCGAGCGCATTCCCGGCGCCCGCGTCAGCGCCGTCGGCGACAAGCTCGTGGTCGAGGGCGAGGACCTGTCCGACGCGGACCGCCAGCGCGTGGCCGACCTGGTCCGGCGCTATCCACAGCTCCTGGATTTCACCAGCACGGTGGGCTGGGACCGGATGGTCCTCCTCGATGTCCAGGTGGTCGAGGTCCCGCGCTCGCTCGCGCGCGAGCTGGGCCTGCGCTGGGCGCCACGGCCCGAGGGTGGCGTGAATGCGTCCCTGGCCTGGGACTCGGGCTCGACGCGCCACGCGGATCGTCCCGGCGAGACCGTGGTGCCCATCGCCTTTCCCGCGCGTGCCCTGGCCGGTTATTTCGGCGTCAACGCGCTGCTGTCCGCCCGAATCGACGCCCTCGCCCAGGAGGGACGCGCGGTGGTGCTCGCGCAGCCGCAATTGCTCGCGCGCAGCGGCGCCACGGCCGAGTTCCTGGCCGGCGGCGAGGTGCCCTACAGCACGGTGGACCAGAACGGCCAGAGCCGCACCGCCTTCAAGCCCTATGGCGTGTCGCTGCGCATCACCCCCTCGGTCGAGCGCGGCGGCGCGGTCCGCTCGCGCATCGAGGTCGAGGTCAGTTCGATCGACACCGCCTTGTCCGTGCCCGAGGGCCCCTCGCTCAAGACCCGGCGCGCCGCCACCGAATTCAATGTCCGCTCCGGCGAGACGCTGGTCCTGGCGGGGTTCCTGTCCCGCGACGTCTCCAGCAACATCGACAAGATTCCCGGCCTGGGCGACCTGCCGGTGCTGGGCGCCTTGTTCCGCTCGACCCGCTTCCAGCGCAACGAGACAGAGCTGGCGATCCTCGTGACCCCGGTGCTGGTGTCGGCCCAGCATCCCGGCGTCCGCCATCGCGCCGACCGCGCCGCCTCCATCCTGCGCCAGGCGTTTCCCGAGCCGACGCGCCTCATGCTGCCGGTGCCCAGCGACGTCCCGGCCCCGCTGCCGGCGGGTGGCCTCGTTCGATGGAATCCCCGCGGAGGGGGTCCAGGGTCCCAGTGGCATGGCGGCGAACTGAGCGGGCGAGCGAAAGAGAGCCCGCTGGGGAACGGCGGGTTGGACGAGGGGCTGATCGGAGGAGCGGACGGAGGGTGGGGCGGAGGTCTGGAGGAGAGGCGGGACGGGGGCGGGGAACCACACGAGCGGCGAGGCGGAGGGCGGCCATGATGGAGTTCGCACTGGAGTTCGAGGATGGCCGGCGCATCCAGCGCAGTTTCGCTCTGCCGCTCTCGATCGGCCGCGATGAGGCGAGCGGCCTGCGGCTGCGGGGCTGGAGGGTCGCCCGGCATCATGCCTGCATCATGGCGCGCGAGGGCGAGGTCTGGATCGAGGATTTCGGTTCCCTGGCGGGGACCGAGGTCAACGGCCGGAGGGTCGCCCTTTACGGCCCCCTGCACGCGAACGACGAAATCGTGATCGGGCCCTGCCTGCTGCGCGTGCTGGGCCTGCCCGGCGCGTCCCCCGCGCCGCCCGCGTCCTACGCATCCTACGCATCCTACGCCGCCGGTGCATCCTCGGCCTTCGACGAGCCTTCCTCCTCCGCGTCTTCGGCGCCTTCCGCGCCTTCTGCGCTTTCCGCGTCTTCTGCGCTTTCCGCGTCCACTGCGATACCCTCGGTCGGCGTGTCCTCCGCCTCCGGCTCGACATCATCCGCTGGCTCCATGGTAGATACTTCAGATATCCGGAAACGACTATGCAGCACGGTCGCCGAGCCGGTGCGCGCCCACGGTACGGTCCGGCGATCGGGCGGCATGGCGAAACCACCGCGGCCGGGCGAGGGTGGACCGGCCGACGCGGCGAATCCACCGACGTGGGGACCGGCCGATACGGCGAATCGACCTCCGGGCGGCTCGAACGACGTGGCGAACGCACCCGCGTGGGCCCTGGCAGACGCGGCGAACCTCCCAACAGGCGGACCGGCCCGCACGGCAAATAGCCCGACGGGCGGACCAGCCAGCATGGCGAGTCCAGGGCTGGACAAATCGGCTGGCATGGCAAAGGCACCGCCGGGCGGACCGGTCGACATGGCGAATCCAGCACCGGATGCATTGGCCGAGGCGTCGGCTCCGCCGCCGTACAGTGCCGACGGGCTGGCATTGCGCCGTCGGCTGCACGGCCGCCTGATCGAGGCGCTGCAGCTCAGGCGCCGGGACATCGGCCTGATGAGCGACGAGGCGCTGCGCGCCGAGGCCGCCAAGGTGCTCTCGGCCCTGATCGCGGAGGACGAGGTGCCGCCCCAGGGCATGGATCGCGAAGCCCTGGCCCGGGACCTGCTCGACGAGGCGGTCGGCCTGGGGCCGCTCGAGGCCTTGCTGGCCGACCAGGAGGTCACGGAAATCATGGTGAACCGCCATGACGAGATCTTCGTCGAGGTCCGCGGCCGCCTGCGGCGGCATCCGCGGGCCTTCAGCGGCGAGCAGGCGGTGCTGGGGGTGATCGAGCGCATCGTGGCGCCCTTGGGCCGGCGGATCGACGACAGCTCGCCCATGGTCGATGCGCGCCTGCGCGACGGGTCGCGCGTCAACGCGGTGATCGCGCCGATCGCCTTGCGGGGCGCGAGCCTCACCATCCGCAAGTTTCCCGCGCGGCGACTGGGGATGGCGGACCTCCTGGCCGCGGGCGCCCTGGACGAGCACATCGCCGCGTTCCTGCAGGCCTGCGTGCGCCACAAAAAGAACCTGATCGTCTCGGGCGGGACCGGATCGGGCAAGACCAGCCTGCTCAACATCCTGTCCAACGCGATCCCGGACGGCGAGCGGGTGGTGACGATCGAGGATGCGGCGGAGCTGCGCCTGAATCACAGGCACCTGGTCAGCCTCGAGGCCAGGCCCGCGAACCTGGAGGGCCGCGGCCGGATCGAGATCCGGGACCTGGTGCGCAACGCCCTGCGCATGCGCCCGGACCGCATCGTCGTCGGCGAGTGCCGGGGCGGCGAGGCTTTCGACATGCTGGCGGCCATGAACACCGGCCACGAGGGCTCGCTCACCACCCTGCACGCCAACAGCCCGCGCGATGCGCTGGGCCGGCTCGAGACCATGATCCTGATGGCGGGCATGGACCTGCCGCTGGCCGCCGTGCGCGAGCACGTCGCCTCCAGCATCGACGTCATCGTCCAGTTGGCGCGCACGCCGGACGGCCGCCGCATGGTGAGCTCGGTGGTCGAGGTCGCCGGCATGGAGGCCGGGCGCATCCAGACTCAGGAACTGTTCCGCGGCGAGGCCGGGCCGCCCGCCGTGTTCTCGGGCTGCGGCCTCCTGCCGGACTGTTTCGCGCGGCAGCCCCACGTCCTCGAGGCTTCGCTGTTCTCGCATCGCACGGTGCGCGAGGTCGAGGAGTCGGCAGTCTTCGGATCCACGGTGCGTGGGAATGGGGAATCCGTGGCCTTCGGAGCCGCGCCATGAGCCTGCTGTGGTCCCTAGCCCTGGTGTTCGTCCTGGCGGCGGCCGGCGCCTGGCTGGCGTTGAAGGTCCTAATCCGCGGGTGGCATGCCTATGAGACGCGCCTGAAGGAGGACGCCCGCGTCCAGCTCGACGAGTTCTTTCTCTTTCTGGATCCCGCGCAGCTATGGGGAGGGCTGACCGTGGCGAGCCTCGCGGCGGGGATGCTGCTCGCGGGGATTTCCGGGCAATGGTGGCTGGGGCTGGCCGCCGCCGCGCTGGTGCTGCTCGCGCCCCGCCTGGTGCTGCGGCGGCTCAAGGCCCGCAGGGTCCGCCGCTTCGACGAGCAGTTGCCGGAACTGGTCCAGGCCCTGGCGGGCGCCTTGCGGGCGGGCTCCGGCCTGCAGCCGGCCCTGCGGCACATCGTGTCGCGGTCGTCGCCGCCGCTGTCCCAGGAGTTCGGGCTGTTGCTGCGCGAGCAGCGCATGGGCGTCGGCTTCCAGGAGGCCCTGGTGCAACTGCGCGTGCGCATGCCCACGGAGGCCTGCGGCCTGGTGGTCTCGGCGCTGGGTGTCGCGGCGCAAAGCGGCGGCGGCCTGTCCGATACCCTGGAGGGCATCGCGCAGACCTTGCGGGCCCGCCATCACTGGCAGGGCCGGGTGCGCGCCCTGACCGCGCAGGGCCGCCTGCAGAGCTGGATCATGGCCGGACTGCCCCTGGCGATGATCGCCGCCTTGCATCGCCTCGAGCCCGAGGCGATGGCGCTGCTGTGGACGACCGTGCCCGGCTGGATCGTCCTGGCGGCGGTCCTGGTGCTCGAGGCCGTCGGCGTCATGCTGATCCAGCGCATCATGGCGATCGATCTCTGAATGTGGAGCCGCGATGGGACCAGGGGCGGAATCCAGGGGTTGGACCAGAGGGGAAATCCGAGCTTGGATCCAGGATCGGACCCGAGGAGGAATCCGATGATTCAAATGGGAATCTGGAGCGAGGCCTGAGGTCGGATCCGAGGTCGAGCTCGGGGGGAAATCCGAGGAGGAATTCGAATGGAATCCGGAGTGAGGCCAGAAGCCGCTTCCGAGGCGGGATCAGCGGTGGAACCCGAGGGGAAATCATCATGTTCTGGATGAGCCTGGCCCTGGCGGCCGTGGCCGCGGCGGCGGGGGTCTGGAGCCTGGGCGGCCCCTGGGTCCGGCGGCGGGCGGCCGATCCGGCGCCGTTGACGCGAGGCGCGTGGATCTGGCCCTGGGTGCGCGCGCTCGAGCCCTGGTGCGCCTGGCTGGTGTCCTGGCGCATGCGGCGCCGCTTCGGCCTGCGCATGCGCCAGGCGGGGGCGAGCGAGGCCTGGAGAGCCGAGCAATGGATGGCCCTGCGCGTGCTGGCCGGCCTGGCGGTGGCGGCCGGGGCGGGCGCCGCCAGCCTGCCGTCGGGCCTGGATGGGCCCGCATCGGCGCTGCTGGCCGTCCTGGGAGGGCTGGCCGGCTCATGGCTGCCGGACCATGCCTTGCAGCGCCGGATGGCGGCGCGCCTGGCGCGCATGCAGCGCGAACTGCCTTTCATGCTGGACCTGCTGACCCTGTGCGTCGAGGCCGGCCTCGGTCTGCACGCCGCCTTGCGGCAAGTGGCCGAGCATGCACCCGAGGGACCGCTGCGCCAGAGCCTGCGCGACACGCTGGCCGCCATGCGCACGGGGGTGGCCCGCGACCGCGCGCTCGACCAATGGGCCCAGGCCTGCATGGTGCCCGCGGTGCGCAGCCTGGTGCTCGCGCTCGGGCAGGCCGATCAGTTGGGGATGAGCCTGGGGCCGGTCCTGCGCGCGCAGGCCGCCCAGCAGCGCAGCGACCGCTTCCTTCGCGCGGAAAAGCTCGCCCTGGAGGCGCCCGTCAAGATGCTGTTCCCGATGGTGTTCTGCATCTTTCCCTGCACCTTCCTGATCATCGGCTTCGCCGTCGCGGTCAAGCTCATGGACCTGGCATGAGACGCCACGCCGATCATCCGGGCGACGCCGGCCTCGCCGCCGGCACCCAACTCCAGGTCTGCATCGCCCGGGGATTCCTCGGGCGCCTGCTGGGCCTGCATGGCTTGCCGGCGGCGGACTCGCGGATCCCGCGCGCCCTGGTCCTGTGGCCCTGCCGCGCGGTGCACACGCTGGGGCTGCGCGCGCCCATCGACGTGGTGTTCCTGGGCGCCGGGAACCGGATCCTGCGCCACGTGCCGCGCCTGCCGCCCAAGCGCTGGGCGATGGACCGGCGCGCCCGGGCGGTGGTCGAGCTGCCCGCCGGCTATTGCGCCGGCGAGTCCTGGCCCGGGGTGTTGTCCCAGGCGCTGCGCGACTCGAAAATCATCACGTAGGCGGGGTAGAAGCTGCAATACAGCACGGCGGCGACCAGGATGTTGGCGGGCACCAGGATCCATTGCAGCAGGCCGGTGGACACGCCGGCCGCGACCAGCATGTCGACGACCGCCTGCAGCCCGTAGAACAGTCCGACCCAGCTCACGGCGTAGAGCAGGAAGCCCCACTTGTTGCGCCAGCAGGCGACCATGGAAAAGAACAGCGCGCGGGCGAGCGGGATGCGATGCCAGCCGATCAGCGCGGGCGCGTGCCAGAACAGGGCCGAGAGCAGCAGGTACAGCACGCCGAAGACCGCCAGGGGGCCGCGCATGGCCGCCGCCATGGCGCCATAGTCGATCTGCCCCTGGCCGTCGATGGCGCCGGCCAGGGTCGAGACAAAGGGCAGGGTGGCGATCAGCGCGGCGGCCAGGCTGCCGCCCAGGTAGGCCAGGCCCAGGCGCGTCAGCCGGGCGCCCACCCCGGGCGTGCGCAGCGGCAGCAGCCACATCCCGGGCAGCATGCGCACGCCGCGGTCGATGTTGCGGCAGGCGCACAGGGTGAGAAAGGTCAGCAGGGGGGTGAAGGTGATCAGCGCGAGCTGGCCCAGCAGCGGGATCGCCGAGGCCAGCATGATGACGAAGCTCGTGAGCACGCTCCAGAAGAACATCGCCAGCGGCTGGCGGCGGAACAGGCCGTAGCCCTGGGCGATCCAGGACCAGCCGGCGGAAACGGGCAGGATGGCGGCTTGCATGGCGGGCTTTCAGAGGAGATCGGCGGCTTGCATGGCAGGGCTTTCAAAGGAGACCGGCGGTTCGCATGGCGGGCTTTTCAGGGTAGGGGCGGCGCGGGCTGGGTGGTCCGCAGGCGCAGGATGCGCTCGAAATGGCGCGGGTCGTGCGGCTTGAGCGTCTGCGCCGGGCGCGGCAGGTGAAAATCGAACAGGCGCGAGATCCAGAAGCGCAGCGCAGCCGCCCGCAAGATGGTGGGCCAGGCCTCGCGCTCGGCGTCGGTGAAGGGGCGCGCCTCGTGGTAGGCCAGCAGCCAGGCGTCCAGGCGCTTGTGGATGAAGGCGCCGGTGGCGCGCTGGATGCACCAGTCATTGACGCTGACCGCCACGTCGAACAGCCACGCATCGCAGCCCGCGAAATAGAAATCGATGAAGCCGCCCATCTGCGGCGCCTCGTAGGTGCCATCGAACAGCACATTGTCGCGAAACAGATCGCAATGGGAGGGCCCCTGCGGCAGGCGCGCGTAGACCGGCCCGGCGGCGAACGCCACCTGCTCGTCCAGCGAGCGCTGGAGCAGGTCCGCCTGCTCGGCGCTGAGGAAGCCCAGCAGCTTGGGCGCGGTCTCGCGCCACCAGGGCAGGCCGCGCAGATTGGGCTGGCGAATGCCGAAGTCCTGGCCGGCCAGGTGCGCCTGGGCCAGCGTGCGGCCCGCCAGCGTGCAATGCGCGGGGCTGGGCTCGGGCTCGTAGCCGCCCGACAGGCGCGTGACGATGGCCGTGGGCCTGCCGAGCAGCTCGGTGAGGCGGGTGCCGTCGCGCAGCGTCTGCGGCTGCGGCACCGGCACGCCGCGCCCGGCGAGATGGTGCATCAGCTCGATGTAGAAGGGCAGTTGCGCCGCGGTCAGCACCTCGAAGAGCGTCAGCACGTATTCGCCGCGGGTGGTATCCAGGAAATAATTGGTGTTTTCGATGCCGGCGGTGATCCCGCGCAGGGCGACGAGCTCGCCCAGGTCGTAGCGCTGCAGCAGGGCCTGCGCATCGTCTTCGGAAACAGGGGTGAATACGGCCATGGGGAATGCGTGCGGCCGCCTGGGGCCGGAAGTGGTCGAATCGTGGATTTTAGTCCACCTGCGCGCCGCGCGCGGGCGGCGCCGGCCGCCACGCTAAAATGTCGGCTTGTTTCCGGAACGAATCGCATGTCCCCTTTGCCCGAGGCCGGGGCGCCGGCGTCGTCCTGGCGCCTGTGCGTGGCGCCGATGATCGACGTCACCGACCGCCATTGCCGCTATTTCCATCGCCTGCTCGCACCCCGGGCGCGCCTGTACACCGAGATGGTCGCGACCGGCGCGCTGCTGCACGGC
>Ga0180216_1001398_pt1 | contig 21727 bp, 18 predicted proteins | sample eDN3rd37CBELigMG_FD_128879 | JGI IMG/M metagenome (GOLD analysis project Ga0180216, IMG submission 128879) | Enriched Miracle-Growth compost microbial communities from Emeryville, California, USA - eDNA 3rd pass 37_C BE-Lig MG (version 2)... ...
GATTAGTACTAGGAGTATGGACAGTACATTGGACTAGAACACATACAACTGATTAGTACTAGGAGTACAGACTGCATATTGTACTAGAGCACATACAACTGATTACTACTAGGAGTATGGACAGCTGATTAGTACTAGGAGTATGGACAGTACATTGGACTAGAGCACATACAACTGATTACTACTAGGAGTATGGACAGCATATTGGACTAGTACCCTTAGCCTGTACTATATATGTATATCTGTATATAGAGGAGTGCATGTTAAATGGAGTCTAATAGTACTACACCTACACTACATGAAGCAGTTAAGGCATTGATTGGGGCCTGTAAGGCGATCTGCGATAAGAAGCCGCAGGATAAGGCCAAGATATTCAAGAAGGAGTTGTCCTTATTTGATGCACTATGTGAGAAGCTGAATCCAGCTGCTATAGCTAAGATGTTCGACGAGGCAGAGACTTCTATTGGAGGCAGACTGCACATCTCATTCATGGAGCATGCACTAGTAGATAAGCAGTTCTCTATAGTAGCTAAGGGCCCTAGCGGCAAGAGGATCATACTTAGATTCTGTGTCTTCTTGGAGGAGGCTCTCAATGTAGCAGCCAATGAATACAGTAAGATGATGATAGATGACTATCCTGCGTTACATATACATAGAGAGCTGATGATCAAGCTCCTTACAGTATACTCTATATATAAGGAGGATGCCACTGACTACATCAACGCTATCAAGATATACACCTACATGATGGATACTGAGTCCATAGATCAAGGTGGAGGTCCTGACTTCAGTCAGCTACTAGGACCTAATGGTATACTCAGTCCTGATACCATGCAGAAGCTGATGTCTGCTCTCAATAAGGCAGCCAGCAATGGCATGAAGGATGATAACGGTAATCCTATAGATATCAAGCAGATCATACAGGAGTCCGTACCTGCAGATATACTGCCACCTATGTTCGTAGAAGTGATAGCTAATACCATACCTAAGCTAGTAGGACAGATGAGAGATGGCGAACTAGATCAAGACAGTCAGCGGAAGTACATGGAGGAGATGCATATGCAGTTCCAGAATATGATGTCTAAATAGTAGAGGATAGAGGCTATGGAGTGAGAGGAGAGAGAGGACGAAGATACATATGAGTGTACAGTACTCATATGTATGAGCTGATATACTGATTCAGACTGTACAATGTATACTATACTCCAGTCTGAGTTCCTTATCAATACTAGAGACAGTCTACTCTGTACTACATATCAGTACTGTATATCTCTGTCTTAGTGTACAGTTAATACGTATAGTGTATAATGACTGCATTATGAAATGGAGGGATACCCTACGTACAATGAGAAGGAGCTGCTCTCTTGGATGAACAGACTGCATACTGAGCCTATATTCAGTAGTATACTGCAGATGAAGGCAGCATTCGATACATTAGCTACAGTAGATGGACTAGTACTCTGGAGAGTCAAGAGAGATACTGGACTATTCACTAGGAGTGAGCAGATATCTATCAGTCCTACACATACATCAGGTGCAGAGCTGTTAGAGCTAGATATATGGACTACTGTGACAGATGACTGGTTCAATAGTCATATAGGTGACGGGTCTAATGTAGACCCTAATATAAGGGACATGATTAAGGATCTGACTCTAGGCCCTTGAATGGCACTGTACAGTAAATGGACGGTGATATAGAGACACTGATCAATATGCTGGCATCAGATGACTATAGATACAATGAGGATGTAGAGTACTGCCTAGAGAAACTGAGGAGGATAGACGCTACTATTAAGAGTAAGGACACTGCTATCAAGAGACTGACTGAAGAGATGAAGAAGATGGCTACTGCAATGAAGAGTGTGATGGATAGAGTTACTGTTATAGAGCGCAGATACAATGAGATGACTCAACTAGTGAATGGCCTAGCTGATGATGTAGACAACATGATGAAGCATAAGAAGTAGTATAGTGATAGGCTGAGTATAAGGGAGTACAGATCGCCGCTCTATAGTCTATCTACTGGGACATTATAACATGATATCTGTTATAATGTCTATGTACAGTGCCGCTCTACATTCAGTATATGAATGGATAGATGGGGTCACTTATCTGTGTTCTGTATGGATGGTGATTGAGGTATTTGGCGATGAACTTCATCTTCTCCTCAGTAGAAGCAGTCTGCCATGTCAGTCCATTAGGTCTATGCTTATCCATACATGCCTGCCATGACCCTTCATCTACATCTACTGTTCTTACAGGACTGATGTCCCTAATACGGTCTGCATCTGCTAGACCATTCGCAGCCACTATAGTCTTAAGCTCCTCTATGTTATCTCTGTACTTACTGAGCTCATCATAGTTCCTAAACAGTATCTTACAGTCCACATAGTGACAGCCACAGAACCTGTCCTCATCTTCAGGTCTGCCACACTTAACCTTGACCTTAAGGGCGCATAAGCTGTTAGAGTTATTGTATGTCTCCATCCTTTATATAATTACTATATTTACTGCTCTATTATAATGCTCAGTCCTCATACATAGATACTAGTCTACATGAGCTGCTCACTATATAACAGCTACACAATATGACAGTGTAATGAGTCTGCACTTGCACTATTCAGACTAGTATACTATACTCTTCTGATCAATAGTACACTCCTCTATCACAGCTACTAGTACAGTAATGTACTACAGATCAGTGCAGTGTGTATCGGCTGCATACCAAAGTAGAGATCAGTCTACTATATTCGAGACAGTGTACTGTACATCAGTACTACAGATCGGACTACAGATCAGCCTACTATATTCGAGTCAGTATACTGCTCACCTATATCTGTGCATCAGATAGTATACTCTATACTCTAGTCTACTATCTCCATTATACATATACTGTATCTCTAGTATGTAGTCATAGAGGAGACTGTTCATACACTAGATTGTACTCCCTGTTCTTCTTCTTACTAGAGGATACAGCTGCTATTACTCCGCCTACTACTAAGAGCAGTACTACTATACCAGTCACTGTCCAGCCGGTCTTACCCATTTACTATCAATGCATATTATCCTATGAGTGGTAGATGATAGAGGAGCTGTAGTGTATATACTGCTGGCGCTGATATCAGGAGAGGGCAGTGCAATGCATAAATTATATGGCTGATGTAAATGAGCAACGGTAACAATAGTCACCAATTCGACGTCGAGGGACTCAAGAAATTGATCGACTCACTCTATGCGAGTAAAGCTATAGTCATAGATGATACTATGCCATCCAACGTAAGAGATGAATATAACAGACTGAGGGCTATAGTCAGTACACTCTATCAGAATGAGGGGTACAGTACCTTAGTGAACATACTCAAGTCCTATCCAGATAGATCATATCTGCCAAACACTATAGGGGAGTATCTCTTCGGCTGTATTGATGTAGATCCAGACAGAGTGGGCTGTCTTCCAATCTGTAACAAGGCCATTCTCCCAAGCAATGATCAGTATAAGCCATGTAAATGGCCAGTATATAAGGTGAATGCCAATGGATCTATCGAGCTAGAATCCAGGGGTACTAACGGAGCTAACGGCTCTAATGACACTGCCGTTGTTATATCAGCTACAGGCAGTCTCCCTTCAGCAGCTGCTACTGCACTCAAGAATAGTAACATCAGAACAGTACACTTATATAGGGAGTATCCCAACAGATTCGTATCTACACTCGATCTCAGCAATGCTAATCCTATACCTCCAGGAGCTGACCTAGGTAAGAAGGGTAAGGATGCAGGCAAGGGTCTCAAGAAGGCAGGTAAGTCCTCATGGTGGACTATAGCTGCCATGATCGTAGGAGCATTAGCCCTAGTATCCTTGGTCTGGTACGTATTCGGAGGCAAGAACAAGAAGAATGGGGCTAATGGATCAGTCAATGGATCTGCCCCAGTAGAGACTCTCAGACCTCCACAGTACACTATGGGTAGACAGTACCCAATCAGAAATGGAGGCAGTCTCTTCTGCTAAACAACGGCAAGGACGTGGAGAGGGACCAGTCCAGTGGTCAGTCATATCACATACATATTCAGCTGATATGATAGTATATAGATGCTGTAATAGAAATGAATACAGTTAACAAGGCAGTGCAAGAGTACATAGAGTCTGTATCTGAAGACGTCAGAGTATTCACCCTGTCTCTTATAGATATGATGAAGGAGAATGGCATACAGATCATCAAGGACGGTACAGTAGTCCCCTACAAGATACTAGAGGGAGCAGCTGACAAGCTATCTAAGGACATCAAGGCTATACCTAAGGAGAGGAAGAGGCTGATCAAGGAGCTGTACCCCAAGAAGAGTGGAGGCTTTGCTAACCCTATACTGATCACTAAGAGCATGCACAGCTTCATACTGGAGGCAGACTTCGGATCTGCGTACGATGAAGACGGTAATGATATAGGTCCACTTAAGGATCATCTCCCCAGTCTGATAGAGATAGGTGCTACGACTACAGGTATACTGACCTCGCTCTTCTCCATCTATAGACAGCTGACCAATAACTATGACCCTAACGATAAGAACTATACTATACCTACAGCCCTGATGAAGAAGCACTTCGCCAAAGAATTCGCCCAGATAGAGGACGATGATGCTAGAGATAATAGCAGGACTGACAAGTTCAGTAGTGACAGATTCCGTACAGCTAGACTCCGTACTCTATTCACCTACTGTACAGATAAAGACATAACAGATGATGAGAAGAAGGAGTTAGAGGCCATGACTGACAAGCTTAGAGATGAGCAGCAGCACGTCAAGAATACACTCACTCATCTGCATAGACTCAACCGTCAATAGAGGTATCATATTACAATGGGATAGAGTTACTAATATGATACACAGAATAGAGTGATGATGTGAGCACTGTCTCTTACGATACAGTCTGAATGTGCAGACTGTACTCCTAGTCTAATATGTAGACTGTACTCTAATCCTTAGACTGCAGTCTGTACTCCTAGTATAATATGTAGGCTGTACTCTGGACTAGTATAGCAGTCCGAGTTCTGTAAGAACTCGCGAGCTGTCGCGACAGCTCGGTCTGTACTCTAGTCTCATTCAGCAGTCTGTACTCTGGACTAGTATAGCAGTCCGAGTTCTGTAAGAACTCGCGAGCTGTCGCGACAGCTCGGTCTGTTCAGTAGCTGTACTCTAGTACTAATAGACAGCTCCACTTGTACTCTAGACTAATACAGTAGTCCGATTACTAGGACTATTCTACAGACACACTACTCTATATGCATTCATCACGGTACCGTACTTAGATGCCCCGTAGATAGTAAATGGAGGAGAGACTGAAGAAGCTGAAGAAGGGCTTCAATAAGAGGTATGTATTACACTGTGGTGATGTGAATCAGTTGAAGCTGCCATTAGTGGCACTGTCTATAGATCCTGGCAGTAGTATGATGGGAGTCAGAGTGGAGAGAATTATAGACGAGGACTGCAGCGAATGTATACTGGACAGAGTGATAAGTATAGGAGGCAAGTCCTTAGGTACTAAGTGCGAGAGTATACCGTATACAGTAGCCTGTACTCTAGATGAACTGTACGACTGGAGCGAATGCTCACTGGTCATCATAGAGAAGCAGGTAGGCATTAACAAGGACATGCTGATCATAGAGAACGTCATAGCCATGTACTTCACGATGCTGTGGTCAGACTGTACGGATAAGTGTGTAATATCGATCAGCAGTACAGTCAAGAGCTGTTTCTTCGACGATCGCAAGAGTAAGAAGCAGCTGTCTCTGCAGATGGCTAGAAGACTCTGTGAGAAGAGAGGAGATTATAAGAGTGTGAGTAACTGGCAGAATGTACGTACTGTTAAGGAAGGATCAGATAGAGGAGATCCAGTACTACAGCTGTACGCTTTCCTCTATGGCATAGGTCTAATACCCAGTATCTCCGTATAATCAGAGCTGTCATACTCGAAGAGGTATTCTCCGTGATAAGCATGCTGACATTTTACACCTACAAGTGCGAAGATTACTCGAGGGGAGAGTCAGATGAGATACATCTGTGGGGCATCAATGAACAGACGGAAGATGTACTGATCAGAGTGCAAGGATTTCACTATAGCTTCATAGTAGAGATGCCGCTGAATGCATCCAAGTATCAGAGAGTAGACATAGCCAAGTACGTCAGGGACAAGTTACTCGCAGGTATGGTACATCGTCTGGTGTGGATCGAGATGTACGACTACGAAGTATTCGGCACCGTAGTAGCACTGAAGGTATACTTGAACACAGTGACTGATCTCAGAGAAGCTAAGGGTAGACTAAGGAGTGCAACGAAGAGGAAGGACAATGAGTGGAAGTGCCCGCTTAAGGTGCATCACGGAGATAGCAGCTTGCACTTACAGTATATCAGTCATCGTGGACTATCTTACGGTAACTGACACTACTGTAGAGAGTATACTGACCACTATAGACGTTAAGCATGCGGCTACACCAGCTAGAGCGCTTCTTCCTCAACTATCCTTACTATAGCCTGTACAGAAGACATCCGTTCTGGACTTTCGCACTTTATGTATCCAGTTCAAATGCGAGCAGTCACTAGTATCATAGCTGTAACAGTCGTACTGGCTATAACGGCTGCTATAGCATACTACATCAGCAGAAGAAGTCGCACTGTACAGCCTCCTATGCCTCGCACTCTACCTGTAAGAACACGTCCTGATTATCCAGGCAGTCGCCCAAATACTGTCGATAGAATGGGCGTACCTATCATATCTGATAGAAGCAGGAGAATTAGAAGTGTAGCTGATGGATGAGTGTCGCAGCCGGATACTGTACGTAACGGGGTCAGGATAGTGCCTGTGGAGAATGGCATCGACCTAATACCATTAGAAGATACAGTAGAGATAGAGTGAGATAGCTACACACTTCATGATGCTGTGGGAGAACAGTACGGATAGATGTGTAGTATCTGTCAGCAACAGTGTTAAGAGTTGCTTCTTCGACAGTACTAAGGACAGGAAGAAGCTGTCCCTTAATATGGCCCGTAAGCTCTGTGAGAAGAGAGGCGATATACAGAGCCTGCATAACTGGAAGAATATCAAGGCTATTAAGGAGGGATCTGACCGAGGAGATCCAGTACTACAGCTGTATGCATTCCTATACGGATTAGACATGATCTCTAGTATAGCAGTGTAAGATATAACACAATAGTCCTGTGTTATATCTCCTATCTATTCATAGTACTATAGTAGATCAGTCCACATCTGTCCTAGTAACGGTACAGCATCTGTATAGAGATACAGTCAGTATATGCATAGTATCTGTCTAGAATCAGTGTACATCTGTCCAGCATCTGTATAGAGATACAGTCAGTATATGCATAGTATCTGTCCTAGTAATGGTACAGCATCTGTACAGTAATACAGTCCGTATCTGCTTAGTATCTACGTAGTAGTAGTCTAGTAATCAGTCCAGTATCTGTACAGTAAGACAGCCATATCATCCTAGTATCTGTCTAGAATCAGTGTACATCTGTCCAGTATCTGTATAGTAACACAGTCAGTATATGCATAGTATCTGTCTAGAATCAGTGTACATCTGTCCAGCATCTGTATAGAGATACAGTCAGTATATGCATAGTATCTGTCCTAGTAATGGTACAGCATCTGTACAGTAAGACGGTCCGTATCAGCCTACTACTAGTCTAGTAATCAGCCTGTACTTGAATAGTGATCAGTCTAGTATCTGTACAGTAGTATAGCCAGTATATGTCCAGTATTTGTCTAGAATCAGTGTACATCTGTCCAGTATCTATGTAGTAGATCAGTCCGCATCTGTTCAGCATCTATGTAGTAGGTCAGTCCCATCTGTCCTAGTATTAAACCTAGTAATAGTGTGCATCTGTACACTAGAACGGGCCTCATCTGTCTAGTATCTATCCTAGTAATGGTACTGCATCTATACAGTAAGACCATCGATATCTATCCAGCATCTGTACTGTAATACAGCCAGTATATGCGTAGTATCTGCATAGAATCAGTGTACATCTGTCCAGCATCTGTACAGTAAGACAGTCCATATCAGCCTACTACTAGTCTAGTAATCGGCCTGTACATGTATAGTAATAGTGCAGCATCTGTAAGTAGTATATACATAGTATCTGCACAGCAATACAGTGAGTATGGACCAGTATCTATGTAGTAGAGATACTGCAGTAATACTGCGAGTATACGCCAGCATCTGTACAGTAAGACGGTCCCAGATCTATATAGTGATCAGTGTACATCTGTCCTTAGTGCTGATGGTGTCAGTCTCTATACTATAGACGATGAGATAGTATAGAGTAGTTATAGCATGTAGTATAGTGATCAGTATGGAGCTGCAGTACTATTATCGCGAGTTAAATATGTTGACCTTTTACACCTATAAGTGTGAGGATTATGCTGATGAACAGACTGATGATGAAGTGCATCTGTGGGGACTGAATGAGAAGATGGAGGATGTACTGGTTAGAGTACAGGGATTCAAGTACAGCTTCATAGTGGAAGTGCCACAGGGTATGACTACTAGTAAGTATAGTGATATGGCTGCCTACATCAGGAAGAATCTGGAGGGTATGGTCTGTACTATTAAGGGTATTAAGCTGTATGACTACCAGATGTTCGGTACAGTGATTGCATTCAGAGTGTATCTGCACAGGTATAGTGATATGTACGAGGCTAAGAGGAAGCTGCGACGAATAGGATATAAGAATCAGTGGAACTGCCAGTTCAGAGTGCATCAGTCTGAGTTCGTGCCACATCTACAGTACATGAGTCAGTACAGACTGTCGTATGGTAACTGGCACTGTAGTGATGAGTTTAATGAGGTGACTGACGATAGTAGGTTGAGTAGAGCCACTCACGAGTATACAGTGCATTATGACAAGCTGAATGTCATGACTATGGAAGTTGGATGCGCGGCTACATCTCCATGTACTAGTAGTAGTTGTCTACACAACGTTAGTAGTATTAGTATTATGCCTAGAGTACTATCGTATGATATTGAGTGTTATAGTAAGAAGTGGACGTTCCCTAATCCGAATAACATATGGGATGAAGTGTTCATCATCACTGCATCAGTCATGGATCGCGATGGTACCATTAGGAATACAGCGTTCATTAGACACGGATACAGTGGTAGTCGTATTGAGGATACTACTATAGTTACATGCGAGAATGAGGAAGAACTGTTGATCAAGTTCCAGGAGTTCATAATAGAGACTAATCCAGAGATATGTATAGGATACAATACCGATGGCTTCGATAATCCTTATATTACACAGCGTCTGTATAACCTGGGACTACAGTGGATGAACATCAGTAAGTTGAAGAACAGTACCATCACGACTAGGAGAGCTAATAAGATATCTACCAATACTACGCAGAAGTTCATGGATCGTAACAAGAGAGAAGCTGGACATGAGTACTTGAAGATGGCAGGGAGACTACATATAGATCTCCTTAAGCACATGGTCAGCAACTACAAGCTCAGATCCTACTCGTTAGATGCTGTCTCTCGTATGTATCTACAGAATGAGGGTAAGCATGACGTTAAGCCTAAGGATATGTTCAGGGCCTTCAGTCAGTATGATAGGAATGTAGACCTGTACAATAAGGTAGTGGCCTATGGTATACAGGATGCTGTTCTACCAATCAAGCTGTACAATAAGCTGCTAGTCTTCTTGGGACTGAGTAAGATGGCAGACGTGATGTACACCAATATAGATGCATTCTACACTGAGGGCTCATCCTTCAAGGTCAAGAATATGATCTACATGAGATGCGTAGTACGTAAGGTACTGCTCAGGAATAATGACGACAAGTCGGAGAGAGGATACCAGGGAGCTATGATACTGAATCCAGATGTAGGACTGCATGAGAATGTATATACTCTGGATCTAGACTCACTGTATCCTAATATCATCCGCTCGTACAATATCTGCTTCACCACACTGGTTAGGGACCATCATCGGAGTAATACTAAGGATATGCCTGTGCATCTACTGGAGTTTACTGACAATGGTAAGAAGTACTCCTATAGATTCAGAGCTGATGATATGATAGGAGTGATACCAGAGCTGTGTGGTATACTGATAGAGACTAGAACAGAGGTCAGATCCCGTAAGAGCAGTGATCCTATAGTGAATATGGTCAATGACAAGTTGCAGCTTGCACTGAAGATAGCAGCCAACAGTATCTATGGTATACTGGGACTGAGCACTAGTAGTATCGCGTTTATGGAAGGGGCTAGATCTGTAACAGCTATGGGAAGAATCATCATCAGTAAGATAGTAGATCGCATAACTAACGTGTATGGTCATAAGGTAGTCTATGGAGATACTGACAGTGTGATGGCTAAGATACCTGGAGTGACTGACAATGCTGAGGTCTATAAGATGGCGGAGCAGGTTAGGGATGAACTCAATGTCTGGCTCAAGGCAGAGGTAGGTAAGAATCTGGGACTGAAGCTGGAGAAGGTAGGTACTATCTTCCTACTGAAGAAGAAGAAGTACGTGTACCATTTCTACATACCATGGGAGAAGAGGATGGAGGTAGATAAGGCTGGTAACAATGTGTATCACACTACAGGTGCAGAGTCTGTCAGGAGAGATAAGTGCATCTATCAGATAGACCTATTCGATACAGTGTCTGACATGATCATGAAGGCTACGCCTAGACAGCAGCTGTACGACTTCTTGTATAATGCGGGCGTACAGCTGCTCCACAGATACGATGTACTCAAGGACAGACCACTACAGTACGAGGATCTGTTCATCAACTATGCTATGAATGACTACTATAAGAATGAGTCATTCGCTCTAGCTATACTGATGAAGAGACTGAAGGAGGAGAGCTATAATATACATGTGGGAGAGAGGACTGACGTTATCATCACTACGAGTGGTAGCAATAAGCTAGGTAGTAAGCTGTTCACAGCTAATGAGTTCTATGAGCAGATGGGTATAACAGATGAAGGTATCGATGACAGTGCCACCAATAGTAGGGATCTGCATCCAGATATACACTACTATATAGCCAATAGAATGCAGAAGAGTATAGACAATCTGTACACTATAGCCTACGGTAAGGAGCTGAAGTCTGTAGAGGAAGTGAGAGAAGATAGGATACTGGGAATACTTGAGGAGTACAGTACAGAGAAATGTCTAGCTATACACTACGACAGATACCCTAACTGGAGGTATGACAGTAAGGAGATGAATGCACTGATTAAGCTGCTGATCACTAGGAGTAGACAGAAGAGATTCTACAGAGATAGAGTGCTGAGACTGCTAGTATTCAGACTGAAGCTCATGAGGAGAGCTACACTAGATGTGGGTATACAGACTCCTCTTAAGCAGCTGTCTACTCTATATAAGTACAGAGCTGCAGTACTACAGGAACTGGTATATAAGCTGAACAGTATAGAGGAGGATGTCTACGATGACTCATACTATGAATAGCTGCATATTATACACTAGTACATTATACTCAACAGTGAGTATAATGTGACCTTTAAATACGACAGACTGCACTCTTAACACGAGACAGAAGAGAATGAAGAGATCTAGGAGTGCTGTACTTAAGGAAGATGAGGGAGATAGAATAGGTACTCTACCTTCCTGTATACCTGACAGTATACGTAAGCAGCTGGATGATATACTCACAAGGGATAATAGTATAGCAGCTAGACTAGATAGAGATCGTATACTTGCTAGTCTATATGAAGGATGCGACTACAGTAAGGAGACTGCACGCAAGTACTATAGTAGACAGCATGTAGAACTGCTGGATATAGTGTATAGAGAGAGCTCAAAGTATGTGGATCTGATGCACAAGACTGTACAGGAGTACATTACAGATAGTGTGGTAGTCAGTCCAGCTGATCTGATGATACCAGCTAGAATACCCAATGAGTATAATATAGAGAGCAGACGTAGAGTACAGAATATATTATCTAGTCTGTACACTATAGCTGAGAGAGATGACCAGAAGAAGGACTGTTACGTGTCCCCTTACGAGATAGGTATGCAGCTGTCTACATTCAATGCTGATCATGATAGTAATAGTAGACTGTACTCTACTGAGTATATGGGGCAGATACCCGTATTCATTAAGGATAGAAGAGACAGTCATGTACTGTTACACGAATACATGGTGGGCATATTAGTGAACAGTCTGAGAGCAGATATACCTAACTTCATGTATACATATGGACTGAGTGATAGTGTACGTATCATCACTGTAGGAGATAGACAGTACTTCTATCCAACGAATAGTCGTACATATAAGCTATATACAGAGCTGATACCTTATACAGTCACTGTATATGATATGAGTAGAATGATGAGCTGCAAGGTGCACCACAGTGGACGTACAGTAGAGTATAAGGGTATGGGACTGATCAGACTGATACTACTGCAGGTACTCTGTGCTATAGCCTACGCATACAGTAAGATAGGCTTCATACATAGAGATATGAATATGCGTAATATACTACTGGTCAGACTGCCTAAAGTACAGGCTGTTCCTATAATGATACCAGTATCTGCTGAGTCTGGAGTACAGTTCAAGAGGAGATGGATACTGACTGATCTCCTAGTAATGCTAGTAGATTATGGACTGTCTACTGTAGATTCAGATACTCTGAATAGCAGTATCTATCCATACGATAGACTGGTATCACCACTATCTATATACCTAATGTATGAGGGACTGTCCGCGTTCGAGAACGATATAGTCATACTGCTTAAGAGCATGTACAGCAAAGTCTCTAAGATCTATAAGCAGCACTGTCCGGATGACCTACTGGAGATAGGTAAGGACTTCATACGTATACTCTATAGACTGTACACTGGTAGTACTCTACCAGACAGTACAATCAATAGTAGTGTATGTACAGACTACTTCAGTAGGGAGTTCAGGTACTACAGTACCCATCCTCTAGTACAGTACGATCCATACGGCGCAGTCGTCAACTTCTGCAGGAGATACTCCAAGTACTACGTAAGTGATGACTGTATGGACTACACTGATATACTTAAGAGATCAGCAGATAGAGAGTATCAGCTGTCTACTATAGCTGACAGTAGGACCTATTACTGGTATCTCAAGTACAGTGATCACTTCTCTAACATGGGATTAGAACTAGATAGTATAGCTGCTGATCAATGGTACTGTGAGCAGCTGCCTACTATACTCAAAGACAGCACTTATCAGTCTAATGCAGATGTAGTAGCTGCACTCATACAGAACAGTACTGATCCCAGTACAGCTGTACTACTAATACTATCAGTCTATAGATACGTACTACACTATAAGAATACAGCACTCAATGTACTACCATTCAGATACGAGCAGCCTATAGATATACTACAGTCTCTAATAGAGTATATAGATCAGGACACTACGTCTGCATATCAAGTTACAGTACTGAATCACGTAATTCGCCTTGGTAAGCTACGGGCAAGTAGATTCAAGCACACTACTGTACTATACGATAGTATATAGAGTTATACATTATACAGTCACAGTATAATGTGTATACAGAGTAGACAGTCTGACTTGAAGTAGTATACATCTGTCTACAGCTCCTCCATTAATCCATATCTGATAGGAAGTACTCCTCAGGTATATCTTGTACAGTGCTGTATACATTATAGCTGCTTCTACCTAGTACTATACTCTTGAATGACTGTGGTAGCTTGAAGGTACTGTCATTATAGTACAGTACTATGCTCTTCAGTGTAGACAGTCTGTTACCTCACAATACCAGGTGCTCTAGATTACTCAGTCTGTACAGACTGTCAGGTAGATTACTTAAGCGCTGACTGCCTATATCTAGAGTAGTGAGATATGTCATATTCCCTATTGATGGATGCAGATACTCTAGCTTATTACCGTAGCCACTACTGTCATCCATAGACAGATTGAGTGTACCATTCTGTATCTGTCTTATGACCCAGATGTCAGAACTGTCCAGCTCATCATACTCTTATTGCACTGAATACATGGCATAGATATTGACTGACAGGTACACCTAGTATAGTACTCGTGGGATTCCTCTCACTGAATCTCGTACAGTACTGTATCAGCCACTTAGGTACATGTCTACCGTAGTCAGTGAATGGATTATCCTCTACCGTCAATAGCTTCAGCTGCTTCAATCTAGCCATCTTCTGAGTCAGTCCATCCAGTATGTTACTATGCAGCTTCAGTACCGCAGCTTCTTCAGTCTCAGTACATTATCTATACAGCTGATCTCATTCTCCGACAGATCTAGTCCATACTACATACTTCATATACGCATTAACTGAGAAGGGTACATTCTGCAGTCCACAGTCTCTAAGGCATATCTCTTCAGTACTCTCTATCCCATCAGTATAAGTATAGTTACTAGAATCATCACTACTCTCATACATTTACTGTACAGTGCCTAATACGCAGCTTGATCCATAGATCAGTACATAGCTAGGACCGGTACTACACTGATAGAGCAGTCCACTCTGTCTTGTGGACCAGTGCATCAATAGGATAGTCTGCTATCTAGGGCCAGTACTCTAGTAGAGCAGTCTGACTCTTAAGACTAGTGCTTCAGTATGACAGTCTGTACTTCGAACCAGTGCGTTGATATATGACAGTATACTATCTAGGGCCAGTACTCTAGTAGAGCAGTCTGCACTCATACTAGTACTTCAGTAGGACAGACTGTCATCTACACTAGTACTATAGTAGAGCAGTCTGTTATGTAGGGCCAGTACTTCAGTAGGATAGTACGCTATCCAGGATCAGTACCGTAGCAGAATAGTCTGTCTTCTGGCCCAGTATATCGGTCTGATTCTCAGTACTAATACTATAGCAGAACACTCTGACTCCGGGACTAGTACTACAGCAGAACAGTACAACTGCTATACTACTATACAAGGCATTACATCTATACACTAGTACGATATATCAGTCCTATTCCATTGATATATTGCTGCATATACACGACGCTTACGTCCCCTCTTTAGTAGAGGTCTATGGCTATATCCACATCGAAGATGTTGTCTTTATTGAGCAGTCTGTAGTCATCTATGGTCTTAACTTCCACAGTATTGAGCCACTTCATGAGCTGTAGTAGGTAGTTATCGGAGACAGCTTCTTCAATAGACTGTGGAGAGAATGCTGGTATCAGTATACCATTACGTGGATTGAATCTGAAGTTACACATCTTGTCATCTACTATCATCATCCGTCTGATATCTATATGAGGCAGTACTAGCTCTAGAGGCTTACGCATAGTATCTTCAGTATGCAGTAGACTGTCATCTATAACTAGGCAGCTCTTCCTGGCATATACCTCATCGAATGTGATGCCAGTCTTCTTCTCTATCACAGATACTATAGCTGCACCATAGTCTTCTGTACCAGCTGTATATACTATCAGCTTATCGAATGCCTGCCTACAGTACGTGAGGAACTCTGTAAGATATGGTCTGTATACTCCAAGCATACTGTCTCTACCTAGTCTCAGCTTATATACGCTATTATTGTCAGCATTGTACATATCTACTATCATACTACGCTCTGCCTTATTGGTATCATCTACTGTATAGATCAGTGTAGAATCTAAGTCTAATACCATTGCACTAGACGTCTTCATTTATAGTACAGATACTTCGTACAGCTGCCAGTACACTGCCTCAATATATAGTATAGAGTGATACACTCAGTATACAGACCAGTACTCTATCCAGTATAGAAGAGCTGCTCAGTATTACATAGAGATAGTAGACTACTGTGCAGTACACTAATCAGTAGTCAGTATCTGTACTTCTATCTGATATTTAGTACACTGTACGAGAATAGAGAGCAGATACTGTACTCGCTCCACTATATGAGTCTGAAGTACTACTGTGCTTCTATCTGATAGCAGTCTACTGAACGGTACCATTATATAGATACTGTACCTTAGAAATGAGGGCTAATGTGATAGTACCACCTCCTACTAGTACAGTATCTACTACAGTTAAGAGGACAGGTAGGAGAATGTCACCGGTGAATAACCCTACACTTAATAGTAATATGCAAAGGACAGCGCCTAAGTCTATACCTAGTAAGACAGTGCAGGATATTAACAGTATACTTGAGGCTGCTAATACGGTACTTGAGAATGTGTATAGAGATCAGGATACTGTATTCGTGAGGGTACTGAATGGATACGGACAGAGAGTGTATGTATTGGTGGATCAGCGTGGTATAAGCGTGGATAATAAGATGTATCAGAAGGACTGCATCATAGAGAAGAATGTGCTGTATACTGTGAAGTCGTTCGAGTCTTATGCTATGCTCTGTAAGGATAATGACATGGGCTGCGCAGTAGAGCATGAGGACAAGATCTATATCTCACTGCATGGTAATACCTATCTTATTCATACTAGAGATAGGGTTACTGTCCCCATATACTATCCAGCTACTGGTATAGCTAAGATACAGACTCCTACGATATTCAATGGTGTTACCTCCAATATATACTCGAAGATGCGTACTCAGGACTGTGAGAGTATAGCCTCTATGATAGACAACGCATATAAATGTAGTGACAGTATCTGTAATACAGTGGATGACATAGGTAAGATGCACAGCACTATAATAGAGAAGCTGTTCAATAGGATGAACAAGGACATTGAGAGTAGAGACAGACTGCTCTCTAGTGGAGATAGAAGTAAGTACCTAGAGAAGGTAGCGAGTCTCAAGCAGAATAACGAGAGAGTGATTGATGTCAATACCATTGCAGATATAAGCAGTATACAGGCTGATCTGGATAATATAAAGGCTAGATTGAATGTGGTACTAGATGGGCTGTCTGATTATATGAAGCAGATATAAATGACATGCGTTCCGCCGGTAAAGTCATATGGATAGGTATAGGAACGATAGCGATAGTTATAGGTGTGATGATAGCAGTAAGCTACTACAATAAGATGACCATTAGGGAGCTGCGTACATCTATAGATCTGCTCACTGCTAATATAGACAGCATGTCCAGAGATATCTCTAGTAGTATAGATCGTACGCAGCAGTATATAGAGAGTAGACAGCAACCTCCTTCACCACCACAGCAGTACTATAATGTATACGATGAGAGTAATAGAGACTATTACTACTATGATGATCCTACGTATAACAGTGAAGATATGCTGCCGTCTATACCACAGATCAATCCAGTCAACAGGAACGTGATCAATGAGATAAGCAGGCTGACTAACATGAGAGATGATAGGAATGTACGCGTTAAGGTTCCTAAGATGAGAAGGCATAATGACGCGTACATGACAGGTAATAGACGTTACTGAGGTACGAGGACACACCACATATTACTGCAGAGTAATATGTGTCAATAGTAAATGGAAGAGAGCAGCTCGCATGTAATAAGAGACAGACTGCCTGATATCTACGCTGTAACTAGGGATAAGTCTGAGGACTATAATCATAGAGTAGGTATACTGCTAGAGACCTATCCCCCAGAGGTTGCTAGATTACTGGCACTGATCAGTATACCTATGCACTTAACTGACTATCAGGGCTGGGGCATATCTAACAATGAGTATCTCAAGAGAATAGAACGTGTATATGGGTTAGAGAATATAGGAGAGAGAGGCAGGACTGGTGATATGCTGAGAAGACTGAATGACCATAACGCTTATACTCCAATCATGGAAGAATTCACACACCAGTACTATAGATCTAATGGAGTACAGCCTGCTCCAATCAATCACTGTATATCAGTACAGGGAGCATTCGATGCTATCGATAGACCTAGACATAGTACTGCAGTACTGAGAGATATAGCATCTATCATGAGTACTATGCATGAACTGAATGCTGAAGCTGAACTAGGATACGAGATCAGCACACCATATGACGCACTGTTCACAGTACGAAGACTAGGAGCCACCACAGGAACTATATCTGAAGTATACCTCGCGCAGTATATGAGCAGTATACCCATGATCATTAAGACTAACAGTCAGGACTTCAACTATCAACTGCATGAATATGTAGTAGGACTCAGAGTCAATGAGCTGAGAGATACTATAGCTAACTTCGTATACACCTATGGATTCAGTAGTGTACTGAACCCTACATTCAGTGACATAGATGACCCACCAAGGTCAAACGCTGTCTTCATAGCACTGGGACTATACAACGCAGTCGACCTTAGCGACAGACAGGTCTACATAGAGTACTTGAGGGGTGCTACTACTATAGTAGAGGTTAGCAATAACTTCACTATAGAGGTGTATCTGCGCAGGATGCAGGAGTTCCCTAGGATAGAGAGTCTGACAGGCAGAGATGTATTCGAGGTCATATTCCTGCAGCTGATGTCTGCACTGTTCTACGCATGGAAGAGAATAGGATTCGCTCACAGAGATCTGAATCCAGGCAACGTAATGCTGCACAATCTCAAGCAGGTGACGGCTGTACCTATTATGGTTCCTGCAGGTATAAACGAGGAGACTAATGACGTAATGTTCGTGCGTAGATGGCTGATAACAGACGTGTTAGTAGTAGTCATAGACTACGGATACTCATCAGTAGAGATACCAGAGTACAGAGAACAGTATGGTACTAGAGTCATATCTCCAGTAGGAGTGTATGGACTATTCGAGGGCACGACCACCATAGAGAATGACATAATGAATGCACTCAGATATCTGTACAGGAAGTTCGGTGCTAACAGAGAGGACTTCATAGACATGATCAGTCTGTTCTATACAGGTAATCCAGCTACTGAAGAGATGTACAAGTACTCAGACGATATCATCGAAGCAGTTACTTCACTGTCTGGAGGCGCATACATATACCCTGAAGTACAATATTACGTAGAGAGGGCACTCATTAAGTACTGTGTCAAGTACTCTAATAAGTGGACTCATTCTAAGTATAATCCCGATGAATTCCCCTCTGTCATAGGTAATAGTGGCAGTACACTCACTCCATATACTGACATCATAACTGACAGTAGACAGGCATATCTCGCACTGATGGATGAAGACACAGACTATAGTATGGACTATAAGTCTGTCGTAGACAACGAATGGTACAGACGCACATACGTAGAGAGATCTCTACCATTCGATACTAATGACACCTTAGCATATGTATCGTGGATGATCAAGTTCTATAAATGGACCAATGCCTTCTCCGCTCCACTAAATATGCAGCCGCTGTCATACAAGACACCCATAGACTTCCTACGTAATGCCTACAGAAAGATATATGGCACAGAGCCTGATAACGATGCTGTACTGATTAGATTCGTGAGAGATACTGCCCCTAATATATGGAGAGACTGACCTGTATATATGCTGGACAGTATGGAGAGTGATACACTGTAGACGAGAGAGTGCAGTATGGGGACTAGACCCTAGCTGATTAATGGACAGTATGGAGACTGATACACTGATAGACGAGAGTGCAGTATGGACAGTATATGGATTATAGAGCTACGTATAGTGCTACATATTACATAGGTAATATGTGCTGATAGTAAAGGCGGATGAGTACTAGAGATGTAGGAGAGCTGCCCTCTTACTTTACAGAGAGACAGAGGCAGGAGATACGAGATATAATGGAGAATAGACCTGGTCCAGGCTTCAGACTGTTGAGGGATAAGTATCTGCATTATATAGATAGGAGGAGCTACTATTCGAGAGATGTATTCAATCAGCCTAATGCATACGGCAGAGATATGGAGCTGCTCAGGACAGCATATCTGAATGAGAGTCGATACTATAGTATGCTATTACAGTTAGTAGATGAATACGTAGATAGGCTAGATATGAGTGAGAGTAACGAAGGACTGATAGATGATCTGATGAATCCTAGGCGTATACCTAATGAGTATAACAGTAGGAGTAGGAGTAGAGTTAGGGATATAATGACTGCACTCTATAGGACTAATAGAGAGGAGTATACTGCAGAGAATATAAGTCCATATGAGCTGTTGATGCAGCTGTCTACTACTGATTATAGTGGTGGATCTGCTTCTATATACATAGGCAGATACATGGGCCAGTATCCCATGATAGTTAAGGATATAATGAATGCTGATATCTCTAGATCAGCACTGATACATGAGTACATTGTAGGCATAGTGATGAACAGACTGAGAGCAGATATACCTAGCTATGTGTATACTTATGGACTGACTAGAAGGACTCTACTATTAGATATAGGATCAGATGCATACTATACTAGAGACAGTCGCGACACATACACACTCTGTATAGAGCATATAGATAATGCTATACAGATGTCTCGACTGTCAGTAGATCAGACTGCTACAGTATCTGTTGAGGGTATAGTCAAGTACTATGAGCGGTCTAATCTGATCAGACTGCTACTCTTTCAGATACTCTGTGCAATGACCTATGCATACAGTAAGGTAGGATTCATACACAGAGATATGCATGGCAACAATATACTGATAGTTACTCTACCAGAGATAATGGCTATACCAGTGATGGTACCAGTATCCTATAGATGGACTGATGACAGTAGGATAGCTGACATACAGTTCGAGAGAAGATGGATACTATCTAATCTGATGGTGATGATCATAGACTACGGTCTATCGACTGTCCGTTCAGTGCATCTAGATAGCAGTCTGTACAGACATGATCTTATAGTCAGTCCCTCCTCCATCTATCTACCATACGAAGGTATATCAGGCTTCGAGAATGACCTAGCTATACTCATACTATCAGTAAGCAGACTGTCTATTAATCTCTATCTAGACGATTACAGAGAGGATGTCAACTCTCTATCTAGAGACTATCTGCGTATACTCTATAGAATGTACACTGGAGATACTCTAGCAGAAGACCAGGTGAATGAGAGGCAGTACTTCGCATACTATAACACCAATATAGATCCTGACAATATCGATACCTACTACTATCAGACCCATCCTCACATCAGATACGATCCGTATGGAGCTGTCATTGAATACTGCAATAGATATAAGGATATGTTCATCACAGACGACTACACTGGTTACATTAATGTACTCAGTAGATCTAATGACAGAGATAGCAGACTGACTACAATAGACAGTACTAGATCCTACTACTGGTACGATAAGTACAGTAATAGAGTAGCAGATGTATCCATATCCCGTGACAGTATAGAGGAGAATGACTGGTTCAGACGCTATAGAATTGCACCCATAATGCCCAGTGATGTCTATATAGACGCTGATCAGACTAATGATGAAGTCATAGACTATATATACAACTACTTGGATGATAATGACAGCAGCTACGTACTGATAGATGCTATATACAGATACATACAGTACTTCAATCAGTTCAGTCTGAATATACAGCCACTATCCTACAATCAGCCTACTGATCTTCTAAGAGATCTCGAGGAGAAGGTACGAGAGATAGAGGGGGACTTCGACATAGAAGACGACTAATCAGTAGTATACTGCCCTAGAGTTATATATCAGTAGATCATCTGATATATAGAGTGATAGTCCAATGTATAGTACTGTGCAGCAGTCTCACTACTAGTACTGTAGAGCAGCCTGTACTCTGATCTGATTCAGCAGTCTCAATACTAGTACTATTGAGCAGTCTGTACTCTGATCTGATTCAGCAGTCTGAATACTAGTACTATTGAGCAGTCTGTACTCTGATCTGATTCAGCA
>Ga0180216_1001401_pt1 | contig 21706 bp, 14 predicted proteins | sample eDN3rd37CBELigMG_FD_128879 | JGI IMG/M metagenome (GOLD analysis project Ga0180216, IMG submission 128879) | Enriched Miracle-Growth compost microbial communities from Emeryville, California, USA - eDNA 3rd pass 37_C BE-Lig MG (version 2)... ...
CACGCGCTGCACGAGCAGCTCGCCCGCAGCCAAGCCCGTCAGGATCTCTTGGAAAAATCACTGGCCGCGCAACAACTCCTGTACGACGCTGGAAGCGCGCTTCTCGAGGTCGCGGACATCCACAGCGCGCTGAACAAGTTGACGGATTTTGATCATTTTGCGGACGCTGGCTGGTTCGATCGGGCTGATGCCCTCTACAACCTCGTCAAAAACACCGAGAGCTCCCTGACTACCGTCATCAACAGATTGTCCGACAGCGAACATACGGCGGCTTTCGCCACAATCGAAAAAGGCATAGGCAAAACAATTCGGTTTGACCCGAAGATCGTAGACGGAATTGGTGGCTTCAAGGATACCTTGGTCAACCTGAAGGAGATCCTGGAAGAAGTAAAGAAATGGAAAGAAGGAGCCGCAGCGCGGGCGATCCAACCCGAAGAGATGTTCACGCTCTGGCAGACGACGGGGAGGGCGGCGCAAATCCGGGGTAGTCTTATGCAGATCGCCGCGCGCCCCCTCAAGGCGTGGGCAGGCATGGAAATCGAGAAGGTGAAAGATGAGCTGCGCGAGCTTGCGCGGGTCATCGCCGCCGAAAGCTCGGTCATCGGCCCGGCAGCAGAGTACATGTGGCGCATCAACGGCCGCCGCTACGCCGCAGAGGATGCTCTCGAGGCTTTACGCGAGGCTCGGCAGGCAGCAGAGAACTGCGTCATGCGCGGCTGCAAGGGGGCTCAACCGCCACAGCCCGCCAGATTGGCGCCGTCTTCAGGATGGGGCGAGGGGCTGCGTGATCACAACAAGCGTTTGCCCGGCTTTGTCGCTGCCCTGAGTGGCGGCGGGGAGGCGCCGTCCGGCCGCATCTGCACGGGTCAACCGGTGACGCTGGTTTTGCGGCAGAGCGGCAAGAAGCCTCCACGTGGCCGCTCGATTGTCGAGGCGGTCGAAAACGTCGGCAAGGCCATCGAGACCGCCGATAAGCCAGACTGGGTCATAGAATATACTATAACCGCGCGTCCGCGTTTCGAACGGCGACCGGACGGATCGGTGGTCGCCCGCTTCGACGCGATCGAAATGAAAATCAAGGACGATCCGGGTATGCCGGCCGACCGGCGTCAAGCTGGCCGTCGCGAGGCTGCGGCGGTTAGTACCCGTCTCCGCCGCGCCGCGGTCGGAGTGGACGCCGCCGCCGTCGCAAAGGGCGAATATTCGGTCGACTTACGTTCGGCGGCGGGAGCGCTGTCGAAGCTGTCTGCCATTGGCGAGAGCGCCCGAGCCTTCTGTCGGAGACCCGATCCCGCCAACGTCTGTCAGCCCGCCGGAAATTGAAAGGACTGAGTCTTCTCCACGTGAGGCTCGGCGGACATACTTCGGGGTCTAGCTATGAAAAAGCTGACGCACGTCGAGCGGATCTGCTGTCTACCGGCACCGCCACCGGGCTGGCACGACTATGACTACGAGGTGCTTGACGACGGCAGGCTGGTTTTGGTGCGGGTGAACATCGACGTAGCATCGGTTTCACCGCATGACCATGCGCGAGTCTGGCCAAAGGCACGGCTGCGTCTTTCCTGCTTCGACGGGGTGACCGAGAGTGATGTCCTGGAGCTTGCCGCCGTTCCCTGGCCGAAAATCGACAAGCTGCCGGACGGAAGATGGCTGGTCGTGCAATCACGCTGCAGCTGGAACCAGCGCAACGTTTCGATCTTCAATCCGGATGGCTCCCGCGCGGAAAGCTTTGCGGTCGGCGATGGCGTCGGGTCCATTGTGTGCCTGCCGGACGGGAGGCTCTGGGTCGGATATATCGACCAAGGCGTATTCGGGGATCCCCGCCGCAAGCATCCTGCAAGCTCAGGCCTAGCCGCGTTCGACATCAGTGGGGCGTGCGTAGGGCGTTTCGCGCATCAGGAATATGCGATTTGCGACTGCTACGCGCTGGGCGCGACTGGATCGGTCGTCTGGGCCTGCACGTACACCGACTTTCCCATTATCCGAATCGATGGCGGTGGTGTCCGGCTCTGGCACAACAGCATAGATGGCCCGTTCGCCATCGCCGCGAACGACACCCACGTCATGCTTGCTGGCGGATATCATGCGGATGCAAACAGGCTGGTGCTGCTGCGGCTGGAAGGAAGAAACGCTGTGCCCGTCGACGAATTCCGCCTCGAAACCGATGACGGGAAAATCGAATGGCTCGGGCGGAACGGCACCATGCACGCGATAGCAGGCAGCGAATGGCTGCAAATCCGGTTCAACGACTGGCTTGCAACCGTGTGGTAGCAGTCCCCGCGGTCCTCCGGTCCGCAACTGACCTCCCCATGGAAAAAGACTGGGTTTCTGGCTGTCAGGGTCGGCCATTTTGATGATCGGTGCAATGGCCGTAGGAGCGATCCCCGCTACCAAGCCCGCACTCCAAAGCTCGCAATCGCGGCCATTGCCAAGCTGGAGAGAACCAGATCGTGAACACAAATTGCAAAACGGAGTGCAAAACGCTCGTGGGGCACTGAGCTAAGTATTGGAGGCCACGGCCGGAATCGAACCGGCGTGCACGGATTTGCAGTCCGCTGCGTAACCACTCCGCCACGTGGCCCTGGCTAAAGTGCGAAGTGCATATGGAAACACTTCGGTCGCGGGAGCTTCCCCGGATCGGCAGGTGTCTAGCATGCTGCCCGCGGGCCTGCAACGAAATCGCTGCGGTTGCGGCTTTGCGTCCGGAGGTCGGGTGGCTGCGACAAGGGCTCTGGCAGAGTGAGCCCGCCTTCGCTAAGGTCCCGGCCGTCCCGTCCTGGCCTGGCGGGTGGGAAGCAAGGCTCGGAACTCGAGGTAGGGAGATGGCGAACTTCGCGGTGCAGCGCAAAAATATGGTCGAGAGCCAAGTCCGGCCCAGCGACGTCGTTGATCGGCGAATCATTCGTGCGATGCTCGAGATCCCCCGAGAGCGGTTCGTTCCGGAAGACTTGCAGTCACTCGCCTACATCGATCGCGAACTGCCCATAACGGGAGATCGGGCGTCCCGGAATGCCCGCCGCCTGCTGCCCGCGAGCGTTCACGCCCGGTTGATCCAGGCGCTGGAACTGGCAGAGAACGAACTCGTGCTCGAGGTGGGTTGCGGAACCGGTTATGGCAGCGCCGTCCTCGCCCAGCTTGTGCAGACAGTGGTCGGTCTCGAATCCGATCCCGCTCTCGCCGAGTTGGCCACGAAAACCTTGTCCGCGCTCTCTGTGGATAACGTTGCGGTCGTCGTCGGGAGCCTGACGGCGGGTTGGCCAAGCGAGGGGCCTTACGACGCGATCCTGGTCAGCGGTGCGGTTGCCGATCATCCGGCAGTGCTGCTGGACCAGCTCAAGGACGGCGGCCGTCTCGCAGCCGTTAGGGTTGATGGCGAGACGAGCCGGGCCGTCCTTTGGCAGCGTTCCGGCGCCAACGTGGCATCGCGAACGCTGTTCGATGCGACGGCACCGATCCTGCCCGGCTTCGAGCGCAAGCCGGAGTTCGTCTTCTGACGCGTTTCGGTCCGACAGTACAACCAAGTGTGGAGTTCATGCCACGCCCGCTCCGGCGAATAGCCGGCTGCGACTGATTCGCGTTTCTGTATGGTAAACCGAATAAGGTACCTAGGATTCGCCCCAGTGCAGACCTGAACGGAATCAGGTAAGTGCTGGGCCAAGGGGGCGTCGTGTCTGGATCTGGTTCCGCCGCATACCGGGCCCGAAGGCCGACTGACAGATACCGAGGGCTAAATGGGCGAAGGCCACACTCGAGGTGTCCGGAAGGGGGTCGCTGTCGTCGCCATGGCGGCGGCGCTGGCGTTGCTCCCCGGCTCGGACGTTTCGGCTGAATCACTGCATCAGGCTCTCACAGCCGCCTACAAGTTCAATCCGCGGCTCGATGCGGAGCGTGCCCGCTTGCGTGCGACCGATGAAGAGGTGCCGAGGGCGCTATCTGGATATCGGCCCCAAATCTTCGGCTCCGCGGATGTCGGGTACCAGAAGACCAAGACCCATGGTGGCGCCGGCAGCGACACCGATGTGACGAATCCGCGGGGTTATGGGGTCGACGTCTCGCAGCCGTTGTTTCGTGGATTTCGCACGCTGAACACCGTTCGCGAAGCGGAGGCGACCGTCCGGGCGGCCCGCGCCAATCTGAAGATCATCGAGCAGGATGTGCTGCTCGAGGCTGTTATCGCCTATGCAGACGTGGTGCGCGATCAAGCGGTCGTTCGGTTGCGTGAGAACAACGTCAACGTGTTGACCCGAGAGCTGCGCGCGACTCAGGATCGGTTTTCCGTCGGGGAGGTGACCCGGACCGACGTGGCACAGGCGGAAGCGCGAAGAGCGGGGGCTGTGTCGGCGCTGGATCTGGCACGTGCCAACTTGCGCGCCAGCCGGGCAGCATTCGAGCGGGTCATCGGTCATCCCCCGAGCAATGTTACAGATCCCGGGGTGCCCGAGCGTTTGCTGCCCAAGTCCCAGCAAGAGGCCTTGGCTATCGCTCAGCAGGAGAACCCGAACATTGTCGCGGCGCTTTATCGCGAGCAGGCAGCACGGCATGTGGTCGACCGCATCTGGGGAGAGTTGCTGCCCGAAGTGACGCTGGATGCAAGTTACGATCGCCGGTTCGGATCCGGAAATCAGAATGTCGATTCCACGGAGACGACGGCGGTTACCGGCCGAGTTGTTGTGCCGATTTACCAGGGCGGCGAGGTTTCAGCTCGCGTTCGCCAGGCCAAACACACCCATGTCAGCCGCCTGCAGGAGGTCGAGCAGTTCCGCACCGAGGCGCTCGCGGACGTGGTTTCGGCATGGTCGCGGCTCGAGGCGTCGCGGGCGCAACTCGTGTCCGACCAGGCTCAGGTCGAAGCGAACCGTATCGCATTGGCCGGCGTGCGTGAGGAGGAACGGGTTGGCCAAAGAACGCTTCTGGATGTCCTGAACGCAGAGCTCGAGCTACTGAACGCCGAAGTCAATCTTGTAACCACGCGCCGTGATTTGGCGGTGAGCGCCTACACGCTCCTTGCGGCAGTGGGCCGGTTGGATGCCGAAAGTCTCGGGCTGGGTGCGGCTGTCTACGATCCGGAAGCGCACTACCATGAGGTGCGCCGCAAGTGGTGGGGTATCAGCATCACGCACGCCGACGGTCGTCGCGAAGAGCTGGACCTTTGGGAAACCCAGGGACAGTACGCGCCTGCGAAGTAAAGATAGCCGGTCAGACACTCGCGCTCGGTCTTCGGTAGGGCATGGCTCGCCGGGCGTCTGCTTGGGGGTGTGATCTACAGCTCTGTTTGAAGCTGAAGATCTATGAGCCGCGTCATTCACGATTGATCGCTCGCTTCGGGCGTTCGAAAGCGCGACGTGGGTTGCGGGGGCTGTGGCTTGATGGAATAAGCCGTCGCCGGACGGTCACACCCACAGCCCCCCGTGCGACTTCTCAGCACTGCGCAAGCCTCACAAAACGCACAATTACTGTGATGCCATTGCATTGAAGCTTTGAGCTGGTCAGTGTACGAGAAAACGTTTCCTTTCAGTGTGGCGCCTGAAGCACGCAATCAGGTCCGGGCGGTTGCCGTCGATCAGTGAGGGTGGGGATGCATAAAGGGGACAAGGCCCCCGAGCCGACCATGGAAGAAATCCTGGCGTCGATCCGAAAGATCATCGCCGAGGAGCCGATCGGTTCGCGGCCTGGACCAGTTCCGGGGAGCGCCGGCGTAGATGAACCGGGCGCCTTGCCCATGGGCGGATCTACCGGGTCGAGTCGTGCCAATGATCCCGTTCTTCCCCTCCCGTCGCGAAACGATGCAGATTCGGATGGGCCTGCCTACAGCGTCGAAGAAGCTCTCTCGGAGCTGATGGATGACAGGCCGCAGCGGCAGCAGGCGCCTCTCGGCCGCGATGAACCGGCATTGAAGCCGCAGGCGAGGCCGACACCGGCAGCCGAGGACGATAACCGGCGTCCGAGCTGGCTGTTCGGCAGTCAGACTGGCTCGCCGGCGAGCCAGGGGAGCTCGCCGACGGGCTCTGGACCTTCCAGAGCAAGCGGCCTCCTCAGCCAGCTCGAGGGCACGCGTCAAGGGGGAGATCGTGGGGCGGGCGACACAGGCGCCGCTGCATCCAAGACGTCAGCTGCTCTGAAAGCCAGTGATACCGGCCCGGCCAGCGAGCGTCCTCGGGATACGGGTCGTTCAGGGCTCACCGACTTCTTTTCATCGGCGCAGGCGCAATCGAACGAGATCCCCAAGCCGCCCGCGCAACGTATTCCAGCACGGGACGGGCGCTCCGATCAAATTGCGCAGCCCCCAGTGTCAGCGACTCCGACAGCGCGACCGGGACCGGCTGCGGCTCAGGGACGGCCTTTCGAGTCTCTGCTCGGTTCGGGTTTGCAATCGGCTTCGGCGCGACAGGACGCGACCGGCCAAGCTAGTTCCGCTGACCTTCGGCGGCAAGGATCCTTGGCTCAGCCAGAACCCGCCAAGGAGACGAAAGTCGCCGATACTCCAGCGACCGATGTGGGTCGACCCAAAGAGGCTGCCCCGCAGGCCGCGACCCCTGCCTCTGGCGCCGGGGTAAGCAATCCGGAGAAGTCGGAAGCGCGCGAGGCCGGAAAGGGCGACAGCATAAGCCTTGGTGCTTCCAGCCCGAACTCCGGTCCGCGCACGCTCGAGGATACGGTGGTTGAGCTCCTCCGGCCAATGCTTCGTGAATGGCTGGATTCAAATCTCCCGCGCATAGTTGAAAAGGCCATTCGCGTGGAAATGGCGGCGCGAGCGAAGCCACAGGATGCAGACGAGGGGCCGAGATCCTGAGCCCGGCTGATTCTGTGCTCTTCTGAACGCGCAACGCGCTTCACTCGGCGAGGCGCCCCTTGCCGTCTTCCCGACCGCTCAATATGCGAAAGCGGCACGGGCGCGTTTGACTACGGCCCGTGTTGACAGGCGAGGAATGCGGGGCGTAGGACCCTCGCAAACTCAATGAACTGCCAACCCGGGCCAGGCGCACCGATGCTCCAGAAAACCTATCAACCTGCCGATATCGAGAAGCGGATCTACCAGGAATGGGAGGCAGCGGGCGCGTTCCGTTGCGGCCGGCCGGAACGGGTAAACGCCGAGCCATATTGCATCGTTATTCCGCCGCCGAACGTCACCGGTTCGCTTCACATGGGGCACGCGCTCAACAACACGCTCCAGGACATCCTCTGCCGGTTCGAGCGCATGCGCGGGAAGGACGTGCTCTGGCAGCCGGGCACGGACCATGCCGGCATCGCGACGCAGATGGTCGTCGAGCGTCAGCTCATGGAACGGCAGATCCATCGGCGCGACCTCGGGCGTGAAAAGTTCATCGAGAAAGTCTGGGAGTGGAAAGAGCAGTCCGGCGGAACGATTATCAATCAGCTCAAACGCCTCGGGGCCTCGTGCGACTGGACGCGCGAGCGCTTCACGATGGACGAGGGGCTGAGCCGCGCGGTGCTCAAGGTCTTCGTCGAGCTCTACAAGCGCGGCCTCATCTACAAGGACAAGCGGCTCGTCAACTGGGACCCTAGATTTCAGTCGGCGATCTCGGATCTCGAGGTGATGCAGGTCGAGGTGAAGGGCAATCTCTGGCACCTCCGCTATCCGCTGAAGGATGATCCCTCGCGCTTCATCGTCGTGGCGACTACCCGGCCTGAGACGATGCTCGGCGATACGGCCGTTGCCGTTCACCCCGAGGACGAGCGCTACAAGGATCTCGTTGGAAAGATGGTGGTGCTGCCGCTCGTCGGGCGCGAGATCCCGATTGTCGCCGACGAATACTCCGATCCGGAGAAGGGCTCCGGTGCCGTGAAGATCACCCCGGCGCACGACTTCAACGACTTCGAGGTCGGCCGGCGCCACAATTTGCCGATGATCAACATCTTCGATGCCGAGGCGCGGATCAACGAGAACGCGCCGGAGGCCTACCGCGGGCTCGACCGCTTCGAGGCCAGGAATCGGGTCATCGCCGATCTCGAGGCGAAGGGTCTGGTCGAGAAGATCGAGCCGCATACGCACATGGTCCCGCACGGCGACCGTTCGGGCGTGCCGATCGAGCCGTGGCTGACGGATCAGTGGTACGTGAATGCCGCCGAGCTGGCGAAAGAGGCGATCAAGGCCGTCGAGGACGGGCGCACGAAGTTCGTTCCCAAGAACTGGGAGAAGACCTACTTCGAGTGGATGCACAACATCCAGCCCTGGTGCATCTCGCGCCAGCTCTGGTGGGGCCACCAGATCCCTGCTTGGTACGGCCCCGACGGCGAAATCTTCGTGGAAGAGACGGAAAATTTGGCGTTGGCCGCCGCGCAGCGTCACTACGGCACGCGCGTCAATCTCGAGCGCGATCCCGACGTGCTGGACACCTGGTTCTCCTCGGCTCTGTGGCCGTTCTCGACCCTAGGCTGGCCCGACAAGACGCCGGAACTCGAGCGCTATTATCCGACCAATGTGGTCGTGACCGGCTTTGACATCATCTTCTTCTGGGTCGCCCGGATGATGATGATGGGCCTCTATTTTAAGCACGACGTGCCTTTCCGCGACGTCTACATCCATGCCCTCGTCCGGGACGAGAAGGGGCAGAAGATGTCGAAGTCCAAGGGCAACGTCATGGACCCCTTGGAGCTCATCGATGCTTACGGCGCAGACGCGCTGCGCTTCACGCTGGCGGCCATGGCGGCTCAGGGCCGCGACATCAAGCTGGCGCGCTCGCGGGTCGAGGGCTACCGGAACTTCGCGACCAAGCTCTGGAATGCCGCCCGCTTTGCCGAGATGAACGAGTGCTTCGGCCTCGCGGGCTTCGATCCGTCCACCGTACGGCTGACGCTCAACCGCTGGATTGCCGGTGAGACGGAACGGACGGCCAAGGCGGTGACGACGGCTATACTGGAGTACAAGTTCAACGAAGCGGCGAATGCGATCTACGAGTTCACCTGGGGCATCTTCTGTGACTGGTACCTGGAGCTCGTGAAGCCGGTTCTCAACGGGACCGACGCTGAAGCCAAAGCCGAAACGCAGGCGATGGTGGCGTGGACGTTGGATCAGGTGCTGAAGCTCCTCCACCCCTTCATGCCGTTCGTTACGGAGGAGCTGTGGGCGCACATGGCGGGGCCGGGCGCCAAGCGCGACGACTTTTTGGCCGTCACGGCGTGGCCGCAGCTTGATGGCCTTGCCAATCAGGATGCCGACGAGGAGCTGGGCTGGGTCGTCAAGCTCGTCAGTGAGGTGCGCTCCGTGCGCTCCGAAATGAACGTGCCGCCCGGCGCGAGAGTGCCCCTCGTCCTGGTCGCACCGAGCGACGCCATTCGGCAGCGGGCGGAGCGTCACCGGGAGACGGTAAGCCGGCTCGCACGCTTGAGCTCATTGAGCTTCGAGAACGCACCCCCGAAGGGGGCCGCAGTCATCGCGTTTGGCGACACCACCGCGGCGCTCCCGCTGGCCGATATCATCGACATGGCGGCCGAGCGCGCGCGGCTTCGGCGCGAGATCGAGAAGGCCACCGCCGACATCGGCAAGATCGACGCCAAGCTCGCCAATCCGCAGTTCGTCGCGAAAGCTCCAGAGGAGGTCGTCGAGGAGCAGCGCGAGCGTAAGGGGGAGCTCGAAGCGCTCGCGGCAAGGCTCGAGAATGCCTTGAAGCGGCTTGAAGGGTGAAGAGGGGCGAATGGCGAGTAGCGAATAGCGAATAGTGGCTCAACGCCATCCGTCGTGCTTGCTGCTTCCCACTATTGCCCCTCGCTACTCGCTCGCCATTGGCCATTCGCTACTCGCTACTCGCTACTCGCTATTCGCTATTCGCATTCACAACAATCGATACCGACCCGGTAACCTGCCGTTCACCACTGTGGCATCGTGGCAACGAAAACGGGCTCTATTGCCTCTTTTGGGCCACAAAAACCGACCACGATGCATGAACACCAAATGAATGCGGCCGCCCGCCCTCTGGAGCGTTGTCCCCACTGAGTGGCGGGTGTTTTGAACGGTTTGCGAAGCTGAAGGACTGCCTTCTGAGCTGCGGAGAAGCCTTTATCCGCGGTCGCGAGAGGCTTCAGTGTTCGCGGGGTTCGGCTTCGATGTGCGTGATGACTTTCGATAGATCCAAGCAGCCGAGCCGGGAGATCAGGAGACGCTCCTTACGTAGCGGACCAAAGACGTATGGGCGGCTCGAGCCACGGCGTCGCGGCTGCCGCAATGAAACCCTGACTGCGGATTTTCAGCGCGTTTCGGACCGTAGCCCCATCGGCACTGCGGAGCACCGCGACCCGGATGCGCTCGTGCGGCATGGTGGCATGAATGCCATACAATTCGAAAAAGGCAGTTCCGGTCTCCTTGTCGACGAATCTCGGCTCGAATCTCTTCGTACAGCGTCAAAGCTACCCGCGGATCCTTATCAAAGCGGCGTGCTAAGGAAGTATGCGGATCAGGTTGGGTCGGTGCAGTGCGGCGCCGTCCCTCACCCTGGCGGAAAGGCGAAAGTTGTCTGTTGCGCGAATATCTAGGTCCCTCGTTGGTTTGGCGCTTTTCTCGGCGTTAGCCACCACGACCAGCCTGGCGGCGACGAGCCCGAAGTACGCGTCTCCACAAGCGGCGTTCGAGCAAGGCATCAACGCATTGCGGGCTGGCCGCCCGGAGGTCGCCTTGCCGGCCCTCGAGCACGCGGCGAGCAAGGGCTTCTTCTTCGGCGAGTTCTATCTCGCACGGCTGTTTGCCGATACGACGGGCCCCTACACCGACCACGCCAAGGCCTACATGCTTTATCAGCGTCTGGCCGATGCGCACGCCGATATCGATCCGGACGATGATCAGCGGGCTCCGTTCGTTGCGAAGGCATTCACGGCGCTGGCGGGATATCTGAAACGCGGCGTGCCGGAGATCAACGTCGAACCCAACCCCGAGCGCGCGGCAGAGTACCTGCATCACGCGGCGACCTTCTTCAACGATAAGGACGCGCAGTACGAGCTGGCCAAGCTCTATCTCAAGGGTGAAGGCGTTCCGCTCAACACGAGGCAGGCGCTGCACTGGCTTTCAGTGCTTACGGAGCAGGGGCACGCGAGTGCGCAGGCGTTCCTCGCAGACCTCTACTGGAGCGGCGAGTACTTGGAGAAAAGCCCGCTGCGCGCATTCGCGCTCGTTAGCGTTGCCGTTGAGAATGCGCCGGCCCACGAACGGATCTGGATCGAGGACATCTACCAGAACATCTATTGCGGCCTGTCGAAAAAGCAGCGCGAAAATGCGGATGGGCTGATTCAGTTCTGGCGGAAGCAATACGGCCGCGCGCCGGCTGTCGATCGCTTTGGTTTGTCGCGTCTGCAACTCGGACCGATCCGCACTTGCAGCAATGGCGAATTGGTGCGCGTGCCGGGCCAGGCCGCGAGCGCCCAGGCGAGCAACGCTGTCGGCGACGTCGCAACTTCATCCGTTGGCAATGCAGAGATTTCGCCTGCCACCCCGATGCCCTCACCAGCAATCGCGCAGGGCACTTCCCCAGCGATCGCTCAGGGCAGTGCCGGTGGGTTTGCTCTGCGGAATGTTGGTGATACGGCAACGACCCAGAGCGAGTGATGGCGAGCTGACCCGTTGGTCGCGGGTTCATTCGACCCCAAGCTCGATCCACACCGGCACATGGTCGGACGGCTTTTCCCAAGCTCGGGTGTGGCGATCAATGCCCGACGAGAGCAGCCGGTCGGCTGCTTGCGGCGACAGTAGCAGGTGATCGATCCTGATGCCGTCGTTCTTCTGCCAGGAGCCGGCCTGGTAGTCCCAGAAAGAGAAGACGTTCGGGCCTGGGTGACAGGCGCGGATGGCGTCCGTGAACCCGCTGTTCATGAGGGTCCGGAAACGTGCGCGCGTCTCGGGCTGATAAAGGGCATCGTTCACCCAGTTCTCAGGGTTCCTGGCGTCGAGCGGTTCGGGGATGACGTTGTAGTCGCCCGCGAGAACCAGCGGTTGCTCCTCCGCTAGCAGGGCGCGGGCGCGATCGAAGAGGCGGTCCATCCAGGCCAGCTTGTAGGCAAACTTTTCCGTGCCGATAGGATTGCCGTTGGGCAAGTAGATCGACGCGACGGTAACGGCGCCCGAAGGAACGGAAAGGGTCACCTCGAGGTAGCGGGCCTGGGCATCCTCAGGTGCGCCAGGCAACCCCGGCCGGACATCATCGAAACGGGACTTGGCCAGAATCGCGACCCCATTGAATCCCTTCTGTCCGTGAACAGCGACGTTGTAGCCGAGGCTTTCAAACGCCGCCGCGGGGAAGGCACCGTCGATGCACTTGATCTCCTGCAGGCACAACACATCAGGCTTTGCGTCGGCGATCCAGGTTAGCGCCGTATCGAGGCGAGCTTTGATCCCGTTGATGTTCCAGGTAACGATTTTCATCCGTCATCCCAGCGCGCCATGCTCCTGCTCGAGCTGAAGCGGACGGGCGCCCCCATTTACGATGTGTCTTCACCGCCGATTAGCAGCTTTCGGCCCATCATGCTAACCAGCATTTCGTGCTCTGGAAGGCTGCCATGAGCCTGTCCCTCTACGAGGGTAAACGTCGAGATCCGATGCCTCTGAAGGTGCTGGTCTCGGCCAATGTCGTTTTCGGCTTGTGCTCGGTCCTCTTCTGGGAACCGGTGTCTCTCGTCATCGCGGAACCCATTCTGTGGGCCACGGGGCAGGGGATCGGCACGCGGCCTGAGCTGTTCGATTACCCTTTCGTGCTGATCTGGCTCCTTCCCATCGCGTGTGCCTGCATCGCCTGGATCGCCTCCAAGGCTGAATGGATGAAGCTCGCGTACTTCGTGGCATTTTACCCAATGCTCTACCTGGGGTTGGTGGTTGGCTGGTATTACCTGACGCCGGCGCAATGGCACTGAAAGCGGCGGCGCCTGCCTGTCACTCGGTGCAACGCTGCGACCCAGTGGATGAGACGAGATGGCCGCTACGAATCGGGCCGGCTCGGTGTAGTCTGCAGGCCCATGCAGCGGTACATCTTCATTACCGGCGGCGTGGTCTCCTCCCTCGGCAAAGGCCTCGCGTCAGCGGCTCTGGGCGCGCTACTCCAGGCTCGCGGCTATTCCGTGCGCCTGCGCAAGCTCGACCCCTATCTCAATGTGGATCCGGGGACCATGAGCCCCTATCAGCACGGCGAGGTGTTCGTCACCGACGACGGCGCTGAGACGGATCTCGACCTTGGTCACTACGAGCGTTTTACCGGGGTGCCTGCCAAGCGCACGGACAACATCACCACGGGGCGGATCTATCAGGAGATCCTGGCCAAGGAGCGTCGCGGGGATTATCTCGGCGCGACGGTCCAGGTCATCCCGCATGTCACTGATGCCATCAAGGAGTTCATCACCTCCGGCAACGAGGGCATCGACTTCGTGCTGGTCGAGATCGGCGGCACCGTGGGCGACATAGAAGGGTTGCCGTTCTTCGAGGCGATCCGCCAGCTCGGCAACGAGCTGCCGCGCGGCTCGGCAGTCTATATCCACCTGACGCTGCTGCCCTACATCCCCAGTGCGGGCGAGCTGAAGACCAAGCCGACACAGCACTCGGTGAAGGAGCTGCGCTCCATCGGCATCCAGCCCGACATCCTGCTATGCCGGTCCGACCGCCCCATTCCCCGCTCTGAACGGCGGAAAATTGCGCTGTTCTGCAACGTGCGCGAGGAGGCCGTCATCCAGGCTCTGGACGTCTCCTCTATCTACGATGTCCCTCTGGCCTACCATCGCGAAGGGCTCGACGGCGAGGTGCTGGCAGCATTCGGCATCGATGGAGCTCCCACGCCCGATCTTAGCCGGTGGGAGTCGATCAGCCAGGCCACCGCCAATCCCGAGGGCGAGGTTACGATCGCGGTGGTGGGCAAGTATACGGAGCTGAAGGACGCCTACAAATCGCTCATCGAAGCGCTGGTGCACGGCGGCATCGCCAACAGGGTCCGGGTGAAAATCGACTGGATCGAGAGCGAAACCTTCGAGCGGGAGGACCCGGCGCCCTTCCTCGAGCACGTCGACGGGATTCTGGTGCCCGGTGGCTTCGGCGAGCGGGGATCGGAGGGTAAGATCCTGGCCGCCCGATTTGCCCGTGAACACAGGGTGCCCTACTTCGGCATTTGCTTCGGCATGCAGATGGCCTGCATCGAGGCGGCGCGCAATCTCGCGGGGATCACTCAAGCAAGCTCCACGGAATTTGGCCCGACGCCGGAGCCGGTCGTCGGCCTCATGACGGAATGGATGCGAGGCGACCAGCTCGAGAAACGCAAAGCTGGCGGCGATCTCGGCGGGACCATGCGCCTCGGCGCCTACGAGGCCAAGCTCAGAGGCAACAGCAGGATTGCAGCGATCTACGGTTCCACAACCATTTCGGAGCGGCATCGGCACCGGTACGAGGTCAATCCCACCTACCGTGAAAGGCTGGAGGAGGCTGGACTCATGTTCTCCGGCATGTCCCCTGATGGTCTGCTGCCGGAAACGGTCGAATATCCGGACCACCCCTGGTTCATCGGAGTTCAATTCCATCCGGAGCTGAAGTCGCGCCCGTTCGACCCCCACCCGCTCTTCAAGAGCTTCATTGCTGCGGCGATGGAACAGTCGCGGTTGGTGTAGGGTGATATCTGGCCAAACGCGATCGCACCCATTGCAACGCTGCAGCCTCTGCGCTCTTCACTGTCAGTCTCGTGAAGCCGGAACTTACCTTCTCGCGCAGAAGGGGACGCGGTCGAGTTTCCTCCGGCGGGGGCTCCCCGCCCTTTGTCCGTTGACCGGGTTCCCGAATGATTGTGGCGTTGTAGCCACACTCGTCGAGTAGTTAACAACGCCTTAACATAATCTGCTGTCGGATGAGCACGTGTAGTGCTTAAAGTGAGATCAATCTGTGGAGATGCTGTGGAATTAACATGGCGAACGCCCGCCGTCGTTCTCGCGGGCTCCACAGGGGTCCGGAGCGTGTGGATCGAGGCCTCTATGCGCTTCGGAGCGGCTCGACAGAGGGTGGGCACACTCGCGGGTGGCCCTGAGCCGTTGAAGGGAGCTGCGGCGAGCTCCCGCGAGCACCAGCCGTTCCGGCTGGGCCTCGAAGGCCGATTTGCGGGGCAATAGCACGGGCCCGAGTGCTGGGCGGCACTCCGGTTACGGGCACATAACGCGGACGGCTGCTCGCTGGAGCACGCGTGATTGCGCGCCTTTGTGGCAAGGCCGCGCGCACGAGGCCGGAACGCGATCCAATAAGCGGGTGACATTCGGGGGAGGGGGCTAGTCCCTCCACAATTCGGGTTGTTTTAGCTGGCTGCGCATTGCCGCGCGGCTGGGCGGGCGAGTGTGCTCGCAAGTGTTTGTTCTTTGGTGGAGTACGCGTCGTGTCCCAGCACTTAAGTCGCTCGGCCGCAAAGCTGGTCCTTCGTTCAGCACACGTGTTGAGTGCATCCTCGCAGGGGGCAGTTATTGGTTTGGCGCGCTTGATCGCTGTTATTGTTTCAGTCTCGTTGTTGAGCACAAACGCGATTGCGCAAAGCAACTTTTCCAGGAGTGGGAATAACGTCACTTTAACTTGCAACGGTGAGTTTTCTGGCTGGCAACTCTTGTGCAAAGGCGGCGGCAATGACTGTAAGAACTTAGATAATCCAGGCGTTTTCAATCCGCCGCCTGCAAGTGCCTCGCCGCAAGACAACGTCCAATTCACTACTTCATCGAGCCTTATCAGCGTAACCTGGAAGGTAACAAACCCGCCAACGCAAGCGCAACCCCCGGGTAACGACAAACCTAAAACTCATAACGACAATCCAGTCTCGTACAGTATTGACGGATCTCCCGATCCTGCTCCAACACCGTTGTTTGAAAATAATGGAATACGCGAGCACACTCAAATCATCTCTGCGGATTCCAAGCTTCAAATTTCAGTCGATCACGGCGGGCAGTCTCCGGGTGATTTCGCAACACTCCAATACAAAGTAATGTGCACGCCGGTCGAACAGTCCCAACCCCCGAAACTTACGGTCAAAAAAGAAGTAAAGGGTGGTCAAAGCGACGACTCGTTCAGCTTTACAAATGAGGGACCCGAGTCGCCAGAACACTTTTCGTTGCAAAATGGTCAAAGTCGAGAATTCATCACTGCTGGTAAGTACACGATTTTCGAGTCGGATCACGACGGGTATAGGCTCTCGAAGCTGGTGTGCACGGGTCCTGGTAAAGAGCACGCAATTGTCTATAAGACGACACGAAAAATCGTGGTCGACCTACAACCCGGCGACGATATCACTTGTACCTTCACAAATAAGAAGATGCGTGAAAGGGAACCCAAGAAAGGCACAATCATTGTTGAAAAGCTGACGATTGGCGGGGGGGGTGACACCGAATTCGAGTTCGATCTAACCGGTCAGGGATCATTCAAACTAAAAAGTGGTGAACGCAAAACGTTCGCTGGATTAGAGGTTGGGCAGTATGCTGTGGAAGAGAATCTTCCGGTCGGTTGGAGTTTGAAAAGCGCGAGTTGTGGAAAGGGACAAAGGAGCGGTAACAAGATTACTTTTCAACTGGAAAAAGACGAAACCATCACCTGCACCTTCACCAACTTCAAAGAAAAAGACGACAAGATGGAAGACGTCACCAAGGTCTTCATCCATCGCCGCGTCGACAATCTCCTCACTCACGGCCCCGACCGCGCGCGTCTCCTGCGCCGGCTGGAGGAACAGCAGCAGCCGGGCAGCCTAAAGGATCACGAGCCGCTGAAGCTGATGGGTGGCATGCTCGCCGGTCTTGTCGGGAGCCGTGCAATGGATGAGTCGGATATTGGCCCTGCTGGCACCGGCATGATCAGGATCGGTCCGTTCGGTGATGACGATGAGAACCACAGCAGCTTGACTCGCTCGCGCATCGGCGGATTTGGCTCGGCAGCATTCAGCCAGCTTGGGCGCAGCAGTGGCAGCTCTGATTTCAGCCTGCCGGCCTTCAAGTTCTCGACGAGCCTCAGCGAACTGCGGATGGCTATGCAGGCCGTCGAGGCGAAGAAAGAGGAGGAGAAGGCGCAGCTGATGGGCGAGCACGGCCTAGGCGGACAGCCCTATACGCGGCCGATCACCGGCGCGCGGCCGGAGCGGCTCGACATCTGGGTCGAAGGCCAGATGAGTCGCTATGACGATTCAACAGGTGGCATCCGGCGCGAGGGCGATTTCAAGATCCTCTATGTCGGCGCGGACTATGCGCTCAGTCCGGGAATCCTGGTCGGCACGCTGGTGCAGTTCGACCTCACCAACGAGGACGTGAAGGACCCGGACCTCACCGGCTCCGTCGACGGCCGCGGCTGGATGGCTGGTCCCTACATCGGCATCAAGCTGACGGACCACCTCATCTTCGATGCGCGCGCCGCATGGGGTACGTCGGATAACGACATCGAGCTGTATGATGATGCGGCCAAGTGGCGAAAGGGCAGTTTCGATACCACACGCTGGCTCGCCACGGCGTCGCTCACCGGCAACTGGTACTACGGGGCGTGGCGCCTGACGCCGCAGGTGTCCCTCGCCTACGGCCACGAGGAATACGATACCTACAAGAACAGCCTCGGGCAGACCGTCGATGGCGCCGGTGTCTCCATCGGGCGGGCGACGTTCGGCACCGAGGTCGGCTACCGCATCATGACGAGCGACGGCACGCTGGTGGAGCCGCACCTCGGCATTTCCGGGATCTGGAACTTTGATAGCGACGACCTCATCATCGACGGCGTCGTCGTGGAGACAAACGCGTCGCGTGCCAAGCTCGACGGCGGCATTCTCGTGCGGCGGCCGGACGGGATGGGTTTACGCGCCGCCGTTTCCTACGACGGTATCGGCGCGAGCGACTTCGAGGCGTGGAGCGGCCAGGTCTGGCTGAACGTCCCGCTCAACTAAGTAAACCCTGGTCCGGGGGGATTGACGGGCCAGCCCGAGGGACAGGCGGCCAGCCTGCCAGGGGGGGGAAGGCCGAGCTGGCGTCAAGCGCGATGGAAAGCGTGGCGCAGCTCGGCCTTCGCTCGTTCCAGAACCCGCCGGCGCTCGTCAGGCAGGCCGCGTCCAGCGCGGTTGATGTAGAAGTTCAGCATCGACATGGCGGACTGGAGCGGCGTGCCCTTGCGGCGTGTGCTGGTTTCTGCTGATCGCTTCAGCGACTGCGCGATCCGGGCGGGGTCGTCCCAGGTGAACACGCCTCGTTCGAGGTCGAGGGCATTGCTGGTGCGCGTCACATCTTGCGACCAGTATTGTTGGCGCTGCTGCTCGTGTTTCTCGCGACCGCGCCGCGAGCGAGGCGAGTCCGTTCCGGCTGCTCGCGGTGCCATGCCGTGAGTCCCGTTGAGCGTTGTGCAAAATCAACAAGGGGTCACGATCCGGCGTTCCCAGGCGGTTGAGACGTCATGGATCCACAACCGCACGCTATAAACGCGAACGTCTGGTGTAAGCTGCGGTGCCGCGGCGCACTCTGCAGTCGCGGGTTTCGACGTAAGCCGCTACAAGGCAAGCATGACTGATTCACATCCACTCGCGCCCGAGCCAGTCGTGACGGTTGGCTCTGTTACCTTCGCGAACAATGGGCCAATCGCCTTGTTCGCTGGTCCTTGCCAGATGGAAAGCCGCGCGCATGCGCTTGAAATGGCGGCTGCGCTCAAGGAAATCTGCGGCCGGCTCGGCATCGGGCTCGTCTACAAGACGTCGTTCGACAAGGCCAATCGGACGAGCCTGTCGGGCAAGCGGGGCATGGGGCTTGCGGCGGCGCTACCCGTGTTCGCCGAGATCCGCGAGAGCCTTGGCCTGCCATGCGTCACTGACGTGCACGAGCCAGTCCAGTGCGCCCCCGTTGCAGAGGTTGTCGACGTCCTGCAGATCCCGGCTTTCCTGTGCCGCCAGACGGATCTGCTGGTCGCTGCGGCCAAGACCGGCCGCGCCGTGAAGATCAAGAAAGGCCAGTTCCTGGCACCATGGGACATGAAGAATGCGGTCGCCAAGGTGACGGGCAGCGGCAATCGCAACGTTCTGCTTACGGAGCGGGGCGTCAGCTTCGGCTACAACACGCTGGTCGTCGATATGCGCGCCCTGCCGATCATGGCAGAGACGGGCGCGCCGGTGATTTTTGATGCGACGCATTCGGTCCAGCAGCCGGGCGGGCAAGGGACCGCTTCGGGTGGAGACCGGCGGTTCGTGCCAGTTCTCGCGCGCGCTGCCGTCGCTGTCGGCGTGGCCGGGCTGTTCATGGAGACTCATGAAAACCCTGACAGGGCACCGTCGGATGGCCCGAACATGGTGCCCCTCGCTGACCTGGAGAGCCTGCTTTCTGAGCTCATCGAGCTGGACCGGGTCGCCAAGCGGCGAACGTCACCGGAATAGCGGAATCGTCTCGCAATGCTTTCCCACGATTCCAATTTGAACGTTCTCATTAAGCATCTCTGAGCACGGGTAGGATAGCGCGTAGGCCCAAGTGTTTAGGACGATGAGAGGTTATTAGGCCATTCTGGGATGGCTGGTGGGATGGGCAAAATGAAGCGAATCATCTGCATCGGTCATTCCGCGCTCGACCATATCTTTCGGGTCGAATCTTTCCCTCGCGGCCCCTCGAAGGTCCGGGCGCTGGAGCATGTGGAAACCGGCGGGGGTATGGCTGCCAACGCCGCGGCGACCATTGCGCGACTGGGCGGGAAGGCAGAGCTGTGGAGCCGCGTTGGGGACGATGATGCGGGTGCGAAGGTCCGCGCCGGCCTGAGGGCTGTCGGGGTTGATGTCCGCTCCCTGCAGTCGTTCGAGGAAGGGCGGACCTCGACGTCGGCCATCATCGTGGATGATGCAGGCGAACGGCTCATCGTCGGCGCACGCGACATCAACATGCCATCGGGTACGAGCTGGCTGCCGCTCGAGCGCATCAGGGATGCCGCTGCCGTGCTGGGCGACGTGCGTTGGCTTGAAGCATTGCGCGTCGCGTTCACTCGCGCGCGGCGGGAAGGCGTACCGACGGTGCTCGACGGCGACCTCGGCGCTCGTGAGGCGATGGCCGAGCTGTTGGCTCTCACCGATTATGCCATCTTCTCTCAGCCGGCGCTCGACGATTTCCTTCCGCAGGGAGCCACCGAGGAGAAACTGCGGCGTGTTCTCGAACTCGGCCCACGGCACGCTGGCGTAACACTCGGGCCGGAAGGCTACCGGTGGGTTGATGAGCATGGCCCCGGCCATCAGCCTGGCTTTGCCGTCGACGTGGTCGATACGACGGGTGCCGGCGATGCCTTTCACGGCGCGTTTACGCTCGCCTTAGTCGAAGGGCAGCCAATTGCTGATTGCGCGCGCTTTGCCTGCGCCGTCGCGGCCATGAAGTGCACGCGAATTGGATCTCGCGCCGGCCTACCAACTCGTGCCCAGGTCGAGAGCTTTCTGGCAGCCCGGAGTTGAGCGCCTTTCCATGGGTGGGCTTCGGCGGATGTTTCGGACGTTACCCGGCTAATCGACTCGGGCAAGTTCCTGTTCCCAATCCCTCTGTGCGACGGTGCTTCGTGTAGACGGCAGGGGGCGCCGTCGCTAAATGGTCGCGCAACGATGGCCGGGCCCGGCGCGTCCGCGCCGACATAGAGAGGATTTTCGATGTCCCTTGCGAACCCTACGGCTGCCGGCGGCGCAGACGTGAGCCATAAAGACATGGCCAACGCCATTCGCGCGCTCGCCATGGATGCGGTCGAGAAGGCGAAATCGGGGCATCCCGGCATGCCGATGGGCATGGCGGATGTGGCGACGGTGCTCTTCACGCAGTTCCTGCGCTTCGATCCCGCCGATCCCAAATGGCCCAATCGCGACCGGTTCGTCCTGTCGGCCGGTCATGGCTCCATGCTGCTTTATGCGCTGCTCTACCTGACCGGCTATCCGGGGATGGATCTTGAGCAGATCAAGCAGTTCCGCCAGCTCGGTGCGAAAACAGCTGGACATCCCGAGTTCGGCCACGCCCCAGGCATTGAGACCACCACGGGCCCGCTGGGGCAGGGTATTTCGACGGCAGTCGGCATGGCCCTCGCCGAGCGCATCTGGAACGCGCGACTCGGGTCTGATGTTATCGGCCACCACACCTATGTCATCGCTGGCGACGGCTGCCTCATGGAGGGCATCAGCCAGGAAGCGATTACGCTCGCAGGCCATCTCGGGCTGGGCCGGCTGATCGTGTTGTTCGATGACAACGGTATTTCGATCGACGGTCCGACGACGCTTTCGACCTCCGAGGATCAGATCCGGCGCTTCGCGGCGGCCGGATGGAACACCGCATCTGTCGATGGGCACGATCCGCTCGCGATCGCTGCAGCCATCTCCCGAGCCCGCTCTGACGACAGCAAGCCGTGGCTGATCGCCTGCAAGACCGTGATCGGCTATGGCTCGCCAAAGAAGCAAGGCACGGCCGCGACGCACGGCTCGCCGCTCGGCGCAGAGGAAATCGCGGGGACGCGCGAACGGCTCGGCTGGGCTCATCCGCCGTTCGGAGTGCCGAAGCCCATTCTGGCCGCCTGGCGTAGCGCCGGTCAGCGAGGCGCAGCAGAGCGCGCTGAATGGCTGAAGCGCTGGGAAGCTGTCGACCCTGCCGTGCGGAAAAGTTTCGAGCATCCGGCAGCCGCAGCAGGCGATGGCCTGCGGAACGCCATCAACGAGGCCAAACGCAAAGCCGCGGCCGAAACGGCGAAGAAGGCCACCCGTCAATGGTCGGAGTTCACACTGGATCATCTGGTGCCGGTGCTGCCGGGGCTCGTCGG
>Ga0180216_1001402_pt1 | contig 21696 bp, 20 predicted proteins | sample eDN3rd37CBELigMG_FD_128879 | JGI IMG/M metagenome (GOLD analysis project Ga0180216, IMG submission 128879) | Enriched Miracle-Growth compost microbial communities from Emeryville, California, USA - eDNA 3rd pass 37_C BE-Lig MG (version 2)... ...
CCCCCCCCCCCCCCCCCCCCCCCGCCCCACGCGCAGATAACACGGTCCCAGGCCAGGCCGCAGGGACGGCCGGTAAGTCGCGGGCGGGCCAGCCAGCCAGCCACGCGCCACCGCCTTCGGCGCACCGTAGTTCTTGTCGATGCAGTACGGGTTGCGGCCGTGGTGCACGCGGTGGTGGCTCGGCGTGTTCATGACGTACTCGATGAACGGCGGCAGCTTGCCGATCAGCTCCGTGTGGATCCAGTACTGGTACAGCGTCTGGTGGCGCAGCGACCCGGCGGGGCGGCGCCAACGGCAGAGGCGTGAGCGGTGGCGGCCCAGCGGTGCACCGCAGGTGTGGGCACGCCCGCGCGACGCACGCTAAAGTGGTTGTGCACGGCAAACATGGACGGCGGCAGGACGAGCGCGGCCGGCAAGTAAAAGATGAACGAGGTGTACGTCTGCAGGACGCTCTGCCGCAGGGCCGTCGTCTGGTTGTAGTCCTCCGAGCTGTGGTGCACCTGCAGGTGGGGGGAGCACGTGGCGGCGGAGCTACTCCCGCAGTTAGTGCGACGCTCAGCCCGCCCGCCCGCGCCGCGCCTCTCCGGGGCGCGCCACGCACAATGTGGGCGGCCCAGAAGATGTTGATCTCGTGGCCGTAGCGGTGGAAGGTGTAGTAGCCGAGGTCGACGGCGAGGAAGCCGAGAATCCACGTCCAGACATTGTGGACGTCGAGGTCGACGAGGTGGAAGCGCTCGTAGCACCAAATGTAGGCGGAAATCTGGAAGGTGCGCAGGAGGAACTTGTGGCTGAGCTGCATGAACAGGCCCTGCGCGAGCGAGGTGACGCCGTCGTTGATGCGCGTGCGGCGGTGGCCCTTCACGAAGAAGCCAATGACGGCCTCGAGGACGATGGAGCTCACAAAGAACGGGATGGCCTCGGTAATGTAGTCCGGCACGTCCTCCACGCGCTCAAAGCTCGTCGTGCGCGGGTCGACAATGTAGAAGAGGCGGCCGAGGCCCTCCAGCACCGGCCACCACCACGCCGCCGCCGCCCCCGGCGCCGCCGCCGCCGCCGCCGCCGCCGCCGCCGCCGCCGCCGCCATTGTCCTCCCGAGCGCGTTTTTTTTTTCGCGCCAAAACTCGTTTCTGCACCGAGTCCAACGGGGGACCACCACGGCGGCCGCTGATAGTGGGGAGCTACCACACACTTGGCGCCGCCGCCCAGCTGCAAGCGACGCGGTCGGGCCGCAGTGATACAACCTACCTGGCGCGCTCTGCTAAACAGGGTGCGCGACTGCAAGGGAGAGCCAGTGTTCTTGCAGTTCCTATGCGGTACTGCGTCTTTTGTATTGGGCCCTAGCAGTAGTGAGTAAGCTAATAGCACACTAATAGCACTGCTCTTGGCCAGGCAGGGGTACGCATGCATTCCTCGCGGGGTGCATTCCACCGGGTGGTCGCGTTGCGCAGCGCCGTTGCTTCGTTGGCCAGTTCAGAATAAGACGTCTTCGCTCTCTCTATCTCTTATGAGAAGAAGGGACCTCTTTACTTGGTGCAGACTAATTACGGTCCTATGACATCATCACAGCGGCCTGGCGACCACCCAACACTGAACCGCGAAGCGGAGGCGCCGCGGCGCCGATCGACACGCCGCGCACCAGTGGACCCTATAGCGCACCTGCGCCATCGCCACCCTGCGACCGCGTCAGTCGCATCCGCAGCACGCCCGGCTTGCGCAGCAACGAGCGATTAGCGTTCTTTTGTGGGGGGGGGAGCGGGCGAGGCCGTCACGGCGCGTGCGAGCGACGTCGGGCGGGCTGCGTGTGGGCTGGCCCACACCCAGGCGGCGGCGCCGCCCACCATGGCGTGCACACGCAGCACCACGCTCACCTTTTGCAAAATCTACTTGACGCTGTCGGGCGTCCTCGGCATCGTCTTCGCGGCGTTCCTGTTCTACCTGGGCATCGCGCCGCTGGTGGCGATGGTCCAGACGCAGCAGTATGGGCCCGCCGGCATTGTCGTCGTCGTTGGTACGGCCGCAGCCGTCGGCGACGTGGGTGTGGCCGCGAAGCACGCGCTGACGCTGAGCATCGCGGCTCTGGTTCGTCGGTGCGCCAGGGGCGCTGGTGATGGGGATCATCATGCTGGTCTTGAGCGGTCTCCACCTGTTCCGCATCTACTGGCTCACCGTGCCGGCGCTGCGCCATGTACGCCCGCGCCCTGCCTCCGCCGGGCCGAGCGCAGGGCACGGCTGCTAAGCGCTGCTGCCCCCGCGCATCCGTTGCACCCCGCCCTCCAGGCCCTGGCGCACGCCGTGTGCGGCAGCCTGCTGTCGATCACGGTGTTCATTATCCTCTACGGAAGCGCGCTCACCATCCGGTCGTCGCTGCTGGCCAGCGACAACACTGGCAACTTTGACGCGACCTGCAACGTCTGCAAGTCCCTCCTCAGCAGCGTGCTCGCGTGCGACTGCCCGCAGAACACGCCGCGCGCGGTCGAGGGCACGTGCATCGCCGCCATGGAGGCGTTCCTGAAGCAGTGGTACAGCATCGTCGGCTCCATCTACCTCGCCGCGCAGGTACGCCCGAGAGCGGCGCCGCTGTTGGGGCGGGAGCCTACTCACGCCCACCCGCCGCCCACTGGGGTCCTTGTCGCCGCTGGCAGGTGATCACGCTCATAATGGCGATCCACCTGCTGCGGCACCAGCCCGAGTACCGCATCTGCCCCACGCTCGCGCTGGCCAAGCTGGACCGCGCCGCCCGGCGCGGCCAGTGGGAGGCCAGCGGCCCGTACGACGTCGAGTTCCAGTACGAGCTCGAGTACGCCGTGCACTCGTGGGACGCCTACCTGCAGGAGCGGCAGGCCGCGGGCTACACCGGCAGCATCCATCCGGGGCCCACCAAGGGCGCGTGGGCGCTGGCATCCTCCGTCGACGACCTGTACTACGCGCCCTACTAGGACCAACCCGATACGATCGATCCGAACCGAGTCAGTGCTGGCCATTTATCACGCGTTCTCGTCGCACCGCATCATCCCCATGCTTATACTGTACCTCTACTGTACCATACCCAGCATGTAATGCCAATCTCTGCCTCGCTGTGTCCCATAATTATGTGCTCCTAACTTGCTAATATACCTGGCCTCCAAGCGACTCGGTCGGCAGGTCCCGGTGCGGGCAGACACTCGTCCGTGTAGTGGAGGGGCATTTCCCGGTGGGGCATTTGGCGCCAAAACGGACGACCGACGACGACGACGAAGGCGTCGACGAAGAGGACAGCGAACCGGTCGACGACGGCGAAGACGACGACGAAGAGGACGGAGAAGACGACGGCCGGCCACCACCGGAACAGCGAGCGCTGTGGTGAGCAACGTGCGCTGCCGCTGCCCCGACGGGACGGGACGTCTGGCGCCATGGCCGACGCGGCAACGCAGCCGGCACGGGCCGTGGCGCCGGCCGACCTGGGCAGCCTCGAGAAGCGGCTGCGCAAGCTCGAGGCCGTCGTGGGTACGGCACCGCCGGGCCCCGCCCCCTGCACCGCGCTTGATGCTCCTCGCAGCCGCTAACGGCAGTGGCGCCCCGTACACATCATCGGTGCTCTCGCACCGGCAGGCCACACGCCGGCGAGCGACGCGGCCACCGTGCAGACCCTCGCCGAGCGGCTGCAGCAGGTGCTCCAGGCCCTGGCGCCGGTCCAGCAGAACGAGGTGGCGCGCCTCCTGCGCCAGCGTACGCCCGCGTGCATTCACGCAGCGGGAACGGGTGCAGCAATTGGCTCACTGGGCGCCGCCCTCGTCGCTTCGCCCGGTTCGGCCAAACCAACAGAAAAGGTTGTGGAGCGCACTCTCGCCCAGACGACGGATGCGGCAGTGGCCTCGGCGGTGGACATTAGCGTGGACGCCAAGCGCGAGATCGTGCTGGCCAGCGCGCCGTCGCTCGAGGCGACCGCCAAGCTGCTGGAGCGGGTGGATCAGCTCAAGGACGCGGCGCGCGCGCCGGACGCCAGTGCGCTGCGGCGCGCGAGCGCCACCATCGACGCCGTGCAGGCCGGCCACGCCGCGCAGGTGGCCGAGGCCGAGTGGGTGGACGCCGAGTACGCCGCCATGCTCGAAGCCTACAACACCAACGTGCGTGGCCGGCTCTGCAGGCACGTGGCGACCGGGTCCGGCCGGTGGCTAACGACGGCGCGGCCGCCTCGTGGCCGCCCCGGTCCTCGCTACAGGTGACGCTCATCACCAAGGTGTTCGCCACGTGGGACCGGCTGCTGAGCTCCATGGAGAAACAAGTCGACGCCCTGCTCAAGCAAGACGCCTAGACGAGTGTAACATTTCCTTGTACCATAGTGACGAACACTGCAAAACAACAGCTCTATACATGTGCGTTGCCGGCCACCGGCGCGTTCAAGAACGTAATGAGGCGCGACGACATGAACGACAGGTCCGGCAGGCCGTCCAGCAGCCGCTGCGCCCGCTCGCTCAGGACCGGCTGGCCCAGCAGCGCCGGCAGCGCGGGCACCACAAAGGCGCTCGGCGCAGCCGCGGCAGGTGCGGCCGCGGGCCCATTAGCCAGGAGCGCGCTCAGGTCGAGCCCCCGGCTGGCCGGCGCCGCGCCTGTGTCGCTGCCGCCCGTGCCGCTGCCGCCCGTGCCGCTGCCGCCCGTGCCGCTGCCGCCCGCGCTCCAGTCGAACAATGCGGCCGACCCGGTGGTGCTGCTGGTCGTCGCAGCCGTGGCGGTGTCGCCCGCGGCCGGCTGCAGCACCGGCGCGGCCAGGAGGTCCAGGTCGTCAAAGAGCCAGTTGGTCGTCGTACTGGCGGACGGCGTGGTGGCCGCGGCGCTCGCGGGCGCCAGCGGCGTCGTCGCGCTGTCGCCTGTAGCGACGGCACCAACGCCGGTTCCACGGCGAACCCAATATGAGCAGGGTCCTGGACGCAATGGCCGAGCCATGGCGAACGACCGCCTACCAACAATGCCGCCGCCGCCGCCACCACCGCCACCGCCACCACCAAAGAACGCCTCCAAGTCGTCGAGCAGCGCCGGTGCAGCGGAGGACGGCCGCGCCGGCGTGGGCGCCCCCGCGGCCGCCGCTGCCGCTGGCGCGGTGGGGCTCTGCACGCCGGGCATATCTGCAGAAACAGAGGCAGGGTGAACCTTGCAGGCGCAAACCCCCCGTCAGCCTCGGCGCACATGGCAGACGGCAATGGTCCAGTCCGGACGGGCAGCGCACCAAAGACGGCGAGCTCAACCACCACATCGGACGGCGCCCGTGCCTTGGCCGCCTGCGACGCCATCTAATTAGGGAAACGAAACCCCGCGCAAAACTCGGATCAGCTGGCAACAAAAGGAAGCCACCAGGCTTTAACAATGCGCAGGCGCCGCACCGCATCGAGCGACACGCCGAGAGCCGCGGCCACGCGCCGCCGGATCCGGCTGGCGCGCCACGCTTCCGTGATGGCCACCTGGCGCAGCAAGCCGGAGCTGTCGTGCGTCGCCGCCACCGCGGCGCACAGGCGGCTGGACCCATGCCAACCCCGTGGGAGGGTGAGGTGCTTGCGTGTTAGCCGGCGGAAATGCCACGCTTGCACGGACCGCGGCATGCGCAGTACCTGGCCTGCACGAGCGCCGCAAGGGGCGTCGCGGGCGCATCCGCAGCGAGGCCGTGCGCCGCCGCTGCGTACCCGTCCAGGGTCGCTGTTGCCCACACCCGCAGCTGCTCAGGATCGCTCATCTACAGCGAGGCAGGCAACAGCAACCGGCCCAGGCGTCGGGTTAGTCACGCATTGCTACGGCGCGTCGACGGGCCGGCTCGTCGGTCGCGTACCGCTGCGGCACCCAGCAGCGCCGGCGACGCAGCGGCCGCAGCCGCCGGAAAATCGCCAAAGGCGGGAGCGTCCGCGTCCGCCGTCGACGCCACGGCCGGCGGCGGGAACGCGCCAAAGTCGCCAAAATCGCTCGCACCGCCGGCCGCGGCAGCGGCGGGCACGCCAAAATCGCCAAAATCTCCAAAGCCGTCGCTCGACGCAGCGGCCTTGGCGGGCTCGGGGAACGCGCCAAAGCCGTCGGCGTCGCCCGTGGTGCCGGGTGGCGCCGGTGCGGGGAACGCGCCAAGGCCGCCAAAGTCGTCTGTGGTACCCGCCGCCGCCGACGGCGCGGGAAACGCGCCAAAGTCCCCAAAGTCGTCGTCCACCTTCTCTACCGGGGTGCTCGCACCCGCCGCAACGCTGACCGATCCAAAGTCGCCGAAACCGTCGTCGTCACCGGCTTGGTTGGGTGCCTTGCTGTCCATCCCGGTGGCAATGCCGCCGAAATCGCCAGAGCCGTCGTCCTCCGCATCAACGGCGGCCACGGCGACTGCAGCGGTGTCGCCCGGTCCCGTGAGCGCTGGGACGCTGCTGGGCGTGCCAAAGTCGCCAAAATCATCCATCTCCGGCGCCGGTGCTGCTGCTGTCGCATCCGAGTCTGCTGCAGAGGGCAAACGGGCGTCGGAATCTGACGCCAGCGAGTTGGTCTTCGTCGCCGCCGCCGCCGTCGCCGCCGCCGCCACAGCGGCCACAGCGGTAGGTGCAACGGTAAGTGCAGCAGCGGTGGCCTCAGCGGTAGGTGCAGCAGTAGGTGCAGTGGTAGGTGCTGTGGTCGGTGCGCCAAAGTCGCCAAAGTCGTCGTCCACCACCAACAGTCCGGGAGCGGGCGCGGGAACAACGGCCGCGGCGTGGCCGCTGTCTGCCGCAGACGGCACCCCAAAGTCGCCAAAATCGTCGTCGGCCACTTCCGGCGGTGCGGAGGTGGATGTGGCCATTTCGGCCGCGGCACCGCTGGCACCGCTGCCGGCGGCCGTGGACGACACCCCAAAGTCGTCAAAGTCGTCGTCCGCCACTTCCGGCGGTGCGGAGGTGGATGTGGCCACGTCGGCCGGGGCACCGCTGGTACCGCTGTCGGCGCCAGCGGACGGTGCCCCAAAGTCGCCAAAGTCGTCCTCTTGCCTGGGGCGCGCCGATGCGACGGCATCGACCGGCACCGGCGGGTGCGCTGACGCCGATGCCAACACCGCCTCTTCGACCAGACTGGTCGTCAGCTTTTCGGCGACCGCGGCGGGCACGCCTGCTTCAAGGACGGTCGCGACAGTCTCAGCCGCGGAAGCTGGGGCCGCCGCGAGACCGCCAGCGGTGTCCGACTCCTTTGCGGGGTCCACGGGAACAGCGGTGGCGGCATCTGTCGACTCGACCGGCGCGGGCAGCCCACTAGAGCCGTCGGTGTCGCCGGCCGGCGCCGTGCCGGCAACAGCCACGAGCACGTCCCCTGAACTGCTCGCCGCGCTGTCGTCCTGGACCGGTTCCTCCACCAACGCCGTTGCGAGTGGTGCCGACGCCGACGCGAGCGGTGCAGCAAGTGTGTCAATGCCGTCATCGTCCGCCGGTCTCTTCCCGTCGTCAGCAGACGCAACGACCACGTTGCCAGAGCCAGTGAACATGCCAAAATCATCATCGTCTGCTGGCGGCGTGCCGTCGTTGGCGGACGCAGCAGCCAGGTTTCCAGAGCCGCTGAAATTGCCAAACTCGTCATCGGCTGCTGGCGCCGTGGCGTCGTCTGTAGACGCCGTCACCAGGTTTGTAGAACCTGCCAAAGTCCCAAAGTCGCCATTGATTGCCGGCTGGCTCTCGTCGGTCGACGCAGCCGCCACGTTTCCAGAGCCGGTGAACACGCCAAAGTCGTCGTTGTCCACCGGCGTCGACGCCGTCACATTGCCCACAGTACCGATGGCAACACTGGCCGACGGCGGTGACGGCGTCGCGATTGGTGCCGTCGCCGCCGCCCAGTCGTTGTCAAACAACGCGGCGCCGTTGGTCGTGGGAGCGGCCACAGCGTCGGACGAGACGAACGCGTCAAAGTCATCCCAGCTGGAGGAGGCTGCGGGCGCGGCGACCGGCGTCGACGCCTTGGCCTGTTCGTCCGCCAGCGTCGGCAGCGCCGACGTCGGCGTCACGGCCGCGGCGAATGCCGCAAAGCCGTCGCTGGCTGCGGCCGCGGCGGGCTCGGCAGGGGGCGCATGGAAGTCGCCAAAGTCGCCAAAGTCGTCGGTCCCTGTCATCGGGGCCACAGAACAAGCTCCCGGTGGAAGTGTCTGTTTAGTACAGCAAGCGCACGGCCAGGGCGTTCGTCCGGCGATCGTGGGGCATACCAGCGGCAGGGGCGCCCTGCGACGACGGCTGCCTCGCGGACAACAAACAAGCGGCGGTTACAACCAGTAAGCGCTCCTGATTGGCGTTGCCAATGCGGCTCAGGAGGAACTGGGCGTACCGCCGCAAAGTCGCCAAAGTCGTCGTCGTCCATGGTGGTGGCACGACGCCGCGCGGCCGCGGGAGCTTTGCCGACAAGACGGGACCGGTAGAAAGCCCCGCCCTCGCTCGCTGTGGGTTCCTCGCGCAGTCTTCGCCAAAACGGCGCCGTCCTTCTTTTGCTTGTCGCACTGAAAGTCACCCACCACGCAACTTCCTCTCGTTCACTTCACCGTCGTCGTCGGTCCTCTTCCTCTTCGTCCTCTTCTTCGCCCGTCCTTGTCCTCGTCTACGTCCTCTTCGTCCTCCGCGTCCGCTTCGTCCTCGTCGTCCTCTGCGTCCGCTTCGTCCTCTGCGTCCTCTGCGTACTCTGCGTCCTCTCCGTCGTCCTCGTCTGGGTCGTCCTCGTCTGCGTCGTCCTCGTCTGCGTCGTCCTCGTCTGCGTCCTCTGCGTCCTCTGCGTCCTCTGCGTCCTCTGCTTCGTCCTCTTCTGCGTCGTCCTCGTCTGCATCGTCCTCGTCTGCGTCGTCCTCGTCTGCGTCGTCCTCGTCTGCGTCGTCCTCTGCGTCCTCTGCGTCGTCCTCGTCTGCGTCGTCCTCTGCGTCCTCTGCGTCGTCCTCGTCTGCGTCCGCTTCGTCGTCGTCCCCTGCGTCCTCTAGGCTTCTCTCTATGACGTCATCGACACTTTTTTTTGGCGCGAAACCCACGGCCGCCAGACGACGCTCGTGAGCACGGCGGCGGCTGCTGGGGCCGCCTGCGCTGCGTTGAACGCCTTGGACCACGCGCCACGCGTCGCAGGGCCTGCCTCACGGTACGGCCAACGCGGACAGCGCAAAGGCTGAGCCGGATGCGCCGCCATACGGCGACTCATGCAAGCCGCTCTGGAGGTCGGGTTGGCAGCCTGCGCACTGCGGACGTTTGCAGCCAGTTCCGAAATGGCGTCGCCACCGCCGGGAGCAGCCATCGCCCCGCCGCCGGGTGTCGAGGCCTGTGCGGACGGCCTGTACTGCCTGCTCCTCGATTGCCCCAAGTGGCACCCGCCCAAGCCGGCGCGGCCGCCGCGGCAGCCGGCTCCGGACGGCGAGCCGAACGAAACGAAGCGCCGGCCGCGCGGCAAGAAGGCGGCGACGGCGGCTGGCGACAACGCCGGCGCCGACGCCGCGCCCGTCGCACCGGAGGAAGCCAAGGCACCGGTGCCGGCGTCGAAGCCGCTGTCTGCTACTGCCGCGGTATGGACGCCGCCGGCGCACAAGCCGGCTGGCACCGCACCGCCCAAGGGTGCGACCGCCGCGCAACCGTCGTCGACGCCGGCGGCGCCAGCCCTCGACCTGTGTCCGCAGGGCAGGGCCTGCCAAAACATCCAGTGCCGGCTCGCCCATACGGGCCCGCTGCCGCCTGGCTGGTGCCCCAAGGGCCTGCTGTGCCGGAGCGTCAAGTGCGACAAGCAGCACCACTTTATGCACCCGCCGGCCGACCTCGCTGAGTAGCGCCGTCGGGTAGGCTCCCCTAGACCTGTACAGATGTCGTGCGCCTTCGTAGAGTACAAGTAATCGTACATGCACGGGCGAAAACCGCTAGTTGCTCGAGTTCACAGCGGCGGCGGCAGCGGCGGCAGCGGCCACCGCAACGATGTCGCGCAAATGCTGCGGCAGCTCTCGTGCGCGCTCCGGCGGCAGCTGCGCCGCCCACTGGGCGACGGCGACGGTGTAGTTGGGCTGCACCGAGCTGATCCGCAGCAGCCACACGGCCGCCGTAACTTGCACCGCGAGGCCGCGCAAGTTGGTCCCTGCCGCGCCCAATCGGCCGAGCAGGTGCACCAGTGGCCAGTTGGCGACCGCTCTTTGGACGGCCATGGTCCCGCCGGCGGGCGTACCGTCCGGAGTGCCACCGGTGGTCAGCAGCGCCACGAGGCGCTTGCCAATCTCTCGTGCGCCAGCGTGGTACTCGGGCGCCTGCGCCGACAGCCAGGCCGCCATGCCTGCGTGGCATGCGCGCAGCGGCCCAGCAGGGCGGGCGACTTAGATGCACGCACTGCGCAGGGTCAGCCTGCCTGCCGGCCCGTACCCATGGCGTCCAACGCGGCGGCCAGTTGCTCCGGAGAGTGTGCCGGGTCGGTCAAAAATGGGTACAGATCCTTCGCGACAAACTCCGAGTACGCCCACGCGGCCGAGGTGGCCACCAGCGCGAGCCGCGTGGCCGCCGCCCACTGCGCGAGCGGGCCGTCCAGCGCGCCCGCCCCGGCGGCGCCCGCGGCTGCGGAGCCGGTGGCGTGGTCCTTGAGCCACGCCAGCAGCGCGCGGCACAGCTGCGTGGGCGCCATGGTAGCCTCGGCGGATCCCGCCGCCGACGGCTTGGACCACCCGCACTCGGTGGCCAGCAGCCAAAACAGCTGGGGTGTGCAGAAACGGTGAACACATCGCACCATCAGCAACCGTGGCATCTACACCGTGGAGAGACCTCGCACGCGTGTACCTCGTCCCGGCCGACCTGGCCGTCCAGCCACGCGCGGTCGGCGCTCAGCGTGTACAGGTGCTGCCCGACCACCTCGAGCGCCAGCGGCAGCAGGTCGTTGGGCCCGCAGGCGGCCAGCTGGCTTGGCCGCCGCGCGGCCGCGGTCTCGCGCGGCCGAAGCACGTCGGGCCACACCGCTGCCACCGTGTGCAGCAGCGGGAAGACCAGCGTCACGGTCTGCTGGTCGCGCGGCGCCAGCAGCCGTTCCAACAGCTCCAGCAGGAGTGCGCGCGCGAGCGCCAGGCGGTCCTGCACCAGCAGCACGCCGAAGAGCGTGCGGGCTTGCCGGCTGTACGCCGCGTGCGCGGCACATGGGTTGGCGGTGGCATGGTCAGCCGGGCTCTCGTCCACCGCACGGCGAGCACCGTCGCAGGCCGCGCACCAGGTCAGGAGCGGATTTCGGTGCCGGGCGTCGTCCAGCAGCACCTGCTGCAAATGGCCCGCGGCGTCCAAGTCGCTCTGGGCGGGCGGAGCCACCAGTGGGCGCGATCGGAACGGTCAGCCTCCGCGAGGGCGCCTGCTAGAAAGCCTTGCGCTGGTGCCCTCGCGCACCTTCTCAGTGCCCAGCGGGGCCGCCGGCCGCAGCATGCCGCCCGCGATGCCGCGCACGAGCGCCAGCTCGGTGGGCGTGAGGCAGGCGAGCGTCGCCAACCTCTCCCACGCCGCCTGCGCGTGCGTCCCGGCGGCCGGCCGCACCACCGCTGCGACGTAGTCTTGGGCGCCGGGCGCCGGGCCGGCGCTTCGCCCCACCAGGGGCGGCGGCAGGTCGCGCATTGGTGCGGCCGTCCACCACGTGCCCCATGCGAGCGCGCGCAGCGCGGCCAGCGTGGGGTCGCTGACGCTCTTCGCAGACGCTGGCGGCAAGTCAGGCAGCGCGGCCAGCGTCGGCAGCTGCGTGGGCTCGGGCGGCGTGGCCGGCCGCGGCTCAAACTCGCTGGCAAAGCTGCCGGTGCGGGCCATCTTGATGATCGCCTGCCGGGGCGACTCGCCGTCCGCGGCGGCCACTGCTGCGGCCGCGTTGCCGTCGCCGTCGTCGTCATCGTCGCTGCTGACCAGTTTGAGCGCGGCGCGTTTGCGGGCCTGCTTGGGCTTGGTCGCTGCGGGCGCACGCACGCGCGGCGGCGGCGGCGGCGGCGGCGGCGGGGCTGCCGGCTCGGCGGCCGCGTCCCGGCTCTTCCGGCGTGGCGGCCGGCGGGACGGCGATGGCGCGGCGGGACCCGCCCAATCGTCCTCGCTGCTGCTGCCCTCGGACGAGCTCACGCGCGCGGCGGCCGCCTTGCGCTTCCGCGCCGGGGGTGGGCTCGTCGGCCGCGCCAGCACAGTACTCTCACTACGGTCGCTGAGCTGGCGCTCCAGCTCCACGTTCTTGGTCTGCAGGCTTTCCACCAGCACCAGCATGCTATCCTGAACGAGGGGACGGGGACATTACGCACACTTCACCGGGCTGTCATCAGCAATGCAAACCGCCGACCTGCTGGCGTTGCAGTGCCACCACGCACTCGCTTCTTTTCCATTTCGTGCAGCCTGTCCCGCAGCCGGCGGACCTCGGCTTCCAGCGCGGCGTGGGACGCGGTGTGCGAGTCTGCTGAAGACGCGCGGCGTCCGCCCGACCCGCCGTGCGCACCCTCCGCCGTCGCCTTGGCCAGCTGCGCCTGCAGCCGGGCGACCTGGTCCTGCAGCTTGTCCAGCTGCTCCTGCTGCTTGTGCTGGTGCCGCTTGGCGTCCGCCAGCCTGCGGAAGAGAGATGCGAAGGGCAAGAGCTGCGCGGTAAGTCTTGGCGGGTTCTCCGCCGCTCACTTAGGTCTGTGGAGGCGGCCTGTGCGGTCCGTACGACTGCGCCAGCGTGTCGCGCTCCTTGGCCAGCTGCTCGTTCTGAGCGCGCAGCTGGCTGCTGAGGCTCTGCGTGACATCGTTACAATGGATTCAAGCGGGCCGGCGGCCAGCAGAGCACTCAGTCTGTGGCCAACATCGTCGTCAGCGACAGCACGCAGACATACGTCGCTGCTGTCAGCGCGTGTTTTGGCGGAACGGACGCTCTCCTGCAGCTCCGACAGTGCCTGCATTGCGCCGTCCGACCGAAAAAAGAAAACGACCGGGGCCGCCACCGGATGAGGCCCCCCGCACCTCCCGTTCAGCTCGTGGCCGTGCGCCGACCGTACGGCGGTGGCCCGGTGCAGCTCTTCTTGGGCACGCGTCAGCTCTTGGGCCCGCTCCGACATGTCGCGGTGCAGCTGCAGGATCAGCTCGTCTTGCCGCGCGCGCTCCGCGTCGGCCAGCTGCAGCTTGCGGCGCAGGTCGGCCAGCTCGGTGTGCGCCTTGGCGCCGTCCCCCGCGCCCTCCGCGGCGCGCTCCTGCTGCAGCTTCTGCAGCTCGGCCGCCGTCTTGGCGGCACGATCAGCCAGCTTGCGGTACTCTGTGGGGGGCGCAGGCCGGCGCGATCGCTCTCTCGGGCGGATTTAGGACCCCGGCGTTGACTTGGTCAAAGGGAACCTCTGCGCGGCGACCGCACCTTCGTCCTTCTTCTCGATCAGCGTCACCAGCGTGTCCGCGTCCTTCAGGTGCGCCTTCAGCTTCTTGATGTTGGCACGCAGCACGGCATTCTTCTCCTGCTCGGCGCGCAGCTGGCTCGCCAGATCGCCCTCGGCGGCGGCCGCCCCAGGCACGACGCCAGCGGGCGCGTCCGCGCCATAGCGGAGGCCCGCGCCACTGGCGCCGCCGGCGCCACCAACGCCACCGTCGTCTGCAGGTGCGCAGCACCCAAACGCATTGTTAAGAAGCGTTAGCATGTGCGCCCACCGGCCCTTTCACCACGCATTCCGCCGCCGCCGCAGCAGCAGCAGCAGCCGCTGCCGCCGCTGCGGCTGCCGTCGGGGCGCCTGGGACCAAGGCGCGAAATCGACGCCACCACCGCCACCGTCGCCTCCTCCAGTCCTCGTCCTTCTCCGTCGCCGCTGCTGCCGCTCCCTGCGTCTCCCCTTCGCCTCTCCCGCCGCCGCCGCCGCCGCCTCTCCCGCCGCCGCCGCCGCCGCCGCCGCCGCCGCCGCCGCCGCCCGTACCGCCGTCCATGGCCACGTCATCGATGACGTCATCGCTAGTGGCGTCCCGTCGGACGGGTTCCGCGCAGCAACCGTCGGACGGGTCGAAGGGTCCTCGATGTGCTACGTCGTTTCGTGCCGATGCTGGTCCTGCGCGGTGCGGGCGACCCCACGTTCAGCCGACTCACGTCCACGCCCGTCCAGCCTTTCGCGTCGTCCGCGCGCCAACGTGCCCATGCGCCCGCAATAGCACTCGCTTCGTCCATCGGGTCCACAGGAGTGCCCGTCCGACAGATCAGTCTCGCACTAGACCCGTCCATCGGGCGCGTGCAGGCGCCCGTCCGACGGATCAGTCTCGCACTGAACCCGTCCATCGGGTTCATAAGAGTGTCCGTCCGACGGATCAGTCTCGCACTGAACCCGTCCATCGGGTCCATAGGAGTGCCCGTCCGACGGATGGGTCTCGCATCAGACCCGTCCATCGGGCGCGTGCAGGCGCCCGTCCGACGGGTCCACTGCGAAGCACGCGGTCGCCGCGTGGCGCGAAAACGCGGCGCCGCCGAGCGCAGCGGCCCCCGCCGTGGACGGCCACCACCCCGGCGGAGACACCGACCGCGGAGACACCGACAGACCTGGGCACGAGGGCAGGACGGACAGCGCTGGGCGCAAATCAGCGACGGATTGACGGCCGGATTGAGGGCGGCCCGCGGGGCACCACCCGGCGCCGCCGCCGCCGCCGCCATGCGCTCGCCGGTGGTGCGCCAGGCCGTCGCGGGCCTGTACCGCTGGCGCCTGTTCCTGCTGGGCGCGCTCGTGGGCGCCGTGCTCGCCACGCCGCTGGTGCTCGCGGCGGCGCGCTGGCGGTGGCCGCTGCACGCGCTCGAGCCGAGCGCGCGCGTGGCGCCGCCGCCGCCCACCGACGACGACCTCGCGCTGCTGGACGGCGGCGGTTGGCGCGACCGCAACGACTCGCTGGTGATCGTGCAGTGGACCAAGTACTTTGGCCAGCCAAGCGCCACGTACCGCATCGGCGACGGCGCGCCCGGCGCGGTGCCATGCGCCGCGCGGTGCCTTGTGACGGGCCGCCGGTCGCTGCTGCCGTACGCCAAGGGCGTGCTCTTCCACGCGCGCGACGTCGACTTTGCCACCCTGCCGCCGCGCGACATCAACGGCGCGCAGCCGTGGATCTTCTTCTCGCAGGAGCCGCCCACCATGGACGACTGGCCGCTGCGCACGCCCGAGTACCTCCGCCTCTTCGACTACGCGATGACCTACCGCCGCGACTCGGACTTCCCCGTGCCGTACGTGGGCGCGGACCTCGACGACGTGGTGCGCCACCCGATCCGCGTCCCGCTGGCCGAGAAGGAGCGCGCCGCGCCGATCGCGTGGGTGCAGTCCAACTGCCGCTCGTTCAGCCACCGCGAGGAGTACATGCGCGAGCTCATGGCGCTCGTGCCGGTGCACTCGTTCGGCCGCTGCCTGCGCAACCAACCGTGGCCGCGGGCGCCCACGGCGAGCGGCGGCACGCGGCCGCTCACCAACGCCGAGGTCTTTGCCCGGTACCGCTTCGCGATCGTGGCGGAGAACTCGGCCTGCGACGACTACGTCACGGAGAAGCTCCTCAACGCACTGGACGCCACCGTCGTGCCCATCGTGGCGGGGCCGCGCGCCCAGTACGCCGCGTACCTGCCGGCGCCGGACGTCGCAATCTACATGGACGAGCACAGCCCGGCCGAGCTCGCGGCGCTCGTGCGCCGCCTGGCCGACGACGACGACGCGTACCTGTGGATGCTGCGCTACCGGCGCGGCGCCCTGCCGACGGACGGCCCGCTGGAGCCCTTCGGCGCCGAGTTCAACGCGACGCTGGCGGGGCTGCGCGCCCGCGAGGGCAAGTGCGAGATGTGCAAGCGCCTGCACGAGGACTGGGCCAACGAGCGCGCCGCCGCGGCGCTCGGCCGCGGCCGCCTGGCGCCCGCCGCGGTCGCGGACGGCCGCGCGTACAGCCCGATCCGCGGCCACGCGGTCCTGCCGGATCGCACGTGCATCGACAGCTACGTCGACCCGGAGCGCCTGCGCGGGCGGATCGACCCGCCGGGCGTGCTCGAGGCCGCCGTCGCCTTCCTTCGGGACGCGCTGGACACGGTGGACCCGGCGGTAAAGGCGCGCGTCCTCCTGCTCGTGCCCTTGCTCCTGGCGACCGTCGGTGCGATCGTCCTTGCCGTCCTGCTCCGACGCCGCGCCAGCCGCGTCGGCTGGCGGACGCCCCCCAAGCAGCCCCCGCTGTAAGTACGGTGAAATGTGTGTAATTCTGTGTACATGCAGCGCGTAAAACTGTACAGAGCGTGCCGGACGGGCCCCATGGTAATAACTTGAGTGCACCAGGCGCGTGCTATCGGGCCGACTGCCAGAGCACCTGACTGCCCAGGCGCGCGGCGTAGAGAACCAGCGCCAGGGTGGCCGCCACGGCCAGCAGCAAGCCCGGCCCGGCCAGCCGCCCGGTCGCTTCGTCCGGCGATGCGTTGGACGCCAGGTCTGTGGTCGGCGCGGCTCGGTGCCGCTGCCGGCGGATGCGGTCCGGGTCCAGCGCGCCGGTGATGCAGGAGCGGTCCGGCCGCACCGCGCTCCCGCGGACGGGACTGTACGCGTGGCGGGCGCCGAACGCGGCTGCGGGCGCCTCGCCCCGCTCCAGCGCGGCGTGCGCCTTCTCGCTGGCCCAGTCCTCGTGCAGGCGCATGCACAGGCCGCAGCGGCCCGTGCCGGCCCGGAGGCCGTACACGGTGGCGTTGAAGGCCGCGCTGAGCGGCGCCGGCGTCCCGCCGTCCGGCGCCGTGCCCTCGCGGTAGCTCAGCAGCTGCAGGTACGCCGTGTCGTTGTGCGCAAGTGCCTCGATGCGCGCCGCCAGCTCCTCCGGGGTGTGCTCGTCCATGAACAGCGCGGCGTCCGGTGTGGGCAAGAACGACGCGTAGCGCGCGCGCGGGCCCCCCACGATCGGCACGACGGCCGCCGTCAGTGCGTTGAGCAGCTTTTCGGTGATGTAGTCGTCGCAGTCCGAGTTCTCGGCGACGACGGCGAACCGGTACCGCGCAAAGATCTCGCTGACCTCCAGATCGCGCACCCGCTCGTCGCCGTCCGCCGTCACCTCGCGCGCGGTCGGCCACGTGTCGCGGGTGCGCATGCAGTGGCCGTACGAGTGGACGGGCACGAGCGCCATGAGCTCCTTCATGTACTTTTCCCGGTGGCTGAACGAGCCGCAGTTGGACTGCACCCACACGACGGCGGCCCCGGTCTCCTTGAGCGCCAGCGGCACCTGCAGGGGCCGGCGCACGATCGCGTCCAGGTTCTCTGGCATGTACGTCGCCGGGATGTCGGCGTCGCGGCGGTACGTCATCGAGTAGTCAAAGACGCGCAGGTACTCGGGGTGCTCCAGCGGCCAGCGGTCCAGCGTGGGCGGCTCGGCCGTGTGCACGACCCACGGCTGGACGCCGTTGATGTCGCGCGGCGGCAGGTCCGTCCAGTCGAGGTCGCGCATGTGGAACACGACGCCCTTGGCGTACGGCAGCAGGGCGCGCCGGTTGGTCACGTAGCACCGGGCCGGGCACGACACCTGCGCGTGCGACGGGCCCACGCTCGTCTCGAAGGCCGGCCGCCCGAACCAGGTGGTCCAATACACAATGATGAGCGAGTCATTTCGGCCGAGCCAGGGCGCCGCCGCGGCGAGGTCCGCGGCCGTGGCCGGCGGCGGCGGTACGCGCGCCTCGTCCTGCAGCGCCCACAGCGGCCAGTGCCGCCGCGCGAGCCACACGGCGGCGGGCGCCGTCAGGAGCACGCCGACGAGCAGGCCAACGAGGAAGACGCGTCCGAACGGTGAGCAAACGCGCCTCCGCAGCATGGCGCGCGGATCGGGCGGGCAGGCCATGGAGAGGGCGTTCCTTCGTGGAGCTCGGAAGCCTTGGGCGGTACGAGACCACACCGCGGCGATTCCGCGGCGATCGCTCGCCGACAAGCTCCCGCTGACTCCGAAACAGGCGCGCAATGAACTTTCCTTACCAGGCAGCGGCGTGACCTCACCAGCCACCTGCGTGGCGTCCTCCGGCGTGCACGGCTGCCACAGCAGCAGCCCGCTTCTGGCAGCCGGGCGACAGCGGCCGCGGCCGCCCCCGCCCACCACTCGCAGCCTGCCTGCGGCGTCCTCTCGCTGACTCCTGCGGCGATGACGTCACTGATACGATGACGTCATCGAGGAATGCCGCTGCAGGACGCGGAGGCGACGGCGCAGCGGACGGCGCAGGACGCGTGAAGAGGACGGCGCAGCGGACGGCGCAGGACGCGTGAAGAGGACGGCGCAGCGGACGGCGCAGGACGCGTGAAGAGGACGGCGCAGCGGACGGCGCTGCGGACGGCGCTGCGGACGGCGCAGCGGACGGCGCTGCGGACGGCGCAGGACGCGTGAAACGGACGGCGCTGCGGACGGCGCAGGACGCGTGAAACGGACGGCGCAGCCGACGGCAGCGGGCGCGGCCAGACAGCATTGCGGTGGACGGCTGCGGCTGCCCGTCGGAGACGCCTGGATTGCCGACAAAAGCGGGCGAACGAACATCGGACAGCGACACCAACCGGCGTAGGACAGCGCGGCCGACCGCTGCGGCCACAGACAAGGGAAGCGGCGGACAAACGGCACGGCACCGCCGACCGCTGCACCCCACCATGGACGAGCCGACGTGGCTCGACGGGCCGGACGCGCCGGCGGCGCCCAGCGGCGGCTACGGCGCCGTGGCCGACGACCTCGCCAACGACGACGTCAGCGAGCTGACGGAGACGGAAATCCGGAACGCCATCGTGGTCCCCATCGAGAAGGTCAAGGGCCGCCGCTTCGGCATGGAAGTCCGCACCAGCAAGCGCAAGGGCAGCCGGATCACCAAGATCAGCAAGGGCGGCGTCGCCGAGGCGAGCGGGCTCCAGGTCCGCGACGTCATCATCAAGATCAACGACGAGGACATTGTCGGCTGGAACCACGCCAAGGTCGGCGGCTACCTGCGGTCCAAGCCGATCGACCGGCTCACCGTCATCCGGAACGCGCCGGCCGCAGGCGCGGACAAGGCCGCGTACGCACCTCTCATCGACGCCATGCACGCGCCAACAACCTTGTAGGGCGCAGGGTCGGGACACACCGTCTGTTTTTTTACTGTCCTGCCTGCAGTGCGAAGGCGTAGCACATGCAGGCGATCGCAACGCTGTACAGTACCGGCTAGGGCCGTCCTTTCATGTGGCTCCTTACATGCTTACTCTACACTGTTCGCCGCCGCCGTTGCGACGCAGGTGGACCAGCGGTAGTCTGGCCGGCGCGTCGGCCCGTGCGTCTTGGCGTGGAAGAAAAAGTAGTCGTACGTGTACATGTCGGCCGGCTCGGCGCCCATGAACGCCAGTTGGTGCCTCCAGACGTACTTTGGCATCGCGCCGGCGCAGCACGCCGGCCACTACGCGGGGCCCGTGCCGACGGTGCTCACGGGCAAGATGTGGCGCGACCTGCACCCGGACGGGCTCAGCGAGTACCCGGTCACCTTCCACTGGCTCGCGCCCGGCAAGCACATGTACGCCTACGACTACCTGTCCGCCTTGGCGGACGTGGTGCCGTTGTAAACTTCAGTGCATTTGGACGTGCAGCGCATTGCACAGAACTGCCAGCAGGTGGTCAGGTTGTAACTGTACACGGTAGCGGTGGCGCACCGACAACACGCAAATGCCACATACTCGCTGCGGGGGGGATATTGTACTGTGCACTAGGAATGGTTATCGCAAGGCGCAGATGTACAGGAGCGCGCGGCTAGCTGCAGCGGGAGCGCGGCAGGGTGGGAAACCCGGGCCGGACGGGACCGGCGCAAAACACGCGCATCAGCGCTTTGAGCGTGGCCGTGAACGCGTCGTCGTCGTCCTCGACCAGGTGGCGCCGCGCCGGCGTGACCAGGTCAAAGTGGGGGGCCAGCGAGTACTGAAACAGGTGCCGCACGCGCAGGACGGCCTCCGTCATGTTGGCCAGCAGTGCCGTGTGGCCCTCCACGTACTTGACGAGCGACGTGATGGGCGCGCTGCTGTTCCACGCCGCCGCGGGCACGTCAGGGTCCACCGGATCCGCCACGACCACGAGCTTCCGGTAGTCCAGCACGTCCGCAAACGGCAGCGTCGGCAGCACCGTCCGGTTGACGACCGCCGGCACGGTGCCGGTGAGGAACGCCTCGTAGATCGAGCGCCGCGTGGGCGAGTCGCCGCGCGCCTGGTAGGAGACCCACGCCTGCTTCGTGGCCTCCTCTCGCCGCCAGTACTCCCGGACGTTGTACTTGCGGGCGACGCCGCTCACGCGCTGGAACTGGCACCGGCGGGGACCCAGGCTGTGGCACTCGAGCACCAGCAGCTTGCGCTCCTGGAAGCGCGGCGCAAAGCTCGTGAAGACGGGCACCTTCTTGTCCGCCACGAGCTGCCGCACCTTGTCCTTGGAGAACCGCGGCCACCACTTGGGCCCGTAGTGGACCGCGGACGGGTACGGGATCGTGAGCATCGGCGGCGAGGCGTCGCGGATCGCCGCGACGGCCGGCTGCTCGATGGTCAGATAGAGGAAGTGGCGCGCCTGCGTGTGGTTGAGCGACGCGACGCCATACGCGAAGTTGGGCAGAAAGTCGGAGGCGATGCGGCCGATGACGATCACGTGCGGCTTCTCGTGCAGGTACGGCAAGAACGTCGGGTCGTCGCGGGTCTGGTTGAAGAAACGCTCGATGCGGACCCGCACAAACTCGCCCGACTTGCGGACCTTCCGGGCCTTGAGCATCAGGCCAAAGCCGACCGGCACCCACACAATGTCCGCCTCCTCGGCCGAGTCGACGCGCAGCGGGCTGCTGGCGAGCACGTTGCGGAAGAGCACCTCGCCGGCAAACTGGCCCGTTGCGCGGTAGTGCGGGTTCGCCCCGTCGAGCGGCGGGCCGTAGCCGCTCTCGTCCGGCAGGTGCAGCGTCCAGCCGAGCTTGAACAGGAACTCGTCGCTCTCCAGGGCGAACTCGGCGGGGACGGGGGCAATGTACACGCGCAGCGGCTCGTGGGCCCGCGACGGCGCGGCGTCCTCCTCCGCCTCGGCGCCGCGCGGCGCCGCGCCCCCCTCCGCAGCTTCCACCCCCCCCAGCCACTGGTCCGCGGCCACGTCGCCCCCCGGCACGGCCAGCGTCCGCGGCGTGCCCCAGCCGACGTGCACCCACAGCAGCGCGCCGGCCAGCAGCACCAGGCCCCCGAATGCGACCAGCGCAAACACCATTTGCCGGTGCCGCATCGCCACGGTGCGCCGCGTGCCGCTGTTGGCGGCAGGGTGCTCCATGGGCGCGAGCCCCGGCGCGGGGCACCGGGACAGCAGCCGCGACGATTCCGCACCAGCCGTGTTCCGGCTCACCTCACAGCATGGAAAGGGAGGAATCTGACTGAGAGATGACCGAGGATAGGTGCACTTGGCGTTGGCACAACTGGCATATTGCGCGCCGCCTGCTTCGCTCGCGGAACCGTGCTTTCAACGTCTGCTCGCCCTCGTCGCTTGCGGCCGCCTCGGCCTCCTCATCGTTGTTCACCAGGTCGTATTGCTGCCCGGCCTTCTCCTCCTCCTCCTGGTCGTCCTCGCCTTACTGCCCTCGTACTCGTGCGCCCTGCTGCGTGCCAGTCTAGAAGTACTTCCTTCACGCGCCTCTTCGTCGTCCTCTTCCTTCTCATCCCCCGCCGTCCTTCTCCTCCTCTTCCTTCTCGTCCTCCTCGTCCTCTTCCTCGTCCTTCTCGTCCTCGTCGTCCTTGTCCTCGTCGTCCTCGTCGTTCCCTCGTCCTCCTACTCGGCCTCCTCGTCCTCATCCTCGTCGTCGTCCTACTCCTTGTCCTCGTCGTCC
>Ga0180216_1001403_pt1 | contig 21690 bp, 15 predicted proteins | sample eDN3rd37CBELigMG_FD_128879 | JGI IMG/M metagenome (GOLD analysis project Ga0180216, IMG submission 128879) | Enriched Miracle-Growth compost microbial communities from Emeryville, California, USA - eDNA 3rd pass 37_C BE-Lig MG (version 2)... ...
ACCAGCGTGTTGGGGTCCACCAGTTGATCGAACGGCACGTAGTTGAGCGCCAACTGGCCGGTGACCGAAACCATCACGCCGTTGAGGCCGTTTTCGACCAGGGCCCGATAGGCGCCCACGCCCAACTGGCTGCCGAGCATCACGTCGAAGGCGTGCGGCTTGGCGCAGCGGACCTCGTAGCCCAGTTGCAGGCCGGTGATCTTCTTTTTCTTGCCGGTCTGCCGCGTGTATTCCTCGGCGATCAGCTTCGAGAGCAGCTTCGACAGGTTGACGCTGCCCACTGCCAGGTGGCCGTGCTCGTCGCGATTGACGTCCTTGATGTACTTGCTGGGCAGCAGCTCAGCCAGGCCTTCGGCCATGACGAACACGCCGAACTTCTTGCCTTCCTTCTCCTCGCGGGTCCGCATGGTGGCCACGGCACGCCGCACCACCTGCTCCATCACCATCACCGGCCGGGTGTAGGTTTGGCCGTTCTCGTCGGTAACGGTTTCTTCCGTGCGGTACTTGCCCGTGATGTCTTCCACGCTGGCCACGAAGCTCGCTTCGCCAGCGATGGCCGCACCGTAGGCGAGCCAGCCTGCCGAGCGGCCCATCGTTTCCGCCAGGAAGTAGCTGTTGTTGGCTTCGGCGTCGGCCAGCAGGTTGCGAATCTCGGTGGCCAGCATGTCGGCCGCCGTGAAGTAGCCGAACGTGAAGTCGATGCCCATGTAATCGTTGTCGATCGTCTTGGGCAGGTGGACCACCGGGATCTTCTTGGAACCGGCGGGCAGATACTCCTGAAACCGCTTGAACTTGTTGGCGGTCTTGAGCGTATCGTCGCCGCCGATCGACACCAGCGCATCGACCTCCAACGAGCACAGCGCGTCGTACACGGTCTTCAGCGGCTTGGTCCGTTCCTCATCCTTGAAATGGTCCGGGTGCGAGATGAACTTGCCGGGGTTGGTGCGGGCAGTGCCAATCATCACGCCTTGGGTGTTACGGGTCCGCTTCAGCCGCTGGGCGTCGAGCACGACGTAGTCCTCGCCCTCGACCAGCGGGCGATCCGGAGCAAACTCGACCAGATTCGAGTAGCCGTTCTGGATGCCCAGCACGCTGATGCCGGCCTTGAGGAACGAACCGGCGGCGGTGGAGATCACCGCGTTGGCGGCCGGCGCCGGACCGCCGGCGAACAGAATGGCCACGCGGCGGATGTTAGTTTGAATCTGTTGCGGAGGAGACATCGTCGACACGGGGCGTACCTCCCAGGCTTTGGGGTTGCTGCTTGGTGTTTCGGTCGGCTTGGCTGGTTGAGCGTGCTGGTTTGCCCGGTGGGCTTCCGTACCGCGTGGGGCATTGCCTTGGGTGGCCCCCGGCTTGGCTCCGGAATGATGCAGCCGCGCTGCTTGATCGTCCGCGGCAGGCACCTGTCGCGGTGGGCTGGTCGCACGGCTGCGGCGGATCATTTTCCTTGGCAGCGTTGTCAACCGGCGGCGGGCTCAGCCGCCTGAATGCCGCTTTTCACACGATAGTTCGAGTAAAATCGGCCACCATTGTAGAAGTCTTTGACCATCCCGCCAAGCTGCCCAACCATTGTGTATTGATCTTCCCCCAGCCAAAGATCGCGGAGGATGATCTTACAAAAAGGCCCTTAGACGGGGCCGCATGCCCACCTCTTGAGCGGTAGGCCGATGGCGCGGCTTGCAAGCGTTCAACCACAGCATTTGGATGCGCGCCCGCATCAAGACATGAGAGAGACGTATCGGCCAACAGCACCGGCTGTTGTACGATGGCGCGCTGCGACCGTTGCGAAGCAACTAGAAGATCACCAATCGCTAGGCGAGTAGATCCAGCTCGCCGCCTCGGTCGCCATCAGGATCGACGCTGCGGGGCTGCCGCCGGGGCTGCTGATCCGCCTGATCGTCGTCCGGATCGCCTACAACCCACGAGAGCACTTCACGCCCGTCGGCATCGCGTTCGTGGGTTTGTTTGTCCTCGGCGTCCATGGCTCCAACGCCCGCGGCGGCTTCGGCCTTCAGGTCGTTGGTCACGCCCCGTTCGGCACTGCCATTTTGCAGAGCCTGTTCGCCCTCGGCACTGTGCCGTTCTGCCAAGGGCTGGCCTGCCAGGCTGGCGGCCAATCCCATCACCGGGCCGATGTTCATCGCAGGCGACTCCCGAGTTGCCGGCGTCCGCACACACGACTGGCCGATTTCAGGCGCAGAGCCGATTGCAATCCCCTGGCTCTAGTCTACCTTATCGGCAAACTTCCGCTGGCGCCCCAGTTTTGCCCCACCATTGAGGGAATTCAGGCGAAATTCGGACCGTCGGGACCGGGCCAGGGCATGGCGAACCCTGGTGCGGGCGGCTACCGCTGGGAGCAATTGCGCGCGATAATTGGATTGCGCCGCCGCGTAATCGACGCAAGTTTCGAGCTAGACAGCCGATGAATTGTAAGCGGCATCGCGACCGGATACACTGCTAGCTCGCTTCGCGGCCGAAGCGCGGAAATCGCCCCCAAGATGCGGGGCAAATCGTTGTACTGACACGACAACCCGTCCGACGGCTCGCGCCTTCCCACCCGGGTCGGCGCCGCGTTCTGACCGCTGCACCGTAGCGGCGGGACCGTCGGCAGATTCCACTCCAACCTGACGGCTCCGCGCTGGAGACAACACGCAGCACGCAGGCGGCGCAAGAGAAAGGAAGGCGTTGATGAGCGAGGTGGCCAAGCTGCAGGTCGAAGGGCAAGACGTTGAATTGCCCGTCATCGTCGGGACCGAAGGCGAGCGGGCCGTGGATATCTCCACCCTCCGTAGTCGCTCCGGCTACATCACGTTGGACGAGGGCTACGTCAACACCGGCTCGACCACCAGCGACATCACCTTCATCGACGGCGAGAAGGGCATCCTTCGCTACCGTGGCTACCCCATCGAGGAGCTGTGCCAGAATTGCAGCTTCATCGAGGTCAGCTACCTGCTGATCTATGGCGAACTGCCCACCGCCGCCCAGTTGGAACAGTTCCGCAACTCGCTCCGGCGGCACACGATGCTGCACGAGGACATGCGGACCTTCTACAACGGATTCCCCCGCGATGCCCACCCCATGGCGATTCTCAGCTCAGTGGTGGGGGCGCTCTCGACCTTCTACCAGGATTCGCTCGACCCGCGCAATCCGGACGAAGTCAACATCTCGATCCACCGGCTGATGGCCAAGCTGCCCACGATCGCGGCCTTCAGCTACAAGAAGTCGATCGGCCAGCCGTTCATCTACCCGCAAAACGACCAGAGCTACTGCGCGAACTTCTTGCAGATGATGTTCGCGGTGCCCTGCGAGCCGTACGAGGTCGATCAGGACTTTGTCGATGCGTTGAACCTGCTGCTGATCGTCCACGCCGACCACGAGCAGAACTGCTCGACTTCGACCGTGCGAATGGTCGGCTCCAGCGACGCCAACCTGTTCGCGGCCATTTCGGCCGGCATCTGTGCCCTGTGGGGACCGCTGCACGGTGGTGCCAACCAGGCCTGCGTGGAAATGCTCGAGCGGATTCGCGACGAAGGCGGCAACGTCCGCAAGTACGTCGACTTGGTTAAGGACAAAAAGAGCAATGTCCGCCTGATGGGTTTTGGCCACCGCGTGTACAAGAGCCACGATCCGCGGGCCACCATCATCAAGGACACCTGCAAGAAGCTGCTCAGCAAGCGGCGGATCAACGACCCGATCTTCGATATCGCGCAAGAGCTGGAAGAAGTCGCGCTGTCCGATCCGTACTTCATCGAGCGCAAACTGTACCCGAACGTCGACTTCTATTCGGGCGTCATCTATCGGGCGATTGGCATCCCGGTGCCGATGTTCACGGTCTTGTTTGCCATGGGCCGGCTGCCCGGCTGGATCGCGCACTGGCTGGAAATGCACCGCTCGCGCAACAAGCGGATCGCTCGGCCCCGCCAGATTTACACCGGGCCCGCCCTGCGACACTTCGTCCCGCTGGAGCAGCGGTCGTAGTCGCCGGGTAGCCCTTAGCGTCCGATACCACCCTCGCGCGCCGTCCCCTGCTGGCGGCCGCGAGCGCTGCTGCCCATTGGCCGGGGGCAATCTCAGCCAAAGCGTCGTGCCGAGTACGCACAATCGCCGCGGTTTGCCCCCTGCGAGGCCTCCCCCCCCGGTAGAACCAGCCCCGCCTGTCAGCAACTCGACAGGCGCAGCGCGCGTGCGTACACTAGGCGGTTGCAGCTTCAACGACTGGGGCAACCACCAGGGTGACCTTCCCTCCCTTGAATCCCGTTGCGCGGGCGTGAACGTTGCGGTTACACCAGTAGACCGCGAGTCTCCCATGTAATAAGGCTTCTGTTCCAACAAGCATTCCGGCCGCTGCCGGCGCCGCATGGCACCGGCCAGTCGCGGCGGAATCGATCGGGTGATCAGCCTGCTCCCTCCCCACCATTTTCCCCCCGGCATTAGCAGGTAGAGCATAGCGCACCGCGGGGCGTTCTGGGGCCGAGCTGATTTTCAACCGGAACCTAATTCATAAGCGCACGCACGATGTCCCTGGAACGCAGCCAATTGCAGGCCGCCTACAGTACGGTCCAACAGGCCCTGCTGGAGCAATATCGCGAGGCCGGTCACTGGACTGGCCGGCTCGCTTCGTCGGCCCTGTCGACCGCCACCGCGGTCAGTGCCCTGGCCCTCATGGAACGGCAACTGCCGGCCAACGAGGAAGGCTACTGCGCCCACGAATCGATCCTGGCCCGCGATAGCTCGCTGATCATCCGCGGTCTGCACTGGCTAGCCGAACGGCAGAATCCGGACGGCGGCTGGGGCGACACCGATCGCAGCCTGTCCAACATCGCCACCACCATGCTGGTGCAGGCGGCCTTCCACCTGACCGGCGTGCCGGTAGTGTATGGCGATTTGCTCGATCGAGCCAAGGCGTATGTCGAACGGCAGGGCGGGATCGCCGGCCTGCGGCGGCGCTACGGCAAAGACAAAACCTTCGTCGTGCCGATTCTCACCAACTGCGCGCTGGCCGGCATGGTGCCCTGGAGCAAGGTGCCCTCGCTGCCGTTCGAACTGGCCTGCATGCCGCAAAGCTGGTTTCGCTTCCTGCGACTGCCGGTGGTGAGTTACGCCATTCCGGCGCTGGTGGCGATCGGCCAGGCCAAGTTCTTCCATCGCAAGCCATGGAACCCGATCACCAGGCTGCTTCGCCAGGCCGCTACGGAGCGTTCGCTCAAGCTCGTCGAAAAGATGCAGCCGGCCAGCGGCGGTTTCCTGGAAGCGGCCCCGCTCACCAGTTTCGTGGTGATGAGCCTGGCCAGTATCGGCAAAGCCGAAAGCCCCATCTGCCAGCGAGGTTTGCAGTTCCTGCACGATAGCGTGCGGCCCGACGGCTCGTGGCCGATCGACACGAATCTGGCCACGTGGAACACCACGCTATCCATCAACGCCTTGAGCGACGAAGAATCCACGGCCGCGTTCGCCGAGGATGAACGGCTGCTGGATTGGGTACTAAGCTGCCAACATACCGAGGTGCATCCTTACACGGCCGCAGAGCCCGGCGGCTGGGCGTGGACCGACCTCTCCGGCGGCGTGCCCGACGTGGACGATACTTCCGGGGCGCTGCTGGCCTTGGCCCGCCTTCATCGCCGCGTACCGCAGGCCAGCAAACAGCGGATCGAACAAGCGGCGGCCGCGGGAATCAACTGGCTGCTGAGCGTGCAGAATCGCGACGGCGGTTGGCCCACCTTCTGCCGCGGCTGGGGCACCATGCCTTTTGACCGCAGTTCCACCGACCTGACCGCCCACGCGCTGCGAGCCATGAGGGCCTGGCTCGTCACCGGCCGGTTGTCGGCACTTTCGGCCCAAATGGAACAGGCCACCGCGGCCGGTTTCCGCTTCCTGGAGCACACGCAAAGCGTGCAGGGGGCCTGGACGCCGCTGTGGTTTGGCAACCAGTTCCACCCTGCGGAAGAAAACCCGGTGTACGGCACCGCCCGGGTGCTGCTGGCCTATCGCGACTACCGCAAGCTGGACACGCCCGCCGCCCAGGCCGGCTTGCGCTGGTTGCGCGAATCGATCAATCCCGATGGCGGCTGGGGGGGCGGGCCCACCCTGGAAGCCCACTGGCAACAGCAGGCCCGCCAGGCAGAAGCCTTACCCAGCCAGCGCAGTAGCGGCAGCAAGCAAAAGTTGCCGATAATCTCCAGTGTGGAAGAAACCGCCCTGGCCGTGGAAGCCTTGCTGGCGGCCGATCCTGACGATGAATCCAGTCGCGCGGCCTCGGAGCGGGGCCTGCAATGGCTGATGGCTGCCGTGGCAAACAATCGTTATCGGGATTGCTCGCCCATCGGTTTGTACTTCGCTAAGCTGTGGTACTATGAAGAACTGTATCCGCTGATCTTCGCGGCTTCGGCGTTGGGCGAAGCGATCCGCCGCCTCCCCACCTGGCCCGGCCCGAGTCCGCAGCAGGCCCACCCGGTGAACGTCTAACGAAATCGAGGTACCCCGTTGGCTACTGCTTCCATCGATGCAGAACAGGGCGGCCAAGAGCGTCCCCGCAAGCGACGACGTAGCACCAGTCATTTGAAGCTCGTCCCCGAAACCAAGACGTTGCGGGAAGAAATTCTGGCGCGCTGCGAACAGGTTGCCGCGAAGCTCGATAAAGAACGTCCGCTCTCCAAGGACGAAATGGAAGTCGTGGCCCGAGCACTGCTCGAAGAGATGGGCCAGCCCGAAGGTTTCCTCGGCTGGACCATGGTGTGCCTGGCCAGCTCATTCTGGAAAGACCAGGTAGCCGCCGTACCGTACGAACGGCGGTTGTTCCTGCTGCCTCACTGCCTGAAGCACGCTGAAGGGTGCCCCGCCGATTACGACGACTTTGGCCTCGACTGCAAGAGCTGCGGCGCGTGCAGCATCGCCGACTTCCGCGGCATCGCCGAGAAGCTCGGCTACAAGGTGCTGGTGGCCGAAGGCTCGCCGATCGTTCTCAAAATCATCGTCAGTGGATATGTCGACGCGATCGTCGGCGTGGCCTGTCTGAACGTGCTGGAAAAAGCCATCGACAAGATTCTGCTGGCCGGCATTCCCTGCATGGCGGTGCCGCTGCTCTCCAGCGATTGCCGCAATACTTCAGTGGATACCGATTGGGTCATGAACATGATCCAGCTTGAACACCAGCAGCCCCAGGTTCAAACGCGCTCGTACGTGCATCTGCTCCGCATGGCGCGGAGCATGTTTGAGCCGGCCGAGCTGGATCGCCTGGCCCCGCGGCTGCGCGGCAAGACCTCGCCCGTGGTCGACGGCAAGCCGGCCGACGGCAACAACGGCACGGCTGCTGAGCCCAACCTGGTTGCCGATCCCATCGCCGGTACCGAGAACCTCGCTTACGACTTCCTCACCCGGGGCGGCAAGCACTCGCGGCCGTTCATCACCCTGGCCGTGTACGACGCGCTCACCGGCGGCAAGTGCACCTCCGGCGACGGTGCCCAACAGTCGCAGCAGCTTTCCGACGCGATCCGCCGCGCGGCCATGTCGATCGAAGTGTTCCACAAGGCGTCGCTCGTTCACGACGACATCGAAGACGACGACCAGTTCCGCTACGGCGACGACACACTGCACCGCAAGTACGGTATCCCCACCGGCATCAACGTGGGTGATTACCTGATCGGGCTGGGCTACCGGCTGATCAGTCGCGATGCCGCCACCTTGGGCCCCGACGTAGCCGCCGACGTGCTCGACAAGCTGGCTGACGCTCACATGAAGCTGAGTGAAGGGCAGGGGGCGGAACTGTTGTGGCGTGACTCGCTCAACAAGCAGTTACAACCGATCGACGCCCTGAAGATCTACGCTCTGAAAACCGCGCCGGCGTTTGAAGCGGCCCTGTATACCGGGGCCCGGCTGGCCGGTCCTGCCGAGGCCTACCGCGAACCATTCGGGCAGTTTGCCCGGCACTTGGGCGTGGCCTTCCAGATCCTCAACGACCTGAAAGACTGGCAGGGCGACAACGACAACAAGCTCACCGCCGGTGGTGACGTGCTGGGCGGCCGGCCCACCGTGCTTTGGGCCCTTGCCCTGGAAGGCCTCAACGAGGCCGATCGGGCTGAACTGCTCGCCCTGGCCGAACGTTCGCGGCAACTGGCCAATCAGACTAGCGAAGTTGCGGCTGAAACTAATGGCAACGCGGCCACCAACGGCAACGGCTGCGCAGGCCACGTGAGCCATGCCTCCATCGTGCATCGGGTTCGCGCCTTGTACGAGAAAGCCGGCGTCTTTGAGAAGGCGGCCCGCCTGGTCGACAAATACCAGGACCGCGCCGAAGCCGTTGCCGACGAGATTCAGCCCGAGGAGCTTCGGCGGCTGTTCTACTACCTGGTCGACACCGTGCTCGAACGGCAAGAAAGCCAGCCCGCACCGACCATGGTAACCGCCGAAGTTGGCAGCGACCTGTCGGTCTCCAGCGGGTCCTAAGGCCACATGAGTGCCGAGGATCGCAACAAGTGGGAGCAGCGGTATAGCGCCGTTGACTTTGAAGTCGCGCCGCCTTCCCAGGTGTTGCAGCGGTTGCAGCCGTTCTTTCCGCCGCTTGTTAGTACTGATCTCGCGCAGCGTCCGCGCGCTCTAGATATCGCAGGCGGGGCAGGGCGTCACGCCATTTGGCTGGCCGAACTCGGCTACCGCGTCACCTTGATCGACATTGCCGAGGCCGGGCTGCACATCGCCCGCGACCGAGCCACGCAGCATGGCGTGCAGCTTGAAACCATCCAACTCGATCTGGATGATTCTCCACTGCCGCCTGGGCCGTGGGACTTGATCCTCTGCACCATGTTTCTGGACCGTTCGCTTTTCAAGCGGGCGGCGCCCGTCCTGGCTCCGCAAGGCACGCTGGTTTATCTCCAGCCGACGCAAACCAATCTCACCCGGCACGAGAAGCCGCCGCGTGATTTCCTGCTGGAAGACGGCGAGATGCCAAGCCTGGTCACAGCCGCCGGCCTGAACATCATCCATTACGAAGAAGGCTGGCTGGAAGACGGACGGCACGACGCATGTGTCGTCGCGCAACTGCCGGAGCCTGGCGCGAACTTATAAATAGCCGCCGTTGTCACGGGCAAAAATCCGCGGTTTCGCCCGCAATCTCCCCCCCGGCTATAGAACCTTGCGGCAATCTTGCACACAATTGGCGGTGTCCCGCGCTGCCGTCAGCCGTAGCGTGGCACGCCGGCTCAATTCGCATATCCGCCGGCAACTGGGGGTTCACTTCATGTGGTACGCATCACACGCGAGGTAATTTCATGCGCCGGATGCGATTGCTGTCGATCTTGTGCTTGTCGGCTCTGGTGTCACTGGCGAACACCACGGGGTCAAGAGCGGCCGATAAGCCTGCCAATGAACAAATCTACGACCTGGTCGTTTACGGCGGCACATCAGCCGGCGTAATCGCTGCCGTGCAAGCCCGCAAGATGGGAAAAACGGCCATCATCGTCTGCCCCGATAAACACCTGGGCGGGCTCACCTCCGGCGGCCTGGGCTTTACCGACACGGGCAACAAGGCCGTGATCGGCGGCCTGGCCCGCGAGTTCTATCACCGTATCTGGAAGCATTATCAAACGCCCGAGGCCTGGCGCTGGCAAAAGCAAGAGGAGTACGGCAACAAGGGGCAGGGCACTCCGGCCATCGATGGCGAACAGCGCACGATGTGGATCTTTGAGCCGCACGTGGCGGAAAAGGTGTACGAAGACCTGGTGGCCGAATTCCAGATTCCCGTGCATCGCGACCGCTGGCTCGACCGCAAGCAAGGTGTCACCAGGCAGAACGGCCGCATCCAGGCCATTACCATGCTCAGTGGCGAAACGTACCGCGGCAAGATGTTCATCGACGCCACCTACGAAGGCGATCTGATGGCCACCGCCGGCGTCGATTACACCTACGGCCGCGAATCCAACGCCACCTACGGCGAGCAGTGGAACGGCGTGCAAACTGGCGTCCTGCACCATCGCCATCACTTCGGCGTACTCAGCAAGAAGATCGATCCCTACGTGATCCCCGGCGATCCCAGCAGTGGCCTGCTGCCGCGGATCAGCGCCGAACCGCCCGGCGACTACGGCAGCGCCGACCGCCGGATTCAGGCATACTGCTTCCGCATGTGCCTCACCAATGTGCCGGAGAACCGCGTACCATTCCCCAAGCCGGAAGGCTACGATCCCAAGCAGTACGAACTGCTGCTGCGGATCTTTGATGCCGGCTGGCGCGAGATGTTCGCCAAGTTCGACCCCATTCCTAATCACAAGACCGACACCAACAATCACGGCCCTTTCAGCACCGACAACATCGGCTACAACTACGATTACCCCGAGGCTTCGTACGAGCGGCGGCGCGAAATCATCGACGAGCACCGCACCTACCAGCTTGGCCTGATGTACTTCATGGCCAACGATCCGCGCGTGCCCGAGGATGTGCGCAGTAAAATGAGCAAGTGGGGCCTGGCTCGCGACGAGTTCACCGACAACGGGAACTGGCCGCACCAGATCTACGTCCGCGAAGCCCGCCGCATGATCGGCAAGTACGTGATGACCGAGCACGAACTGCTCAAGCGGCGGCCCACGCCTGAGCCGATCGGCATGGGATCGTACACCATCGACTCGCACAACGTACAGCGGTACGTCACGCCGGAAGGCTACGTGCAGAACGAAGGGGATATCGGCGTCTCGACCGGCGGCCCTTACTCCATCGCGCTGGGCTCCATCCTGCCCAAGCAAGAGCAGTGCGAGAACCTGCTGGTGCCGGTATGCGTTTCCAGTTCGCACATTGCGTTCGGCTCAATTCGTATGGAGCCGGTGTTCATGATCCTCGGCCAGTCGGCCGCCACCGTGGCGGCGCTGGCGATTGATCGCGACGAGCCGGTTCAGAAAGTACCGTACGACGTGCTGCGCGAGCGGTTGCTTAAGGACGGCCAGGTGCTCGAATACGCCAATTCCGCCGGTAGCCGTACCGGAATCGCACCCAAGCAGCTAGACGGCATCGTCGTCGACGACAGCCAGGCCACGCGCAAAGGCAACTGGCTGCCCAGCTCGGCCGTGGGCAAGTTCGTGGGCAGTGGTTACGTCCACAACAATAAGGCCCAGGAGCCGACCTCGCTACGGTTTGAAACGAAGCTGCCTGAGGCGGGCGAGTACGAAGTGCGTCTGGCCTATCCGGCCCACGCCAATCGGGCACCCAAGGTTGCCGTGGTGGTCGAGCATGCCGGCGGTGCCACGACGGTGATCATCGACCAGCGCAAAACGCCCAAGGGCGACGGCCTGTTCGAGTCGCTGGGCACATTTACGTTCAGCCCTGACCGGCCGGCCGTGGTGACCATCAGCAACGACGGTGCCACCGGCTATGTAGTGGCCGACGCCGTGCAGTGGCTTCCCAAGATGGCAGCCGCCGCGGCCAAGTCCAACCAGGGCAACTGAGGCGTTAGTGGTGCGTCGCCTTCGCGGCAGGCCATATTACATGGAGAACCAATCGTCGGCGGGCGGGTGCAGCCCCGGCACGAGGCGTTTGGCAGGCTCGGGCTCCAGATAGCCGAACAGCCTCTCATGCCGCTCGATCACGGCTTCCAGCGACTGGGCCAGCCGTTTGGCTGCCGTGTACGTGAGCGCTATGCGCGCAACGATCGACACCACGGCAGGGTTCTCAGGCACCGTGGCAAAATCCAGCAGCACTTCCTCTGGTGTACTGACCAGGCGGCAGAAATTGGCATAGCAGGGCGGCGGTTCTTGCCGCGAAGCAGATGGCAATGGGCCGCTAGCTGAAGGCATGGGAAGCAGACTGGCAAGAGGCATCGACATTGGCTACCGGCGGCTAATCTACTCCAATGCCTCCCGCCGGGCGATGGCAGTTTGCGCAGGCAGCCGCAGCCCGGCGGTGCCTTGCGCCGGGCCGTTGTAACAGCCGCGCAATACAAAAGGCTGCCTCCGGTTGCGCCTGCTGTAGCAGTTGTGCGGCCACTGCCAGCAGCCAGCAGGACGAATCGGCATTCTGCCGCCACCGTGGTTACAACCAGCGGCAGCCAATCGGTTAGAATGGAGAGCAGGCCGCCGGTTTGGCCTGCGTTACCCGTCCTGATCGCACGGCATCGCTTGGCCCCACGGCATGACTAGCCCCCGTCGCACACTCGATTTGCCATCACCGACAGCGAGCCTCACCGACCGCTGGCTCGACTTCTGGTTCCGGATCGATTTGCGCTCGCTGGGGCTATTCCGGATCCTGGTCTCGGTGGTCTTGCTGTGGCACCTGTTTTTGCGGTGGCCATGGATCGACGTGCTGTACACGCACTACGGCGTGCTGCCGGGCGATGAACTGTTGCGGGGCGGCGATTGGATCGCGCAGTTTGCCGACCTGTTCACCTGGTACGCCAATCCCCTGATCTGGCTGGATCACTGGCCCTGGGCAGTAAGGCTCTTCTTTGTTGCCACGGCCGCCAGCTATGTGATGCTGCTGTTGGGCTACCGCACGCGACTGGCGAATCTGCTGGCTCTGCTGTTGTTCGCCTGGCTTTCGCACCGCAACCGGCACCTGATGATCGGTGCCGATTACCTGCTGGGCTCACTGCTGCTGTGGTCGCTGTTGTTGCCGCTGGGGGCGAGATTCTCGCTCGATGCCATCATCCGCCGCATGCGGCAAGGGGTGCCGCTACCCACAGCCGCCAGCGACGATAACGGTCTGCCGCGGCTGATAGCCCCGGAACAAACGCCGCGGATGCTGGCGGCGTTCGCCGTGGTGCTGCAAATCGGCCTGGTGTACTTATGCACGGCCTGGCTGAAACAGGGCCCCACATGGTGGCGCGACGGCACCGCCGTGTATTACACGCTGTACCTGGAACAATCGATCTATAGCCCTGCCTTGTGGGTTCGCCAATGGCCGATTGAAGTGCTGCAATGGCTCACCTGGGGCGCGCTGGCGATTGAGTTCGCGGCCCTGCCGCTGCTGCTGATCCCTTTCTGGCAACCGCTACTGCGGCGGCTGTGCCTCGTGGGATTGCTCGGGCTGCACGTCGGCATCGCTCTGACGCTCGATGCGGGGTTGTTCTCACACACCATGCTCGCGTCGTACGCGCTGCTGTTGCGCGCGCCTGATTGGGAATTAATGCGACGGCTGCTGGCGCCGCTCTCGCGGCCGGTAACGATCTATTACGACGACGGCTGCGGCATCTGTCAGCGCAGTTGCCAGTTGTTGGCGATCGCCGACCGGTTCGGCAAGCTGTCGTTCATCGGCAGCAGCGATCTTGCGAACTACCGTCACGACATCCCTGAGGGGCTTACCGAGAAAACGGTTGTGGTCTTCGACGACCGCACCGGCCGGCGCTACATCAAAGCCCAGGCGGCCGCGGCCGTGTTTCGCGGTTTGCCGTTACCCTTTAGGCTCTGGTGCTGGATCGGGTGGCCGGGCTTTCGCATCATCGGCAATGCGGCGTATGACACGTTTGCCCGCAATCGCCACCGCGTATCGCAACTGCTAGGGATGACGGCCTGCGGCGTGCCGCAGCGGCCGCGCAGCGACGCGCCCACGGCCACCAAATCCTCCGCCGGAAAAGCGGCTGCCGCCAGCAATACGGGCGGCCTGCCCAAGCCTGGCCCGATCCAAACAGCCATCGCTATGTTGCTGCTGGTGGGCATGCTGGTCGATTGCGCGTACTTCACCCTGATTGCCGACACCAAGCCTGCGCTTACCGATACACGCAAGGATCCCTGGCTGGCACGGCTAATTACGGCGTCGTATCGGCTGGTGGGCACGCTCCAGCGTTGGAACATGTTCTCGCCCGATGCCAGTGCCTACGACCTGTGGTGGGTGGTCGAGGTCGAAACGGCCAACGGCAAGCGGTTCAACGCCTTCAATCCACGCCAGCCGATCAGCTACCGGCAACCGATTCTCTATGAGCGGCCCTTCGATAGCGTGATGGGTGAATACCTCAAGCATGGGCTGTACGTCGAAGGCAGCTATACCTCGCCTGAGTCGGAGCTCGTCGCCCGGCTGCTGCTGCGGTACGTGGCTCGTCAGCTCCAGGACAAATGGTCCTCCATTGAGCCTAAGACCGTGCGGATCTATCGCATGTTGTTGCAGGCTCCCAACCCCTTGAAGCCCGACGCCGATCGCATCCGCAGCGTGCTTAACGTGGGCGAGCATGATATGGCCTCGGGCGAGTTTCGCGGCGCGCAGCGCATGGCCTTCACGGAAATGTTCCGCCCAGACGGTACGCGTTCCCGCGAAGGCTGGGTCGATTGGCAAACGCGGCTTCCGCATGGCCGCTGGCTGATCTACCGGCCCGACGGCGTCACGCTGGCATCTGTCGTTACCGTGCGCGACGGCCTGGAGGACGGGCCGGCCACCGTCTGGGACGACAACCATCTCCGCATGGAAGGCTTCAAGCGGAACGACAACTACGAGGGCTACTGGCGGATTTATCACCCCGACGGCTGGAAGTACTCCGCCGGCCGGTATCACAACGGCAAACGGCAGGGCGTCTGGGAGAAGTACTACCCTGGCGGCGGCCGGCAGCGGCAGGTGACGTTTGTTGACGACGTGGAACACGGCCTGTCGATGACCTGGCACCCCAACGGCCAGCCCTGGGAACGCGGTGAGTTCCGCAACGGCAAGCGTCACGGCCTGTGGACCGCCTGGACGCCCGACGGCGCGCTGGCCAGCCAGGGCCACTACGTCGATGGCGAGCGGCACGGCACCTGGACCCTCTGGAAACCGATCGCCGATGCCGCAGGCTCGCCCGGCATGGCCGTGCAGGTTCAATACGACCACGGCAAGCAGCTCCCGGTGCCGCCGGCGGCCAAGGCCGCTAGCAACCGCGGCGAGGGTTAAGCCGTTTGCCGGGGGCGGCCTATCGAGATTCGACCGCTGGCGAACGAAGAACCGCCGCGCACGCGAAGTGTCCGCGGTGCTTCCGCAAGCCGTATATCTTGTCGCGGTAGGATGTTGGTTCGCAGGCCGAGGGTTGAAAACTGTTTGACAGGTCGAGGGGGGTGGATAGAATAGCATTGTTTGAGGAGCGCGAACGTGTACGCGCTTCAGCGGGCGGGTTGATCCCCTACGAGGCCCTGCCAACCACCTCAGCGGTAGCGCCCGCCTGCTCGGTCCCACCCTGTGCTCTTGCCACGTTGGCTGGGGAAAGACGTTGTTCCTTTCCTCTCGAATGTGCCAAGTGGCAATCGCGCGTTTGATCTTCGCTTTCGAGGCGTCCGATGCCCACCCTGTTAGCAGTTTTTGGCCTAGGCCCTTGGGAGCTGATGATCTTCGCCTTCGTTGTCCTGCTCCTGTTCGGCAACCGTTTGCCCAGCGTGATGCGTTCGTTGGGTAAGGGCGTGGTCGAATTCAAGAAGGGGGTCTCGGGCGTCGAAGACGAACCGCCGGTGGAACCGTCACGCGAGCAAGCCGTAAAGGGGGATCATCAGAACTCGGCCACTTAAGACTGTGCAGCCATTGCTGCAAAGCCAAAGGTCAACGTGTTCTGAGCGTCCCAGGCTGGTGCTTCCTCGATTGCCGAGAAGCCCTGGCCGAAACAACCAACCCGCCTACTCAGGTTGGCCCCAGTCCGCACACCGGGCCGGTTTCTTTCAACCCCTTGAAAGGACCGCCGACCATGCAGAGTCTCCCCCTATTGGCCATCTTCGGCGTTGGGCCGTGGGAATTGGCCTTCGTAGCGCTGATCTTGCTCGTGCTGTTTGGCCACCGCCTGCCCGCAGCGATGCGCGGCCTGGGCCGCAGTGCCAAGGAATTTCGTGAAGGCCTGAAAGACGCCGACCAGCCGCAGCAGGAGGCCATCTCATGATGACCGCTGCCTCGCTCTACGGATTCATTGGCGGCATTGGCCCGATGGAAATGATGGTCGTTGGGGTCGTTGCCGTACTGCTGTTCGGCCACCGGCTGCCGTCGGTCATGCACAATCTCGGTCGCGGCGCCAGGGAATTTCGCGAAGGCATGAAAGACGCGGACGAACCGAATAACCAGGAGGCCATTTCGTGATGACGGCTGTTACCCCCATTGTTGGTTTCATCGGTGGCGTTGGCCCCATGGAGATGATGATCGTCGGCATCATCGCCGTGCTGCTATTCGGCAAGCGGTTGCCGGAAGTCGGCCGCTCGCTGGGCCGTGGCCTCACCGAGTTCAAAAAGGGCATCCGGGGCATCGAAGACGAGATCAACTCGGCTGCTTCCGCCCCCACCCGGTCGTACAGCAGCTCGACCAGCCGGTACGAAGAACGCGACGAAGCCGTGGCTCCCAAGTTCGAGCCGCCCCCGGCTGCTGACGAGCCGCAAACCACCTAAGCCGCAGTCAAGAGTCGCGGCCCGCCAGAACGAGCCGATAGCTCGCCCGGCGGCCTAGCCAACCGAATGAAGTTCACGCCACAGGGCGGTCCTTGTTCCAAGGGCCGCCCTGTTTTCGTTGGGGGGTGGCGGCGCGTTCCGGCCGTACCGTTTGCGCCCGGCTACAACAGGCATGCTGCCGGAAGGCAACGCCGCGACGGCCGGATTTTGCGGCAACTTGGCGCAACACCCGCGCAGGGGGCCAGTTAAGTCGTTAAACTTTCAGCGACGTCGTTTCTTGCTTCCTCGCCCTGCCAGTGAGTTGCGTCGCGATGCAGACTGCCGCCTGCTTGTGGAAGTCGTGGTTGTTGGGTACCGCGTTGGCTTGGTTGCTGGTCGTGCAGCCTGCCTTGGCTCAAGACGGTTTAGCGCCCGCCAACGGTCTGCACGACGGCACGCCACGCGTCTATGCTCTCCAAGGTGCCCGGGTGGTGATTTCACCCGAGAAGGAAATCGCCCAAGGCACTGTGGTGATTCGCGACGGCGTAATCATCGCCGTGGGCGAAGACATCGCCATTCCGCCTGATGCCGTGGTTCGCGACTACACCGGCAAGACACTCTACGCCGGGTTCATTGATGCCTACAGCGAGATCGAAGTGCCGCAGCCCAAGGGCGGCCGCTACTGGAACCCCGAAGTGCGTCCGCACGCCTCGGCGGCTGCCGCCTACTCGGCTGTGGAAAGCACCAATGCGTCGTATCGCCGGCAGGGCGTGACAGCGCGGCTGGTTGCACCCAAGGACGGCATCATTCGCGGCACCAGTGCCCTGGTCACCACTGGCAAAACCAATCCGATTATCCGTCATCAGGCGGCCCTGCATATCACGCTGATTCCTGCCCGCCGCGGCCGCGATCAGTATCCCGGTTCCCCCATGGGAGCCATGGCCCTGGTCCGGCAGGCACTGATCGATGCCGACTGGCACCACCGCGCCTGGCAGGCATACGAATCGAGCGAAGAGCCTGTCAAACGGCCCGATGACATTCCGGCTCTCTCCGCGCTGGAGCCCTTTGCCGGCGGGCGTGCATTGACGATTTTCGAGGCGCAAGACGAGCTGTACGCCCTGCGGGCGGATGCCGTCGCCCAGGAGTTCCAACTAAAGATTGCCCTGCGGGGCTCCGGCAACGAGTACCGCCGGCTGGACGCCATTGCTGCGACCGGCAGGCCGGTTATCGTGCCGCTGAACTTTCCCAAGGCGCCGTATGTGAAAACGCCCGAGGCGGCGATGGCGGCCTCGCTCGAACGGCTCATGCACTGGGACCTCGCACCGGAGAACCCGGCCCGCCTGGCAGCAGCGGGCGTGACCATCACCTTCACGGGCCACAACCTGCCCTCGGATGCGAAGTTTCTTGATCGCATCCGAATGGCGGTCGGGCGTGGCCTGCCGCCCAAGACGGCTTTGGCGGCGCTCACCGTGAATGCGGCTCAGTTGTTCGGCGTGGAACGCGAACTGGGCACGATCGAACCCGGCAAGGCCGCGCACCTGGTGGTGACCGATGGCGACGTGTTCGCCAAGAAAACCAAGGTGCTGGAAACCTGGGTCGATGGCGAACCGTTCGCGGTGCAGACCAATCCCGAGGTGGACGTCCGCGGCGACTGGAAGTTTACCTGGACCGATGCCACCGGCAAACAGCACGAAGGCACGCTGCAACTTGAAGGCACCATTGCCCAGCTCAAAGGCAAGCTGAAGATCGGCAGCGAACAGGCCGACCTGACCGACGCGAAGCTGGAAAACCTGCTACTTTCTGCCCGGCTGCCTGGCAAACTGTTCGGCAACAAGGGCCAGGCCCAACTCACGGGCGCCGTGACCGAGAACGGCGAACAACTCAACTGGGTTGGCTCGCTATTCCTGGCCGACGGCAACCGACTGACCGCCACCGCGAGCCGCACGGCCGGTGAAGCCGTCGCCACCAACAAGACGCCCCCGCCGGACGATGAACCAGTGGAAGCTCCGCCGGTGAACGATGCGCCCGCCAAAGCCAACCGGGCATTGTTCGCGGTGAACTATCCGCTGGGCGCGTTCGGGCGAACCGCGCAGCCGGAAACGCCCGATTGGGTCGTCTTCCAGGGCGGGACCATCTGGACCAGTGGCCCGCAAGGCATCATTGAGAATGGCGTACTGGTAGTGCATCGCGGCCGCATCCATGCGGTCGGCAAGGCCGGCGATGTGGAAGTTCCCAAGAACGCCGTGGTGGTCGATTGCCGCGGCAAGCACCTGAGCCCCGGCCTGATCGACTGTCACTCGCACATCGCCAGCGACGGCGGCATCAACGAGGCCACCCAATCGATTACGGCCGAGGTCCGTATCGGCGACTTCATCGATTCGGACGATATCAACATCTATCGCCAACTGGCCGGTGGGCTTACCACGTCGAACATTCTACATGGCTCGGCCAATACCATTGGCGGGCAGAACCAGGTGATCAAACTCCGCTGGGGCAGCCTGCCCGAGGAGCTGAAGTTTGTAGAAGCCCCGCCGGGCATCAAGTTCGCCCTGGGCGAGAATGTCAAGCAGAGCAACTGGGGCGAACGGTTCACCACGCGTTACCCACAAACGCGGATGGGCGTCGAGCAGTTGGTGCGCGATGCCTTCGAGGCGGTGATCGAGTACCGCCGCCAGTGGCAAGCATGGGAAACCAAGCCGCAAGGTCTGCCGCCTCGCCGCGACCTGGAACTGGAAGCCCTGGCCGAGGTGCTGGAAGGCAAGCGGCTGATCCACTGCCACAGCTATCGCCAGGACGAAATCCTGGCGCTGCTCCGCACCTGCGAAGCGTACAACGTGCGGATCGGTACGCTGCAGCACATCCTGGAAGGCTACAAGCTGGCCGATGAGATCGCCAAGCATGGCGCGGGCGCGTCGTCGTTCTCCGACTGGTGGGCGTACAAATTCGAAGTGTGGGACGCCATTCCCTACAACGGCGCCCTGATGCACCAGCAGGGCGTGGTCGTCTCGTTCAATTCGGACGACTCCGAGCTGGCTCGGCGGCTAAACGGCGAAGCAGCTAAGGCCGTCAAGTACGGCGACGTGCCGCCGCAAGAAGCCCTCAAGTTCGTCACGCTCAACCCTGCCCGACAGCTAGGCATCGACCAATGGGTCGGTTCGCTGGAGCAGGGCAAGCATGCCGACATCGTGGTGTGGAACGGGCCGCCGCTCTCGCCGCTGTCGGTCTGCCAGCAAACCTGGATCGACGGCCGCAAGTTCTTCGATCGGGAGGAAGATCAGGCCGCCCAGCGGCGCGTCAAGGAGATGCGGGCGGCACTGGTGCAGCGGATTCTGGCCACCAAGGCGCCTATGGCCGGCCTCGATGAAGTAGAGCCCGACCAAACCCTCTGGCCACGTACGGACATTTACTGCCACTATCACGATGGCCTTAGCCAGGGGTGCTGCCCCTAGGGGCACAAGGATTAACAGGCGGCGAGCCACTGAGGTCGCGGCCGCGATCACAAGCCGGCCGCGTTTTTCGCTGCCTTAGCATCCCTCTGCGGTAGCTGCCAGAGCCAGGGCCCCGTGTAACACCACTTCTTCGCCAAGGGCCGCCGGCACGATCCGGTAGCTGTCTGCCAATGGCGGAAAAACATAGCGTGCCACGGCCTGGCGAAGCGGCCCGAAGAATAGGGTGTCGCCCGCCAGCGAAACGCCGCCGCCCACCACGACCACTTCCGGCGAAAGCAACGTAATAACCTGGGCGATCGCCCAGCCCAGTGCGCTCGTTGCCCGATGCAGCACGCTCAGGGCGATTTCATTGCCCTCGGCCGCAGCCTGGGCAACCATCTTCGCGGTTAACTGATCGACCACGCCGTCGCAGCGTTCCAGCAAGTCAGCGGCGTGCTCCTCGGCGGCTTCTTCGGCTTCAATCAGTTTTTGCCGGAGCACTTCCGGATCACTAGGACGCGGTTCGCCAAACCAAGGGCCGAGCCGATGGGCTACCGGCTCACTAAGCCGTTCCTGCGCCGCCAGAGCGATGCCCCAGCCGCTGGCCAACGATTCCACGGTGTGGTCTGCCTGATCGGCGTTCAGGCCCGGGCGAAGATGCCCAATCTCGGCCGCGGCTTGGCCAAAACCGTGGTAGATCTGGCCGCGATTTACCAGGCCGCCGCCCACGCCTGAGCCCACGGTGACATAGAACACGGGGTTCGCACCGCGGCCAGCGCCACAGGTGGCCTCGGCCAGGGCGGCCGTGTCGGCGTCGTTGGCGATCGAAACCGGCAGGGTCAACACCCGCTGGAACCATTGCCCTAGGCGAAAATCGTCCCAACCTTCGATCTGGTGGCTGCAAATTACGCGCTGCGAGGCGAGATCGACCGGGCCGCCAAAACCGACGCCAATCGCCTTCACGCCATGCCGCTGGCACAGCACCGGGGCGTTACGTTCGATGGTGCGCAGGATGCCCACCGCGCCTTCGGCAGGCTGAACGTCGAAACGCTGCAATTCGACCAGCGGCGATCCCGGCGCTTCGCCCACTGCCAGTTGGAGCTTCGTTCCGCCGATTTCGATGGCCAGGAACATGCAGCAGTTGCCGTGCTAGGAAAGCCGTGGATGAAAACGCACGCGCAAGCGGCGGGTTACAAGCGGTTCAAACCGAGAACACCGGGCGCCGCCCGTTAGCCGGCCTGCCGGTGCAGCAGCGCCGCCGCGTGCAAACCGTGGGGTTGGTAGCGGCCCTCGCCGTTGATCCGAGCGAAGACGTCGTTCAGGACCCAGTGGAACAGGGCCAGGTGGATGCTTTCGACCATGCCCATGTCGTGCAGCGGCACGTGCAGGCCAGCCGAAGCCAGCTTGCGGAGCTTGCCGCCGTCGAAGCCGGTCATGCCATAGGTCTTCAGCCCGTGGCGGTTGGCCCAGTCGATGGCGTTGAGCACGTTGGGGCTGTTGCCCGAGCCGCTGATGCCGATGGCCACGTCGCCTTCGCGGCCGTAGTTCATCAACTGTTGGAGAAAGATCTGGTCATAGCCACAGTCGTTGCCGACGGCGAGAATCCAGCCGAGGTTATCGGTCAGGCTCATCACCTTGAGGCGGCGGCGATTCTCGTCGCCCAGGTCTTCCTGCTTGAGCGAGCTCTTGCCCAGGTCTTCGCTCATGTGCGTGGCGGTGGTGCCGGAGCCGCCGTTGCCGAAGATGTACACGAAGCGGTCGTTTTCCCAGGCTTCGAACAACAGGTCCGAGAGCTGCTGAATTTCGCCCTGGTCGACCCGCTCCAGTTCTTCCTGCAGCCGGCGAATGTAGGCGTCGATCGTCAAACTGGCTCCAAGCATCTTCCTCTCCCTGGCGAGTCGGCAAGCGTCCATGGCTTAAGCGGTTAGTTTACAGGGTGGCGCCCTGGGAGGCTAGGCGAGATGCGCCGCCCCCAATGCCTGGGGGAACGGCAGCCCAAG
>Ga0180216_1001404_pt1 | contig 21682 bp, 16 predicted proteins | sample eDN3rd37CBELigMG_FD_128879 | JGI IMG/M metagenome (GOLD analysis project Ga0180216, IMG submission 128879) | Enriched Miracle-Growth compost microbial communities from Emeryville, California, USA - eDNA 3rd pass 37_C BE-Lig MG (version 2)... ...
ACCGGCCCTGCCAAACGACTCATAGAAAGGCTGTTGGCATGCACGAGGTCCGGGCGCTCCACCGCCAATAGCGCCGCGAGTTCTTCGCGCAGTTCGCTCAGATCGCGGCGGCGGTCTGAACCGGGCGGCCGCCAATCCAGCGGGTGCAGCGGCACCTGCAACCGCCGCAATTCGTCGGCCAGCGGACCATCGGCAGGGCAGACGGCCTCGGGCGAATACCCTCGCTGCCGCAGCGCCGGCAGGTTCGACAGCAGCGACCGTTCGCCGCCCAGCAGCGTCGGAAACTCAAACAGCCAGAACGCGCGACAGGGGGTCACCAGGCATGCATCCTTCATTGCCGTGCGTGGGGTGCGTGATGCCCGCTTACAGCTTGGGCGGCTGCCACGCGGGGATGCCTTCCGCCTGAAGCTGCTTTTCGTACCATACGTGGTAAGGCCGCTCGGGTGCGTCGGGCGCCTTTTCATTCACCAGCAGCGGCTGCACGCTATCCCACCAGGCGTCGTACGCCTTGCGCATGGCCTCGACCACTTCGGGATGCTTGTCGGCCACGTTGGTGGTCTGGCCGGGGTCCTGTTCCATGTCGAACAGTTGGGTGTGGTTCACCAGGCGGAACCGCTGGCTGCGCACAGCGCATCGGTCGTAGCGATGCTGCTGCGGATCAGCAAACTTCGGCCACCGGCCCACGTGGAAGAACAGGAAACGGTCGGGCCATTCAACCTGCGCGCCTGCCAATAGCGGCACCAGGCTGCGACCGTCAATTTCCAATGCCTCAGGCACCTTGCCTCCGGCGATTTCCACCAGCGTGGGCAGCATGTCGATATGGGCGGCCAGCGTGGTGATGTCGCGGCCGCTTTCGAGCCTCCCGGGCCAACGGAAAAAGGCCGGCACGCGGGTGCCGCCTTCCTCGGGCGAACCTTTCATGCCCTTCATGCCGGCGTTGTACATGACAAGCGGCTTGCCATCGGGCCCGGTGCCCAAGCCGGGGCGTCCCAGGCCGGTGGTGCCATTGTCCGAGAGGAAGATCAGCAGCGTATTCTCGCTTAGCTTCCACTCGTCGAGCTTATCAATCAGCCGGCCGACATTATGATCGATGTTTTCGATCATGCCGTAGAAGCCGGCGCCCGCGTTGGTCAGCCCCATCTGCTTGAACCGCTTGGTATAGGCTTCTGGCGCGTGGTACGGACCATGCGGAGCGTTGGTGGTGATATACGCAAAGAACGGCTGGCCGCTGCCGCTTTGCTGCTTGATCCAGCCCAGGGCTTGCGTGAAGAACACGTCGGTGCAGAAGCCATGCGTTTTGACAAAGCGGCCATTGTGGCGAATGACCGGGTCGAAGTACGAGTTGCCCGGAGCATCGGCGCAACTGCAATCATACGCCTGGCCGATGCCGCCGGCACCGTGGATGAACACTTCATCGAAGCCGCGTTTCTCGGGCTGATACGGCGCCTCGTCGCCCAGGTGCCATTTGCCAAAGATGCCGGTCGAGTAGCCGGCCTGCTTGAGCAGTTGGGCCACTGTGGTGGCCGAAAGCGTCATCCGCTCACGTTCGAGGATGGTGTGCGTCACGCCGTTGCGGAACGGGTAACGCCCGGTCATCAGGGCCGAGCGAGTGGGCGCACAGGTGGGATCGACCTGGAACTGCGTGAACCGCGTGCTGGCGTGATACAACCGGTCGAGATTGGGCGTCTTGAGAAACGGATGCCCATGGGCGGCAATCTGGCCATAGCCCTGGTCGTCGGTCATCACCAGGACGATATTGGGCCGGCTCCCGGCCAGCGGTGCTTCGCCAGCCGGGGCTGCCGCAGTCAGGCCGAAGCATAGCCCAGCGGCCAGGCAACCGGCAGCGACCAGCAAAGCCTTGAGCGGTCTGAGAGTGTGCCCCGGTAACGTGTGCGGTTTCATGGCGGCTTTCTCCGGCTGGAACGTGGCGAAGCGAGCGCCATTGTTAGCCGGACGGCGCGGCGATGCAACCAAACCGCCGCGCCGCATGCCGCACAGCCGCGTTAATCGTTCTTCGAGGAGCTTTTGCTGCCGCTATCGGACGAGCTGCTGGAGCCGTTGTTCGCCTTGTCGGCGGCGGCCGCCTTCTTGTAGCTCTCGCTGCGGTAGTCGGTCTGGTAGAAGCCCGATCCCTTGAACACCACGGCCGCGCCGGTGCCAAACAACCGCCGCAGCTTCAGGCGTTTGCACTTGGGGCACTTGCGGATCGGATCGTCCTTCATGCTCTGAAACAGCTCGAACTCGTGCTGGCAAGCGTCACAAACGTAATCGTAAGTGGGCATGGAAAACCTCAGGGGATCAACACGTGTTGCTGATGGGCAACTGGGGATGCGGTGGATATTGCGGGGCGTGGTTGCCGGCGTTCGCTCTCATAGTGATTGAGCGAATCGCCGATTGGTAGGTCGGTCTGCGGTAGGGGTACCGGCGGGTGCGGCATCACGAGCGCGGCCAATGTTCGTAGCCGGCCGCGCTACCGTCGCCGCTAGTTTCCTTCAGGCGGGCCGCTGGAAACCATCACCAGGGCAGGGCGGATCACCCGGTCGTGCAACATGAAACCGGTTTGCGCCAAGCCGGTGACAGTGCCGGCGGGATGTTCCGCGCTGGGCTGCGAGCTGATCGCTTCGTGCCGCTCGGGATTGAACGGTTCGCCCACGGCCCCAACTTCCTGGATGCCGTGCTGCTGGAACACGCCGTCCAACTGGGTGACGACCAGTCGCACGCCTTCCAGCAAGGCGCTGGATTCGTCGAGCTTCTCGGCGGCTTCGATCGCGCGCTGCAAGTTGTCGCGCACGCCCAGCAGGTCTTTCACCAGCGGCAGGGGCGCGTACTTCTGCAAATCTTGCAGTTCGCGGGAATGGCGGCGGCGCAGGTTCTCCAGCTCGGCCTGCAAGCGCAACGACCGGTCTTGCGCCGCGGCCAACTCTTGGCGCAGGCTGGCCACAACCTGGTCCGCGCCCCCGGCCTCTTGCGACTGCTCAGCGGCGCCCTCGGGCTGCTGGGCATCCTGCGGTTGCGACGCCTGATCGGCCTGAGTCGCGTCGCTGTGGTTCTGCTCCTCGGGAGTTTGCATCGCTGTCATGCTTGATGGTTAATGCCTGCGGCGAGGGTCGCTGCCTGGCCGCTTTAAGTTCTCGAATACCAGTTGTTTTCTCGGCCCTTGGCCGGCGCGGCTTGTGCATCGCCGGCCTATGGGATTGTATGGCCGTGGGCTACTGCGCGGCCTCTTCTTCGCCGGGCACGAAGAAGTCGCGCAACTTCTCCAGGAAGCCCTTGCGCCGCGGCGACGCGTGCTGCTCTTCCAGTTGGTCGAGCTGCCGCAGCAGCTCCTCTTGTTGTTTGGTTACGTGCTTGGGCACTTCGATCACGATCTGCACCAGCAAGTCGCCGGTTCGGCCGCCGCGAGGACTCGGGATCCCCCGGCCGCGGAGCCGGAACACTTCGCCCGACTGCGTGCCGGCGGGAATCTCCAGCTCTTCTTTGCCTTCCAGCGTGGGCACTTCGATGGTCGCCCCCAGGCACGCCTGCGGGTACGTGATCGGCACCTGGCAGATCAAGTGCTGCCCGTCGCGCTCGAACAGCGGGTGCGATTTCACCTGGAAAAACAAGTAGCAGTCGCCGTTGGGACCGCCGTTGGGGCTGGCATCGCCCTCGCCTTCCAGCCGCAGCCGGGTGTTCTCGTCGACGCCGGCGGGAATGCGCACTTCCTGCTCAACCGTACGTTCCACCAGGCCCTGGCCGCGGCACTTCTTGCAACCGTGCTTGATCACCTCGCCGGCGCCGCGGCAGGCGGGGCAATCGGTGGTCATCTCGAAGATGCCCATCCGCTGCCGCACCCGGCCCTGGCCGCCGCAGTAGCTGCACGATTCGGGCTTGGTGCCGGGCGCGGCGCCGCTGCCCTGGCATTCCTCACACCGTTCGCGGCGGCGGAACCGTACAGTTTTCTTGACGCCTCGGGCGGCCTCGAACAGTTCGAGCTGCACCTTGCAACTGACGTCGGCGCCGCGATGCACCCGTGTGCCACCGCCGCCGAAGTAGTCGTCCAAGTCGCCGCCGAAGAAGCTGCCGAAGACGCTGCGGAACAGGTCGTTGGGATCGACCTGGCGGCTGCTGCCGGCGCCCACGCCGGCATGGCCGTAGCGGTCGTACCGAGCCCGCTTTTCACTGTCGCTGAGGACTTCAAACGCCTCGGACACTTCTTTGAACCGTTTGGCCGCTTCTTCGTCGCCGCGGTTCTTATCCGGGTGGAACTTGATGGCGAGTTTACGGTAGGCCGATTTGATCTCGTCGAGCGAGGCCGTTCGCTCCACGCCGAGCACTTCGTAATAACAGCGTTTGGCTGACATCGTCGCCATGGTCTGGTGAATTGCTGGGGGTTCGTAGGCTGGCTGCGGCGGCTTGCGCCGGTACTCGGCGCAGCGCGTCCGCAAAACGGCCTGTAGCTGTTATTTATACTCGGCAGGGTGCGTTCCGTATGCCCCTGTTTTTGCCAGGACACCGGCGTACGACACACGCGGCACAGCCTGGCAGAGCGAGGGAAACTGCTCCAGGTTTCGTGGGTGTATGGGTTCGTTGGGATGCCCCGTTCTGGCCGTTCTAGCGCGTCGCCAGCACATGGTTCCCAAACGGTTTGGGCCCAGGCGCTGAAAAACGGGCCACTCCGAGCAGCAAGCCCGAAGTGGCCCGTTGTACGCGACTTGTTTGCCGCCAAACGCCCGCTTGCCGGCCGCCACTGATTCGGACGGTCCTGCAACCATTTGGGGCGTTTGCCGGGCCAGTGATCGGCACAAGGCCGTTACCGCACGGCGTCGTTACCGTACGACGCCTTCGGGGCGGCGAGCCTTGTCGTCCTTATCCAGGTTGGTGACCATGCACTCGGTGGTCAGCATCAGGGCAGCGATGCTGGCGGCGTTGGACAACGCACTGCGAACCACCTTCAGCGGGTCGATCACGCCCGCCTTGAACATGTCCACGTACTGGCCGGCGTAGGCGTCGTAGCCGTGGGTGGTCGGTTTCTGACGAACCTCGTCCACGACCACCGACCCGTCGATGCCGCAGTTGTCGGCAATCTGCCGCATGGGGGCTTCCAGAGCCCGGCGGACGATCTCGGCGCCCACTTCCTCATCGCCCTTGAGCTTCAGGGCGGTGACGGCTTCCTGGCAGCGGAGCAGAGCCACGCCACCGCCGGGCAGGATGCCTTCTTCGACCGCAGCGCGGGTGGCGTGCAGAGCGTCTTCGACGCGGGCCTTGCGCTGCTTCATGTCGGCTTCGGTGCTGCCGCCCACGGAGATGATCGCGACGCCGCCGGTCAGCTTGGCCAACCGTTCGTCGAACTTCTCGCGATCGTACTCGCTGTCGGTGGCTTCCCGCTGGTTGCGGATCTGCTTGACGCGAGCCTGGATCTCTTCCTGCTTGCCGGCACCCTGCACGATCGTGGTCGAGTTCTTATCGACGGTGATCTGCTTGGCCTGGCCCAGGTGCTTGAGGGTCAGGTTCTCGAGCTTCAGGCCCAGGTCCTCGCTGATCAGCGTGCCGCCGGTCAGCACGGCGATATCGCCCAGCATGGCCTTGCGGCGATCGCCGAAGCCCGGAGCCTTCACGGCGCACACGTTGAGCACGCCGCGGAGCTTGTTGACCACCAGGGCGGTCAGGGCGTCGCCTTCGACATCCTCGGCGATGATCAGCAGGGGCTTGCCCACCTGGCTGACCTGCTCCAGGATCGGGATCAGGTCGCGGAGGTTGCTGACCTTCTTCTCGTGGATGAGGATGTAGGCGTTTTCGAGCACGCACTGCATCTCGGCCGGCTTGTTGATGAAGTACGGCGAGATGTAGCCCTTGTCAAACTGCATACCCTCGACCAGCTCCAGCGTGGTCTCGGTGCCCTTGCCTTCCTCAACGGTGATCACGCCGTCGCGGCCCACGCGTTCGAAGGCGTCGGCCAGCAGGTCGCCGATCACGCGGTCGCTGTTGGCGCTGATGGCGCCGACCTGAGCGATCTCTTCCTTGCTGTCGACCGGCTTGGCCAGCTCACGCAGCTTGGCTTCAGCGGCTTCCACGGCCTTCTCGATGCCGCGGCGGACAGCCATCGGATTGCAGCCCGAGGCAATGCCCCGCAGGCCACCCTCGAAGATGGCCCGGGCCAGCACGGTGGCGGTGGTGGTACCGTCGCCGGCGATGTCCGAGGTCTTGGAGGCCACTTCGTTGACGAGCTTGGCGCCCATGTTCTCGAAGCGGTCTTCCAGCTCGATTTCCTTGCTGACGGTGACACCGTCCTTGGTGACGGTCGGACCGCCGAACGACTTGTTGATAATTACGTTGCGGCCGGTGGGCCCCATGGTCACGGCCACGGCATCGGCCAGCTTGTTCACGCCCTGGAGCATCTTGGCCCGGGCGTGGTAGTCGAACAGGAGTTGTTTAGCCACGGTTAGCGGCTCCTATATCTGCGATCGATGGGTACGGGACGCGGACCGTTTCCAGCCTGGGGGTGAACGTCTTACTTGACGATCTTGGCCAGGATGTCGGTTTCCCGCATGATCTTGTACTCTTTGCCGTTCACTTCGACGTCGCTGCCGGCGTAGCGGCCATAGATGACCTCATCACCCTTGGCCACGCTGAGCTGACCACGCTCGCCGCTGTCCAGCAGACGGCCCGGGCCCGTGGCCACCACGGTGCCGCGCTGCGGCTTCTCTTGCGCAGCATCCGGCAGCACGATGCCGCCAGCGGTCTTCTCTTCAGCGGGCAGGGGTTCGACGACGACGCGATCTTCCAGAGGACGCAGATTCATGGCTTGTTCCTTCAAGGGATTTGGTGTTGGAGGGATGTACGCAACAAAACGAGGTCCGACTTAAAAGCACAGGGGCGTTGGCACTGGCAGCCGCCCGCCGCAAGCAGCACACCGGCCGAAGCATCGGCCGATGTGCCGGAGTATGCGGAGCTGGCCGACTAGAAGTCCATGCCACCCATGCCGCCCATACCACCCATACCGTGGTGGTCGTGGTGATCGTGGTCGTCGTCGGACTCGTCCTTGGGAATGTCGGTGATCATGCAGTCGGTGGTCAGCAGCAGCGAAGCCACGCTGGCGGCGTTCTGCAGCGCGGTGCGCACCACCTTGGCCGGGTCGATCACGCCGAACTTGAGCATGTCGCCGTAGCGATCCTTGTCGGCGTCGTAGCCTTCGTTCTTCTCCTTGAGCTGGCGCACGCGGTTCACCACCACGGCACCATCCAGGCCGGCGTTCTCGGCGATCGAACGGAGCGGGTAATCCAGCACGTTCTGGATGATCTGGGCACCCAGCGCTTCGTCGCCTTCCAGCTTGAGGTTCTTGAGAGCCTTGCCGGAACGGATCAGGGCCACGCCACCGCCGGGCACGATGCCTTCTTCCAGAGCAGCCTGGGTGGCGGCCTTGGCGTCCTCGATCAGAGCCTTGCGCTCCTTCATCTCGGTTTCGGTCGCGGCGCCCACGTTGATCTGAGCCACGCCGCCGGCCAGCTTCGCCAACCGCTCCTGGAGCTTCTCGCGGTCGTACTCGCTGTCGGTGGTTTCGATCTCGCGGCGGATCAGCTCAGCCCGGCCCTCGATCGCCTTCTTCTCGCCCTGGCCGCCGACCACGATGGTCTCTTCAGCCCGGACGATGATCTTCTTGGCGCGGCCCAGGTCGTCGAGCTTGACCGATTCGAGCTCGATGCCCAGGTCCTTGAAGATGGCCTTGCCGCCGGTGAGGATGGCGATGTCTTCCATCATGGCCTTGCGGCGATCGCCGTAACCGGGGGCCTTGACGGCGCAGGCCTTGATGATGCCGCGCATCTTGTTGACCACCAGCGTGGCCAGGGCTTCGCCTTCCACGTCCTCGGCGATCACCAGCAGCGGCTTGCCGCTACGGCTGATGGCTTCCAGCAGCGGCACCAGGCTCTTCGCGCTGGTGATCTTTTCCTCGAACAGCAGCACGTAGCATTCGTCGAGCACGGCTTCCTGGTTGTCTTCGTCGGTGACGAAGTGCGGCGACAGGTAACCGCGGTCGAACTGCATACCCTCGACGACGTCGACGCGGGTTTCCGACTGCCGGCCTTCTTCGACGGTGATCACGCCGTCTTTGCCGACCTTCAGGAAGGCTTCGGCCAGCACGTCGCCGATGGCCGGATCGTTATTGCCGGCGATGGTGGCGATCTGCTTGATCTCGGTCTTGTTCTTCTCGTTGATCTTGGTGGCCAGCTTGCCGATGGCTTCGACCACCACGTCGACGGCGGCGTTGATACCGCGCGAGAGCGCCATCGCGTCGGCGCCGGCCGCGATCATCTTCAGGCCTTCGCGGTAGATGGCCTCGGCCAACACGGTGGCGGTGGTGGTGCCGTCGCCGGCCACCTCGTTGGTCTTGCTGGCGGCTTCCTTGATCAACTGGGCGCCCAGGTTTTCATACGGGTCGTCCAGCTCGATGTCCTCGGCCACGGTCACACCGTCTTTGGTGACCTTGGGGGAGCCCCAACCCTTGTCCAACACGGCATTACGGCCGCGAGGTCCGAGGGTGCTGCGCACCGCCCGGGCCAGTTTCGAGGCGCCAGCCGCCAGCGCTAGGCGAGCCTCTTCGTCGAACACCATTTGTTTTGCCACCGTGGATTCCTCCTCAAATTGGGCCTACGGCATTTCGTTTTTCAATGGGGCCGGCAGCCGCGCGGCGACCGCCGCCGCGACACGCCCGCCAAAGGTTGTCTGGTGCCTGCCAGGACGCCGCTGCATGCCAGGCTGGGCCAAGTCTGCCAGTCTGCCGCTGGCACTTGAGGCCTGTCAAATCGGGGCGTACCCCGAACACTTTCGGCACGCAACAGCCGGCCCCGGCAAGGTCAGCAAACTGCGCGCCGACAGCAAAAATTGATCGCAAGCACAAGTAGCACAATTGCTTGCGGAGAAAGGGCGGCGAGCACCGCTCGCCGGACGCCGCCCGACAGTTTTCTGCCAAATTGGCAGTTGGCAGGCGGACCTGCCGCTTTGGCCGTGCTAGCAGTGCTAGCTCACATACAACCTTAGTCGTTGATTAGCAACACTTTAGCGCCAGCTACCGAGCCCCGCTTCAGCTCCACCAGTGCCTGGTTCGCCGCCGACAGCGGGTACGTCGTTACATGCGGCTTCAGCGGCACGGTCGCCGCAACCGGCAGAAACTCGCGGATGTCGAACTGCGTGATGTTCGCCACCGTTTTGATCTCTCGCTCCATCCACAAGTGATCGTGGTAGCTGAGGTCCAGCAGGCAGGCTTTATCTGCCTCCTCCTTGCGGATGGCGTTAATCACCAGCCGGCCGCCGGGAGCCAGATTGGCCATCGCCTCCACCACCGGTTTCCAGGCAGGCGTGGTATCGATGATCGCCCGCAGCGGCACCGGAGCCCGGTCCGTGGTATCGCCGGCCCACACCGCCCCCAATTGCAATGCCAGCGCGCGCTGCTGCGGGCTTCGGGCAAAGACATACACCTCGCTCCGCGGGAACTGGTGGCGTACCAACTGAAGAACCAGGTGCGCCGAACCGCCAAAGCCGGTGAGCCCCAGCGGCTGACCATCGACCAAACCGGTGAGCCGCAGTGCCCGATACCCAATCGCCCCCGCGCACAGCAGGGGCGCGGCCTCGGCGTCGGAGAATACGTCGGGGATGGGATAGGCGTACGACTCACCAACCACGGTGTACTCGGCATAGCCGCCGTGGGCGTCGCGGCCGGTGGCGCGAAACGCGGGGCTAAGGTTTTCGTCCAACCCGCCGCACGAGCAATGAATCCAGCCCACGCCAACCCGCTGCCCGAGCTTGAGCTTTGTCACGCCCGGCCCCAGCTCATCGACATAGCCCACGATCTCGTGGCCCGGGATCATGGGGAACCGCTCGGGCGGCGTGCGGCCTTCGATCTCGTCCAGCTCGGTATGGCACACACCGCAGGCGGTGACACGAATCCGCACTTCGCCTGGCCCCGGCACCGGAACCGGGAAATCCTCCACGTACTCTAGCGGCGCATCATTCTCGGCCAGTGACACCACCCGATTCATGAGCATCGCACGCATAGGCTTCCCTCCGGCGCGTATCCGTTCGTGATGACGGTCTCTTCAACTCGCATGAAGCAACAGGCGCGCCGCACTGGTAGGATGATGACCAGCACGCTTCCCGCCCTACGTTCACCCGAGCAGGTATGCCATGATGCGTTTGATGGTACCGCTGACTCGCTTGGCTGCCACCCTGGGCATGTTTGCCGCCGCCGGCTTTCTTGCGGACGAAGATCGACAACTTTCCGGCGGCACGACCGCATCACAAGCAAAACAGCAAAGCACACCGGCCATCACCCGTGTGTGGCTATCGCACCGCAGCCACGATCCTAGCCGAATCGTGATCAACTGGCTCAGCGACGAGCCGGGCGATTCGGTCGTGCGGTTCGGTCTCACTGGCGAATACGATCAGACCGTGCGTGTGGAAGGCGACCGGCGTCTGCATCACGTGGAGATTCCGCTGGCTGCCAAGGACGCCGTGTACCATTATCAGGTAAGCACCGGCAAACAGCGTTCGGCCGATGCCACGTTCAAAGCCTATCCCAGCGACGTGCTCCGCGTGGCCGTGGCCTCCGATTGGCAAAGCAAGCCGGACCTCTCGGCCATCCTTCGCGACGATCCACACCTGCTGCTGACCGGCGGCGATCAGATCAACGACCTGTATACCTCGTGCGGCGAAGGCAAGACCGACTGCATCAAGCCGTATGCCGCACTCATCGAGCGTTACCCGGCTCTGTTCCGCTCGGTGCCGTTCATGCCGGTCTTGGGCAATCACGACCGGCAGATCCGGCCGCGTGGCAACGCCCCGCCGGCGGAAGCGGTGTACGACGTTGAAGCCACCGCGTTCCGAAGGTTCTTTGAGCTGCCGGACGACGAATGGAAGTGGCACTTCGACGTCCCGGACTTCGGCGTGCGGTTCATTGGCCTGGACTTCAATCACATCTCCGATTTCGGCAACACCTGGCAGACGTGCCACGCGTTTGGTCCGGACTCCGAGCAGTTGCGCTGGTACGAAAAGCTCATGCAAAGCCCTCCGCCGTTTGTGGTGACGCTGTACAACGAGCGCAACGCCAGTATCCGCAGCCAGGCTGGCGGCCGCTGGCATCAACTGTTCCGCCGCGGCACCGCCTGCATCACCGGGTTTGGGTACTATGCCGAGCGGGCCGTGGTCGACGGCTTCCCCTACTACAACACCGCGCTCAGCGGCAAAGGCGCGCGCTATCCCGATCCGCACTCGGCGTTCCTGGCCAGCGAAGATTCGTACATTCTGCTGACCTTCGACCGCAAGGCCGGCACCATGACCGCGCAAATCAAAAGCCTGGCCGGGAAAGTGCTCGACGAGCAGGTATATCCCAAGCGGTAGTTCAAGCGATCGTTCCCAAGCAGCGGCGGCATCCACGCACTTCTTAACGTGAAGTTGGCGGGGGCGAGGCTTGGCGCTTCGGCAAGCTCCTGAGTTTGCCGCTGAGCGTGTTCGCGCAAGGCTTACCAGAAGTTCGCCTTGCGGCATGTGGTTCGCATAGCTTTCGCCCTATGCGTAGCTGGACTGCACCAATGGTGCAGTTCTGGCACAGTGCTGCGCGCGATGCGGCACGGTTCGGCGTTCCATGCACTCCCACAAAGGATCGAACCGATGCGACGAATCTGGATTGCCTTCACCCTGGTATTGGTGCTTTCATTCCTGGTGTTGGGCTGGATTGGCACCCGCATCTACCAGGAAATGCCGCCGCTGCCCTCACGTGTTGTCACCACCGACGGCACCGTGGTGATCGATGACGGCGAGATCATGGCGGGGCAAAACGTCTGGCAGACTCTGGGCGGCATGGAAGTCGGCTCGGTCTGGGGGCACGGCAGCTATGTCGCCCCCGACTGGACCGCCGATTGGCTGCATCGCGAGGCCGAGTTCATCATCAACCGCTGGGCCGAAGAAACGCACGGGGCTCCCTACGACGAACTCAATGCCGAACAACAGGCCCAGCTTCAGGGCCGCCTGGCCAACATGATGCGGGCTAACACGTACGACGCGGAAACGCAGACGATCACCATCGAGCCGGTTCGGGCTGCAGCCTTCGCGGCTAACTTAGAGCACTTTTCGAAGATCTTTTCCGAAGGCAATCCCGATTACGCCATACCCGCCGGGGCCGTGACCGATACCGACCGGCTCCGCAAGCTCTCGGCCTTCTTCTTTTGGACCGCTTGGGCCGCCAGCACCAACCGGCCGGGCGACGACGTTTCTTACACGCATAACTGGCCCTACGAACCATTGGTGGGCAATCGCCCAACGGGCGAAACCGTGGTCTGGACCGGCGTGAGCATCATTCTGTTGCTGGCCGGTATCTCGGCCATGGTGTGGTGGTACGCCGCCAAGCGATCGGAGGAGGACGACGTCCCGCTGCCTACCAGTGACCCGCTGGGAACCTGGGTCGCCACGCCCTCCCAGCAAGCGACCGTCAAATACTTCTGGGTGGTCGCGGCGTTGTTCCTGGCACAAATGACCATGGGCATCGTCACCGCCCACTATGGCGTGGAAGGCGACGGCTTCTACGGCTTCCCGCTCTCCGACTGGTTGCCCTACAGCGTCGCCCGCACTTGGCATGTGCAACTTGGGTTGTTCTGGATTGCCACAGCCTGGCTCGGGGCAGGTTTGTTCATCGGCCCCCTGGTCAGCGAATACGAACCACCAGGGCAGCGGCTGGGCGTGAACATCCTGTTTGGCGCGTTGTTGTTGGTCGTGGTGGGCTCGCTGGTGGGGCAATGGCTGAGCGTGTTTAACCACCTGAGCGATACGGCCGCCTTTTACTTTGGCCACCAGGGATACGAATACGTCGACCTGGGGCGTGTCTGGCAACTCGCTCTGTTCGCGGGCTTGCTTTTGTGGCTGTTTCTGATGATCCGGGCGATGTGGCCGGCCATGCGTCGCGGCGGCGACCAGAAACAACTGGTCACCCTGCTGGTGATTGCCACGGGTGCCATCGCCCTGTTTTACGGAGCCGGCCTCACCTGGGGCCAACACTCGCACCTGTCGATGGTGGAATACTGGCGGTGGTGGGTGGTGCATCTGTGGGTTGAAGGTTTCTTCGAAGTGTTCGCCACCACGGTGATTGCCTTCTTCTTCATGCGGCTGGGCTTGATCCGGCCGGGCGTGGCGGCCTCGGCGGCCTTGCTCTCGGCAACGATCTTTCTCTCCGGCGGCATCATCGGCACCTGCCATCACTTGTACTTTTCCGGCACGCCGACGGTCGCCCTGGCTTGGGGTTCAGTGTTCAGCGCCCTGGAAGTGGTGCCGCTGGTGCTGATCGGCTTCGACGCGATGGAAGATCTCCGCCGCAGCCGCCTCACGCCCTGGGTGCGGCAGTACAAGTGGCCGATCTATTTCTTCATTTCGGTGGCGTTCTGGAACATGATTGGGGCCGGGCTGTTCGGCTTCATGATCAACCCGCCCATCGCCCTGTATTACATGCAAGGGCTCAACACCACGCCGCTGCATGGGCATTCGGCCCTGTTTGGCGTGTACGGCATGCTCGGTATTGGGTTGATGCTCGTGTGCTTGCGGGCCCTCATCCCGGGCCGCGAGTGGAAGGAAGGCCTGCTCCGATTTGCGTTCTGGGCGCTGAACATCGGCCTTTTCTTGATGTGTATGTTGAGCCTGTTGCCGGTAGGCTTGCTGCAAACCTGGGCTTCGGTCGAGCACGGTTATTGGTACGCCCGCAGTGCCGAGTTCATGCAGACGCCCGTCATGGAAACCTTCCGCTGGCTGCGGATACCCGGCGATACCATCTTCTTCCTGGGAGCTCTGGCCCTGGTGTTGTTTGTGATTGGGTTGAAGACCGGGCGTTCGTTCCGCAAAGTAGACTGAATGGAACCTACCCACTGCGACCTGGATACGTCGGTGCCCGACTGGCTGATCGATCATCCCGAAACCGAACCGGTTTTTCGGCAGTTCGGCATCGACCAGTCGTGCGCCGGCAAGTCGCTGCGCTACGTGTGCGAACAACGCGGCGTAAGCCCGGCCACCGTCCTGGCAGCGCTATATGAAGCGGTGGAGAGTCACCGCCGCCAGACATGAATCCACCAGCCGGCAATCAAAACCCGAAGCGTCAACGAGGAACTGCACGCGTGCCACGGCTCTGCGAGCCGTGCTGGTTGAGTATACGCGATGCTCTCGCGGGATGCCGGTATTTCCTGGCCCGCACAGCGGCCCCTATGGAAGCCTGAAGCGCCAGCAAAGGAACACAATGTACCCGCATGGCGATCACGCGCCGTCCTGCGTGCTCATGCCGCGCGCGAGCACCTGGCCTACGGCGCGCGGCCTACGCCACGATCTCGTGGATCACCTGGCCGGCAACGTCGGTCAGCCGGAAGTCGCGGCCGGCGTAGTTGAACGTCAGCCGGGTATGATCCAGCCCTAAGAGGTGCAGGATCGTGGCGTGCCAGTCGTGCAGGTGGACCGGGTTCTCCACGGCCTGATAGCCGTACTCATCGGTGGCGCCGTAGTTCATGCCGCCGCGTACGCCGCCACCGGCCATCCAGATCGAATAACCTTTGTTGTTGTGGTCGCGGCCATCGCCACTTTGTGCATACGGCGTGCGGCCAAACTCGCCGGCCCAAATCACCAGCGTATCGTCGAGCATGCCGCGCTGTTTGAGATCGGTCAGCAAGCCGGCGATCGCGAGGTCGGTCGATTCGGCGGCTTTGGTAAGCTGCTGCTTGAGCAGCCGGTGGTGGTCCCAGTTGGCCGGCGCGGTGATTTCGATGAACCGCACACCGGCTTCGGCCAACCGCCGTGCCAACAAGCATTGGCGGCCAAACCGATTGGCCCCGCCTTGCCCAATGCCGTATAGCCGCAGGACCGATTCCGGCTCGTCGCGCACGTCGAGCACCTTGGGCACTTCGTCTTGCATGCGGAAGGCCAGCTCGAACGATTCGATGGCGCCTTCGATCTCCGGATGGTACTCGTCGCGCCGCAACTTGGCTTCGTTCAGTTGGCGAACCAAATCGAGTTGCGCCCGCTGTTGCGGCGAAGCGTACGAGCTCGTGGCATTCTTGAGCGGCGGGCCGGGCTCTTCGTCCCTGCCCAACAGCGCGGCGTACAGTTCGGGGATCTGGCCGCCGCCGATCCGCGTGCCTTGGCAGATGGCGGGCAAGAAAGCGCTGCCGTAGTTGCGTGCACCACCGAAGTCGGCCGGCGGGTTGAGTGTGATGAAGCCGGGCAAGTTGGTGTTCTCGGTGCCCAGCCCATACAGGGTCCAAGCGCCCAACGATGGCCGCACGAATTGGAAGCTGCCGGTATGCATCTGCAAGAACGCCTGCGGATGGTTCGGCAGGTCGGTATGCATGCTGTTGATGATGCACAGGTCGTCGGCATGCGTGGCCAGGTGCGGCAGAACCTCGGACAGCCACAAGCCCGATTCGCCGTGCTGCCGGAACCGGAACGGCGAGCCCAATAGCTTGGTGCCGCCGCGTTCACGGCCGAAGGGGGCCCGTTGGCCCGACTCCTGTTGCAACCGCGGCTTATAGTCGAGCAGATCGACATGGCTAGGTCCGCCCTGCATGGCCAGGAAGATAACCCGTTTGGCGCGGGGTGCGAAATGCGGCTGCTGTGGCGCAAGCACCTCCTGACCGCGTTCGGCGGCCTCGGTCGCCATCGCCGCAAAAGCCAGGTAGCCGAAGCCCGACGCCAGCGTCTTGAGCGCCGTCCGACGCGAAGCTTGCCAACCCACGTTGCCCATGTCGCGCGAGGTGTGATCGGTCATGGTGATCTACCTGCTATGGATAGGCCGGGGAACATCACCCGGCGTTTTGATTGGTCCGCACAGCGGCCCCTACATCTGGCGATGCTAACAACCGTCAATCCAGGTTCCGGAACTCGGCCGTGGCCAGCAGCGAATGGCAGTACAGCTTCAGCGCGTCGGCTGCGGCTGCCTCTCCCATCGCTTCCGCCTGGGCAAAGAACTGCCTGGCAAGCTCCATTTCCTCGCCCGTAGGGGCCCGGCTGAAGCACAGCACAAACGTTAAACGAATCTGTCTGTCGCGATCGCTGCTGAACTTCGCAACCCGATCGGCCAACGCGGCTGCCCGCTCCATCACAAACGGGCTGTTCATCAGGTACAGGGCCTGCAGCGGCACGTTGGTCGTTTCGCGGTTGCCTGTCACCAGGCTGGGCTCCGCGAAGTCGAATAGCTCAAACACGTCGGGCAGCTTGTCGCGCAGCACCGGCAAGTACACCGAGCGGTGCCGCGAGCCATCGAGGTCGGGCGGCACGCGGCGATCCAAAGCGATGATCGAAACCGGCCGGTCGCCAATCTCGGCCACCAGCGACGCCCTCGGCCGCGACGTATCCAATTGGCCGGACACCGCCAGCATGGCATCGCGAATCGCTTCGGCATCCAGCCGCCGTTTGCTGGCGCGCCACAGCAGCCGGTTATCGGGATCGATCTCAAACGCATCCTGCCGCCAGGCAGATGCTTGCCGGTATGTGCGCGATAACACCAATTCCTTGATCAGTGCTTTGACCGACCAGTCGTGTTCCTTGACGAACTTCACGGCAAGATGGTCCAGCAATTCGGGATGGCTGGGCCGCTCGCCGCCGGCGCCAAAGTTATCGACTGTCCGCACGATGCCTTCGCCAAAGAGATGGCTCCACACCCGGTTTACCATGACGCGGGCCGTCAGCGGATGGTCGGGGTGCGTCAGCCACAGGGCCAACTGGAGCCGCCCGCTCTGACCAGATGGGATCGGCGGCACGTCGTCGACAGCAATCACCCGCGGAAAACCACGCGGCACGATCTCACCGGGCCGGCTTAACTCGCCGCGTTGGAGCAGCGGCACATCGGCGATGCGATCGCCGTCGACCACGCCCATGGCCAGCGGCAATGCTCGGCCTTCGTCGTCGACCGTTTTCAGGATGCCTTCGACCGCGCCTTTGCGCCAGATTGCCCGGAGGATGTCGGCCAGGCTGATGACCTCGGTGGGGTCTTTGCCTTCGGCGACCAGCTTACGCAGCAGTTTGCGGCCTTGCTCCTCGCGGCGGGCAAACTCGGCCAGCTCTTGGCGGTACTCGTCAACCCGCTTCTTGGGAATGGACTGGTTAGGAATAACCTGATCCGGCAGCTTGGGCAGCACAATCAAGTCGCCGCCGACCTGGTTGCCCGGCGCGACCGACGTGCCATAACAGGTCTTGCTACTGGCAAAGATGCCGGCCAGCGCGTAGTAGTCCTCCATCGAGAACGGATCGAACTTGTGATCGTGGCAACGGGCACAGGCCACGGTCGAAGCCATTACCGCCTGGGTGAGGGCGTCGATCTGCTCGTCAATGACGTCGGCTTGGAATTGGAGCTTGTTGTTTTCGTTCAGCCCCTTGGGCCCCACGGCCAAAAAGCCGGTGGCGATGAGTTGATCGGCTCGCTGCTGAGGACTGTCGTAGGGCAGCAAATCGCCGGCAATCTGCTCGATCAAGAAGCGATCGTAGGGCTTGTCTTCATTGAAGGCGTCGATCACCCAGTTGCGATAGCGCCAAGCGTGCGGAAACGTCACGTTCGTTTCCTTGCCGCTGCTCTCGGCAAAGCGGGCTACGTCGAGCCAGTGACGCCCCCAGCGTTCGCCAAAGCGTGGGCTGGCCAGCAGGCGCTCGACCTCGGCCTCCAACGCATCGTCCAGTCCTCGCTGATTCACCGTTTGGATAAACTGCCGCAGCTCAAGCGGAGAAGGCGGCAGCCCCACCAGGTCGAAATGCAGCCGGCGGAGCAGCGTGGTCGGCCTGGCGTCGGGCGAAGGCGTTAAGCCTGCCGCTTCCAAGCTCGCCAGAATGAAATGGTCGAGCGGCTGCTTGGCCCAGTCCGGGTTGCTGACCTGGGGCGGCTGATGATCGACAGGCCGCTGGTATGCCCAAAACTCTTTCGCTTTTTCCCAATCAATCCCCTGGCGAGCCACGGCGGGCGCGATGCCGTCGCGCGGGTCGGGCGCGCCGCGGGCGATCCACGCTTTCAAGTCGGCACGCACGGCAGCCGTCAGTTGTGGCTGATCGGGCGGCATGTGCGGTTCGCCCTCGCGATGCTCCACGACCGCTAGCAACAGGCTTTGTTCCGGCTTGCCAGGCACGACCGCGGGCCCTCGGCTGCCGCCGCGGCGAATACCTTGGCGGCTATCGACCACCAAGCCACCGGCTGCTTCGCCGGCCTCGGCACTGTGGCAGCTATAGCATTGCCGCACCAGGACCGGGCGGATCTTGGCTTCAAAGAAGCGGATGCCTTCTTCGTCGACCGGTTCTTCAGCGGGGCGCGCAGGCTCATCGGCCAGGCTACCAGCCGCCAGGGCCAGCCAAACCAGAGTGCATAGCGCCGGCACCAGGAAAGAAACGCCGGCGGTGCCGCGTGGCGCCGTGGGACGTGCGGCGATTGGAGACAGTACACGCAACATGGAGCCGGGCCCCCCGCATTCCAAATGCCAGAAAGGTTGGACGGGAAATTGGCCGCGAGCCGCGGAAGCAAACGCAGCGAAGTGGGGACAGGCGACTCGCGCCCCTCATTGTAGGCGGTGCGCTAGGCGCCGTGAAAGCACAATTGTGCTGTTACATCCGGCCCGGAGCACGCGGCGGGCTAGCAGTGTTGGCACCCACGAATGCCCCCCAAAACTGCCCGATTTGCCGTTTCTGGCATCACTTGGCGTTGCCGTCATAGCGGTCTGTTGCTATTACGGGCCCCGAACTTGGGCAGACAACGCCGCAGGTGGCGGCCAGGGCATGCCATGCCAGCAAATTAGGCCGCGACACCGGCGGTTTCGGGGGCCAGATCCCCACAGTAAAGCGGGCTATGGGCTTCCAGGGGTTGCTCGCTCGCTGCCAATCACCAACACGAAGGGATGGGACGCGCAGTCGGCGCGAGTTCACACCAAGCGGGAAGCCATGTCGGCCAGCAACGTCTGTATTCTATGTGCAACGTACAACGGCATGCCGTACGTGCGCGAGCAGATTGCCAGTATCCAGGCGCAAACCCATCGCCACTGGCAACTGCTGATTCGCGATGATGGCTCCACCGACGGCACCCTCGATGCCCTCGTGAACCTCGCCCGCAGCGATCGCCGCATTCAGATCGTGGACGATGGGCTCGGCAACCAAGGCGCGGCTCAGAACTTTGCCCGCCTGCTCGAACAGCCCGAGGCGGCCGCGGCCCGGCGGCTGATGTTCGCCGACCAGGACGACGTGTGGCACGAGGACAAGATCGCGCAGAGTCTCGATGCCCTGGAGGCGGCCGAAGCCGCGCTGGGCCCCGACGTGCCGATCCTCGTACACACCGATCTGGAAGTGGTCGACGCGGATCTGCGCCCGCTGCATGGTTCGTTCATGCAGTTTCAGCATTTGCAGCCGCACGTCCGCCTGCCGCTGAAAACGCTCTTGATGCAGAACCTGGTCACCGGCTGCACGGTGATGTTCAACCAGGCGTTGCGTCGCATCGCGGTGCCGATTCCCGGCGAAGCCGTGCTGCACGATTGGTGGCTCGCCTTGTGTGCGGCGGCGACTGGGCAGATCGAGTTTGTGGCCCGGCCCACGATCCGGTACCGCCAGCATGCGTCCAACGCCGTGGGTGCCCAAGGATTCTGGCGGTCGCTGTTGCCGACGGCTCGGCCCTGGTCGCGGCTGGGCGCCGGCCGCAACGCCGTTTACCTCAAGCAGGTTTGGCAGGCACAGGCCCTGGCTAGTCGTTTGACGGAGCGAGCCATCGAAGTGCCCGGCGACGCCCAAGCCGTGCTGAACCGCTTCTTGCAACTGCACCGGCCCGAGGTTTCTCGCGCGACGCGGCTGTTCGGCCTGCACTTCGGCGGGATTCGCAACCAGGGCCTGATCCGCAATCTGCTGATGACGCTGCGGCTGCTGCGCATCCCCAGCGAGTCGTTCGTCTTGCCTGAGAAAGACCAGGCTGCCGATCAGTTACCGCTGACCGGCCCCAAGTTCCTGGACCGCAGCGAACAGCGCAAGTCGGCCTAGAAGCGGCTCTGTGATAGGCGTTCCCGCGAAGCACCGCGGCCGATCTTCTTAGCGAACGCCCGACAGCGTAGCCTCATCGACAGGCTCATCGAGCAGTTGGGCTTCATCCTCGGCGGGCATGCTACTGGCACCGTTCTCTGCCGCCGTTGCAGCCGACCGCCGTTCGGCGTTGCGAACCGCCTGAGCCATCATCGCGCGATTGGCCGCATAGTACACGGCCCCAATCAGCGCGATCAGGATGGTGATGCCGCGATAGGTCAGGCACACCAGCAACCCCGCTCCGGCAGGCACAGGCTCGGCCGTCGGCACGTGCGTGTACATGTACTCCACCAGGGCTTCCGTGGCGCCCAAGCCGCCCAGCGGCAGCGGCGTCGCCCCGGCTACGATGCCCAGCGGCACGATCAAACAGTGATCGGCCAACGTGGGCGCGCCACCAGGCAGCGCCATCGCGATCAAGAAGTAACTGCCGGTCGAGAGCGCGTGGATGACAAAGCTGATCAGCAGCGAAGCCAGCAGTACGTACTTGCGTTCGCTGTAGATCCGTACGGCGATCAGCAGGCGAACCGCCACCGGTCCCACCTTGGGCAGCCCAGCCAGCATGCGTGACAGGTGGCCGCGGCTGATGCGCGGCGTAAGCACCATGGCCACCGCAATCGTGCCAGCTACTGTGCTGCCAACCGTGATCTGGCTGATCAGGCGGATCTCAGGTTCGGAGCTGAACAAGCTGCCCGTCCAAAGTATGGCCGCCGAAGCCACCAGGAACACCGAGTACAAACCGACGATCCGGTCGATGACCACCGTGGCCACGGCTTCGGCGCGGCGCCCCGGCTGTTCTCGGGCAACAAACACGGCTTTGAATAGATCGCCGCCGACACTGCCCAGGCTGACGAAGTTGAACAGGTAGCCGACAAAACCGAGCCGGAAGGCGTCGCGCATCGTGAATGGCAGATCGAGCGCCCGCACCAGCCAGTACCAGCGGACGAACGAAGCGCACACGGCCGCCAGCCCTACCAGCGTCGCCAGACCGAGCAGGCTCCAGTCCTTGGGCTGGTTCCGCAGGTCACTCAGGCTTTCTTGGGCACCGGTGAAGAGCACGGCCAGGATGGCGACCGATATGCCGATCTTCACCAGGTTGATGAGCAGCCGTTTCACGCGTATTCCTTGGTTGGGAGCCCAAGCCCAGCTTGCCGCGTGGGCGGCAGTGTGCCCGGTTCCCTGTATATGGCCAGTGTGGGCACGACCAGCCACCAAGTGGGGTCGGTCGCGAGCGACGGCGGGAAGCTTCGTCGGGTGGGAGGCGATCCGTCGCCCAAATTGCCATCCCCCTGGTAGCCGGGCGTGGCGCGCCGGGGTTGGTTCGGTATCATACGGCTATCCGTTGAGCGCGAACCAGTCCAGCTTATGGGTTGTCCTACCTTAAGCCTACGTTGAGGCGAAGGGGTAAACTGGGCGAAATACGCTGCAAGGCGACCTACCCACCGCGCTGCTGGGGCCGGAATTGCCCGCAAAAACCGGAGGTTCCACCCGGCTGCGAGCAGATTTTGAAGGCCGCTTGACAGCACTTGGAACGGGTGATAATTTTCTAAGTCTGCTTTCCAACGGCAGCAACGAACGACGTTTCGGGGGATTAGCTCAGTTGGGAGAGCGTCTGGCTGGCAGCCAGAAGGTCAGGGGTTCGAGTCCCCTATCCTCCACT
>Ga0180216_1001406_pt1 | contig 21663 bp, 18 predicted proteins | sample eDN3rd37CBELigMG_FD_128879 | JGI IMG/M metagenome (GOLD analysis project Ga0180216, IMG submission 128879) | Enriched Miracle-Growth compost microbial communities from Emeryville, California, USA - eDNA 3rd pass 37_C BE-Lig MG (version 2)... ...
GCCGGCGCGCATTTCATCGCGCTCGACTTCGCGCTCCTCCCTGCCGTGACGCTGCCCGACATGGTCGCGCAGGTGCGGCGTGCGATCGGCTGGATCTACCGCCACGCCCCTGAATTTGGCGGCGATCCGAACCGCATTCACGTCTCAGGCCATTCCTCGGGCGGCCACCTCGCCGGCTGCATCGCCGTGACCGACTGGGCGGCGCTCGATCTGCCGCGCGACACGGTGAAAAGCACTATCTGCGCCAGCGGCATGTACGACCTGCTGCCGGTGCGCCTCAGCGCGCGCAACGATTATGTGAAGCTGACGTCGGAGACCGAGCATGCGCTCAGTCCCATGCGGCATCTCGACAAGATCAGCGGCCCGGTGTTCGTCGCTTATGGCTCATTGGAGAGCGACGAGTTCAAGCGGCAGAGCCGCTCCTTCGCTGCGGCGCTCGGCGGCTGCCTCGCCGCGCCGGCTGTCGAATACGAAGGCCTCAATCACTATGAGGTGGCGCTCACGTTGGCGGACCCGACCTCGCGCCTCGGGCGCACCGCGCTCGACCTGATGGGCTTGTAAGCGCGAGAGGCTTCTTACGCTGCCGCGATCAGGATCGCGGTCAACAACGCGCTTCACCCTTCGGCGCGGTGATGACCGCCAGACCTTGCACGCCAGAGCGCCTGCTCGATCGCCCGGAGGCGGCTCGACCGTCTTGCGCAGGGTGAAGACCGCTTCGCTCCATTACACGTGGCGCTGAGAGCCGAATGCTTTGCGCGCGCAACCGCGCGCATCGTCCGCCGATCATCCGCAACCATCGGCGGCGGCCCGCCATGGCTCGCATCGCGATACACATGCGCATTTGGTGTGAAAACGCCGCGGATTACTGCCGCAAATTCGCTTGCGCACAAACAATTTGCAGACTTACTATTGCACATAGATTTCGCTCACGGGCTCGATCCATCTCCAATTCGAGGTGATCCTTGAAGCTGCCGGATGTCGATTACATTCGGCCGAAGACGCTCAAAGAGGCGCTCGGCCTATTGTCCTCGCATGGGGACGACGCCAAGCTGATCGCCGGCGGACAAAGCCTCATGCCGATGCTTGCCTTTCGGCTGCTTGCGCCGAAGATCTTGATCGATATCGGCGGCTTGGCGGAATTGCGCGGCATCGACATCAAGGACACCGGGGTACGGCTCGGCGCCCGCACGACGTGGCACGACATCGAGCGCCACCCATCTCTAAAAGCCGCGCATCCGCTGCTGGCCGCCGCGATCGCCCACGTCGCTCATTATCAGATCCGCAATCGCGGCACGGCCGGCGGCAGCCTCGCGCATTGCGATCCGGTGGCCGAGTTTCCGGCCATCGTGTTGACCTGCGACGCGGAAGTCGTGGTCGCCGGTCCGGACGGAGAGCGGGTGCTCGCCGCCTCCGATTTCGTGCTCGGCCCCATGACGACGGCGCTCGAAGCCGACGAAATCATCGTGCAGATCAGCTTTCCGGCCTGGCCCAAGGCGCGGCGATGGGGTTTTGAGGAATTCGCGCGGCGGCGCGGCGATTTCGCAATGGCCGCCGCCGCGATTTTCTACGATCTGGACGGCGACCAATGCGTGGTCGACCCGCATGTCGGCGTCATTGGCGATGCCGACGGCGCGCGCCGCTTGGCGGAGGTCGAGGATTTGTTACGCGGGCAAAAGATGACGCCCGCGCTCGTCGCAGAAGCCCGGACAGTGACGGAGCAGTCGATCCATCCTTCCGAGGATATTCACGCCCCCGCGGCTTACCGCCGCGCCCTTATGGGCGTCATGGTCGAACGCGCGCTGGCCGCATCCGCCGGCATCGATTTGTCCAAGGCCGCCGCATGAGCCGCAAGGTCGACATCACCCTGACGGTCAACGGCCAGCCGCACGCACATGCGGCCGATACCCGCACGACCTTCGCCGATTTCCTGCGCGACGATCTGCGCCTGACCGGCACGCATGTGGGCTGCGAACATGGCGTATGCGGCGCCTGCACCGTCATCGTCGACGGCGAGGCCGTGCGCTCGTGCCTGATGCTGGCGCCGCAGGCGGACGGCGCGACCGTCGTCACCATCGAGGGACTTTCCGAGCCGGACGGCTCGCTGGGCCCGCTGCAGCGCGCCTTCCGCAAGCATCACGCCTTGCAGTGCGGCTTCTGCACGCCCGGCATCCTGACGACCGCGCATGCTTTGCTCACGCAGGAGCCCGACGCGAGCGAGGAGCGCATTCGCGAAGTGTTGTCGGGCAATATCTGCCGCTGCACCGGTTACGTCACGATCATCCAGGCGATCCTGGAGGCGCGCGAGGGATACCGCCACGCCGCCAATGCGAGCACCGCGTCATGAAGCCGCTCGGCATCGACAAGCTGATTGGCGCCTCGCCCGAGCGGATCGAGGACCAGCGCTTCCTCACGGGCCAGGGTCAATACGTCGCCGATCTCGACATCCCCGGCGCGTTGCATGCGGCCATCCTGCGCAGCCCCGTGGCGCACGGACGCGTTGCCGCTCTCGGGCTCGATGCGGCACGCGCGCTGCCGGGCGTGCATGCCATTATCACCGCCTCGGACATTCCAAACCCGATCCCGACCATTCCGCTTCGGCTCGTGCCGCTGCCCGAGTTCGATCCCTACCTGCAGCCGGTCATCGCGGCCGAAAAGGTCCGCTATGTCGGCGAGCCCTTGGCGGTGATCGTGGCGGAGAGCCGCGCCATCGCTGAAGATGCGCTCGATCTGATCGAAATCGACATCGAAAGCCTGCCGGCCGTCGGCGATGAAAATGTCGACGAGGCCGGTGCGTTCCTGTTCGAAGAGACCGGCACCAATGTCGCGCTCCGTTTCCATGCGCGGTCCGGCGATCCCGATAAAGCCTTCGCCGAAGCTGCCTATACGCGGAAAGAGACCTTCCGCAGCCACCGCCACACGGCGGCGCCCATGGAAACGCGCGGCCTTTTGGCGCAGTGGGACGAGAGCGGACAGAAGCTGAAGCTGTTCGGCGCCGCCAAGGTCCCCTATTTCAATCGCCGTGCGCTCTCGCGCATGATGAACCTGCCGGAAGAGAACCTCGATCTGATCGAGGTCGATGTCGGCGGCGGCTTCGGGGTGCGGGGCGAGTTCTACCCCGAGGACTTCCTCATCCCCTTCGCGGCGCAGCGCGTCGGCCGGCCCGTCAAATGGATCGAGGATCGCCGCGAACACCTCATGGCGACGAACCATTCGCGCGATGTCGGTGCGACGGTCGAGATCGCCTGCGCGCGTGACGGCACGATCACCGGCCTGCGCGGCGACGTCTTCGGCGACATGGGCGCGTACATCCGGACCAATGGCGGCGTCGTGCCGACCGCCGCCGGCATGTTCCTGCAAGGCCCGTATCGCATCCCCAACGTCGATGTGACCGTTCTCGCGCTGATGACCAACAAGACGCCGGTCGGCACCTATCGCGGACCCGGGCGCTTCGAGGCAAACTTCTTCCGCGAGCGGCTGTTCGACATGGCCGCGGCCGATCTGAAGATCGACCCCGCGGAATTCAGGCGCACCAACCTCATCCGCGAGGATGAACTGCCCTATTCCATCGGCAAGCGGGCGCCGCATCTGCCGGAAGCCGTCTACGACACCGGCGACTACCACGCCGCGTTCGAGCGTTGCCTCGCGGAGATCGACTGGCAGGGCAAAGCGGCGATTCAAGGCAAACTGATCGACGGCCGGTATCACGGCGTCGGCGTTGCGAGCTTCGTCGAGAGCGGCGGCGCGGGCCCCAAGGAAACCTCGCGCTTCGTTCTGGAGAAAGACGGTTCGATCACCGTTGCAACCGGCTCGTCGCTGCTTGGGCAAGGGCTCGAAACCACCCTCGCGCAAATCGCCGGCGATGTGCTGGGACTTCCCCTCACCGCCTTCCGCATCGACCACCGATCGACCGCGCGGCTCGCCGACGGGCTCGGCAGCTATCACGGCCGCTCGATCATCGTCGGCGGCTCCGCGGTCGTGGACGGCGCGGAGAAATTCCGCGCCGCGGTGATCGAGGCGGCAGCCAACCTTCTGGGCCGGCCGAACTCAGAGCTTCGCTTCGAGGACGGCGTCGTCAGGTCGGAAGCCGGCGCGTCCATCAGCCTGGCGGACATCGCTGCCAGCCGCAGCGCGGAGGATGGCCTTCTCGCCGTCGACGGCATATTCCTCGTCAACAAGCCGACCTACAGCTACGGCACGCATGCGGCTCACGTCGCGGTCGATCCCGACACCGGACGCGTCGAGGTGCTGGATTATGTCGCCGTCGAGGACGTCGGCCGCGCGATCAATCCGATGATCGTCAGCGGACAAGCCATCGGCGCGCTCGTGCAGGGGCTCGGCGGCGTCTTCCTCGATCACCTGATCTATGACGATCAGTGTCAGCTGTTGACCGCCTCCTTCGCCGACTACCTGATGCCGACCGCGACGGATTTTCCGTCGCTGCGCAGCGTCGCGATGGAGCTGCGCCTTTCACCCACCAATCCACTCGGCGCTAAGAGCGCCGGCGAAGGCGGCATGGTGCCTGTCGCGGCGGCCATCGGCAACGCCGTCGGCGCGGCACTGCGCTCGCGCGGCGCAGAGCCGCGTACGCTGCCGTTGTCGCCGCCGAGGATATGGAAACTCATTCACGAAGAGAAAGAGTGTACCCAATAAGTACACCCGGCCGGGCCTTCCTGAATAAAACAACGCAATGAGGGAACATGCTATGAATAGAAGGCAACTTCTGACGGCCGCCGCAGCACTCACTTCGACCGCACTTCTCGCGCCAGCCGCTTACGCGCAAAAATATCCGACCAAACCCATCCGGCTCATCGTGCCCTTCGGCGCGGGCTCCACCGCCGACGTCATCGCCCGACTGATCGGCAATTCGGTCGGCGCCGACTTGGGCCAGACCTTCGTCATCGAGAACAAACCGGGCGCCGGCGGCACGATCGGCGCAACGGAAGCGGCCAGAACGCCCAATGACGGCTACACCTTGGTGCTCGGCACCGTCGCGAGCCATGCCGTCGGCCCGTTGACGATGCAGAACGTCGCCTACGATCCGATCGCCGACTTCGCGCCGATCACCCTGATCGCCGATGCGCCGGCGATCATGGTCGTGCATCCGTCGGTGCCGGCGAACAATCTCGCCGAGTTCATCGCTTATGTGAAAAAGGCCGGCAACCTCGACTATGCATCGGCCGGCACCGGCACGACGACGCATCTTGCCGGCGAGGCCCTGAAGCTGAAGGCGGGCATCAACCTCACCCACGTGCCCTACAAGGCCGTCGGTCAGGCCATCACCGACATCGTCTCCGGGCAAGTGAAGATGATGATCTATCAGGTGCCGTCGGTGAAACCCTTCGTCGACAACGGGCAGCTCAAAGCCATCGCGGTGACGACGGCAAAGCGTATCAATCTGATGCCGAACGTCCCGACCATCGCCGAGACCTATCCCGGTTTCGACTTCTCGGCCTGGTTCGGCGTCCTGGCGCCCGCCGGCACGCCCAAGCCCATCCTCGAGCAACTGCATGCCTCCATCGTCAAGGCGATGGGGACCGCCGAGCTCAAGAAGTCGATGGAGGTTCAGGGTCTCGTGGCGTCCGGCATCGGGCCCGATCAGTTCGCCGCGACGATGAAGAGCGCCCTGCCGATGTGGAAAGAGATTATTGCCGCCACCGGCACCAAAGCGCCGTAAAACGACTCCACGACACATTCACCGAGCGGCGCGAGCAACCTCGCGCCGCTCTCTCTTCAAGACCGACAGAGTGTTCCCATGCCGATCGACGTTCATGCCCATTACGTGCCGCCTACCCTGGTCGAGACCATCGAAAGCCGGGCGGCCGATTTCGGTCTGTCGGTCGTCCAGCACCCGCCGAGCTGCTCCTGCGCGCTGCACTTCGACTACGGTCTCAAGGTGCGCCCGTTCTTTCCGAAGCTGATCGAGCCCGTCGAGCAGCGCATCGCAGCGATGCAGCAGCAAGGCGTGGACCGCCAGGTCCTCTCGATGTGGACCGACATTTTCGCGCACGGCCTTCCGCGCGATAAGTCGGTGAAATGGCACCGCTATATGAACGAGCACATCGCGGCGCTGTGCCAGAAGAATCCGGATCGGTTCTCCATGCTCGCGTCGGTGCCCTTTCCGCACGCGCAAGAGTCCGCCGCCGAACTCGAATATGCGATGAAGGAACTGGGCGCGGTCGGCGTGGTGATCGCCGGCAATGTCGAGGGCGTCAATCTCGGCGAACTCGATCTCGACGCCTTCTGGCAGGCGGCGAGCGACCTCAATGCCGGCATCTTCATTCATCCGATGCAGGCGCAACCCAATCCGCGCTCGGCGAAGTTCGCGCTGTCGCAGATCGTGCAGTACACCGTCGACACGACCTTCACCGTCGGCTCGCTGATCTCGGCGGGCGTGCTCGACCGTTTTCCGGCCCTGCGTATCCTGCTGTCGCACGGCGGCGGCACCTTCCCGTATCTCACCGGCCGCTTCGACGTCATGCACGAGCGCATGGACCGCAAGCAAGGCGACGTCGCCCTGCACGCACCGTCGAGCTACGCGCGGCGCTTCTATTACGACACCATCCTGCACGATCCGAGCATCCTGAAATGGCTCGCCGGCCGCGTCGGCGTGGACCGCGTGGCGCTCGGGAGCGACTATTCGTTCCCGCCGGCCGACCTCGATCCCGTCAGCACGGTGAAAAAGGCCGGCTTCACCGCCCACGAGATGACGACGATCTTCGAAGACAATCCGCGGGCGCTGTTCCCGCAACTGCCTTCGGCTTGAGCGGTCTCCAACCGATCGACGAGCGGCGGCTCAAGCGGCCGCCTCTCTGAGGCCGCGCACCAAAACCCGGTGCGTTCCGGCAGGAATGCGCTATGACTGGCGCAGTCATTGCCAGGAGTTTTCCTCGTGCCTCTCAAGATCGCCGTTCCGGACCTGATTTCGAACTCGTACTTTCCCGCCGCCGCCGCTGTTGAACTCGGCTACTTCAAGGAAGAAGGCCTCGACGTCGAACTCGAGATGATCTTCCCGGTCGACAAGGCCTATGCAGCGATGCGCGACGGCGCGGTCGACTTCGTCGGCGGCTCGGCCCATTCGGCGCTCGCCGCTTTCCCCGAGTGGAAGGGCGTCAAGCTGCTCTGCGCGCAGGCGCAAGGCATGTATTGGTTCCTGGTCATGCGCGCGGACCTCAACCCCGTGCGCAACGACCTCAGCGTCGTCAAAGGCCGCAGCATCGGCGCGGCGCCGTGGGTCGAGATGGGACTTCGCCGGCTGTTGACCGAAGCCGGCATCGATCTCGTCCGCGACGAGGTGAAGATCGCGCCCGTGCCGAACACGACGGGCGCCGGCGTGAATTTCGGCGTGACCGCGGCCAAGGCGCTGGAAGACGGCAAGATCGACGGTTTCTGGGCGAACGGCATGGGCACTGAAGTCGCGGTGCGGCGCGGCGTCGGCAAAGTCGTGCTGGACATCCGGCGCGGCGATGGTCCCAAGCCCTGCTTCAACTACACCATGGCCTCGATCGCCGCGACCGACGCGCTGATCGAACGCTCGCCCGAGACGGCGGCGGCCGCCGTCCGCGCCATCGTCAAAACCCAGACGGCGCTCAAGGCAGATCCGGAGCGCGCGACGGCGGTCGGCCGCAAGCTCTTCCCGCCGACCGAAGCCGAACTGATCGCGGAGCTTATTCGCCGCGACCTGCCCTATTACGACGCGACGATCTCGGAAGCCTTCGTCGAGGGCATGAATAGTTTCGCCCGCGACCTCGGTATTCTGAAAACTCATCCCCGCTATGCCGACGTGGTGGCCACCCAGTTCAGCGGACTTTGGCAGCCGAAATAACCACGGCGCACGACGTTAACAGCGATCTATCGACATGAGCCGCGGCGAACGATCGCCGCGTGCTCCTGCGGGTTTGGGGAACCGTATTCTGGGGGCAAGGGTTCGCAGAGGCCAAGCCGCCCCCGGCCGCCTTAAGGTACCGGCTGGCTGACACGCTGGCACGCGTTGTGCATTCTGAAGGTGCCGCCTAAAGCGAGCGCGCTCGCTAATTGCGATTTTCAGCATTGCGACTTTACCGGGAGCGGCAGCGAAAAGCCGCGTCGCGCAGCGTGTTTCTTCGTCGCGTTTCGTGCTTATAGAGTGGTTGGAACAGCCGTCGGTACATAAAAGGCCATGACCACCATCGCGCAAAACGAGTCCAAGCCCACGGCGCAAGCCGGAGGACGCACCCTCCGCCTCGCCGCCGAACGGCTTGGCGTGGTCGCGGTCGCGGTCGCCATCTGGGAAATCGCCGCCCGCACGATCGTCGATCCGTTCTGGATCAGCCGCCCGTCGCTGGTGGCCGAACGGCTCTATCAGATGGCCGTTTCCGGCGACCTTCTCTGGCACGCGCAGACGACGGTATGGCAGGCGCTGCTCGGCTCGGCACTCGGTCTCGTCTGCGGCGTCGGCTTCGGCGCCGTGCTGGCTTATCATCCGCGGCTTGCGGCAGCGGTCGATCCCATCCTCATGGGACTTTACAGCCTGCCGCGCATCGCGCTCGCGCCGCTCTTCATCCTTTGGTTCGGCATCGGCCTGTTGTCCAAGGTGATGATGGTTTTCTCGCTCGTCGTGTTCATCTTCCTTCTGAACACCATGCAGGGCCTGCGCGCGGTCGATCCCGATCTCGTCGATCTCATGCGCTCGATGCGCGCCAAGCGCGCCTTCATCGCGCGGCGCGTCCTTTTCCCGTCGATCGTGCCCTGGCTCGTGACCGCCGCGCGCATCAGCGTCGGCCTCGCGCTCATCGGCTCCGTGCTCGGCGAACTGCTTGGCGCCAATCGCGGTCTCGGCTGGTACGTCGAACATTCAAGCGGCCGCCTCGACACGACAGGCGTCTTTGCCGGCCTCGTCGTGCTCATGATCGTCGCCGTCGTGCTCAACAGCGCGGTCGATCTTGTCGAACGCTGGCTCGTACCCGCGCGGTCATAATCTTTCTCACACCTTCAACGGATAAGCACACCATGACATCGAAGTACGGTTTGATTGCCTTGGCGTTCGCCGCGAGCCACACGGCCGCCCTTCCCGCGCAGGCCCAGACAAAGGTGACCGGCGGCGTCGCCGCCTTCAACGAAGCGCTGCTGCCGGTCTACACCGCGAAGGAAAAGGGCTACTACACCGCCGAAGGCATCGCGCTCGAGTTCGTCGACTTCAAGGGCGGCGGCCCGGCCGTTCAGGCGCTCGCGGGCGGCAGCATCGACGTCTGCTTCTGCGCCGCAGACCATGTGATCCGCCTGCGCGCGCGGCGCCAGCCGGCCGTGATCCTCGTCGGCCTCGACACCTATCACTCCTACGCGCTGGTCGCGAAATCGGACAATCCGGCCAAGAGCCTCGCGGACCTCAAGGGCAAGCGCATCGGCATCACCACGCCAGGCTCGCTGACCGACAACACGATCCGCTATTCGATCAAGGAACTCGGCCTCAATCCCGACCGCGACTTCGAATTGTCCGGCGCGGGCGGCGGCGCCTCGATGAAGGCGGCGATCGACAGCGACCGCGTGGCGGCCGGTCTGGCCATTCTCACCGACGTCGCGAACATGATGAAGACGCCGGGCGCCTACAAGGTCGTGCTCGACTATCGCACGCTGCCCTATCCGTCCTTTGCCGCGCTCTCGCTGGAGAGCTTCGTCAAGAGCAACCCGAAGGCGGCCTCCGGCTTTGCCCGCGCGACGGCCAAGGCGATCGACGAACTCTCGAAGGATCCCGAGCTCGCCAAGGCGATGATCCAGAAGATGTATCCGAACTTCTCGCCGGAACTCGCGGCGGAAGTCGCCAAGAGCTCGGTCGAGCGCACGCCCAAGGGCGGTTTCGTCACCAAGGAGTCGATCGATAATCTCAACAAGATCGTGCTCGCGACGGACGACACCCTCAAGCCCGTCACGCTCGAACAGGCGTTCGACGCCTCGCTGCTGAAGTAAGCGCCATGGATGACAAAACGCGGATTGCGCCTGCCCCGACCGCCGCTTCGCGGCCGGAGACGGCGCGTCCGCGCGTTGTGCTCGAAGGCGTCGGCAAGGACTTCACCGGCGCCGACGGCGCGACGCTGACCGTCCTCGACAAAGTCGATCTGACCATCGCGGACCGCGAGTTCATCTCCATCGTCGGTCCGAGCGGCTGCGGCAAGTCGACCTTGCTGCGCCTGATCTCCGGGCTCATGCCGCCCTCGCGCGGCCGCGTGATCGTCGACGGCGCACGCGTGACCGAGCCGCCGCCGGACGTCGGCTTCATGTTCCAGCGCGACACATTGATGCCTTGGGCCACCGTCGCGCAGAACATCGCGGTCGGTCTCGAACTCAACGGCACGCCCAAGGCCGAGCGGGACGCGCGCATCAGCGAGCTTCTCGACCTTCTCGGCCTCGCCAAGTTCCGCGATTTCCGTCCGGCCTCGCTGTCCGGCGGCATGCGCCAGCGCGTGGCGCTCGGCCGCCTGCTCGCTTACGCGCCGGCGCTCTATCTGATGGACGAGCCGTTCGGCGCGCTCGATGCCATGACGAAAATGGCCATGGGCCGCGAACTGCTGCGCATCTGGAGCCGTTACGACAAGAGCGTCGTCTTCGTGACGCACGACATCGAGGAGGCCGTCGGCCTCTCCGACCGCGTCATCGTCATGGCTGCCGGCCCCGGCCGGATCGTCTCGGAATACAGTGTTGACTTGCCGCGCCCGCGCGACTTCCGTGAAGTGAGAATGATGCCGGAGTTCCGTTCGCTCTGCGAAACCATCTGGCGTGACATCGGAGTGGAATAACGCAATGCATCTTGAAACCGATGTTCTGGTCATCGGCGCCGGCGGCGCCGGCATGTACGCCGCGCTCGAAGCAGCCAAGGGCGGCTCCTCCGTCATCCTCGCCGACCGCAGCCTGATAGGCCGCGGCGGCGCGACGGTCATGGCGATGATGACCGTGGCGGTCGCGCTCGGCGCGCAGACGCCCGATCACTGGGAATATCACCTCGCCGACACGCTGGCGGCCGGCCACGGCCTTTGCGACGAACGGCTGTCCACCATCCTGTGCGAGGACGGCCCGAGGCGCATCCTCGAACTGGAGGAATGGAAGGTCGGCTGGGCGCGCGAGGACGGTCACATCAAGCAGGCGCATGCGCCCGGCCACGACCGGCCGCGCTGCGCCTATGTCGACTTCCTGCGCACGGGTCCCGCCGTCTCCAAGACGTTGCGCGGCCGCCTGATCGGCGTTCCGGAGGTTCGCCGCGTCGGCGACCTGATGATCGTCGATATCGCGCTCAACGCCGACGGCGTTGCCTGCGGCGCGACCGCGATCGACATGCAGACCGGCACGCCGGTCACCATCGCGGCCAAGGCGGTGATCATCGCCACGGGCGGACTGACCCGGCTCTATCGGCGCAACAGCGCCTCCTTCAACATGGGCGGCGACGGCTACGCGCTGGCGCTGCGCGCCGGCGCGCAGCTCATCGACATGGAGTTCGTGCAGTTCTTCCCCATCGGCCACCTGGCGCCGCGCCTTGTCGGCCTCGATCCGATCATGTGGGACCCGTTCCGCTACAAGGTCGGCGGCACGCTGCTCAACGGCAACATGGAAGAATTCGAGCACCGCTACGCCGACGCCAACAAGCGCAATGACGGCCAGTACGTGCTGACGCGCGATCTGGCGACCTATGCCATCACGCAGGAAGTGGAAGCCGGCCGCGGCAGCCCGGCCGGCGGCGCCTATCTGAGCTTCCAGCATGTGCCGGAAAGCGAACTGCGCCGCGCCTTCGGCCCGGTGATCGATACCCTGGCGGCCAACGGCATCGATCTGACCAAGCAGCCGATCGAAGTCTCGCCCATCGCGCACTACCACATGGGCGGCGTGCGCGTGGACACGCGCTTTAACACAGGCGTGCCGAACCTCTACGCGTGCGGCGAGGCGGTCGGCGGCGCCAACGGCGCCAACCGCCTTTCCGGCAACGGCATCACCGAGGCCTTCACCTTCGGCGCCCGCGCCGGCGAAAGCGCCGCGGAAACCGTGCGCAAATCGCCGGCCCGCTGGTCGCCGGAAGCCGCCGCGCCCACGCTCGACCTGCTCAAGCGCCGCACCACCAAGCTTTCGGCCAATCCGGCCGAGCTCGTCGTCGAGCTGCAGGCGCTGATGACCGAGAAGGTCGGCCCGTTCCGCACCGGCGACAAGCTCGACAGCGCGCTCGCCGACGTCGAGCGTCTCACCGCCGCGACCGGCCACGATCCGATGGCGGCCGGCACGCCATACGACCCCGTGCTGCTCGACTGGCTCGACCTGCGCAACATGCTGCTGGTCGCCAAGAGCGTGATCATCGCCGCGAAGGCCCGCACCGAGAGCCGCGGCGCGCATCAGCGCGAAGACTTCCCCGGCCTTGACGACGACGCGTGGCTGTACAACCAGGTCGCGACGCTGAAAGGCGACGACCTCAGCCTCGAGAAGGTGCCGGTCTACCAGGCGCCGCCGAAGAAAGTGAGCATCCCGGCATGAACGCCACCCTGATCATCCGCCGCGGCGAGCCGCAGAAGCCTACGACCGACGCGCGCTTCGAGGTCCCCTTCGTGCCGGGCCAGACGGTGCTCGACGGCCTGCGCTGGATCCGCAGCCACATCGATCCTTCATTGGGTTTCCGCTTTGCCTGCATCAACGCCAACGCGTGCAAGGAGTGCATGATGGTGATCGACGGCGGCGTCGAATACGCTTGCACGACGCGCCTGCACGAGGGCGAGATGACGGTCGCGCCGCTGCCGAACAAGGTGCTGATCAGCGACCTCGTCACCGAGATCGCGCCACCGGACGAGCGGCTGACGCCCAAGGCCAAGGTGCGCAAGGCGACCTGAGCGATGCGAGCGGCCGGGGCGATCGAACAGCCATGAGCGCGGAGGGCGGCCAGCGGCGGCTCGTCGGCGCACGCGTGCTGCGGATCGAGGACCCGACCTTGCTGCGCGGCCGCGGCCGCTATGTCGGCGATATCGCCCCGATCGGCCTTCTCCATGCGGCCTTCGTGCGCAGCCAGCACGCGCATGCGGCGATCAGGTCCATCGATACCGCTGCGGCGCGGGCGCTTGCCGGCGTGCATGCGGTCTACACCGCCGCCGACTTCGCGCCGCACCTCAAGCACCCGCGCATCCCCGTCGGCATGCCGAGCGCCGCGATCCGCCATGTGCTCGATCCGGAAGTGCTGGCGAGCCGCGAGGTCTGCCACGTCGGCGAAGCGATCGCCTTGGTCGTCGCCGATAGCCGGTCTATCGCCGAGGACGCGGTTGGACTGGTGGAAGTCGATTACGAGGTCTTGCCGCCCGTCGTCGATCCCGTGGCCGGCTTGAGCGAAAGCGCGCCGCGCGCCCGCAGCGACTGCGCCGACAATCTCGCGGCTGCCTTCCGCGTCAACTATGGCGATTGCGACAGCGCTTTCGCCCAGGCGGCTATCGTCGTCGAGGAGCATTTCGAGCTGCACAAAGGCGGCGGCCATTCGATCGAAGGCCGTGGCGTGCTGGCGCAGTTCGACAGCGGCCTCGACCAGCTCGTCGTCTTCGACTCAACGCAGATGCCGCACCGCGCCAAGGCCCTGATTTCGAGTATGCTCGGCCTTGCCGAACATCGCGTACGCGTGGTCGCGCCGGATGTCGGCGGCGGCTTCGGTCCAAAATTCGTCTTCTATCCGGAGGAAGTCGCGATCCCGCTCGCCGCGATGCTGCTCGGGCGGCCGGTGCGCTGGCTGGAGGACGGCCACGAGCGCTTCACCGCGTCGACGCAAGAGCGCGACCAGATCTGGGACATCGCGCTGGCCGCCGATGCCGAAGGTAAGCTGCTCGCCGTCCGCGGCACGCTGATCCACGATCACGGCGCCTATACCCCCTACGGCATCGCGCTGCCCGGCAACTCGGCGACCAATTTCATCGGCCCTTACGTGCTGCCGGCTTTCGACCTCGCGCTGAAGCTCGTCATCACCAACATGATCCCCGCGACGCCGACGCGCGGCGCGGGCCGGCCCCAGGGCACCTTTGTGATGGAGCGCCTGCTCGACCGGCTGGCCGAACGGCTCGGCCTCGACCGCGCCGAGGTCAGGCGCCGCAATCTCATCGGGCCGGCGCAGATGCCCTATGTCACCGGCGTCATGACGCGTGACGGCGGCGTGATGACCTATGACAGCGGCGACTATCCGCGCTGCCAGGCGGACGCGCTGGAGAACGCCGGCTGGTCGGATTTCCCGGCGCGGCAACGCGCGGCGCGCGACCAAGGCCGCTACATCGGCATCGGCCTCTCAAATTATGTCGAAGGCACGGGGCGCGGTCCCTTCGAAGCGGCGGGCGTGCGCATCGGCCCCTCGGGCCGCGTCGTCATCACCACCGGTGCGACGGCGCAGGGCCAGGGCACCGCGACCACGCTGGCCCAGATCTGCGCCGACGAGCTCGGCATCGACATCAACATGATCGACGTCGTCGCGGGCGACACGGCGGCGACGGCGGTCGGCCTCGGCGCCTTCGCCAGCAGGCAGGCGGCCACCGCAGGCCCCGCCGTGATGCTGGCGAGCCGCACGGTCAAGGAGAAGATCCTGGCCGCGGCCAGCAGCCAGCTCGAAGTCGCGCCCGCCGATCTCATCCTGCGCGACGGACGCGTCGAGGTGGCCGGCGCACCCGGTTCGGGCACGACCATCGCGGCGCTCGCGCAAGCGCTGCAAGGCCTGCCCGGCTATGCGCTGCCCGGCGGGCTCGAACCCGGCCTCGGCGCCGACGCGATCTTCTCGGTCAACGCCATCACCTATTCGAACGGCACGCATGTCGTCGAAGTCGAGGTCGATCCGGATACCGGCGCGGTGAAGCTTCTGCGCTATGTCGTCGTCCACGACTGCGGCCGCCTCATCAATCCGACGCTGGTCGAAGGCCAGATCATCGGCGGGGTGGTGCACGGCATCGGCCAGGCGCTCTATGAATGGATGCGCTATGGCGAAGACGGTCAGCCGCTGACGACGCAATACGCCGACTATCTCCTGCCGCTCGCCAACTGCGTGCCGCCGATCGAGATCGCGCATCTGGAATCGCCGACGCCGCTCAATCCGCTCGGCGTGAAGGGCGCGGGCGAAAGCGGCACCATTCCCGCCGCCGCCGCGATCGCTTCTGCCGTGGAGGACGCACTGACGCCCTTCAAGGCCAATATCCGTCAGCTGCCGATCACGCCCATGCGCGTGCGCGCCGCGCTCAAGCAGACAGGCATCGGTTAGCGCTCACGGCGCGACGATGGGCTGCGCCTCGAGCACCGGCGCTTTCGGCGGAACGCCACCGAACAAACTGCCCTCCTCGAACCAGGATTTCGGCGCCGGCGCGCCCCACAAGGTCTGCCGCTGCGGGTCCTTCAAATCCCATTTGATCGGCTCGAGATCGGGATCGACGGTCTGATAATCCGAGCAATAGATCTCGATCCGATGCCCGTCCGGGTCGCGCACATAGAGAAAGAAGGCGTTGGATATGCCGTGCCGGCCGGGACCGCGCTCGATATTGCCGACGTAGCCCGTGGTGGCCATCAGATCGAGCAGATCGATGATCGCGATCGGATGCGGCACCCAGAACGCGACATGATGCAGACGCGGACCGCGACCGTTGGTGAAGGCGATATCGTGCACGCCGCCTTTGCGGTGCGTCCACGCCGCCCACAGGCGCTTCGACACCTCGTCTTCGGTGTACTCCGTCACGCGGAAGCCGATTTCGTTATAGAAGGCGACCGCCTCGTCGACATCCGGCGAGAAACAGTTGAAGTGGTCGATGCGCAAGGGCTTCACGCCCTTGTAGAGCGCATATTGCTGATGGATGGGCGGCAGCCGGTCCATGCGGCAATAGAGCTCCAAGGGAACGCCCTGGACGTCGCAGGTGCGCAAGGTGCGCGATTGGAACGGCCGCTCGACCCATTCGACCGGCAGGTTCTTGGCTTTGAAGAAAGCCTCTGCCCGGTCCAGATCCGCCTCGTCATAGACCTTGAAGCCGAGATGGCCCGCGCTCGGCTTGTCGCCAAGGCACAGCACGATGCAATGGTGGCCCCTCTCCTCCAGCGCCCGGAGATGGATCTCGCGGTTGCCCTCGTGCGTAACCTGCAGGCCCAGGGTGTCGACATAGAACGCACGGCTCTTCGCGAGGTCCGTGACGACGAGTTCGATGTGGCTGAGACGGACGATGTTGAAGGGCGGGTAGAGGTTCGGCGCGGGAACGGGCATGCGGCTGCCTCAGGGAGTGAGCGTCAGGCCGCCATACTGGCGCGCCTTCTCGCGCCGCGCCAGCGGCCCTGACGCCCCGCCATGCGGGCGACCGCCACAGCGGCCGCCCTACCCGGATCAGCCCATGAACAGGCGAACGCCGATGAGCGAGATTTGCGGGACGTAGGTGATCGCGACCAGCACCAGCAGATAGAGGATCACGAAGGGAACGATCCCCTTGTAGATCTGCTTCAGATCGATCCCGAGCACCGACTGTGCCACGAAAATGTTGATGCCGAACGGCGGATGGAAAAGGCCGATCGCGAGATTGACCATGAACACGATGCCGAAATGCACGGTGTCGATCCCGAGCGACCGCGCGATCGGGATCAGCAGCGGCGTGAGCAATAGGATGCTCGACAGCGGATCGAGGAAGCAGCCCGTCAGCAGGAGCAGAATGTTCACGACCAGCAGGAACTGCCAGGGCGAGACTTCGAGATGCTGGATCCAGGCGACCAAGGTCGCCGGCACTTGGTTGACGGTCAAAATCCAGGCAAAGACGCCGGCGCAGGAGACGATGATGAGGATCTGCGCCGTGAAGCGCACGGTCGCCACCGCCGCTTCGACGATCTCGTCGAGCGTCAGCTCGCGGAAGACGAAGCGCGTCACCAGCGCCGCGTAGACGCAGGCGACCGCGGCCGCTTCCGTCGGCGAGAAGACGCCGCCGTAGATGCCGCCCAGGATGATCGCCGGCGCGCCGAGCGCCCACAGGCCGCGCAACGTGGCGGTGGCAAAGCGCGCGCCGTCGAACGGCTCGCCCTTGCCGAAGCCGCCCCACCACGCGCGCACGATGACGTAGCCGCCGATGACGAGCGCGAGCAAAAGGCCCGGCACGATCCCTGCCGCATAGAGTCGGGGCACGGATTCCTGCGCCGCCGCGCCATAGACGATCATCGGAATGCTCGGCGGGATGATGATGTCGATGGCGCCGATCGCGGTGATCAGGCCGGCCGAGAACGAGGTCGGATAGCCCGCCCGCACCATCGACGGATACATGACCTTGCCGATGGTGGCGACCGCGGCCGCGCTGACGCCGGAGATGGCGCCGAAGATCGTCGCCGTGCCGACGGTCGTGACGCCGAGGCTCCCGCGCACCGAACCGACGCCGGCCTGCACGAAATCGACGAGGCGCTTGGCCACCGAGCCGCGGCCCATCAACTCGCCGGCATAGATGAAGTACGGAATGGCCAACAACGCATAGGCGTTGATGGAGCCGAACAGATTCTGATGCAGTGCGGCGAGCGGCAGATGCATCAGGAAGACCAGCGCCACCGTGACGGCCGTCAGCAGCACCAGGAAGATCGGGAAGCCCAGAAACAGCAGAGCAATGGGCAGAACGCCGAGCGCGATGCTCATGACCTCACCTCGCCTTTCACCGGCTCCCCGGCCTCGCCTTCCGCCCGCTCAGGCGCCCAGAAGCGCTGGGCGGCGCGCACCAGGACGATGAGCGCCATCCCGAAGAAGCCGAGACAGACGGCCGAATGCGGAATCCACATGGGCACGCCGGCGATGTCGCTCACCGAACCCAGCGCAAAGATTTTCGAGACATAGGCATAGGACTGCGCGCCGACGAAGGCGGTTATCGCCAGCATGACAGCCATTTCAAAGAACTTGACGAACCGCCTGACGCGCACCGGACAGGCCTCGATGAACACATCCATCCGCAAATGCTGCCGCCGCCATGTCACGGCGGCCGAGCCGATAAAGGCAATGCAGATCAGGATGTAGATCTCGACCTCGTCGATACCGAGCACGGAGAAGCCGCCGGTGTAGCGGCCCACCACGTTCGTGAAGTCGAGCAGGATTGCGAGGATGAGGCCGAGCGCAAGGATGCGCTCGACCGCGGACGTTATCCGGTTTCCGACGCGTTCCAACATCATGGTTTCCGGTGCGATGGCGGTCGGCTATTTCAGACGCGCCGACGCGGCGTTGAACACATCGTAGTCTTCTTTCAGGGTCGCGTTGGCCTTGGTGATGTTCGGCACCACCGACTGCACCTGCTCGAGATAGGCCTTCTGCTCCGCCGCCGGCAGCGTGATGATCTCGCCGCCGTTCTTCTTCCAGATGTCATAGGTGCGTTCGACGTCATCCAGGCCGAACTTCTCGACCTTCTTCTGGGCGTTGAACGCCTCCTCGCGCACCATCGCTTCGAGTTCCGGCCCGAGCGACTTCAAGAACGCCCTGTTGGCCATCACCGGCGCGATGAGGAAAGCGCCGGGCAGAACGGTCATGCCCTTGGCGAGGTCGTAGTACTTGAACGCCGTGAAGACGGTGGCGCTGGCGATGAGGCCGTCGATCGTGTGGTTCTGCATGGCCGACAGCACTTCGCCGAGCGGGATCGAGACGGGCAGCGCGCCGAGCTTGCGGAACGGCTCGACCTGCAGCGGCGCCGCGCCCGGGACACGGATCTTCTGGCCCTTGAAATCGTCGGCCTTGCGGATGGCCTTGTGCGAGACGAGCATCAAGGGGCCGTGCGCGAAGATCGCGATCGGCTCGATGCCCTTGGCCGCGCCGAAGGTCGCCAGCCGCGCGCGCACCTGCGGATCGGCGAAGACGCGCTGCGCCTGCGACATGTCGCTGAACAGGCCCGGCGCGTCGAACACCTGGAGCCGCGGCTCCAGGCCGATCAGGAAGCCGCTCGCCGGAACGACGGCCTCGATCGTGCCCATCGCCGTGCCTTCGACCGTGGCCGGGATCGGCCCGAGCTGACTTGCGGGATAGAACTCGACCTTGATGCGGCCGTTGGACCGCGCCTCGATGCCGGCCTTGAACTGCTTGGCCCACTCCTGCGACAGATCGTTGATCGTCGGCGAGGAGATTTTCATCGTGAACTGCTGCGCCGCGGCGCTGGTTGCCAATCCGGCCAGCGCCACCGCGCAGGCAAGGCCTATTATCCGTCGCATTGTTTCACTCCCTCGGTTTTTGTTTTCGGCTCGTTCGGCGGCCGTCCATTGCCGGCCGCCACTCTGGCACTTTCCGGCTCAGGCTGAGCGATGACGCCCCGCCGCACGCCCTTGCCGGCGCGGCCGCACTTCAGAGAGACGGTGAACGGGCATCATCGGCATTTCTCCCCCAAGCCATGCTGGCTTGTTTGTCTTATACGGCCCGCACCTGTTCCCGGTGCTTGCGGCCGGCGCAAAATCGCGTGCGCTAGTATTGCCCCTTTGGCTCGAGGCCAAATACGTGCTGCCCGTACATCGAGCCGACGGCATCCCAGTTCAGGCTGATGTGCGAGCCGGCCGCATGGATGTCGCGCCAGAAGCGCTGCAGCGGCTGCTTGGTGCCCAGCGCGTTGCCGCCACCGGCCGCGAAGACGGCATCGACCGCCTGGACCAGCAGCTTGGCAGCGAAGGTGTGCGTCAGGCGATTGCGCAGGCGCGTCGCCACATCGACCTGCTGGTCGCGTTGCACGATGTCGAAGGTTTCGCTGAGGTCGCGGTCGATCATCAGCTGCGCCGCGTCGATACAGCCGATTGCCTCGGCCACGCGGAGCTGCACGGTGGCGAACTCGACCATCTTGTTGTTGCCGCCGGCCACCGCGCCGCGTGTCGCCCGGCCGCCGACCTGTTCGATGAAGCAGGCCAGCGCGCCGCGCGCCATGCCAAGCACGGGCGCGAGCAGACATTGCGGCACGACAGCAAGCATCGGCTGCCGGTAGAGCGGATTTGGATTGATCTTACTGCCTGGACCCTGCCCCGTCAGCAGATCGGCAAACAGAGCGGTGCGATAGGCCGGGACGAATACATCGTCCACCACGATGGTCTTGCTGCCGGTGCCGGCGAGGCCCATGGCGAACCAGTCGTCGTCGATCGTGAATTCGCTGCGCGGCACCAGGAGGAAGCCGGGCTTGACGCCGCCCTCGACGGGCAGCAAACCGCCGATCATGCCCCATTGCACGTTGTCGACGCCGCTCGCGAAGCTCCAACGGCCGCTCAGCCGATAGCCGCCCGGGACCGCCACCGCGCGCCCGCTCGGCGCATAAGACGCCGCCGCGATCGCATCCTGGTTATCGTCCCAGACCTCGCGCTGCGCCTCCATGGGGAAACACGCGATCAGCCACTGATGCACGGCGCCGAGGCTGTAAACCCAGCCGGTCGAGCCGTCGCCGCTGGCGATGGTCGCCACCGCCTCGACGAACACGTCGTAACCGAGCTCGTAGCCGCCGAAAGCGCGCGGCTGCATGATCTTGAAGAGTTCCGCCTCGCGCATCCGGGCGACCAGTTCCGCGGACACCTTGCGGTTCTTCTCGGTCTCCTGCGCGGAAGCGCGCGCCAGAACGGCGATTTCCTCCGCCCTCCGCAGCAGCTCGGCAACCTCGGGCCGCGACCGGCCTTCTTTGAGTACAGCTAGCGCCATCGGACAGTCCTCGTCGCAAAGACGACTTCGATGCCGGGACGATAACGCGGCCACAAAACGCAGGCAAGAAACAATTTGCATTTGCAAGTATTATTCGCCTGCACGCTGCGCCGCAGCATCAACAGTCGCCAATGAAACGATTATGCGCGACGCTTGCGCGCACCGCCGGGCTCTTTTATTATCATTTGCAAATATCAGGGAGACGAGCATGGCTGAAGCACCGCAAGCCGCCGACGCTTTCCGGCTCGCCATGCGCCGCTTCGCTTCGACCGTATCGGTCGTCTCGGCGCTGAAGGACGGCGGCCGTCACGCGATGACCGCGACGGCCGTGACGTCCCTCAGCATGGCGCCCCCGTCGCTTCTCGTCTGCGTCTACCGGGAATCGCGCTTCCACAAGATCCTGCAGGAACAGGACCTGTTCTGCGTCAACGTCCTCTACAGCGATCAGGCCGAGGCATCGCAGGTCTTTTCCAAGCCGGCGACGGCGGAGGAGCAGGACCGCTTCAACTGGAGCCATTCCGACGGCTTTTGCTATCTGGCCGACGCGCAGGCCAACCTGTTCTGCGAGAACACCCGGCAGGTCGCCTTCGGCTCGCACACGATCTTCATCGGCACGGTGCGCGACGTCATCGTTCGCGAAAGCGTCGCGCCGTTGATCTTCCAGAACGGTCAATATGGCGCGCATGCGCCGCTCGCCACGCCAAGCACAACTTAGTGGCGGGATGAATCGGCTTGCACCAGCCGACCGCGTGCTTTAGTTGGGTCTGCTCGTACTTTTGCGAATGAGCCTATGTCGCGACGGCTGGTCCTCCAAGACTTCCTCCCTTATCTGCTCAACCGGGCCGGTATGAAGATCGGCTTGGTGTTTTCGCGCGACGTCGAGCCCTATGGCGTGACATTGCCGATGTGGCGCGTGCTCATCGAACTCTGGCACAAAGGCGATCACCGCCTGGGCGAACTTGCCGAGCGCACCACCATCGACCTTTCGACGCTGTCGCGGTTGATCGTCTCGATGCAGCGCAAGCGCCTCGTGGTGCGCCGCAGATCCGGGCTCGACCGTAGGGCTTTGAGCC
>Ga0180216_1001407_pt1 | contig 21656 bp, 16 predicted proteins | sample eDN3rd37CBELigMG_FD_128879 | JGI IMG/M metagenome (GOLD analysis project Ga0180216, IMG submission 128879) | Enriched Miracle-Growth compost microbial communities from Emeryville, California, USA - eDNA 3rd pass 37_C BE-Lig MG (version 2)... ...
CATCGACGACATCGAGGCATACTGGACACCCTTGGAAAAGATGCGCGCCAGCGCGATGCTGGCCCGGTCCTTCGTTGGCACGGCTGAAACGGTGTGTCAGGGATTGCGGGAATTCATCGCTGAAACGGACGCGGACGAGGTAATAATATCCACCTCGGTGTACGATCATGCCGCGAGGCTGAAATCGTTCCGTCTGCTCGCAGACGCAGTTGCCAGCGGAGGCCTGCAGAATTCTCAGGCGGAAAACTGACAAAAAAGGTGCCCATGCCAAAACAAAGCAAGCCACAGAAAGCCAGAATTCGGGTTGGTGTGGGCGGGTGGACCTATGAGCCCTGGCGCGGAACCTTTTATCCCGAAGGATTGACACAGAAACGCGAACTGGAATTCGCCAGCCGGCATCTGACTTCGATCGAGATCAACGGCACATATTATGGCTCTCAAAAACCGGAAAGCTTCGCCAAATGGCACGATGAAACTCCCGATGATTTCGTTTTCGCTGTAAAAGGCCCGCGTTTCGCCACCAATCGTCGCGTACTCGCTGAAGCCCGCGCGTCAATCGAGCGTTTTTTCACCAGTGGCGTGCTGGAGCTGAAGGAAAAACTCGGACCTATCAACTGGCAATTCATGGCAACCAAGAAGTTTGACCCCGAGGACTTCGAAGCCTTTCTCAAACTTCTCCCTGCCAGTATCGAAGGCCGCCCAATTCGCCATGCTGTAGAAGTGCGCCATGACAGCTTCAAGGCTCCAGAGTTCATATCACTGGCGAGAGAATACGGCGTCGCCATTATCATCGCTGCCGATTCCAGGTATCCCCGGATCAACGATATCACGGCGCCATTCGTCTACGCGCGCCTGATGGGCTCGAGTGAGAACGAGCCGGCCGGTTATTCCTCAAGTGCTCTTGGCAAATGGGCAAAGAGAGCGCGTAGCTGGGCCGAGGGCGGAAATCCGGATGACCTCAAAATTATTTGCCCGCCTGAAGAAAACTCTGCGAACCCGGCACCTCGGGAGGTCTTTGTCTATTTCATCAGCGGCTACAAGGAGCGCAATCCGGCGGCCGCCATGGCAATGCTGAAACTCCTTGAATAGAGCGGCTGGCCGGATCGGCCAGCTCCCTCTTTCTCGATCGGAGCGATCGATGCTGGTGTCGCTTGGAGAGCAACTCTGCCTCAACCGCATCGGTGTTCGTCAGCATTGCTCTTGGGCTTCGCCTCATGGGCAGCCTTTGCAGTCGCCTCCCTCCTGCACATTTCCCATGCCTTCTGGGCGGCGATGACGGTCTGGGTCATCTTCCAGACCACCAGAGGCCTCATGATCATGCGCGGTTTCTGGCGGATAGCTGGCACGATTATCGGAGCAGCTCTTGGCTTCGCCATCCTCGACATGGTTGGCGACCCCTACGTCCAGATCCTCTGCCTTTCACTCTGGATCGGCGGCACGGCCTCTTATTGGATACTGCCGGCCACTGAGATTCCGGTGGACGTGCGCTGTGGCGGGAAACCTCGTGCGGGCGCACCCGACAAAATCAGACGCTGGCTACAGCGCAGCGAAATGAAAAGTAATGGATAAAGAATGTAAGCGGATTCGAGACTCAAACTCGAAGTCTCCGGGTCAGCCGCCCGGCACCTGTGCGCCGGGCGGCTGCCGGAAACGGCAGTGTCAGCTCAGACCGTCGATCTCGCCGTCAGCATTGATCATGATGTGATCGGACGCTGGCTTCGATGGCAGACCCGGCATGGTCATGATCTCACCGCAGATGGCGACGACGAAGCCGGCACCGGCTGCAAGACGGACTTCGCGGATGTGCACGGTATGGCCGGACGGCGCTCCGCGCAGGTTCGGGTCGGTCGAGAACGAATACTGCGTCTTGGCCATGCAGACAGGAAGGTTGCCGTAGCCCTGAGCTTCCCACTGCTTCAGCTGCTCAAGAACGCTCTTGTCGGCAGTCGCCTCGGCACCGTGATAGATGTCCTTGACGATGGTGTTGATTTTCTCGAACAGGCCCATCTCGTCCGGATACAGCGGCTTGAAGTCGGCGGTGTCGGCTTCGACAACTTCGACGACCTTGTGCGCCAGCTCCTCGATACCGGCCGAGCCCTGTGCCCAGTGCTTGCACACGATTGCTTCCGCGCCCTGCTCGGCAACATAGGCCTTCAGCGCAGCAATTTCAGCCTCGGTGTCACCGGCGAAGTGGTTGATTGCAACGATAACCGGCACACCGAACTTCTTGACGTTCTCGATATGGCGGCCGAGGTTCGGGCTGCCCTTCTTGACAGCTTCGACGTTCTCCGGACCCAGATCTTCCTTCTTGACGCCGCCGTTCATCTTCATGGCACGCACGGTAGCGACGATCACTGCGGCGGCAGGTTTCAGGCCGGCCTTGCGGCACTTGATGTCGAAGAACTTCTCGGCGCCAAGGTCAGCACCAAAGCCCGCTTCGGTCACGACGTAATCCGCCAGCTTCAGGGCCGTCGTCGTCGCCATCACGGAGTTGCAGCCATGCGCAATGTTGGCGAACGGGCCGCCGTGCACGAAGGCGGGGTTGTTCTCGAGCGTCTGCACGAGGTTCGGCTGCAGGGCATCCTTCAACAGCACCGTCATGGCGCCAGCGGCGTTCAGGTCGCGGGCAAACACGGGGCTCTTGTCGCGGCGGTAAGCCACGATGATGTCGCCCAGTCTCTTCTCCAGATCCTTGAGGTCGCGCGCCAGGCACAGGATCGCCATCACTTCGGAAGCAACCGTGATGTCGAAACCGGCCTCACGTGGATAGCCGTTGGCAACACCGCCGAGCGAGCACACGATCGAGCGCAGGGCGCGGTCGTTCATGTCCATGACGCGGCGCCAGGTGACGCGCCGGCTGTCGATGCCGAGCGAGTTGCCCCAATAGATGTGATTGTCGATCAGGGCCGCCAGCAGGTTATGCGCAGACGTGATCGCGTGAAAGTCGCCGGTGAAGTGCAGGTTCATGTCGTCCATTGGAACGACCTGGGCGTAACCACCGCCCGCAGCGCCGCCCTTGACGCCGAAGCATGGCCCCAGCGAAGCCTCGCGGATGCAGACCACGGCCTTCTTGCCGATGCGATTGAGACCATCGACGAGGCCGACGGTCGTCGTCGTCTTGCCTTCGCCGGCCGGGGTGGGGTTGATCGCCGTGACGAGGATCAGCTTGCCGTCCTTGTTGCCCTGGATCGACTTGATGAAGTTTGCGGAAATCTTCGCCTTATCATGGCCGTAGGGCACCAGGTCGTCGTACGAAATCCCGATCTTCGCCGCGATCTCCTGGATCGGCTTCTTCTTCGCGGCTCGCGCGATTTCAATGTCGGACTTAACTTCAGCCATAGACTTAGTTCCTAGATTTGGTTTTCGATTAAGGAAAAAGGCCCGCTTCCGCGGACCTTTTTCTAGGCCAGGCGGAGACCTTCCGGATTACGCGAGGTTCTCAGAGACGTACCCGTATACACTTTTGGCAATCCTGCCTCCCTCCTCAAGAAGCGAGGCGATTTCTGAATTCGTCGCCGTGACAAAGTCCCCATCCTTGATGGAAGGAAGGTTGATCTTGACGTTCATGATGGCCCCTTCAAGCCCTGCAAAAGCCTGCTGCGCCGATACCCCCAGATCACTTAGCGCGTTGGTATTGGACTTGCCGAGGAGTGTCTCAGCCAGCTTTAGAACCTCTACGCATTCTCGCGCAATACCAAGCGGCGATTGAATGGCTTCTTTATAACCATCCTGGATCGCCGCGGCTCTCTCCTTCTTCTCCTCGTCAGTAGCCTTCGGCAGCTTGAACGCAGCCATCACGCCGTTGAATGCTTCGGTATCTCCATCCACTCTGTCAAGAAGTCCCTTGGAAAGTGCCTGTGCTTTTGCAAGTACAGCCGTCAACAGGTCAGTATGAGCTTCGTGGCCTGCCTTGCCAATGCTCAGATTGCAAACCATTGCAATCAGATCAGCTCCGAGGACACCGGAAAGCGCCGCAACGCTGCCGCCACCGGGGGCGGGAGCATTTGACGCCAGAACCTTGCCGAAGTCTTCGATTGAGAGTTTAACCAGCATTACAGCCCCCATTTTCGAGATAAACTTGTTTGTTGTATTGCTTGCCGGAGCCATTATTGCCCAATGGCTCCAGATTTTATTTGGATGTTACTGAATTTATTCTGGAGATATTTTGCTAAAGCACCCAGTAGAGGAAGTATCCGCTCATCATTGAGACGACGCCGCCCAGTAGAGCGAGATACGGGAGAATGCCGGCTCTCGTTGGCCCCAACTCCGTCTGGCCCTCGGGGATGAGGTCCTCCAGCATGTGATCGGGGAACTTGCCCTTATCGACGATGTAGTGCCGGTACCAGAACACAGGCGTCGAAATGAACGCTGCCGCCAGACCGAGCCACAGGATGTAGTTACCCCAGATGTTGGCGCCGGCACCGATCAGGAACGCATTGAGATAGGCGAGGAAGATGCCGCAGATGAACAGGGGCAGCGGTGTTCTGTAAGGACGCTTTGCGTCCGGGTTGTCGATACGGTGGATCCAGCCTGCATTGAGATTCAGGTAGTGAAACAGCACGTAGTTGACCGCCGAGACGGCAAGAACGAACAGGTAGTCGGAGAGCAGAAGAAGGGCCGCATTGAAGACCAGGTCTGCCCACATGGCGCGGGTTGGCACACCATGGTCGTTGAGCTGATCCAGAAACTTCGGCATCCAGCCATCGTGGCCGCCCTGATAGAGGGTCCGCGCAGAACCGGCCATCGCTGTCATGACGCCGAGGAACAACGTGAAGGTCAGCATGACGACAACGATCTTGGCGCCGAATTCTCCAAGGCCCACCATGCTGGCCAGCGCTACGCCAACGCCTTCGCCCGTCGCGATGCCCGGCGACAGCATGTACTCGGTGCCAAGAACACCCTGGAAAACGAATGGCACAAGCGTGTAGAGAAAGACGCAAAGGATACCCGATGCGATGATGGCACGTGGACCATCGTAGGCGGGATCCTTCATTTCGCTCATGTAGCAGACCGCATTTTCAGCGGCATAAGCGGCCCACGCGGCAAGGAACAGCCCACCGATCAGGACGCCATAACCTTCAAAGTCCCAGGCACCGGAAAGCGGCACGAACGGCTGGAAGTTGGAGATGTCCACCTTGCCGAGAAAGATCGGGACAATGGTCACGAACAGAAGGGGCAGAACGCCGCCGAGCGTCAGGATGATCTGGACTTTTGCGGTACGCGCGATGCCGGTGTGCTGGATGCTCCACACCGCGATCATGATGATCGTACCGACGATGAACTGCGTATTGATACGGACAGAGAGGCCTGGTTTCAGGAAGCTCAGATCGACCAGGGTCAGCTGCCATGTATTCAGGACGTGGTCGGCCGGGACAAAGATCGACAGCAGGTATCCGGACGCCAGACCCGAGCCGATAGCCAGGATCGGACTCCACGCCAGCCAGTTCGACCAGATCGACATGGGCGCGATGATATGACTATAGCGAACCCATGCAGTGGCCCCGTAGACCGCGGTTCCCCCTGACTTGTTAGGGTGCATGCCGGCAATCTCGGCGTACGTGAAGATCGCGATGAAACCGATCAGCACGGACAACGACCATACCAATGGCGAAATCGTGCCGGTGACCGCTGAAATTCCACCCAGGCTGAACATCACCAGCGCGGGCGAACCCGCCGCGATGAAGACGACCTGCCACCAGCTGACGGCGCGAACCATCCCGTTGTTACTTGAGAGGTCTCGCAACCTCTGTTGCTCTGCCTTGACCGCTAATTCCATCTGTCCTTCCTCCCAGAAGGTGTGTGTTCGAGCACAACTCATCGTTCGGACAGTTCAGTCGCTGTCCGTTCTTCTTTTGTTTTCTTAGGGTTCTTTGAATCCGCCCTTGGGGGCAGACGTTGGCGGCAAAAGCGCCACCAACGTCATGATCAGCACCCTGAACAGAGTTTAAGGCCCCGCCATTTGCCATCTGCGCACAGGCAGTTCGGTCAAAGGCCAGGACAGGACTTAAGACTCGAGTTCCAGGAGGTGGTTTTCGAGAATCTGGCTCTTGTAATCCCAGGGACCATTGATTCCCTCGAGCTGCAGGTACCATTCAGCAGTCTGAACAAGGACTTCAGCTGCAATGGTTCCGCAAACCTGGCCAGCGAGGACGTTGACGCCGTAACGGGCGGCCTCTGCCTTGAGCAGATTATAGACGCGGTGAAGCGGCGTCTTCAGCGGGTTGCTGACTTCGCACGATACAATCGTGCAAGGCTTGCCCGTGCGACGATGAATGTTCGGAAGTCCGATCACGCCCTGGATATTGGTGAAACCACCAGTCTTGCCGCGAACGTAGCTTGCGAGCTTTCTGGCAATTGTCAGATCTTCGGTGTCCAGGACTACGTTGAAGTACGCGTCATGCTCCTCCAGTGCGCCAACAATCGTAGCGCCTGCACTTGGGTGCAGTTTGGCAGGACCAAGGTCAGGAGCGCGTGCCGGATCTACGAGGACGGCCTCTTTGAGACCTTCGTAGTTGCCTTTACGGATGAAGGTCAGGCCTTCGTTCTCAGGCTTCCGCGCGTTCTTGCCGGTGAAGTAGATCGGCACATCGTAACGCTTGTACAGCTCGTGCCCGAGTTCTTCAGCAAACTCGCGGGCATCATCGATGGTCATACCCTTGACGGGATAGATTTCGATGGTGTCCACGGCGCCAATACGCGGATGGCGACCGTGTTGCTTCTCCATGTCGATAAGTTTGTAGGCGACACCAGCTGCGTCGAGCAATGCTTCGCGCATCGCGGCTGGACGGCCCAATACCTCTGCAGGCAGGCGATCAAAGTCAGCGTCTGGCTCGTAACCGATGAGTTTCACGCCCTCGCGGTTACGAAACTGATCCATGATCTTCTCTATGACCTCTTTGCGAGTTCCATCGCTGAAATTGGGGTCTGAGAGAATATAAGCCATTTCTAAGCACCTCGTTGCGCTACAGGTCACATTTTGGAGAGCTCCGAAGCCCTCCGTTTTCTCAGTAGTGTCGGCGGTCTTGCATCCTTGCTCACCCGCCTTCGTAGCGTGCGTCGTTGCACGGCGATAAAATGCCTAGTGGATCTGCGACAAACTGTCAATCTTGGTGCGCGATATAATTCATCCCCTTCAGAGCTTTGAAAAAATCGCCTGCCAGCCTCGGTTGCGGGCGTCTGCCTGCTTGCGCGTTCTACGTGTTATTTCAGTTGACTATGCAAAAATGATCTGCATTCGTGTTAACTGGGAACGCAGCACGATCACGAAAATGCAACAAAGAGTCGAGGCCATTATTGCAAGCAAGGAGAAACCTGAAAAACCGCCAAAATCAGAGAGGACGAAGAAGAGAAGTAGATAATGAGAAAAAAATTAACAGCGCGCACGGGTGAAATTAAAAAGCAATCGTTCGCTGTTTCAAATAAATATCGCACAAAAACAAGAATGCCTGTGCATTGAACAGAGACATCTGCCACCATTTTAAGGCTGGAAAGATTCATGCAGTGCAAAGAAGCTTGAATGCCGGATGCCGCTAACCCGGTTGCCATTCAGCAGCAAGCGCACGAATTTATCTTCACACTCATAGCCTTGGGCACGATCGGGACGTTTCCAGAGAACAGTCGGGGCCATCGGAAGCGGGCACGAACGAGATGCTTCGACAAACGAATGGAAAATCGCCCGGGCACGATCCCGATCATCCGGCTCGCAAAAGTCGCATCTTCGCGGCCGACCCCATTACTGCAGAGCAATTAATCCGTGATCAGCCGCTCTGAAATGCGTCAAGCATCACGAACGAACTTTGCCGGGCGGCATGCCGCCCGGCACCTTGAATTTCCATCCGCAGAAACGTTCCTGAAATATCCGGATATTTTTCTCGAATTCGTGAACAATTACATCAGAGCGCGAAAACGTGCCTTTTACTTCATGCCACTACTTGAGACTCAGAGTCACCGGCATGCACTTTACTTCATGCCGCTCCCTCCTGGACAGGGGCCGGGAAGCTGCCAAAAGGCAGAACCAGCACCCGTGTGAAAACTATGGAAGGGACGTCAAACCCACATGTGGGCGTTCCCACAAGACATAAGCGTGCCTGCGCCTGAACTGACGTACTACGCAAACGCACTCTCATAGGTGTCGGCCTTGAAACCCACAATCAGCGTCCCGTTTACGTCCAGCACGGGCCGCTTGATCATTGACGGCTGGGCAATCATCAGGTCGATCGCCTTTGCTTCATCCAGTCCGGTCTTGTCCTCTTCGGGCAGTTTGCGGAACGTCGTCCCCGCACGATTGAGAAGCTTTTCCCAGCCCACGATCCGTGCCCAGCCTTCGAGCCGGCTGCGCTCGATACCCTGCACCTTGTAATCGTGGAACACGTAAGCGATGTCGTGTGCATCCAGCCACGCCCGCGCCTTCTTCATTGTGTCGCACGCCTTGATGCCATAGATGGTAACCGGTTTGGTCATTCAGTTCTCACTCCTGATGCAATGGCTGGCATGGGCAAGATCACGCTGGTGGCGCAGTGGCCAAGCGACCAGCCAGCAAGTCCGATTGCCCGCCCCTTCTTGCCTGACAACGCCCTGGTCTTGAGCGTGGATCACCCCGCCGGAGATCCGCCGCACCGAAATTCGCCCGGCACGCCTGTCGGATCGACGATCCGCAACAGCCTCGAACCGGCTGCAGTGCAGAGCGTTACCACGGCGAGCACTTGAAATCTTCTTTCCTTCGCCAGCACAGGAGCTTGACATGATGCGCGCTTACGAGGTCGGTCCGCTGAACGGACTGGGAAGCTGGCGCCGGGTCGAGCGAAACCGGCCGCAGCCCGGGCCGGGACAGGTTCTGGTCAGGATCCATGCAGCGTCCCTCAACTATCGCGATATCCTGATCGTCACCGGCCGCTACCCGTTTTCATCCGCTGCAGAAACCCTGGTGCCGGTATCGGATGGCGCTGGAGAGGTGGTGGAAGTCGGCGCAGGCGTTACGCGCTTTGCGCCCGGTGATCGCGTCATCGGCATCTTCTCACAGAGCTGGCTTGGGGGCGCACAGGTTGATGATGCCTGGGCGACCACATTAGGAGGCGGCATCGATGGTGTCCTCGCCGACTACGTCCTCTTCAATCCCGAAGGGCTGGTGCGGGTACCGGAGCATCTTTCCTACGAGGAAGCAGCAACACTGCCGGTTGCAGCGGTGACTGCGTGGAACGCGCTCTATGGCCTGAAGCCGCTTTGCGCGGGCGAGACGGTGCTGACGCTTGGAACCGGTGGCGTTTCGATCTTCGCAGTTCAACTTGCCCACGCCGCTGGCGCCCGGGTCATCGCTACCTCCTCAAGCGACGACAAGCTGGAGAAGGTCCGCGCCCTCGGTGCAAGCGACACCATCAATTACAGGAAAACGCCGGACTGGCAGGATGAGGTCCGTGGCCTGACCAAAGGCCGCGGCGTCGATCACGTCGTCGAGATCGGCGGCACCGGCACATTGCCCAGATCTATCGCTTCAACGCATACGGGCGGGGTCGTCAGTCTGATCGGCCTTCTGGCCGAGGGTGAACCCATGGATCCACTGGTGATTCTCGGCACCGGCGCCATCGTGCGCGGCGTCATGGTCGGATCGCGCGAAATGTTCGAGAACATGAACCGGGCCATCGAGCTGCACAAGATCCGCCCCGTCATTGACCGCATTTTCGACTTCGAGCAGGCAAAGGAGGCACTCGCCTATCTCGATAGCGGGACACACGTCGGCAAGATCGTGATCAGGTTCGATTGACGCACAGAGTCCGGCGTAACGCCAGACCATCCCGAGGATGAGCAGGTTTTGCTACTCCTCACCCTCGGGCGTAATTTTTCTCACTCGAATCTGGTTGAGACGTTTTCGATCGGCTGCTGAGACCTCATCGAGATATGACGCACCTTGCCGTCAGCCGCCGCCAGAGCCTGCTTCACGTCCACCATGCGGATGGATTGATCTTCATGCGTCCGGAATGACCAGGTCAGATTCTTCAGATCGGTCACGCTCGACCAAATCGTATAATCAGTATGAAGCTCACCGGCCTCGTAGTCTCGCACCATGCCGACCGGGATATCGAAGGCATTGAGAATGTGGAAAGCCTGCAGCACTGCGTCCTTCGTCGTGTCAGACGGAATGGCGCTTTGCGCGTAGGCAACCGCACGCACGAAGCGCGACGGCGGCGTGACGTCCCCCCGGTAGGCCCAGCATTCCCGATCCCTGACCGAACTGTGCCAGCTTCTGGCCATCGAGATCGATCGCCGGCGCATTTTTGGGGCTCAGGTTCATATAGTTGCGCAGATTAGTCGTGTGCCAATCGAAGGTGGGCGAGTTCGTCAACACGCCGAGGGGATTGTCCGAAACCTTCAGCGTCTTTTCCAGAGGCTCAATGACGATCGATTTGCCGGAACGGTCGAAGACGATGAAATGCACCGGTGCGGGCTGCCGGATCGCCTCGACCACGACCGGCACCAGAGCAACATCTTGAAGCGCCGCCTTCACCTCATCGACATTGGCGAAATTGCCCAGCACCCAGTTGCCGAATTCATGCGGCCCCATCGCCCGCGAACTGCTCTCTGGCGTCACGTCCGGATAGCTGGCGTAGCCTGGGAAATACAGCATGCCCAGGGCCAGCCCCTGATCGTTGACGCCATCGACGATCACCGGCAACCCGACAGCCGTGGCGCCAACCATCCCGTACTTTGTCTTGTAGGTGATGCCCTTGCCCCCATCCGGCAGAGTGCCGGAGATCTCCGTTCCCGCAGGTACGACGGCCACGTCAGATTGCACATCGAAGCCGAATTCCATGGTGCGACCATAGACAAAACCGCCATCCTTGGCCGCCAGCCGGAAGGCCGTGCAAGCGTCCGCCGTTTGCGCGAAAACAAGACCGAATATGCTCAGGGCTGCCGCAGCGATGCGCATGCATATTCCCCTCCTGATTTTACCAACGGTCGCGCGAAGACACAGAGCCGGCTGACGTTCGACGCATGGTCCCTGCGGCCATGCAGGCACTCGTTCGGCGGCCAGCAATTGACCATACCACTACGGATATTCAGAGGTGCCCGTATCAAAAGATTGATTGCGCTGGCAGCTGCGCGATGTCCACGTTTGAACAAAAACGTGATTGCCACCAGATACGCCCAGAAGTTCGAAATCGACATTGAATAGATATGGAAATTCAATTTCCGCTAGGAGCGTTACGGCTGGAAAGCTCGCAGATTACGGCGCACCGGGTTCCGGAATTTCTCCCGGCCAGTAATGGGAATCGGGCAACGGCCGGGCTCCGAATACGGCTTGTCCGACACGCACGATGGTCGCACCCTCTTCGATGGCGATTTCAAAATCGCCGGACATGCCCATGGATAACTCGGCGAGCTGAGTGCCTTGCGGTGCGTCCTGTCGCGCACGATCACGAATGTCACGCAGAAGCCGGAAGCAGCGCCGGACTTCGTCAGCGTCCGGCGTGAACCGCGCCAGGGTCATGAAGCCTCGCGGTTTCAGGCTGTCAAAGGCGGTCAGCTTCTTCAGGAAACCGTCGACCTCCTCGGGCGCAAGGCCGTATTTGCTGGCTTCGCCTGAAGTGTTGACCTGCACCAGAACATCGAGCCGCCGTCCAATATGCTGCAAACGCTTTTCAAGCGCGACAGCAAGCGACAGACGATCAAGAGACTGAACCTCGTCGGCAAAACGCAGAACGTCCTTCACCTTGTTCGTCTGGAGATGCCCGATCATGCTCCATCGGACAGGCTGCCCCGCCAACGCTTCAGCCTTTCGCCGGCCCTCCTGCACCTTGTTCTCGCCCAGAACCTTTTGCCCTGCGGCTATCGCTTCGAGTACGCGCTCAGGCGCAACGGTCTTGGTCACGAGTACGAGGTGAACGTCGTCGGCATCGCGCCCCGATCGCAGAGCGGCTTCAGCGATGGTTCGGCGAACGCGTTCAAGGTTTTCAACGACGCTGCTCAAGGGCCCGCCTCCGTCTTGGGAAAACCCGGACGGGGAAATCATTCCCACTCAATCGTGCCGGGGGGCTTGGAGGTGATGTCGTAGACGACGCGGTTGATGCCGTTCACTTCGTTGATGATGCGCGTTGCCGTGCGCCCAAGGAAGTCGTGGCTGAAGTCGTAATAATCAGCCGTCATGCCGTCCGTCGAAGTCACCGCCCGCAGCGCACACACATAATCATACGTGCGCGCGTCCCCCATCACACCCACCGTCCGCACGGGCAGCAGCACGGCAAAGGCCTGCCAGATCTTGTCATAAAGGCCAGCCTTGCGGATCTCATCGAGATAGATCTGGTCAGCCTGGCGCAGGATCTCGAGCTTCTCGACCGTCACCTCGCCGGGGATCCGGATCGCCAGTCCGGGACCGGGGAAAGGATGCCGCCGGATGAAAGCTTCCGGCAGGCCCAGCTCCCGGCCAAGCTCGCGCACCTCATCCTTGAACAGCTCCCTCAGCGGCTCAACGAGCTTGAGGTTCATGCGCTCCGGCAAGCCGCCTACATTATGATGCGACTTGATTGTAACGGATGGGCCGCCGGTGAAGGACACGCTTTCGATCACGTCCGGATAGAGCGTGCCCTGTGCGAGGAAGCTCGCGCCGCCGAGCTTGCGTGCTTCTTCCTCGAAGACATCGATGAACAGCCCGCCGATGATCTTCCGCTTCTGCTCCGGGTCGGAAACCCCGGCAAGTGCCGTCAGGAACCGTTCACTCGCATCGACGTGAACCAGCGGAATATTGTAGGTCTCGCGGAACAGGCTGACGACCTGCTCGGCCTCGCCCGCGCGCAGAAGCCCGTGATCAACGAAGATACAGGTCAGCTGATTGCCGATGGCTTCGTGGATCAGCACCGAGGCAACAGCAGAATCAACGCCGCCCGACAGCCCGGAAATGACCCGCTCGTTGCCGACCTGCGCGCGGATCTTCTCGATCTCGCTCGACCTGAAATGCGCCATGGTCCAGTCGCCGGGCAGCCCCGCGATCCTGTGCACGAAGTTGGCGATCAACTCGGCTCCGCGGGGCGTGTGCACGACTTCCGGGTGGAACTGAACGCCGTAGAACTTCCGGGCCTCATCGGCAATGGCCGCAAAGGGCGCACCGCGCGATACCGCAACCGGCTTGAAACCTTCAGGCAGCTGCATGACGCGGTCGCCATGGCTCATCCACACCTGCACCGTCTCGCCCTTCGACCAGACGCCGGAAAACAGCGCGCAGTCATCGACGATCTCGATCTCGGCTCTGCCGAATTCGCGCGCGTGCCCGCCCTCCACCGCGCCACCCAGCTGCGCCACCATCGTCTGCTCGCCATAGCAGATGCCCAGCACCGGCAAGCCGCACGTCCACACCCACTCGGGAGCGCGCGGCGTACCCATTTCCGTGACACTGGAGGGACCGCCCGACAGGATAATCGCCTTCGGAGCCAGACGTTCCAGGGCATCCTCGGCCCGGTTGAACGGGACAATCTCCGAATAAACTCCCGCTTCGCGCACACGACGCGCAATGAGCTGGGTAACCTGGCTGCCGAAATCAATGATCAGAACAGTATTTGTCATGGGCGCTTTTGCGGGCAAGAATGGCGGAGAATGGCGGACGCTCTTTGCCGGTTGCGGGCTCAAATCTAACGGCCACCGGTCAGGCGCTCGATAGACCATCGCACCGTGGACGCGTCAAGTGATGCTTGAAGATGAGGTCGCTGCCACGCGATTTTCGTGAATGCGTCAGGTCGGCTAAGGATACCGCCATCTATCATGCATTCAGTTGCAGGATCGCGAGATTGAGCGTCATCACGTAAAGAGCCCAGACGGTATAGGGAACAAACAGAACCGAAGCCGACACTCTGAGCCGCCTGGCGAAAAACATGAACGCGCCAATGACCAGACAGAGAGCGAAGGCAACATCCATGGCCAGATCGATACGCTGGCGCGCGAACAACTGGTAGGGCCAGGCTGCAGCCAGCCCAAGCTGCACGAACCACAACATCAGAGCAGATCCGAGCCCCTGTGCCCGCCACACGATCCAGCCGGCGAAGGCGCTCAGCAGGTAACACGCAGCCCAGCCCGCTGCCAGAACCTCCACCGGCGCGGCCCAGTCTGGCTTGTCGAGTTGTTCGTACCAGCCTGCGGGTTCGGGCTCATGCCTCTGCACCAGCACGGCCGGGAATGTAGTGTCGAAGCTTGCCACGGTCGCAACGGTGATGGCGAGAAACACGAACAACGAAACGTGTCGCCGCATTGGTTCCCGTACCCCCGACAGATCTGATGACGCTACGAACCCCGGTTATCCGGACCATGTCACCGCAAAGAACTGCGTGACCTTTGATCTTCTTTCCGGATGAGCAGGGCAAGCCTCCCGAGCACAGCGTCGATGTTGTCATAGATCCAGTAATGTCCGACACCCTCGACCAGCTCGATCGAGCAGTCTGGCAACTGTTCGCCAAGCCACAGCGCCGCCCGGATCGGCACGATACTATCATGTGTGCCCTGCCAGAGAATGGTTCGCGCACGCACGGCGCTGAAATCAACATCCCAGGGCTGCGAAAAGATCTGAAGATCGGCGAGCCCTCCAGCAACGCCTTGCGTCAATCCCCCCTTGGTCATTCGGATCAGGCTTGCTTGCACGTGAGGACGGCGCAGAATTTCACGGTCGGCAGCAGGCAGCAACCTTGAAAAGGCCCGCACCGAAATCATCGGCGATATCCTGAAACCGCAAGCAGCAATCATGGCCGCGGAGCTGAGGGCCGTTCTGGCCTTGGGCAGCCGGGTGAAAAACCAGTGCTGCCTGCGCGGAAGATCCCGCTTTCCGGCAGCTCCCCTGGCCCGATACATGTCGGCAAGCGGTCCCATGGGACTGACAAGCGCCATGGCGCTGACACGTTCGCCCACCCGGCTGGCCAGAGCTACCGCGTAAGGTGCGCCCCCTGAAACAGCAACAAGCGCGAAGCGCTCAAGACCCAGATGATCGGCAATGGCCTCGAGCTGCTCGGCTCGTTTTGTCAGCGTCGGCTGCTCATCGGGAGGAGACAATCCGTAACCGGGACGGTCCGGGCAAATGAGATTCAATCCATTGGCACGGGCGCTGTCATCGGACACCTCGTACATCAATCTGGAGGCAGGCGCTCCGTGCAGCGCAAGTACTGGCGCGCCCTCTGGATCGCCGTAGGTAGCCAGCCCGAATACCCGCCCATCCTTCACCCGGATTGTATGACCATCAACAGGGATCTGGCATCGATTGCTCACGCCCGGCCTCGATTGACGTTGCTCCGGCTAAGGATGCAGGTTCGTCTGCACAGCTCGACAGGACTCTTCAAGCTGCAACGGGCGAGGTCCCGAGTGGAACATCGGTCCGCTGTCACGCGGGCTGCTTTACCCTTGCCGTTTTCTTCCTGCTGACAGGACGCTCAAGCACACCCAGCCGTTCAATTGCAGCACCAAGCACCTGCGCAAGCATTTCGCTATATCGCATACCTGCAAAGCCGGCCATCAGGTTGAACTTGCCATCCCAGCACCAGCCGGGATTGGGATTAACCTCAAGGAGCTTGATCTCGCCTCTCGCGTCAGCACGAAAATCAAAGCGAGCATAATCACGGCATCCAAGCCTTTCAAACAACCGCGCGGAATGCTCTATCAGCTGCTGTTGCGCGTTGTCATTCAGCTCGGCTTCGACATAGCGGATCTGCTTCCAGTAGGCGCTGTCCGGCTCCCACTTGGATTCATAACCTAGAATTTTCGGCAGCGATGGATCCAGCCTCGAGTAATCAACCTCAAGGATCGGCAATGCCCTCAATCCCTGGCCCGGGTTGCCAATCATCCCGACGGAATATTCGGGTCCTGTCAGATATTCCTGTACGAGCACCGATCGCTTCGGAAACGCTGTCCGCAGTTTCTCCAGGTATTCGATAAGCGCTGTCTTGTCCGTAACCACCGCATCCTTTGTGATGCCTTCGGAACTATCGCCCACGTTCGGTTTCAGGATCGCGGGAAATACGGACGGCAGCGTTGCCCCCTGGTCGCCCGGCCTGACATAGGTTTCGAGCGGCACCGGCACATCGAGCGTCATCGCAGCAGCACGCACCAGCCCCTTGTCGTAGCATGCCGCCAATGCCGCCGGAGCGCCGCCCGTATAGGGCAGGCCCAGCATGTCGAGCAGGGCCGGAACGTGCAACTCCTTGAAGGGATCGTTATTGAAACCCTCATCACACAGATTGAACACAAGATCGGTCGAGAGTTCAGCCAGATCCCGTGCCAGCGTCTTGTGATTGTCGAGATAGCGGAAATTGAAGCGCGGCAGTTCGGCGAGCGCTTCGGTCAGCCTCCGGATCGTATCGAAATCCTCGGCGTTGAAGGTGCCGTTCCGCTTGATCTGGTCGGGCAGCCTCGGATCGCCGAGCAGCACTGTGACATCGAGCCGTTGTGTCGCGCCCCTTGCTTTCCGGGCCGGTTTGACGGGCGCATCTGCCGTGAGCAGCATACGCCGCGCCATCATGCCGAGATCCTGTTCGCGATCCGACACGCTCTCCGCCAGACCATGATCGCGGATGTTGCGGAATCCGAGCTTCTCCAGAAGCGTGGCGATGCTGTCTCGCGTATAAAGCCGTTCCGCGTAAAACTGGTCGGCTATGACACCCAGTTCATCGTGAACGATGACCTCGCGCGAAATGAGCCTGTCGCGATCCGAGGACAACGAGCGCTCACGGCAGACGAATTGATGCCCATCGATCCACTCCCACGAACGCCGGTCGAAATGCTCGGCCATGTATGCGCCATCGGTGATATCAAGGAAGATCTGCCCCGATGGCCGCAACATCTTGCCCACGGCCGCCAGCACTTTTTCATCGTCTGTCTGATTGGAGAAATAGCCGAAGGAATTGCCCATGATGCAGACGACATCGAAGCTGTTCTCCGGCAATCGCGGCTGGCGTGCATCGCCTTCCTTGAACAGGACGTTAAGCCCCTCGGCCTGCGCCCGTTTCTTTGCGAGCCGGATCAGGTAGCGCGAACGATCGACACCGGTGACCCTGCGATAACCGCGCCGCGCCAGCTCGATGCTATGCCGGCCCTGGCCGCAGCAAAGGTCGAGCACATCCTGCGTGCGATCGAGGCCGCAAGCTGTCACCAGAAAGTCGATGTCGCGCGCCGTATTCTCGCTGTTCTCCACGACATCGCCATCGGTCTTGACGTAAAGCGCATTGAAAAGCTTGCGCCACCATTCTGACGGCAGATGTTGTTCGAGATCGGCTACCGGACCCAGACTGGTCCGCGGAAGAGGCCGCCTGGCCTTCCTGGGCTTGACTGTGGACGCCATCGTGTACTGCCGACCTCCAGAAGGATCAGGCTGATTAACGTGAGTTTTCACGATCGATCGCTGCCGCCTGAGCCGCAGCGCCGTCCCACCAGGCTTCCTTACAAACCCCGAAGGTAGCCGACAGTTAAGCGAATATTGAATCCAATCAAGTCATATCTGTGCCGGTATCAAGGTATATTGGTGGAATATCATACTTCCAAGTACACGCTCCGGATCATCAAGTATTTCTTGACAAGATAGCCATGTAAAACCCGTCGGTCCCATGTCTTGCCGGAGTGAGCTGCAGTCCATCCGCTTGAGCCAGGGAGGAGACCGGCGCATCTGTGCCGAGTTGTTGTTGCCAGACGTCCGTATAAGGACTGGGACGGAAACCTTCATGCGTCTCGCAGAACCAGCGCACTTGATCGCAATTCTCTTCCGGCAGTATGGAGCACGTCACATAGACAATCCGGCCGCCCGGTTTGACCATCCGGGCTGCCGTTTCGAGGACATGTCTCTGATCTGCGCGGCGAGCTTCAAGGTTCTCCCTGGATAGCCGCCACTTGGCGTCCGGACGTCGCCGCCACGTTCCCGAGCCACTACACGGCGCGTCGACAAACACGAGATCAAATCGCGGGCCTAGAGCCTCAAGTCCGGCTTCATCGCCGGCATTCATCACCTGGACGTTGCGCGCACCCGCCCGCTTGAGACGTTCAAAGATCGGCCGAAGCTGCATCTTGTCGGAATCGTAGGCATAAACCTGTCCGGTATTCTGCATGGACGCAGCAAACGCGAGGGACTTGCCACCCGCCCCCGCGCACAGATCAAGCACCTGCTGGCGCGGACCGGCCCCGGCCAGCAAAGCTGCAATCTGGCTCCCCTCGTCCTGCACTTCGAACCAGCCTTTGCCATGCGCGGCTTCCGCTTCGACGTTGGGGGCGCGCGCTCCCCCGCGTGGTGGCGCGATGCGGACCCCAAGTGGAGACAGACGCGTTGGCTCGGCCCCCTGGCGTTCCAGTGCCTTCAGCACCTTTTCGCGTGTTGCTTTGAGGCTGTTCACGCGCAAATCGATGGGCGCGCGCCGGCTGAGAGCTGCCCCCTCCTCTGCAGCGCGCTCGCCGAATGCGCGCTCGAACGAGCCAGCGAGCCATTCGGGGAAATCACCGCGCACGAACGCGGGAGCATCTTCAGCGACAGCCCGCACGATGCCGGCCTTCTCCGCCTCGCTCAAAGGAGCCATGCTGTACGGTGAACCATCGGCCAGTTCCGCGACCCCGTCCGGGGTTAGCCCCATGGCATCCGGCGCGGCCCCGAGAATGAGTGCGCGAGCCGTATCGTCCTGCATCCGTGATGCAATTGAATAACGGTTGCGCAACGCGTCATAAACCAGGTTGCCGATTGCCGCCCGGTCGCCTGAGCCGGCAAAACGGTGCGCTCTGCCCCAATCGGCTAGCGCCATCGACGCTGGCCGATGGCGATCGAGGACATCGCTCAAAACTTCGATAGCAGCCTGAATTCGCGCGCCGGGTCTCATCGTATGATCGCTTCAATGAACTGAAAAGGAGCGGTTGTTGCCAACCGGTTGAACTAAGATGGCCACGTCCGTTGCCAGGCCGCCTGAAGCTTCAAGCCTCCAGTTACGTCGATGGCCTTGAAACTTCACGAACGTCTCAGCCGATACGAAACGCTCACCGCCAGCCCGTTGAGGACGACGATGAGCGCAGCTCGTTGCAGGCGATCGCATGACCGGCTTCCGGCAGTTTCCGGAAGCCGGGGGTTCATCGCATGCCGGGATAGTTCGGGCTCTCGCGGGTCATCATGACACCATGCGCATGGCTCTCATGCATCGCCGCCGGCGTGATGCGCACGAACTTCGCCCGCTCCTGCATCTCTGGAATGGTAGCGGCTCCGACATATCCCATCGCAGCGCGCAGACCGCCCACCACCTGATGCAGGACACCGTCGACCGGCCCCTTGTAGGGCACCTGGCCTTCAATCCCTTCCGGCACCAGCTTCAGGGTATCGCGCACCTCGGCCTGGAAATAGCGATCGGCCGAACCGCGCGCCATCGCGCCAACAGAGCCCATTCCCCGGTACGACTTGTAGGTCCGTCCCTGATAGAGATAGGTCTCACCCGGCGATTCGTCGGTACCCGCCAGAAGCGATCCGAGCATCACGCACTGCGCGCCTGCCGCAATGGCCTTCGCAACATCGCCCGAGAACCTGATACCGCCGTCGGCAATGATCGGTACGCCGTGCTTGCTGGCTTCCCCCGCGCAATCCGCAATTGCTGTCAGCTGTGGCACACCGACACCGGCTACGATGCGCGTTGTGCAGATCGATCCCGGCCCGATGCCGACCTTCACCGCGTCCGCCCCCGCGTCGATCAGCGCTGCGGTCGCATCCGCCGTTGCAACGTTTCCTGCGATGACCTGAACATCGCCGAATGCTTTCTTGATCCGCGCGACGGCCTCGATCACCCGGCTGGAATGGCCGTGCGCCGTATCCACGACGATCAGGTCGCAACCCGCTTCAACAAGCAGCTCGGTACGCCGGAATCCATCATCGCCAACTGTCGTCGCCGCCGCCGCCCGCAGCCGCCCCTCGCTGTCCTTGCAGGCGTTAGGATGCGTCTGGGCCTTCTCGATGTCCTTGACCGTAATCAGCCCGATGCAGTGGTAATCGTCGTCGACCACGATCAGCTTTTCAATCCGGTTCTGGTGCAGCAGCGTCTTGGCTTCGTCCTGTGAAACGGATCGCTTGACGGTAATCAGACGGTCCTTTGTCATCAATTCGGAGACAGGCTGACCGGGATTGCTCGCAAACCGCACGTCGCGGTTCGTCAGGATACCAACGAGCTTGCCCGCCGGATTGCCCGGGGAAGGCACAACCACCGGAATACCGGAAATCTGGTGATCAGACATGATCTTCAGGGCGTCGGCCAGAGTTGCATCCGGTGTAATCGTCACCGGATTGAGAACGATTCCGGATTCGAATTTCTTGACCATCGCAACCTGCCGGGCCTGGTCTTCCGGGTCCAGGTTGCGATGAATGACGCCGATGCCACCCGCTTGCGCAACTGCGATTGCGAGCCGCGCCTCGGTAACCGTATCCATCGCGGACGACAGAATGGGTATATTCAGTGAAATTGTCTTCGTGACCTTCGACGTCACGTTCGCCGTGCCGGGCATGATTTCCGACGCTGCCGGAACCAGAAGAACGTCATCAAAGGTGAGCGCTAGCCCAGAATCGGAATTGATCGGGCTCAAGGCCATTGGGACCTCCGAAGTTGATCATGGGAGTTGCCGCCAGGGCTGAATCGGTTCCCGGGCGAACGCCTGATCGCCAGCGCTATAGCACTTGACGGACGCAACGCAAAGTCGGGAAGCTCATACATTGTCCGCACTCCGCACCAGGGGATGCACAAGCGCTGGATCGCGAAACAGCGACAAAGTTGCTTGAGCCAGCACCGGTGCCAGAAGAAATCCATGCCGGTAAGCACCGTTGACATGGATCACGCTGAGGTCCCTGGCTGGCACTACCCGAGGAACATTGTCAGGAAAAGCTGGCCGAACACCGGCGCCGATGTCGAGAATCTCCGCCTCTGCGAATGATGGACTGAGGCTGTACGCAGCCCCCAGCAACTCCAGGGTCGAACGCACAGTCGCGGGGCCATCGTCCTCGCTCTCCAGAACCGTCGCCCCGACCATGAAGCGCTGCCCGGACCAGGGCACCACGTAGAGCGGATGGCGCGGATGCAGTAGCCGCACCGGCCGGCTTAGCCGTATGTCTTCACATCGGAGTATGATCCGTTCGCCTCGAACACCCCGCAGGCTGTCGAGTTCATCGCATGCGGCAAGGCCCCGGCAGTCAATCACCGTACTTCCGTCGTCGATGTCTCCGGGCAGGAAATTACCCTCACGCCCGAAAACGGTTTCCACCCCCGACCTGCGGGCTTCACTGAGGAGGAACTTCAGCGCAGCTGGCGTCTCGATATGCCCCTCGTCAGCAAAATGCAGTGCGGATGGAAACCGCCCCGCCAGATCCGGCTCGAGTTCGCCTAATCGCGCGTCATCGAGCCACACATGCCTTTCGGTCATCCTGGCGAACCGCGTGAGTTCCGATTGGTCGCGCGGATTTGCCACAACGAGACTGCCCGACCAGACCACTCCCGGGTACAACGAGCGCCAGATTTCGAGCCCCTTTCGCCCCAGGTCGCGCACGACAGCAGGTGCCGCTTCCGCCTCGCAATCGGGCGCCAGCATTGCCCCGGCATAGGAACTCGCCGAAGCGATGAGGGGATCCGGACTGCGATCCAGAAGCCGCACCCGTCCACCCGCGCGTGCCAGCGTCAGGGCCTGCCACAACCCGATCACACCGG